>Ga0247664_1000417_pt1 | contig 10607 bp, 14 predicted proteins | sample CNK05_metaG_FD_182715 | JGI IMG/M metagenome (GOLD analysis project Ga0247664, IMG submission 182715) | Soil microbial communities from Purdue University Martell Research Forest, Indiana, United States - CNK05 | ecosystem: Environmental > Terrestrial > Soil > Temperate forest > Bulk soil...
CGGTCTATCTCGGCCCGGAGCAGCGGGTGCAGGTCTGCCCGCCCTCGTGGAAGTGCGAACAGGACGCGGCCGCCCTACTGCTCGAGCGCCGGCTGCGCGAGAGTTAGAGTTGCTAATAACAAACCGCCGCGGCTTTCTTCGCTTCCTTGGACTGGCTGGTGCCGGCGTAGTAGTCGCGCCGAAGTTGGCGCTCGAGGACTGGCTATCCCGTGTGCCAGCGATCATCGGCCCAGAGGTCGAGTTGTCCGCCCCGGCGGTGCCTCTGTCGCTGGGGTGGCAGACATCCGCTGTAGCGGCCTATTTGTCGCAACAGTTTGGACCATTGCCAGACTGGGCCAAGGATGACGAGCACCGAATCGGCCAACGGGTGCGCGATGTCACGCTCAGGCACCAGATTTCTTGCGACATCGATGGACTAGACTCGCTTGATCGGGCGAAGATATCACCGGCTGAGTTTTCTGATGTATACCTCAAGCCCATCGCCGACAAAATGGTTGAACACCTTGACGGCTACAAGCCACAAGTGTCTGGAAAACTCCTCTTCCCACACGGCATGGATGAAGCCGTAATGATCTGTCAGAACGGGCTCACTGTGCGCGGTATTCGGCAATACATTACAGAATATGACCAAGTCTTGACTAGGTTCGATATTTTGGTCGGCTAAGTCAGCTTCTTGATGTCTTCAATCAGTTGCGGATACTTCTCGAGGAAGGCTTTGACATGCGCCGCAAAGGTCACGCCTTCCTCGACCAGGTCCGCCGCATCTTTCAGCGCGTCAGGCGGCAGGTCGGCGAGCAGTTTGAAGATGTCAGGCAGGTTCATGGGGTGCCTCCGGGCTTGAGCTTATCAAACAGATCGCGCCACCACTTCTGGGCATCGAGCCAGTTCTGGATGATCTGGGTCTTCTGCTCAGGTGTGGCCAGCTCCCAGAACTTCTCAATGAAGGTCAGGGTCGCCACATAAGCATTGAGTGCCGCCGTTAGCGGGTCCATTAGACCGGCGCTCCAGAAGGCGGCCACTTGCCCCAGATGATGTAGCAGATGGCCACGAGTCCAGCCAAGATGTGAACGACTGTCTCGACATCGCCGGACATGCTGAAGCCGAAGATGCGCATGAGCGGCGGCATCAGCGCGCCGAACGCGAGGAAGAACACGACGGCAATCACGATACGCCAGACGATGCCAGGCATGTCAGTCTCCTTCAGATAGATCCGGTCGCGATGGGATACTTCCCCTCAAGTCTACCGAAGATCGTCACCAAGTTCTTGAGGGTGCCCATCCCGGCCACGATGAGCGAGGCGGTGATGCAGTGACCGAGGACGGTCTGCACGTCGCCGTGAAAGCCATCCACGCCGACTCCTGCGGCCGTTAGCAATCCGATGAACGTCGTTAGGAACAAGCTGATCGCCCGCACGAGCACGGCGATGGCTGGCGTGATGACATTGATCAGCAGATTCGGCTGCGTGCCTGGCGTGGTTACGATGGTGCCGCTCGGCGTCGGAGCCACGCCACCGCCCATCGCGTCGCCCGTGCCGACTATCGAGATCGTGACCGGAGCTTGATCGGTGCCCATGTGGGGGAGACTCCTCAGTCAATCGTGATGCCGTAGAGCGATCCGAGTTGGTCGAGCACGCGATTCGTCCAGCCCGTTAGATACTGCAGGTTGCGCACCGGATTGTCCTTCGCCAGTTGCAGGTAGAACTTCAGCCGAGAGACGAGCACGCGGAATGTCACGCGCATCGGGTCGGCATGGCTCACTGAATTGAGCGTCACGACCCCCAGCGCGCCGTCTTGCGCCACGGCGACCGCTTGCTGTAGTGCCCGCACGGCCCGACCCGTGCCCGCATTGACCGCATAGTCTATGACGGCATCGGCTAAGTCAGGATGGATGCCGGTGAGCTCATCCAGCCGTGTGCGTCCGAGCCACGTCCGATAGTTGCGCGCGGCCTCCTGCGGCGTCTTCGGGCTTGGCAGGCCGAACTCCTCGAGCCAGCCGGGCGTCTGGCCCCAGCGGGTCTCGCCTGCACCGTCGCCCACATCCGCCACGCCGCCCTCGCGGGCGATGACCTTCTGAATGATGTCGTCACAGACGGTTTCGCTGATCATGGTCATCATTTCGGCGGCGCATTCCTTAGATCGAGCTTGGCCTTGATTTGTTCCCATTCCCAATCGGCGCGACGATGGTGCAGACTGACGATCTGCCACAGATGCCACATCATGCCGAGCATAATCAGTTGGCCCACGAGCAATACCAGATGCAGGGCAAACATATAGGGGTAGGGATAACTCACTTGTTGTCTCGCACGGCCCGCTGCATCAGGTTCTTGACGTCATGTCGCACGCTGATGACTTCCCGGTCGAGTCGTTCCGCCTCTTGCTCAAGCCGTTCGACGTGCAAGCGCACCGTGTCCTTGCTCTCTTTGGCTTCTTCCACGATGTTCATGCGCCGCATGACTTCGTTCAGCATCTGCTTGTTAATGCCGATGTAGAACGCCGTGCTGATGACGTTGAACAGGGCCATCACGATGAGGCTGACCCATGCTTCAACCGACACGGGGCACGACGGATCGAAATCGAGGCGTCATGGTCATGTTTTCACGATGTAGACGGTCGTCACGAAGGGCGGGTTATTCGTGCCCGTGGCTCCTGTGCCGCTCGCCGCGGTCGTGCCGCTCGAGGTGTGCGTATGGGTGTCGGTTGCAACGGTCGTGCCCGAGCCGAGCTGCACGACGACCGTCGCGCTCGGTGCGCTGGTCGTATCGCTGTAGGTGTGCGTGTGCGAGGGTCCGGTGTGCGTGTGGTCAATCGCGCCGCCCGACCCGCCGAGCGTCGATCCGGTGCCAGCCGTCGCTTTGCCCAGCACGAACTTCTGGCGCATGTCCGGCACATTGAACGTGGACACGCCATCGCCCGCGCCATAGGTCGTGCTCAGCACGGCGAAGAGCGCCGCGTATACCGTGCGGTCCACTGCCGTGCCGTCGCAGAGCAGATAGCCGCTCGGGGCCGCGGCCGCCCCATAGGCGAGAATCGCGCCTGTAGGCACCGCGGCCGGCGCGGGAGGCGTCGCGACCGAGACGAGGCTAATGTTGTCCTGAGTCCAGACCAGCACATCCGCCGACGTGTTGAGCGTGAACTTGTATCCTGTGTTCGTCGGGATGTAGATGATCGCCCGGCCGGCCGAGTTCAGAATGATCGGGTTCGCATTCGGCACCGTCAGCGCGGAGTCGCTGTAGGTCGCCTGCGGCGTGCTGGTTCCCGCGGCGTAGGTGTAGAGCTTGCCGCCGTTCAGCGGGACGCCGTTATCGTCCGAGAACTGCTGGATCGGGAGTTCGACGCCGTAGCCCGTGGCCATTTACTGACCCCCTCCACCAATCGGCACCATGCCGCCACCGATCGCGCGCCCTGCGGCCGGAGCGAGCGCCGGCGCATTCTCCCCGATAGCATTCAGGCCCTGCGCAGCCGGCCCTGACTTCATGACACGATTGAGCGCCGAGAGCCACCAGGTCTTCGTGGAGAATGAGAGCAGGTCTCCTAAGCTCAAGACCGAGTTCCGCGCGTCGATGGGGATCCGCCGGATGACCGCGCGGTTAAGAGGTATGAGGTCACCAATCTGTCGATTAATGTCCTTGATGCGTCCGGCATTGCCAGAGGCTTGCTCGATCGCCGTCTTGAGTTCGGCGTAATAACCATTCGCCAGTGTCTCCAGCGCCTTATCATCGGCCCCGTAGACCTTGCCGGTCGGATCGTGCAACCACGCGCCCATCTTGCCTGCGGCTTGTTTGACTTCATTGGCCGTCGCTAGATCCACCTTTCCCGTGGACGTTACATAGGGGATCTCTTTCTCAAGCAGGTTCGCCGCACGTTCGATAGAGGCATTCTGTCCGAACGTCTTGGAGGCATTGGCCGACGCCTTCTGCATCGTCTTCTGCATGATCTCGCCGAGGTCCACTTCCGCCGAAGGATTCGCGCCGAGCGCCGACTTGAGTTGATTGCTTAGATTGTCGAGCTTCGTCTGGATCTTGTCGTAGCTCTTGCTGAGACTTCCTCCGACGTCATATTTGAAGATGTTCTCGGCCTTGAAACCATCAGCGTAGTCTGCTGCAGATGGCTTGACGAGCACAGTCTCGATCTTGTCAGCCAACGGCTTTGCCGCTTGCATCAGACCTTGCATCGCGAGCCCAGCGCCGGCCGTTGTCGCGCCGATCTTCGCACCTTGACTGACGCTGCCAGTCTGGGCCGAACCAATGGCCCCAGCCGACGCGCCTTCGATCCCAGCGCCAATCAAGGCATCCAGCAAGCCAGAGCCGGTCGCCGCCGCCGTCTTGAGTTTGCCCAGTGCCGTGCCCGGCATGAAGAACTGCGCAATATTGCCGGCCGTCTTGCCGATGGCCTGGTCTTGATTCGCGGGCTGTGTTGAGACAGGAAGGTCTACGCCGCCCATGCCAGCTAATGCCGGCCCGACACCTGGAATCGACCGGATGAGCTTGCCGCCGCCTTCGATAGTGCCCAGCACGCTCTTGCCAGCGCCGATGAGCGTTTGCAGTGTGGCTGGCTGGGCTTGAGGCGAAATGCCAGTGAGCGCCGCCGTCGCCTGCTGCATGGCCTGCTGCCATGCCGATGGCTGTGGAGTGGCAGGCGCGGAGGTCGCGGCAGGCTTGGCATAACTCGACAAGGCTTCAGTGATCTGGGCATCCGTCGCGTCGGCTGGGAACTGGTGATACGTCCCATCTGGCGTCTGGATGTAGCGCTGGCCTTCGGGCATTACCCGCCGCCCTTCACGAGCTTGCCCGTCTTCGGATCAATCACCCACTGTTCGACCTTCGCGCCTGGAGGAGGCGTCACGCCGCCGCCGCTCGGCTTTGATTCACCCATCTGCGCGTAGGCGCTCATGAAGTCACGCGCGCCGTTCAGATTGCCGATAAAGGTGTTGAGGTCCTTATTGGACGCATCAAACAACTTTTCCAGCATCTGGATCATCTGGATACTGCCACCAGCCCTTGCCCCGCCATGGGCGCGGGCAATGCCGGTGACGAGCAAGCCAGCGGCTGAGGCGAACTCCCCAACCGTCTTGCGCTGGTCAGGCGTGAGGCCCTTCAAGTCAGATACCGCCGATTCGCCGCTCGCCAGCTTGCGCCACCGACCTCCCACCGAGCCCATGAGGCCCATCTGGTCAATCTGGCCGGCTAAGTCCTGCACCTTCGAGATCAGCGGCATCAGGGTTTCGGCCGTCTCTTTCATGACCTTGCCCTGAGTCGTCAACTTGTTGATGTTGCCGCCAGCGGCTTCCACGGCTTTCGAGATGGCCGGCTTGTAGGCGGCGGGCACGCTCTGAATCGGCAGATCACCATTCATGACCTGTCGCGTCATGCTCGCCACGGCTTCAGGGTCGATTGCGCCGCCACCCGTCAGGGCAATGCGCTTGGCTGCATCAATTTCCATCTGCCGGTTGTGGCGCTGCGTCTCCTCTTGACCTGAGGCCGTAAGCGCTTGCGCTGCCTGCTGCTGCGCATGCATCGCCGCCTGCTCCGGCGTGATGCCGAGTTTGGCCGCATCCTCAGGCGAGTTTATAAGATCCAGTAGTCCCTGCGGCGCTCCAGCTTGCTTGAGTTCGTTCTTGATTATCTTGAGATGATCCTGATCCGTGGCGAGCGAGCCCCAGGTAGCAATCGTCTGACGCCACTTCTCCGGGTCTTTCGCCTCTCGTGCGTCTTTTACCTCAGCTAACGCTTGCTGCTGTCGCGAGATATGCTGCTCGGCCGTGTCCAGAAACGACTTGACAGGCTCAAATGTCTCGGGCGAATAGGTCGCCGGGAGGCCAGCCGCATAGGTCGGGCCAACCGTCCGAGCGACTTCTGTGCGGAAGGCATTCAGCGACCCGTCATTATTCACGGCTGAGGCCACACGCTGCAGATTCTGTATCTGCTTCGTAAATAGCGTGGCCTGTTTGTCTCGACTCGTCAGTTCCTTATCGACCAATTCGGCGTGCTTTGTGCGCAAGGTCTCCGCCGCTGATCCAAAGCCCTGCTTGGTCAGCAAGCCCGTCGCGGCCTCCACGTCGATATTGCCGTCCGCATCCGCCGTGGCTTGGAGCGCCTTGTTCATGGCGTCCGCTTCGGCGTTCGCACGGTTGCGCGCATCGAGCTGCGCGCGACGCTCCTCGAGCTGCGCCTGGTGCTCCTGCTGCATCAGCCCCATCTGCTGCAGGCCCATCATGTTCTGGTAGATGTCCAGCGGACCAGGCTGCGGGGCCTGCGGGCGAATACCGAGCGGGATGGCGGGATCAATCGGCATTACCAGCCGCCTCCACTCACCGGACCCTGCCCCTGCGGCTGCGGACGATTCAGCCCGCGCAAGGCCGCGAGCGCCGCGAACTGGCTCGCCATGTTGCCGATGTTCCCCAAACCGCCAGACTGCGCATTGGCGGCACCTACTGTGCCTGCCGCGCCGGCATTCGCATTCTGCGTGTAGAGATTCCCCTGCGCGTTCGCATTGTTCCCGTAGAGGTTCTCGAGGCCCGTCAGATAGCCCTGATTCGCGCCAACGGCCCCCTGCGTGCCTTGCAGGCCGAGATTCGCCAAGCCATACAGTTGGTTGTAGCCCTGCTGGTCGCCGGCCAGCCCGAGGTAGCCCTGACTCACGCCGAGATTGCCCAAGCCAAGCTGCGACTGCAGGCCGAGACTGCCGAAGCCCAACTGCGCGTTGACATTCGCCTGATAGGCCGCGAGCGGGTCTTGGAAGTTCGCCTGATACTGCGCGAGCGCGTTCTGGAAGTTCTGGTTGTTCGCTTGCAGCGCCGTCTGCGCATTCGTCTGGAACGCCCCGAGGCCCTGCTGATATTGCTGCTGCTGCGCCGCGAGATTCGTGCCCGTGTTCGTCTGATAGGTCTGGAGCGCCCGGTTGTAGGCGTTCTGATACTCCTGCGAGGCCGCGCCTTGGCCGTAATCCTGCACCGCGCGCAGCGTGTTCGGGTCGCCGAGGCCGCCTCGAGCCGCCGCCGAGTTCTGCAGCGCGTCCAGCCCTTGCTGCAGCCGGAACTGATAGCCCGGATCCTGATCGAGCGCCTGCTGGCCCGTCGGCAGTTGGAAACTCTGCTGGTTCTGCAGGGGGTCATACCCGAACGAGCCAGGATTGACCGACTGGAAGCCGGTGAACGGGCCGCCCATGCTGAACGCCGGCCCGTTGTAGCTCTGCCCTGACCCTAATCCGCCACCGCCGCCCGTGTCGTAGTTGGGGTTCTGCAGCCGCATCATCCAGTAGGCGGGGCTGGCCACTTGGCCGTTGCCCATCTGCTCACCGGACGCGAGCTTGCCCGACCAATATTGCAGCTGGTCAGGCGGCGCATCGGTGCCATAGGTCTGGCGGTAGTAGTAATTGATGAACGGATTGGGATTCGACGGATCGTAGGTCGGCGCACCCGTCGAGGATCCTGTCGTCGGTTGTCCCGTGAGCGGCCCGTTGGGGCCATATCCCGGCGCATACAGCGCATCGCTGCCAGGCGACGTCGGTGTGCCGTATTGGCTGGCGTAGGGATAGCCGGGATAGCTCGGCCCAGTCGGCGCATTCGCGCCCGGCACCGCGTTCTGGAATTGCGGCTGGGTATAGCGCGGGTCGTTCGGATAGGGATACGCCTGCGCGTAGGGGTTGTAGCCGAGGCCGGTGCCTGCGTCGTAATACTGGCCGGTGTTCGGATCGTAGGGCATAACGCTACTGTCCGCGCAGCCCGAGTGACGCCATCGGCATCATCCCAGGCGCACCCTGTGGCATCCCACCCATTGGCGGCTGACCAGGCATCGGTTGTCCACCCATCGGATGCCCGAATGTCCCTTGCGGCGGCATCCCCATCGGGGCCTGCGGGGCCATCGGCGGACGCTGCGGCATCATTGGCGGCATCATTGGCTGCGGCGGCATCGCGGGACGCTGGCTGTAGGGCAGCGGTGCCCCACCACCAATCCCGAGCCGCTGATACAAGGCATTGAGCGCCGCGCCACCCATCTGCTGATAGGGCGAGAAGGCCTGCTGCGCCTGGTATTGACCCTGCTGCACCATCGGCAGCACGGTATTGAAGTTCTGCTGCTGGGCCGCCAGCGCCTGTTGCACGCCTTGCTGCTGTTGCGCCGCCGCATTCTTGGCGGCATTCGAGCCAATCTTGGCCCCCGCAATCGACGTCGCAGCACTGATGCCCGACCCAATCAACATCGGAATCGCAATGGCGGCCGGCATTAGGGAGTCTCCTTCAACTTCGTTAGATCCGTCGTCAAGTTCTCACACCGCCAGAACTGCCCTGGCAACTTCTCCGCTCCGGCCCGCTCGAGCAGGCGCGCGACCACTTCTGAGGCCGAGGCCGTGATGAAGGGCCGCGTCACCGAGAACGTCCCGAGCACTTGGCCGATGAGCTTCCAGACCTCTTTCGAGTGCCGATGCCCTTCGCCAATCCAAAGGCCTTCATGGTGCGGCATGGGAAAGAACGCGCCGCAGGCGATGATGTTCTTCGCGTCATCCTCAATCACCCAGACATTCGCCGTGGCCGGCAGATGCTGATAGACCTCGCCGAGCTCGGTCCCGTCGAGCGCGTGCCACTGTTCCGGGGGCAGCCAGGCCAGCATCATGAAGTGACCTTGATCTGATACGAAATCGACAGCCCGACAGATACGCTATGGCCAGCGAGCCAACTGGTGCCATCCGCCTTCTTGATGTAAATCGCGACCGGGGTCGCCGCCGGCAGCACCGAGGCCACCCCGAGCACCCAGTTCGGCGTGTTGTCCGTCACGACGCAAGGAAAGTCCTGCTTCTCGACCGGCACGTAGGTGCCGAAGTCAATCGGCGGAAACAAGACGGTCAGATACGCCGAAAACGACGTGACGGTTGAACTGATGATGTCGAGGTTCACAAACAACGTATCGCCTACAAAGCGGTAGGTGAAGTTCTCGACATTGAGCGCCGACGGCGTCCATCCGCCCAAGCTGGAATTGTCGAACATGGCCGCATCGTAGGCCACGGGCCGCGACTGCCCTTGCGTATTCGCCCAGCGGTTGAGCGTGTTGAAAAAGCCCGCCCAGATTTGCGTCACGAGCGCCTTGAAAGTCGCGGAGGTCTCTTGGCCCTGCTGATCCTTGACCACGTTCGCCTGATACGGTGGCGGATCAATGCCCGTCGTGAGATTGGACGCACTCATGACGTGCCTTCTTCCGCTTCCACGTAGGCATTGACGATGCGCCACGGATACGCATCATCGGCTACTAGTTTATAGACGCGGTTGCGCGACCGGCCGAGCCGCCGCCAGACGATGCGCTTGGCGTATTGCCCGACCGGCCCAGCACTCGCCCAGTGCTCGTTGCTCCACGTCTGACCACTGTCATCCGACCATTGCAGCATCGCCTGAGGGTCGGCGACATTGAAGCCTTGCAGACCCGGCTGCAGATCGACTACCAACTGCGAATGAAACAACGTCTTGTTCTCGTCCGAGATGACCGGCGAGATGCGCTCACGCCGCGGGCCGGTCGTGATGTTGACATCCGCTTGCGCCAACGGGCCGATTTGATAGATGTTCCCCGTGATGCGGTCGCCCACGAAATGCCCACCCAAGCCGCCATAATTGCCAAAGGCAAATGCCGAGGTGTGATAGCGCAGCGACTCGTAGGCCATCGTATTGCTGTTCCAGTAGCCACGCTCGTGCCAGAGGCCGGTCGTCTCGTCATAGACCCACGTATGCCCAGCCGCCGGAAAGTTCAGCACGTAGAAGCTATGCCCTTGGTCTTGATAGGCATAGGCCACGGCATCACTGATCGTGCTGTAACCCTGAATGGCGAGCTCCACCGGATGCGTCGAGACACGCTGCGGCACGTAACCCTGCTCGCGCCAGACGATCGCGTTACCATTCGCATTGGCCCCGAGCCACATCAGACTATTGGCGACTTCGGCAACGGAGTAGATGGCCGCGATGCCCGACTGAAACAGCGAGTTCGGCACCATCTGAAATGGCTGCGGAGAGAGGCCGGCGTCATACCAGACCTCGCCAGTCTTGGCCCCAAAGAGCCAAATCTGCCCGTGTGCGACCGCCATCGCCTGCCAGGGATCGCCCGCCGCGCTGCGCTTGACGAAGTTGCCCGCGCTCCATGTCAGGCCATCAAGGATATCGCTCATCTTGAGCGTGCCGGTCGCGGAGTCGAGCGCCAGAAACCGATTCGAGAGATACCCGCAGGTCTGCGCAGAAAGCGAGACCGTGCCTGCCACTGTGCCCGTCGTCACGAGATCGATAATGGATGCCGTGCCACCAGAGAGAATCATCAACTGCCCGCCCGTTGCGCCGCTGGACGCAAACTGCGCGGGTTGCGTAGAAGTCGTCACGAGGCCCTGCACGCCGTAGGTGCCCGTGATGTTGATCGCATAGATCGTGCTGCCGCTCACGACCCAGATATACTCGGTGCCTCCGCCGCCAGAATAGGTGTGCTCATTAAACATACCGCGCACTGGGAAGTCAGGCAATGTGACGACCGGATTGATCCCCGGTGTCGGATAGAGCGTCACCTTGGACTTCGCCCCCGGCGACTCCATGATCTCGGGATACCAGTTCATGCACCGCTCGGCATCCGCGGTGATGGCCTGCGAGCG
>Ga0247664_1000419_pt1 | contig 10571 bp, 13 predicted proteins | sample CNK05_metaG_FD_182715 | JGI IMG/M metagenome (GOLD analysis project Ga0247664, IMG submission 182715) | Soil microbial communities from Purdue University Martell Research Forest, Indiana, United States - CNK05 | ecosystem: Environmental > Terrestrial > Soil > Temperate forest > Bulk soil...
GGCGGAATTCTCTCCCTATCACCCAAAAGGGTGAGATCGGGGAGGAGTTCGGCGCAGAGAGGCTATGGTCAGTCTCATCGTCGGTTGCGGGCTGAGATGTCCCGGATTGTGCGTGGGGGATTGGCTACGTGCACCCGTTGTTTGCAGCCGATCGCCCCTGATGCGCCTTGGGACTTGGATCATTCGGATGACAGGCGTTCCTATTTGGGGCCGGCGCACAGATCGTGTAACCGGTCGACGGCGAAGCGTCGCCTGGTTTCCCGCCAGTGGTAGCGGCGGTCGTAAGACCTCGTATCGGCTGGGTTCCCGCTTCGGCGTCGTCGCTGGGCCCTGACTGCGTGGAGTTTGCCCGCCGGGTCGGGATGACTTTGGACCCGGAGCAAGAGCTGGTCCTGGAAGGAATGCTCGGGCTCAGGGAGGACGGCCGCTGGCAGACCCGCGAAGTTGGGATCAACATGCCTAGGCAGAACGGGAAAGGGGAGATCCTGATCGCTCGCGAACTGTTCGGCCTTTTCGAGCTGGGGGAAAGATTGATCATCCACACAGCGCATGAGTTCAAGACGAGCGCGGAGCATTTCAACCGGTTGGAAGCGATCGTCCGCGACTCGCCAGAACTTCATGCTCAGGTGAAGCGGAGCCCCAACGGCAGAATCTTGGGTTACCGATACAGCCACGGTGAGGAGTCGATTGAACTCCAGAACGGCGCGAGGATCGAGTTCAAGACCCGTACCAAGTCGGGTATGCGCGGCTTCGCCGGCGTCGACCTGCTGGTTCTGGATGAGGCGATGATCATCAGCGAGGCCGCCCACAGTTCAGCGATGCCGATCATCCGTGCGTCGAAGGCTCAGCGTGGACCGCAGCTCCTCTACACCGGGAGCGCTGTTGACCAGGAGATCCACGACCACTCGATGGTCTGGACAAGGGTGAGAGAACGTGGCATCGCAGGGGATGACCCGGACCTGACCTACTTCGAATGGTCCATAGATGTGGAACACCCCGACGATGTGTCCGATGAGATGATGTTGGACCAGGCGCTGTGGCAGCAAGTCAACTTCGCCATAGTGCGGGGCCGGGTCACGTTGGAGCACATGGAATGGGAAAGGCGTTCCATGTCGACCCGGGGTTTCATCATCGAACTGCTCGGGGGAGGCGACTACCCCGCCACAGACGGCTCATCGGACGTTCTGTTCTCGCTAGATGACTGGCTGGCGCTGGAGGATCCTGAAAGTGTCGTCATTGACCCGGTGTGCTTGGCGTTCGATGTGAGCCCAGATCGAAGAACATCGATCGTCGCTGCAGGCCGCAACGAGCAGGGCCACCTCCATGTTGAGGTGATCCACTCCGGTGCGGGGACAGGCTGGGTCACCGACCGACTCACCTCCCTGTATGCCAAGCATGAGGTGGTCGAAATAGTGTGTGACGGCTATGGACCATCCGCCGCTATCGCCCGCAAGGTTGACGAGGCAGGGATCACCGTTCACAGGCTGGATGCCGGCCAGTACGGGATAGCGTGTGGAACCTTCGTAGACGCGATCGGTGAGTCGACCGTCCGCCATCTGGGACAGAATGAACTCACAGTGGCCATCAGGGGTGCCAAAGCACGTCCGCTCGTGGATCGCTGGGCATGGTCTAGAACGAAATCTACGGTGGACATTTCGCCGCTTGTCGCAAGCACTCTTGCGCTGTGGTCTGCGCTGGAGAACGATGTGGGTGAGGTGACGATCTTTTGAGCCGCTTCAAAAACTGGCTGTACGGCAATCCTGAACTGATGAAGAGAGACGTGGCCCCGTTGGAAGGGACCAACATGAGTCTCTTCAACTCGATCATCCCGAACTGGTGGGACGAGAACATCAACAGCTCTTTCCGGTGGGGAAACAACTTCCTCACCGAACGAGTCTGGGTCGCGAATCGGTGCCAGCAGATGAACGCCCAACAGATCGCCTCGATGCCGTTGGAGTTCCACGGCCCAGACGGTGCGGAACCCGCGTGGGTTAGTTCACCGGACCCGAACTGGTACCCCAACGGTGTCGGGGACGCCCTCCACTGCATCATCGAGCAGATGTACGGGTGGGGGTTCGTCCTGCTCTACGTCACAGACTTCTACAGCACAGGATTCCCGAGAACCTGGACCGTCCTTGATTCCTCCTTCGTTCACGTGACGATGGAAGACGGACAGCGGCAATACAAATACTCCGAAACCGTCCTCGATCCCGCACGGGTTGTTCAGATCGACCGCAACCCCGGCACAGGGCTGCACGGCCAGTCCGCCCTCCGCTCTTACGCCCAGCTGGCGTGGGGACTGTTGGCCGCCGGCAACCAGGCGATGAGCGTCAGCCAGGGCGGGATCCCACAGGCAGTCCTGAACTCCACAAGGAAGCTGACGAAGGAACAGGCAGAAGACATCCAGACACAATGGATGACCGCCACCCAGTCACGCAACGGCGCCCCGCCCGTTCTCCCACCCGAACTTTCGTTCTCCAACCTTTCGTTCAACCCCTCGGATCTGGCGTTGCTGGATACGCAGGAGTTCGACGCCAAAGCAATCGCGACCGCCTACGGCGTGCCATCCGTTCTCCTCAACATGGCTTTGCAAGGCGGGTTGACGTATCAGAATCCCGGTGCGTTGGGGGAGATGTGGTGGCGGTTCGAACTCCGACCAACAGCCACCAGGGTCGCCAACGCTTTCAGCGCCCAGATGTTGCCGCGGGGGCAGTGGGTGTCGTTTGATGCGGCGGACACGTTCGCGGTGTTGTCCGACCTGTCCGACGACAATGATGAGCAGGCATCACAAGTCGCAAAAGCGTCACCGACGCAACAACCCGGCGGGCTCACCGTCGTCACGGGAGGCTAACCGTGGACGAAGACCAGATCCCTGAACTGATGATCCGAACCTTTGCGGCGGACATCACCGCCGGCGACGGACGAACCGTTGACGTGAGAATCGTCCCCTACGACGAAACCATCACCCACAACGACGGACACGGCGGCGTCCCCAAAGGAATCCCCTATCAGGAGCAGTACGTTCAAGGAGTCTTCGCGCATCAGGTCAACGCCGCCAACCGCGTCCTGGCCAACTTCGAACATCAGCCAGGACTGGCAGGAGTCATCGGGCACGGACTCACCCTCCGGGAAGCCGCGGACGGGTTCTACGGATCGTTCAAGATCCACGAAGGCCCAGACGGCGACAAAGCCCTCATGCTGATCAAAGAAGACGTGCTCCATGGTGTTTCGGTGGAGGCGAAACCCGTCAAGAGCGTTCGGAACGCGGCCGGCCTGGTTCAGCGGATCAAGGCGAACCTGGTCAATGTTGCGTTCATGAGGGAAGGCGCTTACAGCCGTGCAGAGGTTTTGGCGGTTCGTGAGGCTGCCACCCTGATGGACGAAGAACTCCTCCCTGTTCAGTTCGATCCCGCTCTGATGGAGCGGTGTAAGGCGCTCGGGCTTAAGTTGCCGGAGCGGATGGCGCACCCCGACACCGACACCCCCTCAGACGAGGACCCCTCGGTTGGCACCCGCCCACAGACCCTGGAAACCATCTCTGTGGAAGGAACCTAAGATCATGGCCGGAACACAGGCTGAAATCCGCCTCCAGCGGCTTCTGGATGAGCGGGACCAGACCACCAAGCTTCATGAGAACCTTCTTGGTTCGGTGGAGGCTTCCGACAGCAAGGTGATGTCGGAAAGCCAGCTCGAACAGGTCACGATGTACCGCGAGAAGGCGCAGGAGTTGGACGCGGAGATCGAGCAGCTCACCAAGACAGTCGAGGACAACAACCGGTCCCTGAAAGCCTCACGCGACATCCGCAGGGCTCTCGCGGGCGGGTTCGACGGGGTGGAGCAGGACGGCGACGGCATCACTTACCGCACGTTCGCGGACTACGCCCACGACTTCATCATCACCAGGCAGGGACAGATCGCATCCCAGATCGCCACCCTCGCCGGCGGCGAGAAGGAAGTGGCAGCCGCGAAGGAACGGTTGCAGCTCATGGTTCGTACACCGGCAAACACCCTCTCATCCAATGTGGGTGGTTTGCAGGCTCCGCAGCATCTGGAGCAGATCTTCCAGGTGATCAACAAGAGCCGGCCGATGGTCAACGCATCCGCCCGCACCACACTGGAGCGTGGCACGCTGACCTATCCGTCCGTCACGACCCGGCCGGTGGTTTCGGTGCAGTCTTCGGAGAAGACGGAGGCTGGCAACACCGGCATGGTTGTGGGGATGAGCACCACGACCGCCAGCACGTATCTGGGTGGCGGGGATTTGTCCTGGCAGGCCCTCAACTGGTCGAGCCCGGACGCCCTTCAGCTCTGGTTTGACCTGGCCGCGGCGGATTATGCGTTGAAGACGGAGCAGGACGCCGCAACCGCGATGAAGCATTCGGCGTTTACGTACAAGATCAGTTCCGGGCTCGGGTCGACTGACACGTTCGCCCAGTTCATGACCGCTGTTGGCTCAGGGTTCGCCGCGGTGTTCGCCAACAGCGGGCGTATCGCGAACACGATCTTCCTGGCCCCCGACCGGTTCGGGTATCTGCTCGGACTCACTTCGGCGGCGTTCACGCAGTTCACCTCGGTATCCAGTGACGGTGTGGGGCCGCTGAACCTGGTGGTTTCGCGTGGAATGGACTCCGGCGCGATCATCGTCGGAGACTCCGCAGGCTTGCTTGTCGCGGAAACCGCCGGCGCACCCGTCGAGCTCCGCGTGGTGGAGCCCGCGATCGGTGGTGTCGAGGTTGGCATCATCGGCGCGTTCGAGGCCGTCGTTGTCGATCCTGGCGCGTTCAGCCAGATCACAACCGCCTCCTAAGGTTGCTGAGGGGATCCCGGACGCCGTAGGCCGGGATCCCCTCACAACACAGAAAGGAGAGACGTGCCGACAACGGTGGGCTACACAACCAGAGAAGAACTCGCCCGGATCCTCAAAATCCGGCAGCCCTCCAGCGAACAAAACGCCGCCCTCGACCGCTGTTTGACAACCGCACAGGTCGAGATCGACGCCGAAATAGACCTGGCGGATGCGGTGACCCTCACCGCGCCACAGCTCGAACTAGCCGCCGAAGTTCAGTTGGAGCGGTCGGTGGAGCATTGGCGCCAGGAAGAATCCCCGTTCGGCCTCGTCGGGCTGGGTGCGGAGATGGGACAGTTGTTCAGCACGAAGGACACATGGGACCGTCACGCCTACAAGCTCGCCCCGTTGAAGAACCAGTGGGGGTTGGCGTGACCACTTGCGCTTGCGGGCGGGTAGCGATCTCAGCATCGCCGGAGATCACCGTGAAGAACGTGCGGTGTCCCTGGTGCCCTCCCAAGCCGAAGCTGAGACTGGTCTAGCGTGGGTGTTGGGACCCTTGCGGAGATCCTGGACGAGCTAGCCGACACCATCCGCAACGTCGTCTCCCAGGTGAACGACGTGGACGTTCAGGTCGAACCGAGAATGGTCATAGATCCTTCGCCGCCCTGCATCGACATGTACCCGTCCTCCCCGTCGATGGAGCCTTCGCTTGAGGCTTTCGGGGACCTGATCGGCGGAGAACTCATCACAGTCCGCGTTCGGGTGTCAACCGCTGACTCGGAGGCAGGACAGGATCTGATGTTGGCGCTGATGGACGACGAAGACCCGTTGTCTCTCGTCTCCGCCATCACGGATGAGCCCAGCCTAAATGGCTTGGTGGCTGCGATGGACATTCAGGGACGCACAGGTTACGAGCTGTATGACGCACCACAACGGCATGAAGGGGCATGGTTGGGGTTCCGGGTGTTCGTGATTTTGGTGAAGGCGCGTTCGTGATCCGTCTTTTGGAGTGTGTGGATATTTCTCTTGGGCTTGGTTGCTCTGACCAGGCGTGTAGGGACTTCGCTGGGCCTCTCTACCTGCAACTGTCCAGGGGCCAATACGACCGATGCAGCGTCCTCCACCTCGAAGGGACCTTGGAGGAGTGGAAGGAAACCCATCGCACAGCCCGCAAACGGGCCGCCCACGCGGAACGGATGGGGTACCGGTTCGAAACCATCGACCGGGAGAGGTTCAGCGAAGACATCTACCAAATCAATGTGTCACTCGATGAACGACAAGGCCGCCCCATGTCGTCCAGTTACCGTCAACGAACCGACTTCTCGAAACTGCCGGATTACCGTTGCGACACGCACCGGGTCAACACCTACGGGGTCCTCACCGGCTCCAAGTTGGTGGCGTATCTGTGGCTGTACCGGGCAGGCGACCTCGCCCTAGTCTCCTCCATCCTCGGACACGGCGACCACTTGCGCGGAAACATCATGTACCTGCTCATGCAAGGAACGATCGAGCGGGAGGTGGAAACCGGGGGGTTCCTGGTTTACAACCGCCATGATTCAGGCACCGACGGGCTCAGGTTCTATAAGGAACGGGTGGGGTTCATGGAGGAGAACGTTCGGTGGGCCGCGTGATCGTCCTAGAACCCCCGTTGGATGAGCTATCACGGCAGGCCACTCCCTACCCTGCCTTCCTCCTTGATTCGGCTGAGACGGGCTTATGTCTCTTCGCAGCCGGGTTCCTTGGAATCAACGACGCCATCCACATGGCAAGAAACGATCTGACGGTCACCTGTGTGGACGTGGACGCCTACAAGCTGGAACAGATGGCGGCGGTGTACCCGGTTTGGTGGGAGTTCTACACAGCCGATGCGTGGGACTACGCGAAAGCTGCGGAGGGTCGCCGCCAGAAATGGGATGTGGTCAGTGTCGACACGTTCCTAGGTGACGCCACCAAAAAATCACTTTCCAGCCTGGATCTCTGGTGCTCGATCGCGAACAAAGCCGTCACCGCGACCGTCAAGGACGCGGACCCGGAGATCCCGGAAGGATGGCAGGCGGAAAAGTTTCCTCGGGGTTACCGGGCGGACTGGCTGGTGTTGACCCGTGCTTGAAACCAGCCAGGTCACAGCCTGTTTGGTAACCCGCGGCGACCAGCCAGCGGCGATCCTGAGGATTCAGGAGTCGTTGATTTTCGACCAGATCATCGTCTGGGACAACTCCATCCAGACGGACTGGAAATGCGCCGGCAGGTACATGGCCGCCCGCATGGCCAAAACCCCCGTCGTCTACTTCCAAGACGACGACGTGATCGTTCCCAAACGAACCCAGATCGAGTTGTTGGAGAACTACAAACCAGGCGTGATGGTCGCGAACTGGGGCCACGGAGAGAACCCCGACGGCTACGAGGACCTACCGCTGGTCTGCGGCGGCGCCGTCGTTGATCGCCAGCTCCCGTGGCGGGCGCTCAGAAGGTACTTGAAGTGCTACCCAGACGATGACGGGTTCCGGTATGAGGCCGACTTCGTAGCCGGTGTCCTCTACGAAACATTTGAGCATCACTGGTTGCCGTTCCACATCGATCTGGCTATCGCCCAGCATCCGTCCAGGTTGTGTAATCAGACCTGGCAGCGAGATTTGAAGTTCGATATCACGCAACGCGCACGGGCGATCCGTGACGGCCTGAAAGTCGCCGCATGAACCATCACAGCCCGTTTCAGCCGGAAGACCTCCACGACCTCGACTGCCTGCTGGACCGCGCCGGCGCCGTCGTCTCTATGAACGAAGTGTGGCTGGGAGACACCGACAGGAACGTGATCGGGATGAGACACGACGTGGACAACGAGATAGAACCCGCCGTTAGCTTTGCAGGCTGGGAAGCCGATCTCGGCTACGCATCCACCTACTTCATCCTTCACACCGCCCCCTACTGGAACAACAAGCCTCTCCTGGTGGATTCTCTGGAGCGGATTGCGGAGCTGGGGCATGAGATCGGCATCCACAATAACGCCCTCGCCCACTGCTCCGAACACGGCGGATCCCCCACCAAAGTCCTAGAAGAAGCCGTAGACGAACTCAGAAGCTACGGGTTCACCATCTCAGGGACCGTGGCGCATGGTGACCAGCGCTGCTACGGGATAGACGGCCGTGTCAGGTTCGTGAACGACCAGTTATTCAGTGATTTCGACCGGCCCGAATACCAGGCACCAACCAATCGAATCACCCTAAGTGAACTAGGGCTCGACTACGACGCCAACTGGCTACCCCGTGGCCGGTACATCTCCGACTCGGGAGGCTACTGGTCAACCCCGTTCGATGATCTGGCCCGTGAGTTTCCGTTCGACGGCCAACTACACATGCTGGTCCACCCCGACTGGTGGAAACAAGCATTTATCCGGGTGGCCGCGTGACCGTCCCCGAAAACACTGTTTGGCGTCACTGCGACCTCGCCCGTGCAGCCTACGAGGACGCAGTGGCCCAGGGGGCAGCAGGGACTCCAGGCCCGACAGGCCCGACAGGGCCGCCGGGAGACACGGGACCATCCGGCGCCGTAGGAGCCACCGGTTCGCAAGGACCGACCGGGGAGACTGGATCCCAAGGGGTGGCTGGTGCGACCGGCCCGCAGGGCTTACAGGGCGTCCAGGGGGCACAAGGAACCGCAGGAGGACAAGGCGCAACAGGCGCGCAAGGAACAGCGGGCACAACGGGCATCCAAGGACCGACGGGGCCGCAGGGACCCGCAGGCGCAGACTCCACCGTGGCAGGCCCAGCAGGAGCAACAGGAGTTCAAGGAATCCAGGGCATCCAGGGAACCACCGGAGCGGTAGGAGCTACGGGCGTTCAGGGCGCGACGGGACCCGCAGGACCAACCGGGGTTCAGGGCGCTACAGGATCACAAGGCATTCAGGGAACACAGGGAACAACCGGGGGAGCTGGCCCGACCGGCCCAGTTGGCCCAACCGGAGTGACAGGAACCACGGGAACGACGGGAGGAGTCGGACCAACCGGGGTTCAGGGAGCGACAGGACCGGCTGGACCTACGGGTGTGACGGGCTCGACTGGGGTACAGGGCGCTACTGGACCAACGGGCTGGACGATGCTTTCCAAGGCCGCTGACCAGACCGTGACGAACTCGACCGTTCTTGTCTCGGATACGGCGCTGGCCTTCGCTATGGCCGCCAACACGAAATACAGGATTCGCGGGGTGATCTTCTACGACACCACCGCAGCAGGAGATCTGAAATACACGTTCGTCGGACCTGCGAGCCCCACGTTGGCCCGGTTCAACATCATCGGGGTGATAGCCGGCGCCACCCCGGCCGAAACAGCGATCCAGACCGCCTACCCGTCATCCAGCGGCGTCACCCTCGCGGGAACAGGTACGACCGGTGGTTACATCACGATTGACGCGATAGTCCAGAACGGAGCCAACGCCACACCAAACTTTGCGTTCCAGTTCGCCCAAGGAACACAGTCGAACGACTCCGGAGCGATCGTCAGGGCCGGGTCTTATCTGGAGTACGCCGTTGCGTAGCCTCTGGTTCATCGTGCCAGCCCACGGACGGTTCCAACTCACCGCCATCTGCTTGGCGCAGCTCCGACGAACCTGCGAAAACCTCCGAACCGAGGCAGGCATCGACGCCACAGCCGTGGTGATCGGTGACGACTTCAACCTGCGAACCGCCCGGATGATGGGGTTCGGAACGATTTCACGTGGAAACCAGTTTCCGTCTAAGAAGTTCAACGACGGCATACAGCTCGCCTGCGACCCACAGCACAACCCGCGGCCGGCTGACTTCGTGGTGCCGTTCGGGTCGGATGACTGGATCGACTGGCGGCTATTCACCGAACTGCCCGGCCCCGACACCGTATACGGGTTCCAGCGGATCTCGTTCGTCCGCGAGGACGGACGCGAACTCGCCTCCAAGTTCCTGAACTACCCCGGCGGATCAGGAATCCGGATCTATCCGCGAACGCTGATGCACCAGGTCGGCTACCGGCCCGGTGATGAGGACCGAGACAGGGGCTGCGACACGTCGATCCTGAACAACATCGAGCGGGAATGCGAACGGGTCCGCGTTGTGCATCGCCTATCTGATCCCCGCCAGATCGTGGATTGGAAATCCAAAGGCGAGCAATTGAACGACTGGGGCTCGTTGGAGCGGCATCACACCGAATCGGTGGGTGACCCGTGGACGGAGCTGGACGGGTTCTTCCCGAACGAGTCTTTGCAGGAGATGAGGGCGCATTACGAACGGCAGAGAGGTTTGGTCACAGCGTGAGAACCTATTCGGTTTATCTGGTGACCGGCAAGAGGGAATATCGCGGCCACACTCCTGGTTCGGAGTTCGAGGCTGTGTTGGACCCTGGCCCGGAACAACGGGCGATCGACCGCGGCGATATCCGTCTAGTACGCCGTGTAGAACCTGATCTAGAACCGGGCAGCTTCGTCCTCCCGGACGGCTGGCTACCCCAACCAAACGAGGGAGGCAAGACGAAGTGACGTATACGAAGCTGATCGCCCGCAGCGACAAGATCACGATCGACGGCACCGATGTGAGCAATTCGTTCAGTGCGTTCGGGCGCACATCACAAGACTCGCAGGAGGACGTTTCCGGGTTCTCCGCCACTGGCTCCGACGAGTTCCTGCCTGGCAGCCGTAACCAGCAGTTCGTCGGGACAGCCTGGTACACCGAGGAGCTCGGGGCGATTGTGGAGCCGCTCTACCACAACCGCACCACCACCACCATCACATGGCAGCCGAACGGGCTTGTGGACGCCACCCG
>Ga0247664_1000420_pt1 | contig 10563 bp, 20 predicted proteins | sample CNK05_metaG_FD_182715 | JGI IMG/M metagenome (GOLD analysis project Ga0247664, IMG submission 182715) | Soil microbial communities from Purdue University Martell Research Forest, Indiana, United States - CNK05 | ecosystem: Environmental > Terrestrial > Soil > Temperate forest > Bulk soil...
AGCCGTGCGCGTCCACCTGTCCTCCGACGGGCGAGTTCGTGCGCGATCAATTCGTGGCCTACGGCGACGGCACGACGACGGAGTTCACGGTTCCGTGTCCCTACGCGGATGGATCACTCAGTATCCGCGTGGACAACCTGGCGATCCTCGCCGGCCTCACGGAGCTGGACCCGTCGGCCGGCACGTTCTCTCTGGACTTCGCGCCGCTCGACGCCGAAGGTGACGCTCCGGCCGAAGCCATCTTCGCGTCCTACCAGGGCCGCTGACATGGTGACCCGAGCGGACGCGCACCGGGACGAGTTCCACCGCGGAAATACGTGGAAGCGGTCCGTCCGTTGTGCCACGACGGCCAATGTCACCATTGCCACGGCGCTGAACGCCGGCGACACGATCGACGGCGTGACACTGGCCGCGGGTGATCGCGTTCTTGTCAAGAATCAGTCCAGCGGCTTGCAGAACGGCCTGTACGTCGCAGGACCGGCACCGGCCCGCGCGTATGACATGGACGACGGCACGGAAGCGCTCGGCGCCCTTGTCTACGTCCGTGAGGGAACCGCCAACGGCGGCAAGCTGTTCGCGAACACGAACACGACGCTGCCGACGATCGACACGGACGCGCTGACGTTTGCGGAGTTCGGCGGAGGCGGCTCGGCAATCACTGTCCAGGACGAGGGAAGCCCGCTGACGACGGCAGCGGCCACGCTTAACTTCGTGGGAGCCGGCGTCGTGGCGTCGGGCTCCGGAGCGACCAAGACAATCACCATTCCGGCTGCGGACCTGTCGGCCATCGACTTCCTGGTAGGCACGGCCAGCGGCCTCTTGTCCGGCGAGATCGTGGCCGGCACGACTCCAGGAGGCGAGCTCGGCGGGACGTGGGCCAGTCCGACAGTGGACGCGACACACTCGGGCTCGCCGCACTCCGACTACGTGGCGAAGGCCGACGACGTGGCCGTGTCCATCGTGATCGACGGCGGAGGCTCCGTCATCGGCGTGGGCCGGAAGGTGTCGTTCAAGATGCCGCGGGCCGGACACTTCCGCTCCAGTCCGGCCATCGTGGCGCCGAATGAGTCGGGCTCCATCGTCTTCGACATTTGGGTCCGCAACGGCGCGCTGCCGACGATCACTCAGACGATCACGGCAAGTGCGAAGCCGACCCTCACGAGTTCCCAATTCAATGACACGGCGTCCGCAATGACAAGTTGGATCACGGCCTTCGGCGCAGGCGATTGGGTTACGGTGAACGTGGACAGCGTGACGTCATTGACACTGGCCATCCTGGCGCTGCCGATCGACTGGACGTGACATGACACTGCGCTTTTGCGACGGGTTCGACCACTACGCGGTCGGAGACGTCCTCGCCAAGTGGACGAGCCTGTCAAGCGGTCCGGCGTCCATGCAGACCGGGCGGTTTGGCACCGGACAGGCCATGCGGTTTGCGGCATGGAACCGAACGATCACGAAGGTAATGGACGCACAGGCAACATGGATTGTCGGCTTCGCCTTCCGCCATGACGGCGTCATTGCCAACTCGGACCTTCTCCGGATCATCGACGGCGCCGTATTCCACGTTTCGCTTCGCATGGATGCCAGCGGCCACCTGTTCTTCACTCGCAACGCCGCGGCAATCGGCTTGACTGGCACCACCGTCCTTGCGGCGAACACGTGGTATTACATCGAAGCGAAGGTAACGATCTCCGACACGGTCGGCGTAGCCGCGCTGAAGATCAACGGCGTGAGCGAGCTGAACGGGACGAGCCTCGACACGCGCAATGCCGGCAACTCGACCGCGGACACCGTTCAGATCAACGGCACTCCTGGTACCGCGGCAAACATCGACTACGACGACCTGTACATCTGCGACGGGCAGGGAAGCACGAACAACGACTTCCTCGGAGACGTGCGGGTCGAAGCGCTGTTCCCGAACGGCAACGGCAACAGCTCGCAGCTCGTTGGCTCCGACGGCAACAGCACAGACAACTACCTCCTCGTGGACGAGACGACGCCGGCGACCGCCGACTATGTCGAGTCGTCCACGGTCGGGCAGAAGGACACCTACACCTTCACGAACCCGACGTCCACGTCCGGGACCGTCTACGGCGTCCAAATCCTGCCGTATGCCGCGAAGACCGACGCCGGCGTCCGCTCCATCGTGAGCGTCGCCAGGCTGTCCGGAACGGAGGTTGACAGCTCGGCGCAGACCCTCTCGGCAACGCCGAAATACTATCCGGACGTCCGGGAGACGAAGCCAGGTGGCGGAGCGTGGTCGATCGCTGACGTCGGCAATGCCGAGTTCGGCGTCAAGATCAACGCCTAATGGCAAACGACCGCATTTACCAGGAGCCGACAGAGTCCGTCGTCCTGCCGGACAGCGCGAGCGCTCGCACCTATCAGGAGCCCACGGAGTCCGTCATCCTGCCGGACAGCGCATTGGCCAGGACATCGCAGATGGCCGTCGAAGTCGTGTACCCGTCGTCCAGTCCGGTGACGCGCCGGCCAACCTCGCAAGTCATTTGGAGCGGCTGACATGGCAATGGAACGACCTGGCCGTGGCCGGAGGCCCTGAACCCAGTGCGCTCGGCCTCTCGTCTGCCCGCGTCATCGCAGGACTTTCGCTCATCGCGGCGGCCATCGTGCTGATGTTCGTGGACGCCTATTCCATCGACTTCAAGATGGACCCGATCGAGCTCGGGCTAATGCTCGGCAGCGGGATGCTCCTGCTCGGCGTGGAAGCCGCGAAGGCATTGCTCCGGTGACGGTGGAGGTTGCCGGCGTCACCGTGTCGATCGACACGCGATGGCTGGCGTATATGGTATGGGGCGTCGGGACGGTCTTCGTCTACGCTGGCGTCTTGCGGAAGGGCTATCGGAGCTGGGAAGCACACCGCGACCCGCGCTCACGCCGCGAGCTGATCGCCAGGACGGCGCGTTTCTTCGTCGCGCTGGCGTCTGCCGCCGGCATCCTGTTCGCGTTGTTCGGAGAACCCGGCAGCGGGTTCCGCGCACTCGTGATCTCACTGGCGCTCGGAGCCTTCACGGCGGCCGGCGTGATCGAATTCAGAGACGAGCCGGCCGATCCAATGACGGACGAGTCCTAGATGGCGAAGCCGAAGGTGGTCGTTGAAACGCGAGGGAGCAATCGAGCCCTCACGGCCGGCACGCTTGCCGCGGCGCTCGCACTCGGAGCGTTGGGCGGCGGGCTCGTCGGCGCAGGAGTCGGCGCCACGTCGGAGTCGTCCAGTCAGCTCCGTTCGATGATCGATGCCGTGGACAGCGTCGTCAGGGACGCACAGACCCTGATCGCTGACGTGCAGAAGGTTGGCGATCAGGTGAAGGCCATTGCGAAGGCTCCAGGGACCGTCGCGCCGTCGAGCGGTCCTACACCTGGCCCGGTGATCGCGGAGCCAACTGCGAAGCCCACAGCGCGTCCCACGCCACGTCCGACTCCGCGCGCCACGCCTCCGCCGACTCCGCGGCCTACGCCGCAACCGACACCGCGCCCGACGCCGAAGCCGACGCCGCAACCGACGCCGGCGCCGTCGTGTGATCATCCTGGGAAGCACAAGGGCTTCCCGTGTAAATAGGAGGGTTGGCACAGTGGTCTACGAAGTGTTTGTCCGGCAGCTCGACGGCTGCACCTACATGGGCGGCGGGTTCAATTGCACCTGTGCGTCCGAGGCGATGTGGCTCTACCGCGCGTCACAGGGCCGGGTGCACCTGACGAGCTGCCAGGTCCGGACGGAGACCGGCGACCGGAGCGGAGGGACGAACCTGACGCAAGTGGACGCCGTCAGCCGTCACCACGGGATCACGGGCGGCCGCATCTATCGGCCGATCTCTGCCACGCTCCTGGAAAGCCTCGTGGCAACCGGGAAGTACGGGTTCATCATCCAAGTCCTCTACCTTCCGCTGTCGAACACGCCGTTCGACTGTTGGTCCGGCAACTTCAAAGGCAATCACGCGATGTACGTGAGCGGTCCCGGCGCGAAGCCGGGAACCTGGCGCGTTGCCGATCCTGGAGCCGACGGCCGCCGGCAGGGTATCCCGACCGGCTATCAGGACATCCCGTCCAATCTCATGCTGAAGGCAGCGGCCATGCTGGACATCGGCGGCAGGGCTCTCGGCGGAGGGAAGGCATACGTCTACGCAACCCCTCCGGACCCGGTAGCGGTCGCCGGCCTGTCGCCGCGGTACCACGCGACCGTGATCCATCCGACGTCCGTGTGGAACAACGGCAGCAAGAAGTGGGTTTACAGCGGCGCCAACGCGATCAAGGCCGGTACGGCGCTGATCGTCAGGAGCGCGACTTACGTGAAGGGTGGGAAGCCGTGCTACCCAATCGACGTCACTTCTCCGAATTACGCGGGCTACTACGTGCCGAAGGAGAACGTCAAGCTAGGAGGCAAGGTCTAATGATCGAAGACCCGACACCGCCGCAGGATGACGAGGAGCAGGACGCGGAGCTCCCCGAGCCGGACGAGCCGCAGGACGACGCGGACCCGAAGAATGAGGAGGCGCCGGAATGATCCTCGGGAGGGAGCCGGTCGCCATCGCCGGCGTCGTGGCCATCGCGATCAACCTGGCGATCAGCTTCGGCCTGAACCTGACGACGGATCAGGTGGCGCTGATCAATACTCTGGCCGTCGGCGTCCTGGCGCTCGTGGCGCGCTCGCAGACGACGTCAGTGCAACAGCCGATGCTGCCGCAGGGAACGGCCGTGACGGTGATTACGCCGAAGGGAGAGGACAACAAGGTGACGACGGTATGAACACGGACCGCATCTGGCAGCTCATCATCGTCGTCGTCGTGATCTTCCTGCTCGTGTGGGCCGCCGGCCAGCTCGGCATCCACTTCTAGAAGTCCTATTGACAGCGCCGTCGCGGGAGGACTAGCGTAGACGGCGATGGGCGAGCATCCTTCCTCCGATCATCCTGAAGCCGCTGGCGCTCGCCCGCCGGCGGCTTCTTCGACTCCGGAAGGAGGTGCCGTGAGCTACGTCAGAGACGCCGCAGAAGTCATGCTCCTGCTCGGCCTATTCATCTTCGTGATCCTCGTCGTGAGCGTGAACGGGATCAACCCATGAGATACGACGATGCCATCCTGGCCATCATCGTGATCCTTGCCGCCGTGGTCCTGCTGGCCGCCGGACAGATCATTCTTGCGCTCCGGAGGGACAGGTAATGGAGGATGCGGCCTACCTTCTCGCCGGCGCGCTCCTGATATTCCTGAGTTGCCTCGTCGTCGTCGTGGGCGCCGGCTTCGTGATCCGGATCGTCGTGGAGTCGTGGCCATGCTGACGATGGCGCCGCGACAGATCACGCGATCGGCCAATCACGATTACACCTATGCCGGCAAGACCTATCCCGGCACCACGAACATCCTGAAGATCATCGACAAGTCCGGACCGCTCATGGTCTGGGCGGCCAACAATACGGCGGAAGCGGCCATCGAACTTGTCGCAGAGCTGCCGAAGATGCTGGCAGAGATCGGACCGAAAGGCGTGAAGGCCGCACTGCGCGAGCGCGGCACGCGGAAGCGGGACGACGCCTCGCAGCTCGGCACGGACGTCCACGATCTTGCGGATCGCATGATCAAAGGCGAGCCGCTGCCGGAGATGAGCGACGCGATCCGGGTCCGTGTGGAGCATGTCGCGCGGTGGTGGGAAGCCTCCGGATGGGTCGCCAGGGCTTCGGAGGCCATGCTTGTCAACCCGGAGATGCAATACGGCGGCACACTGGACCTTCTCGCGTATGACCGCGAAGGCCGGACGACGCTGCTGGATTACAAGACCGGAGCCGGCGTATACAAGGAGGTGGTCCTTCAGCTCACGGCCTATTCCGACGCCACCTATATCGAGTCGGACAAGGGCTTCTTCACGATGCCGAAGGTGGACCGCTGCATGGTCCTCCACGTCACGACGGAGGGAGCCCGAGAGATCGACATTGTTACCGGCAACCTGGAGCGGCTCGCGTGGTCCGCGTGCCGTGACATCTACGATTGGACCGAAGCAATGAGAGGGAAGAAGTTCTAATGCCTGTTTACCAGAGCCGCATCGCCGGCATCTACCGCGCCCGCTACGTCGGATGCGTGGAAAAGAACCTCGTGGATCAGGAGACGGGCGAGGAGAAGACCCTGTTCCTGTGGCGGTTCCAGGACGTGAACGATCCGCTCACGACGGGAGAGATCAGCAAGTTCACGAGCACGAACATGCAGAACACACAGGCCAATGCACACATCATGGCCACCGGGATCATGGGCCGGAAGCTCCAGGCCGGAGATGATACGGAGACGCGCGTCGGAGAGCTCTATGACGTCGTCTACGGTCCGAACCGCGCTGGCAACCTGACGATCACGAGCGTCGTCCGCGTCCAGGAGGCGGAGAGCCCAATCCTCCCGACTGCCGCCGAGAAGGCACAGATGCCGCTCGTGGTGGTCAGTCCGGCTGAGTTGCCATGACATGGCGACCGGAACGGGGCGACCCGAACAAGCACTACGGCCCACGTTCGGCAGCCTTTTCGCCGGCATCGGCGGAGTTGCACGCCGCGTTCTACGAGGCGCGCGACAACCCCGCCCCGGCAGGGCTGGACGTGGAGCGGCTGGCGCTTGCTCTTGCGGAGGTATTCGACAACCCCAAAGGGCCGTACACGATGCCGATGCTCGCGGAGATCGTCGCTCGCGAATACGAAGCCCGTGCCGCCACCCGACCCGCCGAGGAAGGGCTGGATGAGAAGGAACGTCTCGCTCAAGCGCTTCGGGACGACGACATGGAGACGTTCACGGCAGCGATCCGGGAAGCCAATCGGCCGCGACCAGCCGCGGCGGGCCTGCTCGATGAGACGAGCGAGGAGTGGACTAGCGTCGAACGAGCCATCTGGCCCGATGGCCCGGCTCATGGTCACGGCAGCGGCGCTTATGCCGTGCTGAAAGCCAAGATCATCGCCGCCCTCGCCTCATCCCCCGCCCCGGCGGGGCTGGACGACTTCGGAACGTGGGTCCGCTGGTTCCTGGACGCCAATCCGAACGCCGAACCCGCCGACCTCATCGGCGCGATCAGGGAACGGATGGCGCCATGACGCTTGATGAACGGATCGCGGAGATGGAGCAGCGTGTCCTGAATGCTGCCACCGTCGAAGCCGCTGCCCACTTCCATGAAGAACTGGACCGGCTGCGCGCACAGCAGGCGGTCACCGACCCCGGATCGGACTACCGGCGGGGTTATCAGGCTGGATACAAGGCTGGCCGTGCCGCCACCCGACACGCCGAGGAAGGACGCAAACCATGATTGAGAACGAGGACTGGCGAGCCGAAGCGGAGTTGGAGCCGTTCCGGGTGAGTGTCGGTCTACGGGCAGCGGAGCGTTGGGCCGTGGTCGACGTGCGAACAGGTGAACGTGTCGACGTTGGTCTTTCAAGGAAGGATGCCTGCCTAGTGGTTGACCGCATGAATGCAGCACATCTAGCCGCCACCCGACCCGCCGAGGAAGGGCAGTGACCGACCCATGCGTCTATTGCGGTCTGCCGAAGATGTCCTACAGTCGGCTCGACACGTTCACGGGAGAGATCATCCGACAGACGAAGGACCACGCGTGCGCCAGGTGGGCGCCCAAGCCGGCCCTCACGTCGGAGCCGGCTGACACGACGTTCATTCGGGAGAGCTGGAACACGGCCGCAGGATTGCAGCGATGGAGAGAGGGCTTGCGATGACACTAAGCGTCTACCTGGCCATGGCCGATGCAGAGGTGGCCGAGCGCAGAGAAAGCCCGTTCTTCGGCGTCACTCAGGACAGCGCGTTCGGCCTCCGAGCCCTCCAGCGCTATCACAAGGACGCGCTGGCCGAGTATTCCGTGGCCGGCAAGCTCCGAAGCCTGACGCACAAACAGGCTGCCATGCTCGGCGTCGTGGCCAGGCTTTCGATCTCCGGCGAGGCCAAGACGATGACGGCCATTGCGAAGGAGGCCAACGTCGTCCCGTCCACGGTATCGCGGTTCCTCCTGAAGCTCCAATGCTGGAACGCTTACGCAATCGACGTCACCCGCGGCCGGCACGGAGGCGTGCGGGTCCGTTTGCGGACGGTCGGAGACCAGCTTCAGGCATACGCCGAGCGGGCATGGCTCCGGATCAAACAGGCCGCCGAAAGGGCCATTTCACGCACGAGAAGAAATGTTGCGTCCATCTCCACGGAGAAGGAGGTGAGTACCAACAGTAGTACTACTTCTATGGACGCAACATTTAGCGGAGGGATGTCTCGTGGATGCCTCGTATACGGCTGCACAGAGGATCATCCGGAGACGACTTATCGCAGCTTCACGGCACGAGAGGCGGCTGAGACGCGAGCTCGCGCAGAAGCGTGGGCTACGGACGTCCTTCGGGAGCGGGCCCGCCTGGCCATCGAAGACCCGTGGGGCGAGCTCGACGCTGAGTACCCGATCGGCTGGGCGCGGCAGCTTCGACATGGAGTGGGTTGACGCGTACGTGGACTACTGGACGGCGATGGGCCGGCCGGGACCGGGCTGGAGCGACGACGAGTGACGCCGTGGAGCCCGTGCCCGCGCTGCAATCACTCCATGGCCGTCCATCGCGAGACTGCGAAGGGTTGGCGCTGTCAGGTGTTCGTCGCTCCGAAGCGCGGATGGCGCGGCGACACGACGCGCAAGACCACGGCGACCTGTCGCTGCAAGCGCCGTCCAGGCGTGCCGGCATGACCGAAGCCGAGCTGCGAGCCCGCGTCGTGGAGCTTGCACACGCTCACGGATGGCGCGTCTTCTCCCTCCCGATCGCGAAGGCTCGCCGTCCTGTCAAGGACGCGATCGGTTATCCGGACCTGACACTGGCCAGGAATAAACAGTCCATTTGGATCGAGCTGAAGACGGAGGAAGGGACACTGTCCAAGGAGCAATTCGCGTGGATGCGGGACTTGCCGCTCATGCTCGTTGTCAGGCCGAGCGACCTGGACAGCATCGCGACGGTCCTCCGTTGAACGCCGTAATTCTCGGTTACGAGCTCGACACGAACGGGCAGAACGCGCGCTTCACGGACGCGTCACGACGGCACGGCGGCAATGAGCGCGTTTTGAAGGCAATGGCCATCGGAGACGTCGATCCTGGAGGCGTCGTGGCGCGCTTCCAGGAGGCCAGCGTCAGGAACGACGCCGGCCTGACGATCAGGAGCGCTCATCGACAGTCGGCGTACTTCGACTTCCCGACCGACATCCTGTGGACGAAGGAGACGGAGCCGGAGATCGCGCGGCTCGTCAACGACGCCGACGTGCTCCACCTGAACAACTCGTGGAGGCCGGCCGATTACTGGCGCAAGCATCCCTCCACGCGGAGCCGCTTCGTCCGGAAGCCGCCGATGCTCCTGCATCATCATGGAAGCCTGTTCCGGAGCAACCCGGAGAAGATGTTGGCCATGGCGAAGACGCGAAAGATGCAGCAATGCGTCTCCACGATCGACCTTCAGCGGCCGGCGCCGGATCTTCTGCCATGGCTGCCGACGGCGTACAACATCGATGAGATCGTGGCCTTCGGCCAGCGGCACGCTAGGAAGCCCGACGGCAAGGTCCGCATCGTCCACTGTCCGACCAACAGGAAGCTGAAGCACACGGAGCTTCTGATCAGGGCGTGTGACGAGCTCCAGGCCGAGGGTTCAAACCTGGAGCTCGTCATCGTGGAGGGTAAGACATGGCGCGAGTCCCTTCTTGCGAAGGCCGGCGCGGACATCGTCTACGATCAGCTCGCCTTCGGCTACGGCTGCAACAGCGTGGAGGCGTGGTCGCTCGGCAAGCCCGTGATCGCCGGCGCTGACGAATGGACGCTGGACAGGATGGCGCACCTGTGGCCGGCCATCCCGTTTGAAGAAGCGACGGAGAAGACCCTGAAGGACGTCGTCCGCAGGATGGTCGCGTCGGAGGCTCTGCGAGAAGACGCGGCAGAGCGCGGCCATGGCCACGTCCGCAGGTACCACGACGAGCTGCCGGCATTGGAGAGGCTTGCGGAGCTCTACCGGGATGCGATCAACTTCAGGAAGAAGCCTCGCGTCCATGGCAAGGGCGTGACGTTCCACAGTGCTACCCGTCGATCGATGACCGTGGATGGCCAGGTGGTCGAGTTCGTCAAGGGGCACGCCGTCGTCACGGACATGGAGGTGGTCCGGCAGCTCCGCGAGTTCACGACGAAGCGTCCGATGTTCGGGATCGAGGAGCTGACGTAATGGCGTGCAACTACTGTCCGGGTTGCGCCATCCGCGGCGGCTGCTGGTACAACAGGTCGCAGTGGAAGCGGACAGCGAAGGCTGTACTGCGACGGGACATGCGAAGGTGCTATGTCCAGGGCTGTCCATCGGAGGGCATCGCCGCCGACCACGTCGAGCCCGTCCATCCGGAGATGACGTGGTTTGACTTCCTGTCGATGGCCAACCTGCGCGCGTCCTGCCGCCGCCACAATACCGCTAGAGGCGTCGCTGCCAGGCTGGAGCGTGAGGTACGCGACGGAGTGGCCGAGCCCGTCCGAAGTGGCGTCAGCGTGCTTCAGGCTCGTTCTCCGTTTTTAAGGAGCCGGCAAGCGAACAAG
>Ga0247664_1000421_pt1 | contig 10550 bp, 5 predicted proteins | sample CNK05_metaG_FD_182715 | JGI IMG/M metagenome (GOLD analysis project Ga0247664, IMG submission 182715) | Soil microbial communities from Purdue University Martell Research Forest, Indiana, United States - CNK05 | ecosystem: Environmental > Terrestrial > Soil > Temperate forest > Bulk soil | place...
ATGGCCATCTTTCTGCCAGCCATCTTTCTGCCCCTGCAGATCGAACGCTGACCTGCATTGGCTGGGGCAGAAAAATAACTGGCAGAAAGATAAGGACACGCGGGCAGAAGAGGCGGGGGGTTGGCCCCCGGTTTTGCGTCTTGTCCTCGTCTGGTTGCGGCATCTTCGTCTGGTTGCGGCCCAGGCCCTCTCCCCGTTGAGGGAGAGGGATTCTCGCGGTCAGCATGTTAAATACTCACGAGGTCACGTTGGCCCCAGGGGCAGTGGGTGAATGCCTCCTCCGGCTGGGAGCCGCGAAAACTTCCTTGCCGTCAGCGATACGTTTGAAGAGTCTTTGGCGATCAACGTCTGAGAGCACTATTGCCTATGACACGTCTTGCCGTCTTTTATCGTCATTTCGTCTGGCTTGCCCTGGTTTCCTTGGGCGCACCGTTGCCGGGGCCGGCCCAGGATTGGATCTGGTCAGCCAATCCCGGCGAACAGGATGTCCGTTACTTTCGCAAACCGTTTCGCGTCGGGGACGATGCAGCCAAGGCGACGCTCACCGTGGCTTGTGATAATGAGTGCGTCATCTTTCTGGACGGCAAAACGGTGGGGGAAAACAGCGAATGGAGCGCCCCGACGGTCATTGATCTGACCAAACAATTGAAAGCCGGCGATCATGTTCTGGCAGTGCGCGCAGCGAATCATGGCGGCCCGGCTGGCCTGTTGGCTCGCCTGGACCTCAACTTTTCCACGCCCAAGCGGCAAAGTGTCGTCACGGACACAAACTGGCTGGTGTCAGCCCGGGAGACGCCTGGCTGGAACGCGGCGGAGGCCACTCCGGCGGGTTTTGTGTCCGCGATGAGTTTGGGCAAGCACGGTATGCCGCCGTGGGGGGCGGTGCTGGCCGGCGCGGCCGGCCCTGGCCAGCAGGGCGGACGCAACGCCAATCGCAGGTCGGCCGAGGCGACGCCCGCCGAATCGCTCAAAGTGCTGGAGGGTTTTAAGGTGGAGTTGCTGCGCAGTTCGCAGCCTGGCGAGGGCTCTTGGGTGGCGCTGACCGTCGATCCCAAAGGTCGTTTGATCGTTTCGCCGCAGGACAAGGAACCGATGTTGCGCATCACCATCGGGCGCGATGGCAAGATCGCCCAGATGGAAAAGATCGATGTGCCGGTGACGGGCGCGATGGGCCTGCTTTATGCCTTCGACAGCTTGTATGTGAATGGGAGCGGCCCGGACGGATATCACCTTTATCGGCTGCGCGATACCAACGGCGATGATCAATACGACAAGGTAGAACTAATCCGGAAATGGAAAGGCGGCCCAGGCGAACATGGAGCGCACGGCATCGCGTTGGGGCAGGACAACAAACTCTACACGGTGAATGGCAATTTCGTGGATGTGCCGGAGGACATTCTGCCCACCAGCCCGCATCGGAATTATCGAGACGACGTGGTGCTGCCGCGAATGGAAGATGGCAACGGCTTCGGCGCGGGCCGCAAACCTCCGGGGGGATTTGTGGTGCGCATGGATCCGGACGGACACAACGTCGCGCTGCTTTCGTCCGGGCAGCGTAATACCTACGACATTGCGTTTAATCCCGCCGGGGAATTGTTCGGGTTTGACAGCGACATGGAATGGGATTGGGGAACGCCATGGTACCGGCCAATCCGTGTTTATCACATCGTGAGCGGCGGCGATCACGGGTTCCGCGAAGGATCCGGCAAGTGGCCGGAGTATTATCCGGACAGTTTGCCGGGCACCGTGAATGTCGGAGTGGGTTCGCCCACGGGCGTGGCGTTCGGCACGGGAGCCAAGTTCCCGGCCAAATATCAGCGCGCGTTGTATGCGATGGATTGGTCGTATGGCCGCATTCTGGCGGTGCATCTGAATCCGGACGGAGCGGGATATACGGGTGCCTACGAGAATTTCGTGGTCGGCAAGCCGCTTAATGTGACTGATTTGGCCATTGGCCAGGACGGCGCGATGTACTTCGCCATTGGCGGGCGCCGAACTCAAGGCGGCTTGTATCGGGTCAGCTATGTTGGCCGCGACTCCACCCGGCCGGTGACGAACAGCGAAGACTCAAAAGCGACCATCGCGGCGCGAGCCTTGCGCCATCGTCTAGAGGCGTTCCATGGCCACGCGGACCCCGCCGCGCTGGATGCGGCCTGGCCACATCTGGACAGCAGTGACCGCGAAATCCGGTATGCGGCACGCATCGCCATCGAGAGTCAGCCCGTCGACCAATGGCAAGCGCGTGCTTTGGTCGAAACCCGCAAACGCGCCAGCTTGACCGCGCTGCTGGCCCTGGCGCGGCTTGGCCCAACGACGGTCCAGAATCAACTGCTCGAAAGCGTGCGCCGCTATTGGCCGGCCGATCTGGACGAAGACCAGAAACTGCAGGCGTTACGCGTCTGCGAGGTTTCGCTGGCGCGCATGGGCAAACCCAGCCCCGAAGAGTCGCGCAGCCTGGTGGCTTCGTTGCAAGAGGTCTTTCCTAGCCGCCATTGGCCCGTCAACCGCGAGGTGTCCCAATTGCTCATCGCGCTGGAGGCGCGCGGGATCGCCAAACCGATCCTGGATCTGCGCGATGCCGCCGCCACCCAGGAAGAGCAACTGCATTACATGGTGGCCTTGCGCAACCTCAGCAACGGTTGGAGTCTCGATCAACGCAAACGTTACTTCGCCTGGTTCTTGAAGAGTCCAAAGATGGACCAAACCGGTCACCCCTATCCGGCCCGCAACACCCAACACACGACCCAAACCGTCCAGTGGTTCAAGGATGTCAGCCGCGACTACAGCGATGGCGCCAGCTACAACAATTTCCTCAAGAACCTGCGCAAAGCAGCGCTCGATAATGTCGGCGATGCGGACCAACGCACCGCTTTGGTTGCCTTCCTTGACGATCAACCCGCAGCCCCGTTGGTCCAGCAGAAAGAACGCAAGATGGTCCGGGAATGGAAGATGTCCGATTTTCTTGATGATCTCGAGCGAGCGGCCAAAGGCCGCAACTTTGAGCGCGGCCGCGAAGCCTTCGCTGCCGCCCAATGCCTGGCCTGCCACCGCTTCGGCAACGAAGGCGGGGCCATCGGCCCGGATGTCACGGCGGTGTCCAGCCGGTTCACCCGCCGGGACTTGCTCGAAAGCATCCTGGAACCTTCCAAGGTCGTCAGTGAACAGTACCAAAATACCACCGTGACCAAAAAGGACGGGGAGGATGTCACCGGCCGTTTGGTGGAAGAGACGCTGGCCAAACTGGTTCTGGTGCCCAACCAGTTGACGGGTGAAAAAGTGGAGATCCGCAGGAGCGAGGTGCAAAGTCGCGCGCCCTCGAAGCTTTCGCCCATGCCGGAGGGATTGGTCAATATCCTGACCAAGGAGGAGATCTTGGATTTGCTGGCCTACGTGGAGTCGGCCGGCAAGCGGGAACACGCGGCCTTTGCCAAGCCCTGAATGAGGGCGCAAACCGGAGAGGACAGGCTGGGCAAAATACTCGCTTTGAATGTTTCCGGCCCTTGGGTAGTCTTCCCTCCATCAGCCGCCTTGGGTGCCTGCGTGCCGGGATCGCGCGGCGGCTGCGAGAACGGGAAACTGGCCGAAGGCCGTCTTAGCTTAGCTCCGGCTGTTTTAGTCCCGGTCAACCAATAAACACATTATGAAGAAGCTGATGACGATTGCGGCGGTGGCAGCGTGCAGTGCCCTGGGCCTTCAGGCCGCCGATAGCAAACCCGACTTTTCCAAAGACGTGCTCCCCATCCTGCAGCAGCAATGCTTCAAATGCCACGGCCCGGAAAAACAGAAAGGCAAGCTGCGCCTGGATTCCAAGGAGGCGGCCCTGAAAGGCGGCAAGACTGGCCCCGCCTTTGTGGCCGGGGACGCTTCCAAGAGCGAACTGATCCGGCGCGTGAGCCTGCCCAAGACCGACGACGATTTCATGCCCAACGAAGGCGAACCGTTGTCCAAAGCCCAGCTGGAGCTGCTCAAAGATTGGATTAACCAGGGCGCCACCTGGACCGAAACCGCCACCGCTAAGGTCGACAAACCTGCTGCACCCAAAGGCCCGGAGTTACCCGCCGACTTTAAACCCAGCGCGGCGGAGCAAAAAGCCATCGCGGCCCTGGCCCAAAAAGGCATCGACGTGCGTCCGATCGCCGCCAACTTAAACTGGCGTGAAGCCAATCTTCGCCTGCAGGGCACCAACATCACCGACGCCACCATCGCCCCGCTCAAAGATGTCCTTGGGCTGGTCGACTTAAACCTCGCGACCACGCGCGTGACCGATGCCGGGTTGGCCCAACTGAAAGGGCTCACCAACCTGCAACGGCTGCACCTGGAACTGACCGGGATCAGCGACGCCGGCATCGCGCACCTGAAAGGGTTGCCCAACTTGGTTTATCTCAACCTCTACGGCACCAAAGTTTCCGATGCCGGCCTGGATGACCTGAAAGACATGCGGCATCTCCGCAATCTGTACGTCTGGCAGTCCAAAGTCACCGAGGACGGTGCCAAGAAACTCAAAACCGCTCTCCCGGAAGTCGATATTTCCACCGGTTGGGATCTCGCCGCCTTCGCCAAGATCGAGGAAGCCCGCAAGGAAGAAGCCAAAAAAGAGGAAGCCCGTAAGAAAGAAGAAGAAGCCAAGAAAAAGGAAGAAGAGACTAAGAAGAAAGAAGAAGCCAAGAAAGAAGAAGCCAAGAAAGAAGAAGCCAAGAAGGAAGAGGCCAAAAAAGACGACGCCAAGAAGGACGGCGATAAACCCGCCGACAAGAAGGACGATCAGAAGGCCGACAAGAAAGAGGAGAAAAAGTAGCGCAGCATACTGAGGCAAACAGTCCTCGGAGGTGGTGCAGCGTCTTGCAGGAAGTCGCGCTCCTGCGGGACTGTAAAACCACTATTTCTCTCCGTGCCCTCCGTGTCCTCCGTGGTAATCCTCCCCCTCCTCGGTCGGTTGCGGCTTTGCCGCGCTGTGATCTTTGAGTTCTTTGTGGTAAATCCCCCTCGGCCGAACCTGGGCGCTGTCATCGACAATGACTGTCGACCAGGAGGAGCGACCAAGACCATCCGTCGTCACTGGTGTGGCGGGCCTCAGCCGAATTCGCCCCGCAAGATCCGGGCGGCTTCCACCTCGTTACAGAGCTTCCGATACGCTTCATCCAAGCTCACCACCGCCCCGGAGCCGGGCGCAAACCCGCAGTCGGGGTTCAGGACAATCCGTTCGGCCGGCAGAAATTGGAGCGCATGCCGCACCCGCTCCGCGATCACGTCCGCCGAATCCACCTGGCCCGGCGTCACATCCACGCAGCCTAAGCCGATCTCGAAATCTTCGCGCAGACGCCCAAACACGTCCATGTCCCCCGCCTGCGGCGCCGTGAATTCCATGGTGAGATGATGCACGCGCAGTTGGTTGAGGTGCCCCACCAGGGGGCCATAACCGCCGGCATGGGTGTGCTCCCCGCGCACGCGGGCTCCGGCCCGCCGGCATAAATGCACCGCGATCCGGACATCTTTGATGCCGTCGACCACTTCGTTAATCATATCAACGGCAAACGCCGCCGCGCCTTCGGGATCCGAGTATTGCTGCCGTACTTTCGGGTCCACGAACAAACACAGATGCGGGTCATCGATCTGCACAATGTCGGCTCCGGCGGCTCGAATCGCTTGCAGTTCCTGGCGCAGGAACGGAACGGCAGCGCGCACGAAATCTTCCCGCGTAGGATAAGCCCGAACCGATTTTTGCGGATCCCACAGCCGTTCTCCTAACAATGCAGGGGAGGGCAGGGTGGATTTGATCTGGCGCTTCGTGACGGTTTTGAGGAATTGCACCTCGCGAGCAATGAAGCCCGGCGTTTTGGGCGCCAATCGATCGACGACCACCGTCCAGGGCCGCCCGTCGGGCGCGGTGCCTAACTCGAATCCGTGCGCGAGCTCCGCGATCACCCCGATATACGATTTGCGTCCCCATTCGCCATCAGTGACGACGTCCAGGCCCGCATGTTCCTGCATGGCCACCGCATAGCGGATGGCTGTTTGCATGGCCTTTTCATAAAGCTCGGCGGAGAGCGCGGGGCGTCCATGGATCAGGTCCAGCACAAAGGCCGGCCGCGGCAACGACCCGACCACTGAAGTGGGAAACAAGGCGGGGTTGCTCATAGATGGGAAAAGCCTCCAAGGCTGGACGCAGATTGGGCCCATGAACCCAAATCTAACGTAGGAGCCGAGGTAACGAGGTACACCCTGAGCCCTGTCGAAGGGCTCTGATCTCTTTCCCGACGAACGCGCCCGGACAGAGTGAGCCTCCTTACGTCGGCTGCTACGAGACAGGAAAGGTTCATGGAGAGTTGTGTCGCTTACGAACGGGCGGCCCAGAAGCGGCGAGCGAGATCAAAATCTTCCTGGGTATCGACCTCCATATACTCGCCAGGCGTGTCGGCGTGAGCCATGGTCACGCCGGCTTCAATCATCTGCTGATACAGATGGATCAGGTAAGCTTTTTCGAACACGGCTGCTTCCCGAAACGGTTTGCCGGCAAAGGCCAGCCGGGCCCGGTGAAAGTGCTCGCGCAAGGCCGCGGCGCCCGCCGGCGTGAATTTGGCGATACCGGTATATTCGCCATGGGCCTGCGCGCTGGGGATATCGCGATGAACGCGGGTCACGCGGCCGTTCTGCACCGTCACCTTCTCGGCGTCGTGCGGCGGATGTAGCGTGCGGTGTTGATAGCGGCCCAACCAGCGCGTATCCACACTCAACGCAATGTCGGCCTCATGCCGCAACACGCTCCGCAGCACTTGCGCCGTGAAGAGGATATCCGAGTAACAGCAAATAAAACCGTCGCCCATCAGATCCTCCGCGTGCATCAACGAAAGCAGGATGTTGTTGTGTTCCCAGCCGGCGTTGTGCCGAAAGGTCAGGGCAGGATAATCGCGTTGCACCTTCTCGATCTGGTAACCCCCAATAAAACAACAATCCTTGACACCCGCGTCGGCGAATGCGGCCAACGCCCAGTCCAACAAACGCCGGCCTTGAACTTCCGCGTAACACTTGGGCGTGTCCGCCGTCGTCGGCATGAGTCGGCGCCCGCGGCCTGCCCCAATAATAATCGCTTTCATCCTGAACAGTGAGCCATAAGGCCCAGAGCACGGTGCGCTGGCTCGGCACAAAATACCCGGCCGGTTCCGCTGGCACTGGCGGAATTCAAGGTGCCCCAGGCAACCCAAAACCGTCCACTGCGTCAAACTCTCTCTGGACGATGAGTCACCCGCAGATACCAATTGGAGTTGATCAAGAACTCGAAATCCGTGCGAACCTCCTCGAACCGCAAATGGCGCAGCAGCGGATCCTCGCGCAACCGATCCAAATAGGTGGAACGCCGGCCTTCGAAGGAGACGATTGGGTAAAACCGCGCTTCCTGCCGGGTTAGCCGCATGATTTGCAGCACGGACTCGCGGTGAAACTCATAGGCGAACAGGTCTTCATACACGAAAAGAAAATACGACACCAACGCCAGATCAAATTGGCCCTCCCCAAACGGAAGCTTCGGCAAGCACCCCGCCACGTAACGGATGCCCTGGTGACGCTCGTAATCGTCCAGAAATGTCCGGTAGGCCTTCTCCCGATACTGTCGCAGCCGTTCCGGCGTTTGATAAAAGTCCCATCGGTATGTGCTTAACCCCTGCAGGGCCTGCACCACGTGATCCAAATCCGGCTCGCACCGCGCGCGGATGTCGGCGGGCGCCAGCTCATAGATAGGATCGCAGGCCCGGACATTCCACCCGCGTTCGTTGGCTTCAGCGCAAAACGAACCTACTCCCGAAGCCACGTCCAGGATGGCTTTGCCCCGCCAGTCGGCAGGCTCAATGGCAAAATAACGCAGATATTCCTCGAAGGTGCGTCCGAGCAGCATCACTCGATCGAGCACCAGGCCTTGTTTGTCAGAATCGTCACGCGTGGACACGCCGCAGACTCTGACACCAGGCAGGGATCGAGTCTCGCCTAAAAGTGGGTTCCGATGCATCGGTGCCCGACGACTTGGCCACGCCGTTGGCGTGGCGAAGCAACGGCAGAGCAAAAATGGTATCCCCACACGAGCCGCTACTGGGGACGTTGCAACGTTTTTAAGTAGGCGTGCAGATCCGCCAAATCCTGCGCATTAAGTCCACCCAGCAAACCGCTCGGCATGAACGAAACGGTGCTCGCCTCGCGTCCCACGATGTCGGCCGCGGCCAAACGAACGGTGGAACTCAGCCCGGTGCGGAGGATCACGCCGTCGGCGGATTCGAACGCCACCAGGCCGGTGTAACTCTGGCGATCCCGCAGGCGAAACGTGGTCATCCGATAGGGCGGGGCGATCTCGCGGCTCGGGAAGATCACCGCGCGCAACAGATCGGGAGCGGAATAACGTTGAGCGGCCCCAGTCAGATCTGGCCCCAGGGCTTGGGCGCCATCATGACAATTCTGGCACCCGCGCGTGACGTAAAGTTCCTGCCCGCGCCCGGGGTCTCCGCGATTCCAGGGCACGGTCTGCAGCCGGGTTTCCCATTGGGCCGGTGTCTCATTGTCGTCGGCATCCAGTTGGCGGCTCAAACCCGGGTACTTGGTTTCGAACCAACTGAAGATCGGTTGATACACCCGGCCGAGGTCCGAGCTGTGCTCTTCGACATTGAACTTTTGTCCGACCAAACGGCCCAGCAACGCCACGGCTTGCGCACGGGCGGTTTGTTCCTTGGGTTGATTGAGGAGCCGCCGCAAGGCGCGCAAGACCGCGGCGGAAGTGGTGGTGCCCGCGTCATTAGGCAGTTGCAAGAGGGCCGTCATGCTCGCGCGCACGACTTCCGTGCGCGGGCTGCCCAGGCCTGCGATGTAATATTCGCGATCGGCCGGCTGCGCTTTAGGCGCCAATTCGAGAATGAGCCGATCGCGGATGCTCACATTGCTGAGTTGACGTCGAAACAACGCGTGCGTTTCCTCCGGGGGCAGGGCGGACAGCAAGTCGATCAGCGCTTCGCTCCAGGGAAACGTCTTGGTGCGATTGATTGCGCCATTAAAGACGCGGGCGCAGGCGGTGTAACGATCCGAGCCCAGCAGGGGCACCAGAGCCAGATGGGCAGGGCGCCCAAAGTCGGGTTGCCGCAGCAGGGCATCCGCCAGTCTCGGATCATGGCGCAGCAATGCCTGCGTCAGTTCGACCAGACGATCAGTCCAATTCTGCCGGGGCAACGTGCCGCTGGGGTCCAGCTTTCGATCCATGCCGATCAATACTTGCGCCACGTTGGTGGTGAAGTTGGTCACGCTGGACGCCCTCAAGCGCGAAAAGGCCGTCAGATAATGGAAATCAGCGGCGCCTTCGCTCCGGGCCGTGCAATTGGCGAGAAGGCGGCGCGGCGCGGCGGGGTCGGCCGACTCGATCACGGCCAGAAGACGGGCCGCCTCCGCGTCGACATAACCGTCCCCGGAGGGCAGCAAGGCAACGAGGGCTTTGCCAAGCCGGCTCGTGAGCGCCGTGTGATCAGCCAAGGGCAGGGCGGATTCGTACGCGGTGTAAAGTTCGATCGACGGCTTGTCGAGATGCGCATCGCCCAGGCCCAGGAAAATCAGGCGCAACGCCTGCTCGCGGAATTCGGGCGCGCGCGTTTGATTGAGTATCGACAGCGCGGTGTTCACCGCGGTGGTGTGCACCTGGGAAATGCCGTCCCGCCAAAGCAACGCCAGCACGGTCGTCAACCGACTCTGCGACACGCCGGTCGCCTCCTGTTGTTTCCAAAGCGCGTTCCAAGCGACTTCCGGGAGCCCGGAGGCAAGGCGAGCGGCGGCCTGGCGCACCCGTTTGTCCGCGTGGCCCAGGTTCGCGGACAAAGCCTGCTGGCGCGTGACGATGTCCAAGGGAGACTGCAGTTGGCGCATTGTTTCCAAAGCCGCCGCCCGGACTTCCGGCGCCGTATCGCGCGTCAACCCGAGCAAGACGGGTCCGGCGTTTTCCACAGGCTTGATTCCGATAGCCCAGGCCACACGCGCCCGGACTTGCGGCGATGCGCTCTGGGCACAGGCCAGTGCGCCGGCCGGGCTCAACCCGCTATGCACCTCGGTCAGCACCTCGATCGCGCGAATGCGTTGCTCTGCCGGCACCTGGCTGTCGGCCGCCACGGTTTCAAGAGTGGCGGGAGCCAGCAGGGCGGCTTCGGGTCTCCAAACCGCTCGTGACCACGCTGCCAAGGGTTGCGGCGCGCTAATGACCAATGTGATTGGGCTTCCCGCGGTCAGCCGCCAACTGGCTGCCAGCGTCTGGCGGCCGGGGTCGGCGGCATATTGAATCCGGTAAACGGCGCCGGGTGTGCTGCGGCCGCCAGTACTGACGTAAAGTGATCCATCAAATCCCACCGCCAGAGCGGTGGGAGCGAATCCTTCCGTGCCGACGCTTTCCATGAAGATCTCCGGCGCGCCCCGGTAAGTGCCTCCGGCCGGTTCGATGGGCACGAAGTAGAGGCGGCCGAAAGTCCAGTCCAACATGAATAAACCGCCCTGGTAATATTCCGGGAATTGCGTGTGCCGATAACAGATCACTCCGGTTGGAG
>Ga0247664_1000422_pt1 | contig 10545 bp, 14 predicted proteins | sample CNK05_metaG_FD_182715 | JGI IMG/M metagenome (GOLD analysis project Ga0247664, IMG submission 182715) | Soil microbial communities from Purdue University Martell Research Forest, Indiana, United States - CNK05 | ecosystem: Environmental > Terrestrial > Soil > Temperate forest > Bulk soil...
GCAAGGGCCGCACAAGGGCCGCACAAGGGCCGCAACTCACTGAACGGGGCGCAGCGGGGCCGCTAGGGGTAAGGCGGGGCGGGGAGCTAGGGTGGGTTAGCCCGTGGAACGCCGTGGAACGGGGTCTACAGTGAGTTGAGCGTTCAGCGGGGGGCAACTAGGGCAAGCTCCGTTTGCGCACTGAGCGGGCCGGACAAAGAGAGAACATTCACTAGGGCGGGGCATGAGCTTCAAAGCACCTGAACAAAAGGGGAACAACACAGAGCAAAAAATATCCCCTAGCCGGGTTAGGGCTAGGGGCTAGTATTAGTGCGCAGTTTCCAAGTCTAACGCAGTAAGCGCTTCGCCTATTGCTTTGGAAACATGCTCCATTGCAAGTTCAGGCGTTTTACTGTGTTGGTTTGCAGTGAGCATTCCGTTCAGGATTATTACGTTAGACTTGTGTGGATAGTCTGAGGGAACGGCATTGCCCGCCCCGCCATAAGTTCCGCCATGACTTGTGAAGTCTGAACGTTCAGCAATGGCAAATGACAAGCGGCGCATTGCAGCGGGGTGGCCTATACTGAACGCAATATCAGAGTAGTTAAGGGGCGCTCCCATTTGCTTTACAGTCCACGACACCACTAGGCGTCCCGCACTGTAAGAATAAACATCCACTGCAATTACTTCTACAGGATAACCCATAAGGGATAGTCTTTCGATATAGGCGGCAAGTGCTAGGCCATAATTGCTCATATGTTCTGCACTGACGCCCGCATTTGCGCCTATCTGAACGGCAATAGTAATCCCCGGCTTAGGACGCTCGGTGGAACGTTTTTGTACCATGCAAACGGGGTTCCCGCTGGCAAATTTGCCTACGTTAACCCTATGTCCGTAAACCCCGTATCGCTTGCTAGGGATACTATGGCGGGCGGGGAGTAGTTCTAGCCCTTGTGCGATTGCTTTGGCCCCATCATTCCATCCATTGTAAGCAAGCTTCAAAGCTTGCGGCAAGTCCGCACCTAGATCCCATGACTTGCTATGGCCCAACTCCGCGCTGGCATTAGTCTTCCATTTGCGGGGCGCAGTCTCAGCAAAGTGCGCAGCACTAGAAAGGGAAGGGAAGTGAACTGTTGTAGTGTTTTTTGTCATTGTGAGCGTTCCTAATGGGGCGGGGTTATTAGCCCCGCCATAGTTGTTACAGTAAAGTGACGGGGCATTGTGCCTGATAGTCTGCCATTGGCACGGCATTGTTTATGCGCCGTTGATAGTCCGCATTCATTCCCTTGAATATCCAGCTTTCCGCCGCTTCCTGCCATGAAGCGCCCCGAAAGATAGACTTGCCGCCCTTAATACTAGCGCGGGGTGAAGGGGTTTCATCCATGGACATAGACGCCATAGCGGCCCGCACTGCCTGAACGTAGGAAGTCCATGCAGGGTTAAGCGCCCCGAGTTTAGTTTCCATTTCCGGCACATAGGGCCATGGAATGTAGCAAAAGCGATCGCGCGTGCTGCCGTCAATTACCGATCGGGCGGAATAGATAGTATTACCGCCCCGCCCGTCAGTGTTAGTTGCTGCCATGATGTAACACTTAGGCGAGCGATCAAATGCGCCGTCATCAAAAGTGCAGCGCCCGTTAGATAGGGCATCATTAACTACTATCAGCGCTTGAGCGTCCCAAGTATCCATCTCATCCATAAGTAGTACCCCGCCGTTAATCCAACAGTCACGGAAGGGAGTAGATTTAATCTCTCCATTGAACTTGTAACCGACGATATCTGTTTTATCGCCCGCGCCTGTCATAATATGGCAGGGAACGCCTAGGGCTTTGGCAACTTGCCGCGCAGCAACAGACTTGCCGGAACCCCTATCGCCTACTAGCCAAACATCATCACCGTCGGCAATCTCACGTATCAGGCGCGGCAAGTTGGGGTGTGAGACTTCAAAAGTCACGGCGGGTAGTTCATTAACTTGTATCTGAACGGGGCGCGCAGTGTTGAGACTATCCAAGCGCGCTTCTATGCTGGCAATGGCACAATCGGACTTGATCGCGCTATCAGCAAGGGCGTTTACATCATAGCGCAGTGACTTGATATCGTCACGGATACTATCAGGGATGGGGGCCGCTTGCGCGATAGTAGGGGCGCTAGCAGCGTGAATGACTGTAGGAACGGGGCGGGGTGCTTTGAAGCGCTTTGCTATCAGTGAGCGGCCCGAGAAAGCCCCGCCCTTGCGGGTTACGGAATAGAAGCTTTGCAGTTCCTTGTCTGTCAGTTCCCTTGCTTGCTCAACAGTACCGCCTAGGGCAACTATCAGTGAGCGGCCCGCTTCTAGCAGTGCGGGGGGAAACACTGCACGGTCTATGAATGAGTTGCCGTTAATCTCTGCCATGCGCCCTACAAGGGCCATAACTTCATCGTCAGTCGCGCTAGTAATTGAATTGTTAAACATGTGAGCTTCCTTGTAGACGTATGGTTAAGAATAGAGGCGGGGTTACTAGCCCCGCCCGATTGTCATTTGTCTTCTAGTACAAGTTCCCCGTCACAAGTAGGAACGGGGCAAGTAAGGAAGGGGTGAGGGTCTACGTATTTAGTACGAGTAACACGCGCCAACCAACCGCATGAATTACATTCAAGCTTTAGGCCAAATGTTCCCTTAGTAGGGCGGGGCGCAATAGCATCATGGCGGATAGCCCCATAGGGCATAGGGCCAAGCTCCATGATGATAGGAGCGGCCCAACTATACCAATCCTTGCCAGCATATGTTTCAGTGAGCTTACCCTCTAGCCCCACTGCGCGGGCAATGGCCCCGAAGTCCCGCCTATGACCCGGCTTGCCGTTTGCAGCATGGCACAACTCATGGGTGAGTACCGAAGCAAGGGCCGCTTCGTTCTCATTGGTAGGGTTTAGAAGTATCTCGTAATGTCCATCGGTACTCGCAGCGGGAAAGAAGCACTCCCCAATGTCGCGGGACTTCATGCCGTTACTGGTAAATCCTACAGTAACCCTTGTGTTAATCGGGATAGGGTAGCCCTTGCCAGTGAAATAGTAGTTAGCCTTGCTTATGAACTCCATAAGCCAAGCTTCGCGGGTCTCATATATTACTGGCATATTGCCAAAGTCTATTTGCATTATACTTCCTTTCTTTCTGCTAGGTATCAATCGCGGGCGGTTAGTGTTGTTAGGCTGGGCAAGCTTTGTAGAAAGCTTGGCGGTCAAAGTTAGTGTTAGTGTTGTTTAGTGTGTCCGCCATTACATGCATTGTGTAAGTCCATTGTACATGAATGGGGTGTGTTGTTGGCCCGTTAGGGCGGGTTCCGGCGAAAGCTTCTGCAATTGCTTTGTAGTGCTTGCGTGTCATTAGAACTTTTGCTTTCCGTTAGAGTACTGCGCAACAGCATTGTCTTTCCGGCTGTTGTCTACTCCGTTAATCAGTTGATACAGTGCAGCATGTACCTTGTAGACTGTAAAAGTGCAGTGGTTGTGCTTGCTGAGTTCAGCCGCTTTGCTCTCTGCAATGTCGCGTGAGCTGTAGTTCATTGTGAGCGTTCCTCTTATGAGTACCGCCCGCGATTGATAACTAGCGCCCCTTGCCGCTTGTGCTTCTAGTCCCGCTCGCGGGGGACTTCCACACACTGCGCGCACGGGGTGTGCGCGCTCCCTAGGCAAGGGGCGTAGTTTCCTTATCCAACAATGAGAAAGAGCCGGCGTCGCATATTTGTGATCGCAATTGCGATATAAGCGCTACTAGCGGACTTTCAAGGGGTGCACGAAAATAAATATGAGCTTTAAGGGATTTTTGTATCACATAGTGACATGGCCCTAAATTGGATTTTAAGCCCCGTACAGAGCGTTCCCTAGTATCGGGCGGTTTAGTACTAGCACGGGGCGCGGTACATTCCGGTACAAAGTTTTTGTTACAGTAACCCATTTGGTTGGTTAATTTGGTACAAGCCGGCGGGGTTAGTAAGCCGGCAAAATTGTACCATACAGGTGAGTAACCTAGGCGGTTAGAATTACTGGTCATTTGGTTAATTAACAACACTGTTGTTGAATGCGCCTTGCTAGTAGCATTTGTTATTGACATGCATGTGAGCAAGATTTTTCTCTTACTCTAGGTGGTGTTGTTGTTGTCGTATCCTAAGTACTGGCCTAGTAGTTCCCTAGGGAGTTACTGTGAACTACTGGCCTAGTAACACTATACAACAACAACAACAGTGAACTAGAGCTTCTATGCGCGATCGCGTGCGCGAGATTTATAGTATAAGTTGATTCAACAACAGTTGTTGTTGTTTGTTATACTACTCTAGTACTAAACATACTAACTTGCTTTAAAGCACCCTAGTAGCAAGGCTATTGCGAATCATTAGCAATTACCAAGGCGCTTTAAAGCCGGCTATAAGGCAGGAGGGGTGTTCTATGTTTGTTCTATTCTAGAATGATAATGTGCATTATGTTAAATCCATGTTATGATATACTATATCATTGTTCATGTTCTGTTCCTTGTACTCTATTTGTTCACCTTTTGTTCCCTATTTGTTCCAAGTGCTTTAATGCTAATGCGAGTCATTAGCAATAGGCCACCGGGTTCGGAGGCGGGGCGGTGTGAATATTCTCATATACTAGCCCTCACAAAAATCCTAATTTTAACCAGTAAAAGTTATATAGTATCTTCTATACTAACTAACACGGCTATTAGCTAATACCAGTAGCATACAATTCTCGATTTACCCCTTGATTATACCAGAAAACCCGGTCATAATCCGAGATTATGACCTTAGCCAGAACGCCCGAAGTGCTGGAAGAAATCGAGTTGGCAATTGCCGATAATCACGGCTCTATTGCCAGAGCGGCCCGCGCCCTAAGCACCTCCCCGACCTATATTCGCCAGTGGATGATAGCGGACCCGGAAGTAGCCCAACGGCTGCGAACGGCACAGATGATAGGACACGCCGCCCTTGAGGATGTAGCCATAGAACGGGCTGTACATGGCGTCGAGGAAGATGTGTACTATCAGGGGGATGTTGTAGGCCAGAAGACTAACTACAGCGACGGCCTGTTACAGACTCTCCTTAAAGCACACATACAAGAATACCAACAAGATAACCAAACCACCGCTGTACAGGTTAACGTGAACCTGATGCCACGAGCTACTTCATACGAAGAGTGGCTAATACAGCGGGAGCAAGCGTTACAACTACCCTCACCTGTAGAACTCATACAAGAGGCGGAATATACCGATGTCAGAGAAGATCCTCCTGTCCGACTTAGAGATGTGCTTTAATGTAATTAGGCAAGAAATGCTGGACGATCCCAGCTACCTCTGGGCGTGGCACTGTAATCTAGCTTGCCCCATAATGGACGCTACCGGGCTGGACCAGAGCCGGTCTAACCAAGCGGCGGCGCTGATTATGGCCCAACTGTTCAAGGTGGACAGTACGACCCATCCCGAGTACAGATACCCTAAATCACCGGCACAGAACTACTTTGAAGCACGGCTAGAAGCTGACAAGCGTACAGCCCCCTATGATGCCTACGCGCCGCTCAAGCAAGACGAGGACAGCCTGTATGACGATACCAGACAAGCCGAGTAAGGGACTTCCGGCACAGACGTACAGGGACAAGGTGGCATTAAAGCTACTGCATGGCTTGCTCAGCGCCGATGCTTTACCAGCACCCGATGTGTTGGTAGATCACGCCTATGAGCTAGCTGACGCTGTAATAGCGAGGATGAAGAGCAATGTACGACCATAAGAACAAGGGCGGAACCTGTACAAAGCCCGACTGTTGGTGCAGGGGGTATGAGAATGTAGTACAGCCCCCGGAAGGCCAAATGGACGCCTACAGGAACGAAAGCCCCGAGGAACGTGCAGCACGCGAGATACGGCAAGCCGAGGGTCTAAGGAACGCATACTGGGACAGCCCCTTTAAGGCAGCTTACATGAAAGAGCAGGAGCGTAAGAAGGTGGAGAACAAGTGGCCGCTGGCTATAGCATGGACGGCTATACTGGTAATCATAGTGCTAGGCGTACTATGGTTAATACTGTGAAGCGTGAGCGACTGTGGATGCGCTTAGCGTGGAAACTACCTAGACCCTTAGTGTACTGGTGCGCTATGAGGATAGGGGCACATGCTACTACTGGCAAGTACGGCAACCAGATAGTGTCCGAGCTACTGTTCATGGACGCCATACAGAGGTGGGAAATAGACCATGAATGACGAATGCCAGTGTGGCGACTACCGGCGCGATCATAAGGACGGTACAGGTGCCTGTAGACACAACAGCCGCGAGTTCGATCTCAACCACGGTGGCAAGAATTGCTACAGGTTTCGAGCGGTGAGTAAGGAGCTAACATGGCTATAAAAATACTTAAAGAAGGCCGGATACCGGACAAGGAGTACACGACCGGGTGTAACCGCTGTATGACTATCTTTAGCTTTAATGCTAGCGATGCCAGGTTCATACACGATGCAAGGGCCGGTAACTACTACGAAATAGCCTGTCCTAAGTGTGCATACCGCTGTACAGTGAAAGAAGATTATGAGTAGTAGCGCCATATGGGAGCCTCAGCCGGGGCCGCAGTCACTAGCCATAAGCGCACGCTTTATAGACGACATGCTGTACGGTGGGGCGCGAGGCGGTGGTAAGACGGCCTACCTACTGGGTGACTACCTACAGGATGTAGGACAGGGACCGGGCTGGGCTGGTATCCTATTCAGGAAGTCCTACCCGGAACTGGAAGAGGTTGTAAAGCAAGCCAAGGAAATGTATTTGCACTTGGGGGCTATCTGGAAAGTAAGCGATAGGACATTCACGTTTCCATCGGGAGCTACCTTAAAGCTCCGGCACATTGAGAACGAGGACGACGCTGCGCTGTATCAGGGCCACCAGTATGCGTGGATAGGCTTCGATGAACTGGGTAACTGGTCTAACATGAACGCATACAGGAAAATGAAAGCCTGTTTGCGCGGTACAGATACCAGAGTTACCCATAAGCGGATACGGGCGACCGCGAACCCCGGTGGACCGGGACACCATGAGGTTAAGAACTACTTTATCGACCATGCGCCACAGGGGTTTGTAAGAACTACTACGCCTGAGGGCAGTACACGCATGTTCATACCGGCGAAGGTTACGGACAACAAGATACTGTTGAACGTGGACCCCGGCTATATTGGACGGCTAAGAGAAGTAGGCTCACCGGAACTTGTACGGGCGTGGCTGGAAGGTGACTGGAATGTTATTACTGGGGCGTACTTTCCGGAGTTCTCTACTCTCGAACACGTCTTGCCTCCCTTTGAAATACCAAGATACTGGATGCGCTTTATGTCCGGGGATTGGGGCAGTGCCAGTCCGTTCTCCTTTCATTGGCACGCTGTATCTGATGGGACTATCAGCGTACCAGACTTACGACCCCCGGACCCTCTTTCGTTCGATATTGTTAGACGATACCCAAGGCTTATACCAAAAGGAGCTATTGTCACATATCGAGAATGGTACGGTGCCGTGGCCGGTATGGTCAATACCGGGCTGCGTTGGCCCGCTAGCCGCGTAGCCGAGGGCATTAAAGCAAGGACCAAAGAAGGTGAAAAGATTACGTATCGGGTCTTGGACCCTAGTGCTTTCAAGCAGGATGGAGGTCCAAGCCATGCCGAGGTTATGGCAAGGGCAGGAGTATTCTTTAGACCTGCGGACAATACGAGGCTGGCGGGTTGGGGTGCTATACGGGAGAGACTTACCGGAATTGACGCAGACCCGGATGTTAATAACGGGGTGGGTACTCCCATGTGGTATTGCTTTAATACATGCCCGCACCTAATACGCACGCTGCCAGCTTTACAGCATGATACTAAAGACCCTGAGGATTGCGATACTACTGGCGAAGACCATGCCCCTGATGATCTGCGCTACGGGATGATGTCGCGCCCGTGGAGCCGCCCTAAGCCAGTACCACCGCGCACACCACCCAAATCAATACAGGATGTGACTTTAACGGATTTGTTTAATGACGCCAAAATCGCCATTGAAACCAATCAATATGGGATGTAAGTAGCCCCTAAAGGAACCCGACTATGGCGACCGCCCCGAAATCCGGCTATCCCCCTAAAAACAAGGCGAAATCCGCCGAGGATGCGACCAATCGGCGCGAGTATTGGGCCGAGCAGATCAGCAAGGCCAACAAGCGGTGGGATACTTTTCAGTGTGACGGCGATGCTGTAATGGATCGCTTCATGTTGGAGTCCAGTAACAAGGGCACTGACAAGTATAACATCCTGTACTCTAGCACAGAGACTATCAAGCCTAGCCTGTATGGGCAGACGCCGAAGGTCGAGGCTAAGAATCGCCAGCAGGATACAGAGGATAACCTTAAAGTAGCTGCGGCTATGTTGCTGGAAGCTGTTGGGCAGTACGCCGTAGACAGCTTAGACTTCGACTACGTACTGCAATGTGTAGTATCCGACTACGTACTACCGGGGATGGGCAACGTATGGGTCCGCTACGACCCTAAGTTCGCCCCCATGTATGACAATGATAACAAGCCCGCGCTGCACGAAGACGGCTCCGAAAAGGAGTACCTGACATTCGAGGGCTTGGCGCTCGACTACGTACACTTTAAGGATTGGAAGTGTGGGACTGCACGCTACTGGCTAGAGGTGCCTTGGGTATCTCGCCGCGTGTACTTTACCCGCAAGCAAGCTAAGGCACGCTTTGGCGCTGAGAAGGCTAACAAACTGGCCTACACCTACAACGCACAGGACCGTAAGGACCGTGGTAAACAGGACAGCCCCAAGGAACAGTGTGTAATTGAAGAGATATGGGATAAGGAAAATCAAGAGGTAGTGTGGTTCTCCGAGGATTATCCGGACGATGTGCTGGATGTCAAGGCGGACCCTTTAAAGCTTGAGAACTTCTTTCCATGCCCACGACCTTTAAGGGCCGTATGGACGACGCAGAGTTTCACTCCTAAGGCTCTGTATAGTCAATACAAGGCACAGGCTGCGGAGCTAGACCGCCTAACTGAGCGTATCCGCTATTTGACCGAAGCCCTTAAAGTCCGTGGCTTGTATGACGGCTCCCAAGAAAATCTAGCCAATGTGCTGGACGGCGCTGGTAACAAGATGATCCCGGTGCAAGACTGGGCTGCTTTAATGGGCGCTGGCGGTATCACAGGAGTAGTCCAGTGGGTGCCAATCAAAGATGTAGTACAGTGTCTGTCCGAACTGTTTAAGCAGCGGGAGATATGCAAGAATGAAATCTACGAGATTACCGGGTTCTCGGATATCGTTAGAGGTGTATCAAAAGCTTCTGAAACGCTCGGTGCGCAACAAATCAAGAATGACTGGGCTACTGGTCGTCTCAAGGATATGCAGCGCGAAGTACAACGCTTTATACGTGACATTATCCGACTTTTTATTGAGATAGCAGCGGAGCACTTTAACGACCGTACAATGCTGCTATACTCGGGACTTACTATCCCTAAGCCGACTCCCGAGGAACTACAGGCGCAATCTCAATACCAACAGCAGATGCAGCAGTATCCTATTGCGGCGCAACAGGCGCAGATGCAGGGGCAACCACTACCCCCGCCGCCACAGCAGCCCCCTCCGATGCAGTCGCAAATCGTACAGGAAATGTTTCAGCAGGTATTAAAGCTGGTACGTTCCGAGAAGCTACGCTGTGCGGCCATTGGTATCGAGACGGACAGCACGATACTGCCCGACGAGGACAAGGAGCGCAAAGACCGCATGGCGTTCCTGTCCAGCATGGGTGCGTTTCTACAGCAAGCCGGTCCTATGGCCATGCAGTTCCCCGATATGCGCGGGCTGCTAGGCGGCATTATGATGTTTACTTTAAGGACGTTCAGTAGCTCTCGGCCCTTGGAGAAAGAGTTTGAGTCTTTCCAGAAGAAGTTGGAGGCAATGCCTCCTACACCGCCTCCGGGTAAGGAGGAAGGTGACAACGGCGCTGCTGCGGCTGAGGCGCAGAAAGCTGTTGCTACTATTAAAGCACAGAGTGACCAAGCTACAGCAAAACTAAACGCCGATGCCAAGGCACAAGAGAACCAGCAACGCCAAGCGGCTGCGGATCGTGAGTTCCAGTTGAACCATGAGTACCGTATGGCGCAGATAGCGCTAGAGCGTGACAAGCTGGGCCTTGAGAAGAAGAAGGTAGCTCTGGATATTATTGGCGAAGAGCATGACAAGGAGCTACAGCAGAAGGACAAGGAAGCCGACAGGTACATGGAAGAAGCTGCACGCGCTCACGAAGTACAGGAAGCTGATAAGGACCGCGCCATTGCTACTGATGAAGCTGACATAGACCGCGAGCGCGAGGATCAACAACTTGAGCTTGACAGACAGCAGCAATCGGAGCAAATGAGCCTTTCAGATGCCTTAGAGCATCGCAAGGTTGATGTTCAGGAAAGCGCGGCAGAGGCAGCGGCAAAGGCAGCGGCAAAGGCTGCTAAAGCAAAGCCCAAGGCGACTAAATGAGTAGCGAGCTTAACCTGTATGACTTCCCAGCGGACCATGTGGGGCGGCGAACTTACGTGTCTGTTGCCGGGC
>Ga0247664_1000423_pt1 | contig 10500 bp, 2 predicted proteins | sample CNK05_metaG_FD_182715 | JGI IMG/M metagenome (GOLD analysis project Ga0247664, IMG submission 182715) | Soil microbial communities from Purdue University Martell Research Forest, Indiana, United States - CNK05 | ecosystem: Environmental > Terrestrial > Soil > Temperate forest > Bulk soil | place...
GTTCCTTTGCCAAGTGCCCAACCCGCTGCAGGGCGCATCCACTAGAATGCCATCGAACTTGGTCTTGGTGGGCAATTTGGCGCCGCCTTCCCATAGGGCCAGCCGGTAATTGAAGACACGCGCCCGCGCGGCGCGGAGTTTCAAGCGCCGCAAGCGCCAGGCCGCACGATCGCTGGCCCAGATCAGACCCTTGTTCGCCATCAGCTCGGAGAGATGCAGCAACTTCCCACCTTCGCCCGCGCAGGCGTCCCACCACGTTTCGCCTGGCTTCGGCGCGCAAATCAAGCCGACCGCCTGAGAACTGAGGTCTTGGAGCTCGAAGAGGCCCTCATGAAATTCCGAGGTGCGGAACAAGTCCCGATCCCCACAGTATTCAAGCGCGCCCGCCAACCCCGAGGCGGCCGGAACACGGCAATCCTTGAGACGCGCAGCCAGTTCGTGGCGTTGGTCAGGGTGGGTCCGGAGCCAAAGCCTCGCTTTGCTTTGCAAGGCCCGCACCCATGACGGCGTGATCGTGAGATGCTTGGAAATCCAGTCCGGCACCGCGCGCGTCACCAATTCCGCGTCGGTGAAGGACGTTGGTTCTGTTTCGAAGCGATCCTGGAAAGACAGCGCTAAAGGAATGCGCTCCCGCCCAGTGCCGGCGGCAGGCTCCAGTTCAACCCAACTTCGCCAACGATAATAAGCGAAGACCGCCTCCGCGACGCGTCGGGCGAGAAGCGGGGGCAATGCCTCCTGTCGTTTCAACTCCGCTCTTAACACCGCATCAGCGGGGTGCTCGCGCGAACTCTTCTGCAACACCGTCTCGACAATGGCCAACACGCGCTCATTCATGGGCGCCCGAAGCATGCCGTCGGAACAAGGAACCGCACAAGAAGCTAAACGCGAACCTCGGCAGCTTCGCTACCCCGATAGGTTCCATCTACCGCGGCGTGCGCAACCGGTAGAAACGCGTGGAACGGAAGGTCGGGTCGCGCACCGTCTCCGGATGGAGCTCGCTGCTGGCGGGGATCTCAGTCAGGCGCACCCAACTTGCGCCGCCCAAGTCGTCGGTGAACTCGATCGCGTAAGTCTTATTGGGCTGGGCCAGGAATTCGAGGGTGGCGGTTCCTGCACCGGGCAGTGCGTTGATCTTCAGGTAACTGGAGGGATCGGTGGGATCGGTGCCCGCTCGATATTCCTCTGCGTTGGTCAAGCCGTCTCCGTCGGGATCCGCGTCCGGATCGGCGTCCTGGGGATGGCCGAAGTAGGTTTGTTCCCAGTCGTCCGGCAGGCCGTCCTGGTCGAGATCCGTCACGAAAGTAAGTGTGGCGGTCGGGCTAACGAACCCGTTGGGGCGCGCCATGTTGGTCAGAACGACCGCGTAGTTGGTGAAGGGTGGTTGCGCGTTGGTAATGGTGAGAAAGATGGCGCGTTGGTTGACGACGGTGAACGCCCCGGCATTGATGTTGTTGGTGCGCCACCGATAACCAATCGGCAAAGTGGCCGTGTTGGTCACCAACACACTGAGCGTGACCGTGCCTCCGGCCAGGACGTTCTGACTGAGCGGCGGCCGCACCACGATGGGATCGACCAGAACCGTCAGGGTTGCCACCTGGCTGGTTACCGCTCCCAGAGAATTGCTTACCACCACGAAAAAGTCGCCTTGCCCTTCCAGGGTCACGTTGGGAAACCCGTAACCGGAGTTCGTGGCGCCCGGGATGGGCGCGCCATTGAAGAACCACTGATAAGAAAGCGGGCTCTGGCTGGCCGCCACGACACGATTGGTAAAGACGCCTCCCAACCGAATGAACTGGTTGGTAGGCTGGCTGAAGATGGTGGGTCGCGCCGGAAGGGCGACGTACTCAAAGGTGCCGGCGGCGTAACGATCGACCGGGCCGGCATCGAGGGTGGTGGGAAAATTGCCCGGAGTGGTATTCAGATAACGGCTGGAACCGACAAACGCGATCAAGCCGCCCCCATCGTCGGTCGACCAGGTCTTCGGCCCACAGCAAAGATTCCCATTGGGATTCTCTGTGCTGTGCCCATAACCGACGACCGTGTAGGACCCATTGGTCAGGACCAGCGCCGCCGGCAAGGGTTTGAACCGGCTGCTCTCGATCAAACTGCCGGAATTCGCGGCGTTGAACGTCAACGTACCCAGCACGGTGCCGACATTGCCATTGCGAGCATAAATCTGGACCGTCAACGTCGATGCTCCCGCCAAGCCGTCCGCCCCGCTGTCAAATACGCCTAAGGCCGTGATCACGATGGGCGTCTGCACGTCGAAATCCATGCCCAACGCACCGCCAAAGTTCTGGCCGCCGACGCTCCCCACCGGGACCACATAAGCGATGTTTCGTAACCTCGATGTGGTGATGCGGACAGACGGGGAGGAAGCCATCACCCCTTCATTGTCGAGCGCCCGCGCCGTTAACAGATGCACTCCCGATCCGGCGTTCGTCCAGAGGAACTGATAGGGAAACGTGGTGTCTTCACCCAACCGCACCCCATTGTCGAAGAACTCCACCCGTTCCACGCGGCCGTCCGAGTCCGTCGCGCTGGCTTCCAGCAGGATATTCGTCGGCAACAGCAAGGACAGCCCCTGGCTGGGGGCCGTTAAGGTCACCTGGGGAGGATCGTTCGTGATAAATACCGTGATCGCCGACGAAAGCGTGCTGCCGAAATAATTGTCCTGGGCTCGCGCCGTCAAGACGTGCGGACCCAGAGCGGCATTGCTCCAACTCAGCACAAAGGGCGGCGCCGCCGCTTCGGCTGTCTTGGTGCCGTCGACCAAGAGTTCCACCAGACGCACTGAACCGTCTGTGTCCTGCGCGCTGATCTCCACCGAAACAGTCAGCGCGGCATTGACCGAGGCGCCATTGGCCGGCGAAACCACGCTTACGATCGGCGGGTTGTTGGTATGATTGGCCGCGCCCGGAGAAACCCCCGAAGCAAACCAATTGGTCGGCTCGTTGCCGTAGGCGGAAAGCACCCGCCGTTGCAGGGAGGCACCCAAGCCGTCCGCTCCCGTCGGCCAGGGCGCGCGGTCTGTGTAACGGACTCGCTCCAAGACCAGCGTAGGAACCCCACCGTAATCAGGACCCGGAATGACGATGGGCGCCCGGTCCTCCACCAATTCCACGCTGTCTCCGTCGTTGTTCAGTTTGCCGGCATAGGGACCGAACAGGCGCAGTCCCGGGGACAGATCGTAAGCGGCCACGAAATTGGAGCGCGCCGTCTGGTTGGTCGGATCAAAATGCACCACCAGGATGCGTTCGCCGGCACTCAGGACGGTGGCCGGAGGGAATCGGAAGGAGAGGGCGTCGCGCAGCCGCCATGGCTGATCCGGCAGTCCGGGAGCATGCAGCGGAGCCGGTTGCCCGCTGAGGTTGGTCAATTCGATGTACTCGTAGTCGTCATCGTCGCCCGGGAGATCGGGCGGATGATGTTGGATCTCGCTCAAGACGACCGGCCCGACTTGCGGCAGGGCGTTGGCTGCCCCAAAGCTCGGCGCAGCCAGACGCGCGAAATCGAACCCGACCGACGTGCGCACCGTGCCCTGCGGATGGCCGTCATACGGATCAAAAGTCGCGCTCACCTGATAACCGCCCTCGCGCGAAAGCACCGCGCGCCCGCCGCGAACGAGGTCAAAAGCAAAGGGCAATTGCCCCGCGGCCACGGACCAATAACCGCCTGCGGCGATGGTCGTGCCGAACGGGATCTGAAATTTTGCCGGCGCCGACGCCGAATCGCTCAACCACCAACCCCCGATGTCGACCGAGGCCAAGCCGGGATTATAAAGCTCGAGATCGGGGAGCAATTCGTTAATCAACACTTGAGTAATGCCCAGGTGGTTGGCGGCTTCGGGCGTGGCGGACCCCGGAAAACTGACAATAACGTCTCCGCCGTCCGGCAAACGCCCTTGCGAAATATCCGGCGTCTGCGGTCCAAACGTCAGCGTGTGCAGCAACGTCTGTGTGGCGTCAAAAATCAGCACCGACTCACCGCCGGCGCTCAATCGAAAGTTCGTGTGGCGCGGACCCTGGCCGGGATCGGAATCGGCGAAGAAGCGCCGGAAGCCTTGCGGAGCAATGAAACTGAGCGGAGCAATCCGCGTATTGGTGCGATTAAGCGGGGAATCAGTCAGAAACAATCCTGCCAGGGCGACCGGCAACGCACTGTCATTGTAGAGCTCAAACCAATCGGGGCCGCTGGTGGAAGAGGCCATCCACTCATTCACCTTGAGCGTGGTAGGCGCGCCGATGCTTGCCGCCTGGTTGCCCGCACCGGGGGTGGGCATCGTCAGCACCCAGTTGGTGTCCACCCGGCCCACACTACGACCCGTAATCTGCAGCCCGAACCGCACGCTGTCGGCCAGGCCGTATCCGCCACCGCTATAGGAAAATAGCGCCACCGTTTGGCCGTCGTTATCCAGCCCAAAGCCCGTATGCAACCCCGGCGCGTTGGTCACGCTGTCGCACCATACTGTCAGATAACCCTGGGCCGGAATGCTCGTGCCGGGCGGAAAGACAAATTTGCCCGGGCGCTCCGGATCATCGCTCAGGCTGAAATTATCGAGGGCCTGGGGCAGGTCGGAAGTATTGATCAACTCGACGAAGTCGGGCGCCGATGGACCGTTGATCACGCTGCCGTCGTTCTCGGCCAGGATCTCGCTCAAACGCACGGGACCCGGCGCCGCCGGCACGCCAAACACAAACGACGTCTCAGCGCTTTCCAGCGAGGGATGCCCTTCCGCGTCCGTGTAAAAGCATTTCCAAAAGTAAGTCTGGCCCCAATCGAGGTCTTCGAACGGGATGGAGAACGAAACGAGGTTGGTGGTGCTGGTGACACGCACGACCGGATTGGTGTAGCCCCCGGTGCTGCGGCGGATGAACCACGTCGTGCTGGCATGGGGCGCCGGATTGGGCGTGCGGCTATGCACGTAGGCGGAAGCCTGCAACGCCGCCGGGGCGATCGCGTTGGAACCGTTGAGCGGCAGCACAGGCACCGGGCGTAACGGCCGATGAAACACTCCCAAGCCAAGTTGCTGATTGACGCTGAGCATCCGCTGAGCCGCGAAGCCTTGCAGGGAGGTCCAGCCGCGAGCCGCGAAGTTGGTTGGGTTCAAGAGCGTGTTGTTCAACAACCAGAGCCGCTGCTTGTACTCATCCCGGAATGCCTTGTAGAAAGAATCCTTGAGCCAATGCGGTCCGCGCAAAGTATCGGGCTGCGCCGCCACCTGCTCGTCCCAAAAGATGGTCTGAGGCGGGTTGTCGTACTCGCTGTCCAGGTCCCACGGTATCATCGACCAACGACCGTTCGCGCGGCGCCAGAGGAAATAATTGTGAGTAGCGTTGTCGAAGGGACCGCTCCAATCTCGAATCGCGATGTAGGTGAGGGTCTTGTCCACATCGAAGTTCGCCTCCAAGAAGGCGCGCAACACCGGCAGGTTGGCTCCCGGGGACGTCGGCGAATCTCCCCGCGCGGCCCACAAGCCGCGCAACAACTCCTCGACCTCGCCGCCTCCCTTCCAGCCGTCAATCTGTACCGCGTAGGTCCATTCGCAGCGCTGGCGCGCGGACCAACCGGGTTTGGCCGGAGGCAAGGAGCAGTTGCCGATGTAATACGGGCCTTCCCCGCTGTTGGTGTAGATACTGGTCACCCCTTGGCCAACGCCCGTTTCAAATGGAATCACACCGGTGGCCTTAAAAAGGCCGCCGAGCTCATCGACTTGCGTGCCTGGATAACGTTGCGCCTGCTCCTTGGCCCAGCGGCCATACGTGAAATCATCCATCTCTTCTTGCTGCAGCCGTTGCAGGCGCCCGCCGTTGTTCAGGTACACATCCACATACCGACAACGCCAACTCGGAAAATCCATCGCATCATAAAACTGGCTCCCCACCCGATGCTCCTCCCCCTTGTCCGTGATGAACACACTCTCACGGCCGTCGGTGAACGGATGATAACGCGGGAACTGCCATTTCCACGAGTTCCGGCCGGGGCTCCGGTTATAGCGGCTGCCGTGATGGCGCATCTGGATGTCGAACACTTCTCCGTTGTAGACCAGCACGGCCGGCTGGGTGGCATCCCAGGAGGCACGCGGTTGCCCGGGCGGGTCCGGCAACACGATGCGGCGCGGCGACTGGCTGATATTCGTCTGCAGAGTATTGAGAGCCGCGCTCGAAATGAAACATTCGTAGATCGGGTTGCTTCCGGTCCGCACGGGCGAAACAAAATACGCGTGCCAACCGTATGGATCATCTGCCCGTGGTGAAACGGTCTCGATTCCCGCCCCGCGGTCAGCGCGGATCCGGTAACGCACAATGCGCCGATCCAGTTGCCCAGGCAGCACGGCTCCGAATCGTCCCTCCGCGCTGTCGCCCGCCACGGCCATAGCCACGGTGGAGCGAACTTCGTTCGTGAAGTTGATGTCATCCAGGAAATACTCCAGCACCACCTCGCCCAACTCGTTCGTGGCCGAGAACACGCATTCGACCCGGACCGGCTGGTTCGATCGGATCAACGCCGCGCCGTCGCTGTTCTGGAATACCCGCAAGCTGACCACCACCGGACGCGGGATGGCGCGGCTCACCGCGTTAGGCCGGCCTGGGCTGGGATTACCCGGCAACGGCGAGGCCAGCCAGTTGGCGGGATCATTCGCCGGATGCGTGGGGCTGACCCGCTCCAACGAACGTCCGCGATATTGGTAATGATCGGAGTCCAGCCCCGTCCAGTCGTCCCCCGCGCCCAACGCGTTGGCCGAGATCGCCCACGGGAAAGCGGAAGAATAATTGACCGCATCCACCAGCGTATCGAAGGAATCACGCAGACGGATGGCATCCCCATCGTTGCCCAGGCGCCCGGAATATGGGCCCAGAACCTCGTCCGGCGACAAACCGTATTGCAGGATGGCCGCCAGACGCGCCGGATCGCGCGCTACCACCGCAAAACCGCCCGCCGGCAGGACTGTTCCAGCCGGGAAAAGGAAATCGATGCCACCGGAAAGTTTCCAGCCGTCCAAGGCCACCGGCGTCGGGCCGGTGTTGGACAGCTCCACAAACTCATGCAGGTCGGAGGACAAATCGAGCAACGGCACACCTTCCGCATCGAACGCCGGCCGCTCGACCGGATGATAATGAATTTCGTTGATGACGACGGCGCCCGGCAACCCTGGAACGCTTAATCCCAAAACCGCCAGGAGATAACCACAGATGCGTCTGAAGCAATTCATGGTGATGAGGTCACCATAACAAAAGGAGCAGCCAACAACACGACTTTTCTGCGCCCTTACCAAGGGAGAGGGAATTGCGCTCGGCCACGCTCCTGCCAGCCACACCGCCATCAACCGAACTTCACTCGAACCGAATCCAATCGAGGTTCATCAGGCCGCCTTTGCCCGGATTCACAAACACCACAAACACATCGCCGCGTCCGGCCGTTTTGAGCGGAGCCGTCACCTCCACCCATTTCTCCCAACCGCCGGTAGGCGTAATCTCCATCGCAGCCAGCAGTTGGCCCGTGGGGGACCCGGCACGGATTTCGATGATCCCGCCGGCGCCGGCACTGGCGGCGCGACAAGTCGCCTGCCGGGAATTCGACAAGTTGACTTGGACAAACCGCAGGAAATATCCGTGGTCGATCGCACCGACGTAACCGCCAAGGACCTTGGCGCCTTTGATTTCATCCGCCAGCTCGGCCTGCAAAGAGCGCGACCGCAATTTCACGGTGGCCCGCGCGCTCAAGCTGGCTGCGGGCGGGTGACCGGCATCAGTGTAGGTCGCTTCGAGGGTAGCCACGCGCAGTTTCTGATCGTTGGGCGCCAGGAGTTGGCCAGTGAGTCCGCGCACGGTCCCCGCTCCACTCTTGCCGGGTTCCAACGCGAAGATCCAGCGCACCATCAATTGCAGTTGATCGGTGGTCAACGCTTCATGCGGCAACATGGGGATTTCGCTCCAGACCCCGCTGCTGCCACGACGAACCCGCTCGACACTGGCCTCCAGCGCCCCCGATTGGCCACGGTACCGATTGGCCACTTCCAGCAGCGGCGGGCCGACGATCTTCTGCTCCGCCGCATGACAATTAAAACAGTCGTTCTGTTTCATCAGGGCCAAGCCGGGTTCTTCGCTGTTCTCCTTGCCATCACCGCGCCCCCAGCGCGCGCTCACGAAGGTGCGCGGCTCGAAAATCTCTTCGTAATCGGCCGAACTCCCGTCTTCCGCATCCTTCGCAGCCACTTGATAATGCACCGGCTGGCCGGGCGTAAAAAAATCGCCATCCTGCGGTTCAACAAAACGCACCTCGGGCGCGGTGTTCCCCGCGATCACCGGCAGGTTGGCGCTGCCGGTGGCCCCGTGGTCGTCCGTCACCCGCAGTTCCAACACATAATTGCCCGGCTCGCTAATCGTCACTTGCGCGCGCGCACCGCGCGCCGCCACTTGCCCGGACGTCGGCGTGCCCGTCGGCCCCGCCAGCGCGCCGGCCGCCGCTGATTTCAGTCCGCCTCCGCCTCCAGCGCCGCCGTGCAAACGCCATTCGTAATTCAAGGCGTCCCCTTCATAGTCTTTGGATTGGGACCCGTCCAATTCCAGGGTTAGCGGCACCGGGCCGGAGGAGGGCCGCGCCAAGGCCTTTGCCACCGGCGCCAAATTGCCCCATTGATACGAGATTTTCAGAAGCCTGGAATCCTTGTTTGGCCCCCAACTCTCGCCGTAATCGAGCAGATAAAGGCAGCCATCCGGTCCGAATTGGGCGTCGACCGGGCGCCGGATGACAAATTCGCCCGCGGCCTCGCCCGCAGCGATTCGGCTCTTGTCGTTGGCCAGCGTCACGGCCGCCGTAAAGGGTTCGATGGCCGCCAGGTGTGAGTCGGCGTCCAGACGCGCCCACTTCATGAACGGCCTCTGCCAATCGTAGAACAATAGACAACGATCGAAATACTCCGGAAACCCGCCGGCGTCGCGAAATGACGGCTGATAATAAAATACCGGCCCTGCGCAAGCGGTCCGGCCGCCCGCACCGAGCATGGGGAACTCCTTGGATTCGCCGTAAGGCCAATAAATGAACGCAGGCTGCGCCGGCGGCAAGACCCGCGCCCCGGTATTATTGGGGCTGGTATTCGTCGGCGCCTGCGGATCGAAGGGGCCACCGAGTTGTTTGGTGGCAAAGTCGTACTTCACGTAAGCGAAGTTCGACCCCACAAAATAAGGCCAACCAAAGTTTCCCGCCCGCCGGGCCTGATTGATCTCGTCGTACCCGCGCGGGCCGCGCGGTCCGTTGCCGCCTGCATCCGGCCCCACCTCGCCCCAGTAAACGAACCCGGTCCGCTGATCCACACTCATGCGCCAGGGATTGCGGCAGCCCATCGCGTAAATCTCCGGGCGCCCTCCGGAACCGTCTTGGGGAAAGAGATTGCCTTCCGGGATGGTGTAATTGCCTTCTTCCGTGGGTTTGATCCGCAGAATTTTGCCGCGCAGATCCTGGGTGTTGGAGGCCGACTTCTGCGCATCATAAGGTCCCCGATCCGGCCGCTCGTCGATGGGCGCATAACCATCCGAGTCGCCGCCCGGATGGGTGTTGTCGCCCGTCGAAATGTAAAGCAACCCTTCCGGGCCGAACTCGACCGAACCGGCATGATGACAGCACTCCCGCCGCTGTTCACCGAACTCGAGCATTTTCTTTTCACTCTGCAGGTCGAGCCGATCGCCGCGCATCACCAAACGGCTGAGTCGTTGTCCCACATAATCCTTCGGCGAGTAATACAGGTAAATCCAACCGTTGGTCTGAAAATGCGGGTCCAGCGCGAAGCCGAGAAAACCGTTCTCCTGCTCGGCAAACACCTCCAACTTGCCGGCCTCGCTCACGGCGCGCGTGGCCGGGTTCCAGATCCGCAGGCGGCCGGTGAGTTCGTTAAAAAAGATTCGCCCATCGAGCGCCAACTCGAGTTCCATCGGTTGCGGCATCGCCTCTGCCAGCACATCGATCTTAAACCGATAATCAGGTGGCGCGGCCGATCCGCCTCCTCCAAGTGCTGCAAAAGGGCCAGCCGCGGTTGCCTGGCCTGCGGCTATCCATACCCCAAAGCTCACCCAACCCATCCAACACCACCAATGCAGCCAGCGCAGCTGGTAACCAAGGGAACAATACATTCCCGCCAGCCTAACAAGCGTTCCTCGCCGGAGGCTAGAGAGAACATGCGGCAGTGTCTAAATTGGGCGCATTTAGGCACTGCCCCCGAACAATGCAGTTTGGTGCACGGCGTTTACGCCGCTTCATCGTCCGTCGGCTCGAGGACCAAGGAACTACCCAACAGCCCGCCCCGAGCCCCGTCGAGGGGCTTCCTCCGATCCCCATCTCGAAGCGGCCTAAAGGCCGCGATCCCGGGGACACTATCTAGGGCCTGTCCCAGGGCCTGTCCCAGGGACGTTCTCGGGACAAACTTTGTCGGAATCTTTGTCGCTTATGTGGAGCTCCACATAACCGACATTATGTGGACATCATAATTATGTGGAGTTCCGGAGA
>Ga0247664_1000424_pt1 | contig 10484 bp, 10 predicted proteins | sample CNK05_metaG_FD_182715 | JGI IMG/M metagenome (GOLD analysis project Ga0247664, IMG submission 182715) | Soil microbial communities from Purdue University Martell Research Forest, Indiana, United States - CNK05 | ecosystem: Environmental > Terrestrial > Soil > Temperate forest > Bulk soil...
GAATGCCGAAGGGCAAGGGTTGTTGGCTCGGCTCGGTTCTTGACGCCTGCAGTCGATCGGCGTGACATCTTCATCATGTCGGCATCAACGCACACGCAGATCGTGGTTCTGGGGGCGGGATTCGGGGGCTTAACGTTTTGCCAGACGTTCCATGAGCCCTCGGCTTGGATCACCGTCGTGGACCGAGCCAATCACCATCTGTTCCAGCCGTTGCTTTATCAGGTGGCCACCGCGGGATTATCGGCGCCGGACATCGCCCAGCCGATTCGAGGCATTATTGGCGACAAACCGAACGTTCAGGTTCTGCTCGAATGTGTGGTCGGCATCGACCTGAAACAGCGGCAGGTGAAGCTGCTCAAGACCGCGCTTTCCTACGATTACCTGGTCCTGGCGCTGGGCGGACGCACCAGCTACTTCGGCCATCCCGAATGGGAACAGTTCGCGCCGGGCCTCAAGACGCTCGAAGACGCCATTCGGATTCGGCACCAGGTCCTCCTGGCGTTCGAGAAAGCCGAATGCGCCACCGACGCCGCGCTGTGCGAGCGGCTCATGACCATCGTGGTGGTCGGAGGCGGCCCCACCGGCGTGGAATTGGCCGGCGCTTTTGCCGAACTCGCCCGGAATGTTCTCAAACGGGACTTTCACCGGATCGATCCCAGCAAGGCGCGCGTGATCCTGATCGAGGCGTCGCCGGTCGTGCTGTCGCATCTTCCGCTGGAACTTGCCGCTCGCGCCACCGAGCAACTGACGGCCCTGGGCGTGCAGGTGCAGGTTTCGACGCGCGTCAAGAACATCACTCAAGGCCAGGTCCTGTTGGAAAGCGGCGAGACCATCTACGCGGAGAACATCATCTGGGCGGCGGGTGTCTCTGCCAGCCCCTTAACCCGCTCCTTGGGCGTGGAGCTGGACCGGGCGGGCCGGGTCAAGGTGAATCCGGATTTGAGTGTGCCGGGTTACCCCGAAGTGTTTGCCATCGGCGACGTCGCCGCGGTGATGCAGGCAGACGGCCGGCTGGTTCCGGGAGTTTCACCGGCGGCGATGCAAATGGCCAGGCACGTGGCGGAGATCATTCGGGAAGAGTTATTGGCGCCGGAACGCGGTCAAGTCGCGCGCCCGCCGTTTCGTTATTGGGACAAGGGAACGATGGCGACGATCGGCCGCAAGGCGGCCGTAGCGCAGGTGGGAAAGCTTCAGCTCACCGGTTTGGTAGCCTGGTTGGCCTGGTTGCTGGTGCACCTCATTTTTCTGATTGGGTTCCGCAACAAAGTCGCCGTGCTGTTGCAATGGGCTTACTCTTACTTCACCTACAAACGTGGGGCCCGCATCATCACGCATCTGCCCGCTGCAGGATCCGAACCGGCGGCACTGGGAATAGACGATGTTCAACGGCCAAGCACCACCGCTCAACCGGCAGCGGAACGACACGCTTAACCCCTCTCTGGTAGCAGCCGACGTCAGGAGGCTCACTCTATTCCAACGCGCCCATCGGGAAAAGGATCAGAGCCCTTCGACAAGCTCAGGGTGTACCTCGTGACCCGCCTGCGCCCTACGGGCTGCGGCGGGCAAGCCTCGGCTGATACGTTGGCTTGGGTAGGTTCATGGTCCCAATGCGCGTCCAAGAGTAAAGCTGTCCCAACGCAAACTAACCCGCGCTCCGCATTCCGCATTCCGCATTCCGCACTCCACTACCCCTTCTCTTCGACCTGGAGCGCCTTGGTTTCCTGAGCGGTGAGTTGCAGGAAGGTTTGTTCCAAGGGACCGGAAGATCCGGTTTGATGACGTAATTCATCGCGAGTGCCGGCCGCGACCAGGCGACCCTGATGCATGATTCCGATGCGATGAGCGATTTCTTCCGCGATGCTCAGTTGGTGGGTGGACAAAAACACCGTCATGCCCAGCTGGCAACGTTCCTTCAGCACATCCTTCACGACCCGGGCATGATGCGGGTCGAGGCCGACCATGGGTTCGTCGATGACGAATACTTCGGGATCGTGGAGCAAAGCGGAGACAATCGCCACGCGTTGGCGCGTGCCATGAGAAAGGCCTTCGAGGGGCTTTTGCAGATAGGATTCCAGGGTGAATCGGCTGACCAATTCCTCGGCGTTACGCCGCAAGGCCCCTTCCTCCATGCGAAACATCTGGCCGGTAAATCGAATGAACTCCCAAGGCGTCAGCTTGTCGTAAAGAAACGGGAAGTCCGGCACATAGGCCATGCGCCGGCGGACTTCGAGGGGTTCCTGCTGCACGTCGAACCCAGCCACCCGCGCGCATCCGGAGGTGGGCTTAATCAAGCCGGTCAGAATCTTGATCGTCGTGGTTTTGCCGGCGGCATTCGGGCCCAGGATGGCGAAGAATTCGCCGCGCTCGACCCGCAGACTGAGATCGTCGACGGCAATTAACTCTCCGAAACGTTTGACGAGATGGCTAAGTTCGATCACGACGGTTCAGAAGTTACCCATGCCTTCGTTGATGAGCAGGATCTCGTCCGGCAGCTCGACGCGCAGGATTTCTCCCACCGGACTGATCAGCAGGACGGCCTTAAAACGATCCAATAACCGGGCTTCCAGGCGATAGACGCGAATGGAGGTCCGGCCGATAGGGAGACGATCGAGCCGAGCGTCCCACTGGAATCCGGCCGCCTCTGGCGCTCCGGCGCGAATCGAGCGGGGAAAGCCCAGCAAGCCCAGCATCGCGGGCAAACCCGGGCCGCCCAGGTCGCGCAGAATGGTCTCGGGTTGGCGCAGCTCCGCGAAGCTGTGCTTGAACTCATTGCGGCCCTCGTCATCTTCCGTGCTGATGCGCACCTGCTGGGCATCGGCCGTCGCCGTGATTTCCCAGCGCAACGGTTTCATGTTCACGCGCAGATCGAATTCCTTCCAAGTCTGATTGGTGTCAAGCTTCAAGCTCATGTAAAAGCGGGCGCGCGGAAAGTCAGCCAACGTCAGGCTGCCGTCGAAGTCGAGTCGATAACCGGTCACTCGTTTGACCATGCCTTCGGGAGGCAGCTCCGGATCGTCCTGGTCCGGGAACGCCTCCTCGATGCTGGCCACCCAATTGGCGCGGCCGATCTTCGCGCCGTGATGGCGAATCTCCAGAAAGGAATTATCCGGGGAGGTGAGCACCTTCTCCCAAACGACTCGCGCCGGAACCCCCGCGCCGAAACGGCCGCGGCCCGCCCATTCCGAACGCCAGAGCAGCACGTTCATCGTCACGAACAACATCGTCACCGTCGTAAACAAAATTCGATAACGCATGGAATGACGAGATTTCGCAAGCGGCGGTCAGTCGTGCCGGCTGCCGAACGGAAACGTGCCTTCAGAACAAAAACTTGCAATGATCAACTTCCAAGGTGGACGGCTCGAGGTGGCGGGCTGGACCTCGAACATTGGTGCAGACGCGTGGATCGGCGACGGCACAACCTAAGGAACGTTCAGAACCTGGCCAACCCGCAGACGGCGCGGTTCCACTCCAGGGTTGGCGGCGAGCAGGGCCGGAAGTTTCACTTGATACATGCGCGCAACGGCCGCGGCAGTCTCCCCGGCTTTGACGGAATGCGTTTTCGGCCCGCGAGAAGTCGAAGGACTCACGCGATTGCGCTCGCCGCTGCCGGACAGCCCGCGCGCGGCGACGTTGGTGGTTCCCGCGGCAGCCGCATTCAAGCCACTTGCAGATCCTCCCAGGGACGCCAGCGCGGTTCCGGCCGGCGGGCGGCTGGCCAGATGGGTCTGCAGTAATTCGATCTGTTTGCGCAGCGCCTGGTTTTCTTCGCGCAACCGCTCCGTCTCTCGCAGAACCGACGGATTAATCACCGCCAGGGAATCCTCCTTGATCAATTCCTGGCGGCAGGCGGGGATGCGTTGCCGGATGTTTTCGGACGGGTATCCGGAAGGTTTGAGTTTCAACGCCTTGTTATAATGATACAGCGCCGCTGCGTAGTCGCTTTCGTGCTGATCAAACAACACCCCCAATTCGTAATGCGCGAGCGCCGACCGGGGATTGTCCTCCAGAGCCCGCTCAAAACAGGCCACCGCGCCTTTATAGTCCAAGGCGCTCAGCCGTTCCTTGCCCGATTGATAATGGGAATTGTTTTGCTCGTCGAGCGATGTCTCCGGCCGACCCATACAGCCGGAAAGCACCAAACCAAGCAACAACAACGCCAGCCCACACTTCAACCAGTGCGACATGGCGCGAACGCTAGACGATGTCCGCGTGCGGCGCAATGCCCGGGAATAGCAGGCGGCGCCGGGCGTCGCACTGTCACGAGCAAGCCGAGCGCCCTGGCGCCCGCCGCGATCTCGCAGCAGCCGACGTCAGGAGGCCCATTTTGTCTCACTTTCGTCCGCGCCGCGGCACCAGGCTCAGAGTCTCGTGACCTTGGCTGCTACGTCAGGTCAGATTGATCAGGCCGCCTTACGTTATGCGCCGAATCAACGCCATTCGCGTCATGGACACGCAACCTGGCTGGACCCGGACCGGATGTCCAAGGGTGGTATGGACGCGGCACAAGGCGTGCTCCGGTCGCCTCCAGTGAAGGACTCTCTCCAACGGTTCAGCCTCACGCTGATGGTGAATCATGCGTGCAACCTGCGTTGCACCTATTGCTACACCGGAGCCAAGTTCAGTTCCCCGATGAACTGGACCATCGGCGTCGTCGCCATCGACCGGGCCTTGCGCAGTTTGGGCCCCGGAGGACGCCTCGGCCTCGGTTTCTTCGGAGGCGAACCGTTGCTCGAAGCCGGCCGGATCCTCGACTGGATGGAACATGCCCGCACTCAGGCTATGGCCGGTGGCACCCAGGTCCGATTCAGCATGACCACGAACGGCACTCTCGTGCCTCCACAGGCGTGGCGGGTCATGACCGCGCCGGATCTGGATCTGACCGTCAGCTGCGATGGCCCGCCCAAAACACACGACCTCCATCGACGCGACGCTCAAGGCGCCGGCAGCGCGCAACGAGTGGAGGAAACCCTGCGTCGCTTATTGGAAGCCGGCATTCCTTTTCGAATCAATGCGGTCGTGCGGCCCGACACGCTCGAGCAGATCCCACTCGGCTTGATTTATCTCCACGAGATCGGCGTGCGACACATCGATCTGTCACTGGATCTATGGACCACCTGGAGCGCGGCGGATGGGCGCCGGTTGGAACAAGCGATCGATCGTATGGCAGACCTGTGGCGCCAATGGCTGCCTGAATTCAGTTTGAACTGGTTCGATGCCAAAGTGGCAGCCTTGGCCCGGCTGCCCATGAGCGAAGGTTTTACACCGTGCGGTTTTGGCGACGGCGAAGTCGCTGTGGCCCCGAGCGGCCGGCTCTATCCTTGCGAACGGCTGATCGGCGAAGATCGGCCCGACCAACCGCACCGGCTCCCGGGACACGTTCTGGACGGGCGCGATACTCTGGGAACTCCGCCGCCAGCATGGGAGCGTTGTTCGACTTGTTCGAGTTGCCGGCTGGCGGACGCTTGCGACACCTATTGTCGGTGCAGCAATTTCGTACGCACCGGGGATGTCAACCGGCCGGACGGCCTGTTATGTCTGCTCAACAAAGCCATCGCGCGTTCTGCCGGCCGGGTCCTCGGACGGCCCGGCGCCATGGCTCAGCATCAACCCAATGAACCCGAACCGACCAAAGACCTGTTATGTCCAATGAAAACATGAATAACCAATTTCATCCCATCGAAGAACCCGTGCCGATCGATCCGGATTCCGCCAAGGACATCCTGAGCTGGGTCGGCTCGGCCATCGTCATCGCCGGAAGCGTGGTTCTATTCTCGTCGATGGTGCTGCCGGCCAGGGCGCGCGGAGCCACCATGTCGTCGAAATTGAGATGGCAAGCGCGCCAGGCACAGGCGCAGGAATCCATCGCCCAAGCGCAGGCGGCCGAGGCACAAGCAGCCGCAGACACGAAAGCGCCGGAACCGGCGTCCGCGCCCGCGCCCGTGCCGGTGCCTCCAACCCACGCGCCGGCAAAATCTATCCCATGAACGGCGCGACCGGGAAACCTCATCGATCGACGGAAGATTCGGCCGGAAGCACCGGCCGGCCTGGTCCCTCCAAGAAATCACTCACTCGTCGCTTCCTGCGTTGGACCGAACATATCCTGGCCGGCATTGGGCTCTGCTTCATCGTTTATCACTTTACCTTCGAACTGGTGGTTATGACCTCGGAATCCATGGCGCCGACGCTGTTGGGCACTGCTTATGAGAACGGCGACCGGATCCTGCTGGAGAAAGTCAGCGGCTGGTTCAGGTCGCCCCAACGATGGGACATCTATCATTACTACGATGACGACGGTAACCCGGTCACAAAAAGGATCGTGGGCCTGCCGGGCGAAAAGATCTCGATCAAGGATCGCACGCTGTTGATCAACGGCACGGCCCTGGCACGTCCGAAGGCCACCACTGCCATCCGCTACTACGCTTATGGAAATCTGGCGAACGGCCAGGAGGTAGACTGTGGCCGCGGCTATTTCATGATGGGCGACGCCTCGATCGATTCCCTGGACAGCCGCTATACCGGGCCGATCACACGAGACCGCTTCCACGGCCGGGTCTGGTGCATCCTATCGCCTGGCGGCCGGCGGGGATTCGTGCATTAGGCTTTGCAGTGGCAGCGCCTGAATAGGCCCAATTTGATCTGGCCAAGCCGGGGGAGCCTCCCCAGTAATTAGCGGCGATATGGTCGCATGAACTATTTCTCCGCGGCAGACTGGGCCATCATCGCCCTTTATCTTATCGGCATCATTTTGCTGGGGATCTGGTTCGGGAAAGACCAGAAGAACACGCGCGATTATTTTCTAGGGAGCAAAAGCATTCCGTGGTGGGGCATTGGGCTTTCCATCGTGGCGGCGGAGACGAGCGCGTTGACGATCATCGGGGTGCCGGGTCTGGCCTACGGCAGCAATCTGGCCTTGATCCAGATGATTATCGGTTACGTGATCGCGCGGCTCATCCTGGCCGCGCTCATGGTGCCGCACTATCTGCGCGGCGAGATCTATTCGCCCTACGAACTTCTGGCCGACCAGTTCGGCGTCGCCGCCCGCCGGACCGCGGGAGGCCTGTTCGTTCTGAGTGAGACCCTGGCGGCCGGGGTCCGGGTTTACGTGGTCTCGATCCCAATCCAATTGATGCTGGGGGTCGATATTGTCACGGCTCTCCTCCTGTTTGTGGTGCTTTCGTTGGTTTACACGTACATCGGCGGGGTCAAGGCGGTGATCTGGACAGATGCCGTGCAATTCGGGTTATTCCTCGCCGGCGGGTTGTTCACGTTGTTTTATGTGCCCTCGGTGCTGGAGGGGGGCTGGAGCCGGATCTGGGAACAAGCCTCGGCGGCCGGCAAATGGCATTGGCTGAACACCAGCTTTTCCCTGAGCAGCCCGATCAACATCTGGATGGGCGTGATTGGGGGGACCGTACAAGTGATGAGTTCGCATGGGGCCGAGCAACTGATCGTGCAACGGGTGTTGGCCTGTCGCACGATCCAGGACGGCCGCAAGGCGCTCGTGCTGAGCGCCGCGCTGGTGTTCCCATTGTTTCTCGTGTTCCTGCTGGTCGGCGGGATGTTGTGGGTGTTTTACCAGAACAACCCCATGGCCATCGCCATCCCAGAAAACCGCGAGGGGATGAAAGCCAACGATTTCATCTATCCGATCTTCATGCTCACTGAAGTGCCTCACGTCTTTAAGGGGTTCCTGATCGTGGCGATCCTTTCCGCGGCGATGTCATCGGTGAGTTCGGCGCTGACGTCTCTGGCTTCGGTTTCCACGATGGATTTCGTAAAACAAGCGGTCGCAGGCCGGAACGACGACTTCTATCTGCGTTTCAGCAAGTATTCGACGGTGTTTTGGGCGGTGGGCTTGATCGGCGTGGGTTACCTGAGCCGTCGCGTGCCCTTCGTGTTCGATGCGGCCTTTTCGTTGCGCGGTTTGACCAGCGGCGCGTTGCTGGGAGGCCTGTTGCTGGCTGTTTTCTGGCGGCGCGGAGGGTCGCGTCCGGTCGTGATCGGCATGCTGACGGCCTCGCTGGTCATGACCGCGATCGAAGTGATGCCGAAATGGGACGTGACCAAGCCGCTCTGGACGCGCTGGATCGGAAAGGAGATCTTCTGGCCTTGGTATACCCTGATTGGCACAGTGGTTTGTCTCGGCACAACCGGAATCGTTGGCTGGTTCTTTGCGGACGCGCACTCGAAGTCGGCTGCGATTAAGATTAAGAATGGCGGCACATGACATTGGAACGTTTGAGTAATCCATCGTCAGCCGATCGGCCTGAGCCACTCGGAACCGGCGAGCACCCGACGGGCTGCCCCGACCTGCGCGCCCTGCTCCAACAGGAGACGCCCATCCTGGCCTTGGCCCCGATGCAAGATGTCACGGACCATCCGTTTTGGGGATTAATGTCCCGCTACAGTGGCGCGGACGTTTATTTCACTGAGTATTTCCGAGTCCATTCCACCTCGAATCTCGAGAAATGGATCCTCCGTTCGATCACCGAAAACCCGACCGGCCGCCCGGTTGTGGCTCAGATGATCGGGAACGATATCCCGGCGTTGGTGCGGACAGCCCGGGAACTCGAGCAGTACCCCATTGCGGCCGTAGACCTCAATCTGGGTTGTCCTGCGCCGATCGTTTACCGGAAGTGCGCGGGAGGCGGTCTTCTGCGCGAACCACAGCGAGTGGATGCGATCCTCGGGGCGTTGCGCCAGGCTGTCAGCATCCCGTTCACGGTCAAGACACGCCTCGGATTCGATTCGCCGGGCGTGTTTGCGGAACTGTTGCCCATCTTCGCCCGACATGATCTTGACCTCCTGACCGTGCACGGACGCACGGTGGCTGAGATGTATCGCGCCGAAGTCCACTACGACATCATCGCGCGGGCCGTGCAAGAGATGCCCTGCCCGGTCTTGGCCAATGGCAATGTTTCGTCTGCGGCGAATGCCGCGGCCATTCTCACCCAGACCGGCGCGCGAGGCCTGATGATCGGGCGCGGAGCCATCCGGAACCCATGGTTGTTCGACCAAATCCGTCAGCAGCGGAGCGGACAACCGGTGAGTCTGCCCTGCGGACGCGAGGTGCTGGATTACATCCGGGCCCTTTATGAAGCTGTCTGCACGCCTGGCGTACGCGAATCCGCTCAGGTGCAAAAGATGAAGAAGTATCTCAATTACATCGGCGAAGGCGTGGAACCAACCGGGCGTTTCCTGCATGACATCCGCCGGGTGACGACGCAGCATGATTTCTTCAGGGTCTGCGAAACGCACTTGGACCACGACGCGCCGATGTCCCTGGAACCCATGCCGGCACGCGCCGCGTTGGGGTAGAGTGAGCCCCTTCGACAAGCTCAGGGCAGGCCTCCTGACGTCGGCTGCTACCGGAGAGGGAGAGCCGGGCTCCCCGGTTCCAATCACGGCGCGAATTTCCACTGCCAATCCCACCGCACTTTGCTTAGGCTGCTCGGGTCCGTGAACCTCTGCCACAGCAAGAATTATGAACGCGATGCACGAAATTGATTACAAAATCTACGGCGACGACATGCAGTTTGTGGAAGTGGAACTGGACCCGATGGAAGCAGTGGTCGCGGAAGCCGGGGGGATGATGTACATGGAGGACGGCATCGAGATGGAAACGATCTTCGGAGACGGTTCCCAGCAGAGCAGCGGTTTCATGGGCAGCCTGATGAGCGCCGGCAAACGGTTGCTCACGGGCGAGTCCTTGTTCATGACGGTGTTCCAGAATCGCGGGCAGGAAAAAAAACGGGTGAGCTTCGGGGCGCCTTATCCGGGCAAGATCATTCCCATCCATCTTGCGCAACTGGGCGGCGAGCTGATCGCGCAGAAGGACTCCTTCCTGTGTGCCGCCAAAGGCGTGAGCGTCGGCATTGCCTTTAACCGCAAGATCGGCGTTGGTCTTTTTGGCGGCGAAGGTTTCATCATGGAACGGCTGCAGGGGGACGGCTGGGCGTTCGTGCATGCCGGGGGCACCATCCTGGAGAAACAACTCGGCCCGGGCGAAGTCCTGCGCGTCGACACGGGCTGCATCGTTGCCTTTCAGCCGAGCGTGCAGTTCGACATTCAATATGTCGGCAAGATCAAGTCGGCGCTCTTTGGCGGAGAAGGTTTGTTCTTTGCCACGCTGCGCGGGCCGGGGCATGTCTGGCTGCAATCCTTGCCGCTGAGCCGGCTGGCCGATCGAATCGTCGCCGCGTCTCCTCGAGCCGGCGGAAGCGGCCGCGAGGAAGGTTCCGTCCTGGGCGGTCTCGGCCGAATGCTGGGCGGCGACTAACCAATGCGGAGTGCGGAGTGCGGAGTGCGGAGTGCGGAATGCCGCGTTCGACAATCGGCAATCGGCAATAGAATGGCTACTACCCAAACTGAATGACGGGCACCACAGTGCCTGCGTCGATTGACGATTTGGGCGGCACCTCGACGAGGCCGTTGGCGTTGGCCAAGCTCATCAACCGGTGCGAGGCTTGCGGCCCCGCCGAATG
>Ga0247664_1000425_pt1 | contig 10480 bp, 4 predicted proteins | sample CNK05_metaG_FD_182715 | JGI IMG/M metagenome (GOLD analysis project Ga0247664, IMG submission 182715) | Soil microbial communities from Purdue University Martell Research Forest, Indiana, United States - CNK05 | ecosystem: Environmental > Terrestrial > Soil > Temperate forest > Bulk soil | place...
ACTTTGCCACCAAGCTTTACGAGGAAACGGGCAATGCGCAATTAGTCGCGCAGGTGCTTGGACACGTCGATGGGGGTAAGCTAGTACATGACACCTACGCGCATGTGCGCGATGACTTCATCGACAAGGCGCTAGCCAATGTCCGATTCACTGCGGACAACAAAGTCCTCCCCCTGCCCAAGGTCGGCTAGGAGTTCGCTTGGGCGGGCGCATGAAAAAGCTCATGAAGCTCTGGCAGTTTCTGCGCGTTCGCTGCGTTGGCGGCAGGTTCAAAGGCTCCTGAGTTCTTCACCTGCCGCGCCGCGGTGGCCAGCTCATCACAGCGCTCATTCATCGCGTGGCCGGTGTGCGACTCGACCACTTCCAGGAAATCCGGTGAATACAGCACACGCGTCGAAGCTGCTGCTGCCAAGCCCCCACGCGCTTCCACGCCTCCCAGGCTTGTCAATCATTCTGGAAATACAGGTTATCAAGGTAACGAGTATGAAACCCCAATACCGACTGTTCCGGCGCAAGGGAGTGTATTACGTGCAGCACGCGCCCACCGGTAAGCAGGAGAGCCTTCGTACGCGGGACGAGGGCGAGGCCCACGCGCTCCTTTCGGCGCGAAATGAGGCAGCCAGGACCCCCGCGCTCAACCTGGCGATCGGCCACGCCTATCTATCGGCCAGCGACCCGGAGATGCCCAGGCGCACTTGGCGGGCGGCAATGTCTGCTGTGTCTGAGTCCGGACGGCCGTCCAGCCAGGCAAGAAAGTCCAGGGCCTTTGAGGCGGCGTGTTTCGACCGGCTCCGGAATAAACCCATCGTCTCCACCACAGGCGCCGACATCCTGGCCGTGATTAACGAGGGCGGCCGCTCGGCCAATCTCTTCGCTCGCTCGATACACAACTACGCCTTGCGCGCCGGCTGGCTGGTCCGCCCGGTTCTGGCTCCGCGGGATTGGCCGGCCCTTTCAGCTTCCCGGCGGCGAGGGATTACGCACGATGAACACCTCGCGCTTCTGGCCAGAGAGAAGGACGCAGAATGGCGTGCCTTCCTGCGGCTGCTTTGGGAGGCGGGCTGCTCCCAGCGCGACGGCGCAAATCTGACGGCGAACAATGTCCAGGATGGACTGCTTACCTTCCGGCGTATGAAGCTAAGCGTTGACGCGGACCCCACGTCCTTGGCCATCGGCGAGCGGCTCAAGGAATTGCTGGCCGAGCTGCCTAATGCAGGTCCACTTTTTCCCCGGCTTCGCCTCATGAGCACCGAGAACCGCGCTGGCCACTTCCAGAAACTCTGCGCAACGGCCGGCATCGCCAAGGGGATCACCCTCCACTGTTATCGCTACGCCTGGGCAGAACGCGCCGCTCGCGCCGGCTACCCGATCCGTTGGGCTCAGGCCGCCCTTGGCCACAAGAGCGAGGCGGTCCATCAAGCCTATGCCAAGAAGGCCGGCCAGACCTGCCCTTCCCTGGAAGAGTTCGAGCGGAAGATCGTCCGATGCCACTAGCTGCCGCACAATGATAGCCACTCCTTGCGAGGGATGACGCCGTTCGGGCCCGCGCCTTCGACTCAGCCAAACCTCTCCCCTCCTGGAATCGTTACTGCGCCCCGCCCCTCGACTACTCTTGCCTTCCCAGAGCCCGTGAATATGATTGCCGGCGAACAGCCGCCAAAGTCGGGTCGCGTGCACTGTGGCCATGGGAACTGTGAAAGAGCTGTGTCCGCTGCTTTTTTGCCTGGCGATGCCCGCAATCGCGGGCGACCCCTTATCCCAGCCAACACCGACTGAAACGGCGCGCCTTCCTGTGTTGGTTTTTCGGACCGACGGCCGGCCCATCGTTGACCGCACTCACATTCCGTCGACCCTCCAACTCCTGTCGTTTAATGATTCCGCCAAAAGTGGCGAGGCGAAGGTTGATTACGAAGGGCAGGCCGAGTTATCCGCGCGCGGCAATAGTTCTTATTATTTTGAAAAGAAGAGTTATCGACTGGAATTACAGACCGGAAGCGGCAGGGATAGGAAAGCCTCGCTATTGGGAATGCCGGCGGATTCGGACTGGGTACTTTACGGATCGGCAACAGACCGCAGTTTCGCTCGAGATATCCTCGCGCACGAATTGTGGCGACGCATGGGACACTACGCCGTCCGCTGGAGATATGTTGAGGTCTTCCTCATCACGAACCAACTGGTAAAAGCCCCCTCACTGGCCCAGGACCTGGGGAAAGAAGTCCCGCACGTGCTCGCCGCCCTCTCGCTCAATCAACCTGCCGCCGCGGCTTTGACCTTTTCCAATCAACAGAACCGGTTGGGGTCCGTTTTGGCAGATTCTTACATAGGATTGTATCTGCTCATGGAGAAGATCAAACGGGGAAAAGATCGTGTAGATGTGGTCAAACTTCGGCCAACCGATAATGCGGAGCCGGAGATTTCGGGCGGCTATATCCTCAAAAAAGATGACCGCGGCCGTAATCAGCGTGGGCTGTTGACCGGGCAGGAATTTCGCGTGCGTTACGAGGAGCCCAAGGAGAGCGAGCTCACTGCTGTCCAAAAACAATGGATGGCGAAATATTTGGAGGATTTTGAGAAGGCTTTGATGGGTCCGAATTTTCGCGACATCGCCAACGGCTATCCCAAGTATATCGACATTGAGTCTTTTGTTGATTTCCACTGGCTGGTCGAGCTCGGCAAGAATGCCGACGGGTTTTCCTTCAGTCAGTATATCCACAAAGATCGTGGCCGGCCGCTCAGCATGGGGCCGGTCTGGGACTGGGATAACGCGTTTGGCAATCCTTACTTTGATCTAATCCGGAACACTAATGGCTGGCGGTTCGAGACAACAGATGAGAACGATTACTCCTGGTACCGACGGTTGTTTGACGATCCAGATTTCCTCCAGCGTTACATCGATCGCTGGAGCGAACTGCGGGCAACAATCCTCGCCACGTCTAACGTCTTGGCCATCGTGGACGGAGTGGCTAATCAACTCAAGGGTGCGCACCGACGCAATTCATTGCGCTGGGAGCAGGAGGGACGCCAAGCTTCCTTGCGGGTGTGGGTAGGTATTTCTTACATGGACGAATTAACGGTGCTCAAGAATTGGATCACCACTCGCTTGAATTGGATCGATAGCGAGGCTTTTCCTAAGCCCGTGGCCAACGTTAAGCATGCCGCGAAGTTTGGGGAATTCCAAGTCGAGCTAACCTGCTCGGCAGGTCGACTTTTCTACACCACCAATGGAGCAGACCCTCGTGCCCGCGGAGGTAGCGTGAGCCGCACGGCCGCCGAGTACACAACGCCTATCGCGCTGCCGCCGAACTTGGTAATTACCGCCCGTGCGCGTAGCGATTTCGGGTTGTGGAGCGCGCGGACGATAATTCAGTTACTTCAGTCACATGCAGATCAGGCGCGATAAAGTCCAGGAGTGATTGCTTTCGCGCGCAGTTCGGTTTCCCTCCAGGCAAACGACTTTGATAAGGAAGCCTAGAGAACAGTCATGGCCGCGACAACTCATTGCGTGACGCGTTCAATCGTATGTCTTATCAGGATTCAATTCGGAAGGAGATCTCCATTCGATTCCTTTCGTTTTCAGCTTTTGCTTCTTTAGACGCCAGAAAGTGTGAACCGAACCCAGCTGTCCAGAATCGCCATTGCGCTTCATCTCCCCATACACTTCGCCTTCAACCCCCTTAATCAACTCCTGGTACGCAGGATCATATTCCTTCGCATCGCACTTTTCCTCGCGAAGGTAGTGCAGTGAGCCGTCCATCTTGAACATCAAAAAATACTCCCAACCAACCTCGCCGTCTGTGAGTGTGTAAGAAACCCAACGGCATATTTCATCCGCTTGAGGGATGTGCTTGGTCTCGTTGGTTACGGTCTTGCCATCGACTTTTGTTGTAAAAACCCTGCGGCTAATGACTTCCCCTGCTTTATTGGTGCTGTTACCCGATCCTCGTTTCTTCAACCAGGACAGCGGGAGCATTATTCGATTGGAGGCGATTACTCGCAAGTCAGGGTCTGAAATCGTCGAAGGTTCAACGTGATTGGTTATGGCTGCCAGCAGAAATGCCTTCGTGTGGCCATCTTGTCTGGCACGGACGTAGTTCCGCAGTTGCTCACTCAGCACTTTGAATGCTGTTTCAGGCGTGTTGATCTGGTTAAGCATGAGCCAATTGCCATCCGACTCTTGAGCAAGCTGAACAGTCGAGAGGTCCTGCTCAGATAGTCCGTTAGACTTAGCAATTAGCTGAACCGTGTTTGTCTCCAGAAGCTCCTGTCTAATCGCCTTTGGACCGTTGTGAGAGAGCTTCAAAAAGCCACGATGCCAACCGAAGTCGATTGTTGTAGCGCGTATCGGCTTCGGAGTTGTTGCAGGCATGACAGCCGCCGTAGCGATGCTGAAAGCTGCAAAAACGAGAGCTAACCAACTTTTAAGATGTAGGTCTCGATTCAGGTTCATCTCTCGTGTCCTTGCGTCCTGTATCGTTTCGGTTTGACCCTGAGTTTGTGCTGCAACATGTTGTTGTGTTTCTCTCGGAACTGCAAGTCGATTCCGCAGCTTAATCCCAACGTTTTGGGAGCTCTCTGAGGTCGAAAACAGCAGCCGAACGCCGCTTCAAACAGATGGCTCTCATAGTCTCGATTGTTTTGATGGTCGTTAGTGGCTGCGCCGCGCAATTATCGGCAAGTTAAAGAACGCTCAGGCAGTGGTGGCAACTTGAGCATTGTGTCGAAGCACCTATGGAGTAATGGGTTATTTCAACACCAAAGAGTCAAGCGAAGCTGTAATTTGAAATCGAATGTGATCAGCCTTCCCGTTTTACCTGACGACACAATACCGAACAAACCCTCTCCTTTTTGTTGAGATGCCGATTTTTACTCCGAGAAATCTTTTCCATAAGCACATAAAGCCCCATATAGGAATCAGCGAGATTAGCAGCAACCAGGTTCTGGCGGTTCGAGAATGTCAACTGTGCTGCGCCAGAGCCGATTCTGGAAAGAGCGTCAATTGCTTGCGGAAGCTCCTGGGCAAGCATCTCGCCGAAAAGCCCGCGCACCCATTCGTGATGAGAAACACTTCCACAAACGGCCATCGCGCGGCGTAGCGTCCAGTGCGCCGCCATAGTTCGTGGCCGAGGATATTTCGACAGAACGTCCGGTCTGTAACGGAGCCATAAAGCGCCCAATCGGCGTCAGCGGGCACGCAGAGCAGTGGCACTTTGGCGTCACGGCCGTCGGCATTTTGCAGTTCGAGTCGATAACCTTTTTTGAAATAGTTGTAGGAACTATTGCCCCGAACTGAGATCTCAGATCGAAAAACAAGCATTGCCTAAGCCAGTGGCTCAATCGGTTAGGGAGAGTGTTCTATACCACGAATGGGCTGGATCCTCGCGCCCGTGGCGGCAGTCCCGCCGCGACTGCATTCGAATGCACCGCACCGATTTCGATGCTGACACAGGATCAGTGCTTACCGCCCGCGCCCGTAGCGATTTCGGCCAGTGGACGGCACCGTCTATCGTGTTGTCATCTTCCGTTCAGCCGGAGAAATGAATGTGCATCAGACGCTTCGGCATCTGCGAGCGTCAGTCACTCTTGTGCCATTCCGTGACTACAGCGCAGGGATGCGGCCGGAGAGCTTCACCCGCAAAATGACACTAGCGAAAAAGAAGTCTCTTTGCTTTGGCTGCAGGCGGCCCGGAATCATAAGGCACTTCTTACAGACACCACTTCATATATTCAGCTATCGCCAAAAGCAGATCTGCCGACAGACCTGGCGCCTTTCCGAGAGCCGTTTGCGCCCGTTCAAATGGCGCGCTCTCCGGAGTTGCGTAATCCGCAATATCCCACAGAGCGTTGTAGAAATCGGATGCGTTTTCATAAAAAGCGTCAGCGCTGTCCACATAAGCCTTCCAAGCATTGAAGCACCTTTGACTAACACATTTGTTTAATATGAGCTGGTAAATGGCATCCATCGGCACATAATAGATACTCTCCCTTAGTGCGATATGCTTATCTTCATGACCTTCTGGAGTCGAGTATCTGTAGAGGGAAGGATTCAGCTTCCTTGCTTCCTCTTCGCTGGGCATTAGAAAAACTTGAAATGCGGTACGCCATTCATAGAGAGCAACCATGGTACAATCACCATCGCACATAAATGGCCATAAGACGTACCAAGGACCTGTTTGACTCTCCCCCAACCTACCGACTCTAAAACTAGTAGTACTTGCAGATTGTTTATAATAATAATCGATTGATTTACTCCATATAGTATCAAGGCCAAGATAGTCCACGGCCATCGTAGGAGCACTGTTCGCAAAACAGTAAAGGCTTGCTCCGTGTTCTCCGCTGGGATCGCGGCTTAACCACCTGCCGCTGCTCGCGTTGAGATACCGGTACCCGTAGTACGGCAAGTCCGTTTCGTCATCGGCGTTTTTGGAGCTGAAGCGTATGGGATTCAACGCGGCAATGGTGCCGCTGCCACGAATGGTCTGGCCAAACGGATCGTAGTCGTAGCGCGCCGACACGCTGCCGGTGTCCCCGGCCAGCAATGCCAGGACGTTGCCGTTGCCGTCATAGGCGGCGAAATGCGTTCCCACCGGCGACTGCCGGCTGGCAAACGCGATCAGCCCGCCCACACCGCCCGCTCCATGCAACGAACCGGCTACGTCGAGGCCCCACAAGAACGATTTTAGAATCATGTCATTCGTTCCATTCAGAACGCCGATCAAGCTCCAGCCGTCGTACAGGAATTTCTCATGCAACGCCCGGGTCCAGGCGCTGCCGGTCCAATTGCTGACAACTTTGCTGAAACGTCGGCCTTGCGAATCGTAAGCGAATTGAATGGATTTCCGGCTCCCGCTCGGCCCGCTCGCATGGCTAGTGATCTCGATGAGCCTGTTTTCTCCATCCCATTTGTTCGTCCAGCGTCCGTCGCTTGTCAGGTTCCCATCATCGTCGTAGGTGTAGGCTTCAGTCGTTTTGGGCAAAAACAAGTACCCGATGTTCGTTTGGTTCGTGCCGGTCAGGCTCGCATAATTCGAGACCACCTGCCAAACGGCCGCCGAACTGTTACCGATGGAAAGTTCTTTGCGGAAATACTCCCCGCGCCGGTAGGGCGTCTGGTCATTCACCTTAGCCGTGGCGCTGGCGTGGGCGATCCCAATGACATCCGCAGCCCCTGGCACCTCGCGACTCGTATACTGGTTGAGACTGTTGGCTGAGTAGCTGGCCGAGCGCAGGCTGGCCCCGTTTTCGTCCCCGCCAACTTTGGTGCTGCTGCGGTTGCCAATGTCGTCGAAGACATATTCAAACTGCTGGGCGGCTACGGGCGTCCAGTCGCTCCAATATCGTTTGCCGGAGATTAATTGCCCCAGGGAATCATATTCATAAATCCAGAAGCTACCGTCGTCCATCGTTACGCGGGTACGCTGGTTGGCGTCGTTGTAAGTGTAGTTGAAGGAGACTGGCCCAGCACCCGACGCGCCCGGCTGGGAGGAAATCGAACCGAGCCGATTCAAGAAATCGTATGACTTGGTGGTGGTCATACGCGTCGTGCTGTTCGAACGGTAGGTAATTTGCGAGATCAGCGGAGAATTGGCAAGGTAAGAATATCCCGCCTGATACGTCCCATCCGAGATGTTGGTCATTCGGGAAGCCCCATCAAGAGTGTAAGAATGGCCCAGCAAGGAAGTGTTGGTGGCGTAGAGTTGGAGGTTCGTGCGGCGCAGGAACTGATCATAGCCGAACCGGAGGTTTTGGCCGTTCAACGTTCCGCTGCTGTTGGTTTCGTGGAGGATCTGGCCCGCGCTGGTGTAAATGAGAAATCGATTACCCGCGCCGTCCACGATATTCGTGGAACGTCCGAGTCGGTCGAAGCTGTTGGTCACCGCCGGAGTGGAGTCGGAATAAGTTGTGGCGAAGATTTCGCCCAATGCGTTGGTGTGATAGGTCGTTGTGACGCCGCGAGCCCAGGTGCGGGTACGTATCCGTCCCGCTGGGGTGTAGGTATAGCCGGGGCCTTTGCCATCGTCATAGATCTTATTGGTGAGGAATCCCCGGTAACCGTCGTATTTCCAGACTGTCGTTGCCTTACCGAAATCGGAAGCGAAATTCTTCCAAGTGATCATATTGGTGCGGCGGCCTTGAGCATCATAACCATATTGCACGGGGTAAGTTCGGCTGCCGTAGGCTTTCTTGAGTTCGCCAGTCAGATGATACTCGTTGGTCATGCTCGTGCTGTCGGGCAGGACAGTGCGCGTCACCCGTCCGGCCCAATCGTGTTCGAAAGTCGTGGTCTGAGCCGGAGCGCCGTTACCTGGCGCAGGACTGGTTGTACTCACGAGGCGATCTGCATCATTGAAAGAGAAGAAGGTGGTGCCGTTGCGGGCGTCTGTCATTGCGTAGTTGCGTCCATGCTCGTCGTAAAAGTAAGTGCTCTTGCTCAGTTGCGTGCCCGCGGAATCCTTTCGCGTGACGCTTTGAAGCAAAGCATCAGCATAGTAGCTGATTGTTAAAGACCCGTCCGGAGCGGTGTTGGTCACATAGCGATTTCCGCTTCCGGCGTACTTGGTGCGGCTTTGGTTGGTGAGACCGTTTTGGCTGTTCCAGGAGACCAGACCGTCAACACCCGAATCCGTGACGGACAGCAGGTTCGAGATCGCGACGTTGTTGGTCGCCCAAACGTAGGTAGCTACTCGCTGAACATTCGCAGACCCGTTGCTAGTCACGCTTCGGAGAGACTGCTGCATGCGGTCAGTGCCGTTGGTATTGATCACACCGTCGCGGTTCAGATCCCGGGCTGAAATAGCCTGTTCGCCCTTTGCGTCATAGGCGAAAAGCGTCGTGTTCCCATCTGCATCGGCTTGTTTAGTCAGTTGGCCCCTGATGTTATAGAAAAATTGCTGGCTTGCGCCGTCGGAAAACATGGTTTTGTAGGCGCGTCCGACCATGTCCTGATACGTTTTGGTCCACTCGGACGTATCGCTGCCGTTGCCGTCAAGTTTGATCTCCTTGCGAAACAGCCGCCAGATTCCACTGTCCTGCTCGGTGCCATATTCAAACCGCGTCGGGTGAACCGCGGTCCCTGTGATCTTAGATAATTGGCCGTCGCGATAGTAATCTTGGCCGCGCGTGCCGCCATCCGGATAAGTGGTGGTGGTGGTCCGGAGGAAATTGGTGATGCCCTCCGAAAACGTCGTCCGCTGCCCCAGAGCATTCGTGGAAGCAACGCGATTTCCGAGCACATCGTAGCCATGAGTAGCCTGGACGATCTGAGAGCCACCGCTGCCAATGCGAGTCTGCTTGGTGACCTGACCGCTGGCGTTCAACACGTTTGTGATGGTGATTCCGCCTTGCTTGGTGGCGGCGTTCTGTTTGAGGGCATTTCCGTAATACGTAATCACGGTGCCTTCGCGGTTGGTCACCGTGGTGGGACCACAGCAACCGTGATCTGTCCACGAGAAAGTGCCGTCGAGATAGGTGATCTTTTTCGGACGGTTATAAGCGTCAAAATCGCTATAGAGTTCAAGATAATTGGTAATGCCTGAAGCGATGTCGATGGCGGTGCGGCTGACCAACTGTCCAACACGCCCCCACACAGAAATGGATTTGGTCCCATCCACGATGGCAGTCTTGCCCACATTGGGACCGCCAATATAAACGATGTTGGTCCGATACATGATGTTAGTGCCGTACATGACGGCAACCGAGTTGGTCTGCGTGTAAAATCCGTAATCACGGATTTCCATCGTTCCGTCCGGTCGCTCAATGCTCATCAAACGGTTGCTGTTGGGGCCTGAGTCGTACCATTTGGTGATGGTGACCAGGTTGCTGGCATCGTTCCAGAGTCCGCCTGGGTTCACACACCGGCGCTCCTGCTTCTCGAAGGCGAGATAGAGTTTGTAGGTTCGGGCGATTTCGTGACCTTGGACGTATTCAATGATGCAACGTGGGCTGATCGGGTGCCGCTTGCCGTTGTCGCCCGCTCCGGGGGCGGCGTTGGTTCCATAACGATATTCAATGCTTCGAGCCAGACTGGCATTGCTGGTGGGTTGCTGATCGACAAAGCCGAAAATAACATTGGTCTTGAGCCGGTTCGTCTCGTATTGAACGATTTCCCAGGAACCATCGGCGCGCACTGCTTGCTTAAGCAAGCCCGTGGTGCTCAACGACAGGTTGGTGTGATACTCAAAATAATTTGAACGCTGAGTGCTGGCGGCGCCTTCAATTTGGGACACCAACCGTTCGCCAAACGCGTAGGACTGATATTTCCGCACCGTGCATCCTTCCAGACCGTTCGTTCCATATCGTTCGTCCGTAACGGTACGTAGATCGTTGGTGCTGACTGTAGTTTTACAACGCCGACTCAAAGTTCCTCCTCGAATGAGTTCCCAATGGTCGGTATGCCATTCGTAGGTTGATAGAAAGCCATCGCCATCAGTGATGTTAAGTTTGTTGGTCGAGGCAGCCCCGTCGGGATTTTCAACGATTAGCG
>Ga0247664_1000426_pt1 | contig 10444 bp, 4 predicted proteins | sample CNK05_metaG_FD_182715 | JGI IMG/M metagenome (GOLD analysis project Ga0247664, IMG submission 182715) | Soil microbial communities from Purdue University Martell Research Forest, Indiana, United States - CNK05 | ecosystem: Environmental > Terrestrial > Soil > Temperate forest > Bulk soil | place...
TGAAGAGCCGACGGGCGAGGGTGTTCTTCTCGTCCGGCGTCAGGGCGTCGAAGTCGATCATGTCGTCCCGGGTCTGCTGCCGGATCTGCTGCCTGATCCGATCGCCGTGGGCGCTCGAGTCGTAGTTCGCGTTCTTCGGATTCAGGAGCCGGTCGATGTCGGCGTTCGAGGAGTAGCCCCAGTTGGAGGCGTTCGAGCGGTAGGAGGCATTGCGCAGCGGCGTGTCAGCCCAGCGCCCCAGCTTCTCGCCGGCCCGGTGCGACTGGCGCGTGAGCTCGCGCTCGACGTTCTGGGCCTTGCCGCGGGAGCGGGTGTTGAAGTCGGGCAGCGCCGTCGCGGCGTAGGAGCCTGTCTCCGACTGCATGATCGCGTGGGCCTCGGGGTAGTTGGTTTCGAGGTCGCGGTTGATCCCCGACACCAGATGGCCGAAGCCTCCAGGGTTCGTCGTCGCCAGGAGGATCATGTTCTGGATGTAGTTGCGGGCGATGTACCGGGCTCCGCCGCCGGGGGCGTAGATCATCGCCACCCGGGCGAGCGCGTTCAGCGATCCCCACATCGCATCGCCTGCGCCCATCGGGTTCGAGTTGAACGTCTTCCCGAGCCGGCCGATCGCCGTTCCCCTGGGGACGTAGCGCAGGTTCTCCTCCGTCTGCAGCCAGGCCGGCTTCGTCTTCATCGTGCGCGAGTCGTAGTAGAGCTCGGAGGGGGAGTGGGAGAGATCATCGACGGCGAGGTCATCGAGGATCTGCTCGATGTCGATCCCGTGGTCGCCCGTGCGCTGCTTGCGGATCTCGGCCATCCGGTCCGGGGTCAGGTTCTGCAGCGCCTTGGTGATCGAGTCGATCTTCTCCGGGGTCGTCTTCGGGTTGCGGAGGATGATCACGTCCCGCGCCTTCAGGTTGTCGGGCAGGTCGGAGTACTTCCTGATCGGCTTGCCGTGCTCGTTCCAGAGCCAGTCCCTCGCCTGGATCGTCTGCATCACCCGCATCCGCTGCCGAAGCTGCCAGATGATCGCTCGAGGATCCTGCAGCACCTCGCCTAGCTGGTGGCGGATCAGCTTGTTCTGCTTGTTCGACAGCACCCGCCCGTCCGGGGTCACCTTGCCGGCGACGACGTTGTCCATCCCCGTCGAGACAGGGCCCTGCTTCGTCTCGCCGAGCAGGTCGGTGGCGTCGAAGTGGGGAGCGTAGGCGCGGGCCTGCTGGTTGGGATCGATCAGCCCCCGCTCGCGGTAGAGGTCGACCACGATGTTCTTACGGGCCTCGTCGTTCTCGAGGATCTTCGCCATCTGGGCCGGCGTCTTGTTGTAGGAGAGGATCCACTCGCGGATGTCCTCCGACTCCTCGCTCATCGCCTGCAGCGAGTCTCGAGCCAGGGCCATCTTGTCGTGGTCGCCGTGGTTGATCGCGTCGGCGATCTGGGCAGCGAGGGCGGTGACCTGATTGATCTCCTCGTCGTTGAGGATGACCGAGTTGTGGTAGCCGCCCTTCTCCATCCGGTTGAAGGCATCGTGCACGTCCTGCGGCACAGACTTGGTGTCGCGGATCCAGTCCTCGTAGGCGGAGGCGACGGCCTCATGCTGGGCGTCCGTCCACTCCTGCACCGGGCGACCGCCGGCGTAGGTTTCGGAGAGCACCTTCTGGGCCCGCTCATCGAGGTGCTCGACGGCGGAGTGAAGCATCTCATGCTCGAACGTCAGCCGCCCCTTGCCGGCCTTCTTGCCGACCCCACCTCGAGCCTTGGGCAGCAGCGTGATCCGCCGCTGCGCCGTGCCGACGCCCTCGGTCGCTCCGTAGATCTGCCCCTCGCGGGAGCGCTCCAGCTTGGCGATCCGCTTCCGCACCTCGACAACCCGATCGGCGTCGAGGGTTCCCTCCGGTGCGTCGGCTAGCTGCTGGCGCTCGCGGTAGAGCTTGGCGAGCTCGGTGCGCTCGTCGGGGGTGAGGTCGCGGGCTGGGGCTCGCTGGGTGAGGCGAGCAGGGCCTTGTCCGCCTCTTCGTGCAGGCGGAGGTACTCGGTCAGCTTTAGCGCCCCGCTTACCACTCGTTGGTCTGCCACTGTGTGCCTCCAGTATCCGGTCGTCTCGAACAATTGTACCATTGCCCTTGACGGCCTGATGGATTCTCTCGACCTCGGCCTGGACGGGCTTGGCCGTGCCGAGCCGGCCGGCGTCCTCCTTCGCCATCACGATGTCGATCCCGTCGTCGCGGACGAAGATCATCGGGTCATCGAGGCGTTCCTCGCGCTGCTTGTCGAGCCGCTTCTGCAGGGTCGCCTTCTGCTTGTCCGTGCGGGCGGTGGCGATCTTGTCCTCGAGCGCGGCGTCGGCCGCGTCGTAGCCGTCAACGCGCTCCTGGTTCGCCTTCCGCAGCGCCTCCCTCGCCGAGGCGATCTGGCGGGCATCGCCGGTCACGGTCAGGATCGGAGCTCGCTTGGTTGCCGTGCCCCAGCCGGGCGGATGGATGTGGTAGGCCGGCTTGCCGGTGAGGGTGGCGATCGAGCGGGCGATCTCCTCCGCGTTGGCAACCGAGCCCGAGAAGGAGACAGAGGCCGTGCCCGTCGTCGGGTCGAGCTCGATGTAGTTCTCGAGGTCGTTGCCGGGGATGTCTGCGCCGGCGTCCCGCACGGCCTGGGCGATCGACTCGCGGGAGATGTCGCCACCGACTCCGGTCACCGTCTGGATCGATCCCTGCATCGCTCCGCCCCAGCCGCCGATGTCCTCGAGAGTCTCATCGACGTAGGGCCCGAAGGTCGAGCGGGTGGCGAACCAGTCGAGCGCCTGGATCTGGTCGATCGTCCAGTCGTTCTTGCCGTAGAGCCCCTTGCCCTTGTTGGCCTCCTCGAGGAGCGTGTTCAGCTTCTGGCTCGAGTACTCGTAGACGGCGTCGGAGCCGACCTTGTCGTACTCGAAGCCGCCCGGGTTCTCCTCCGTCTTCGGCTCCGCGTTCTCGACCCCGAGCTCCTTCAGGTTCGCCTCGACGTAGCGCTTCATGTCGGTGTCGATGAAGCCGTCCGAGCGCATCGTCCAGCGGTCGACCACGCCGGGCCCGCCGAACTCGCTCTTGTTCTCCATCATCCCGCGCACCTGCTTGCCGAAGCCCGAGTCGAAGAAGTCGGACAGCTTCTGGGCGACGCCGGCAGGGTTGGTCCCGAGGTGCTCATCGAGCAGGAGCGCGGCGATGTTGTCGGCGGTGAGGTGGATCGAGGCTGTCTCGGTCGGCTGGCCGGTGACCTTGTCTAGCGTCCTCGGCACCCGCGTCCCGGGCCGGTAGTCGTTCTCGCGCAGCACGTCCATCACCTGGCGCAGCACCCGCACCCCGCCCTCGGGGGAGATCGCGGCCTGCGAGGCGAGGAAGGCGTTGCCGGCCTTGAGCGCGTTCTCCTCGCCGTGGATGTAGGCGAACCAGTCCCAGAGCGTCTCGTACCAGCGCGAGAGCTCGTCCACGTCGTTGGCGTCGATCTTCGACATGATCCGCTTCAGCCGCTGCTTGGGCGTGAAGACCCGGTGCTGCGGCTTCACCTTGCCGACGTTGGCGGTCGCCCTCTGGGCTGCGGCGCTCGTCGTGTCGGGCTCCCCCTTGAACTCGAGCGGCGGCTTGTACGGCTCCTCGAGCCCGGCCTCGCGGGCGAGCCGGTTCTGCCGGTACGGGTTGTCCTTCCAGAGCGGGGCCTTGCGGGGCAGTGAGCGTTGGAAGAGCGGGTCATCGAGCCCCTCCGCCGTCTTCGCCCGGCGCACCGAGACTTCGTGATACCAGCGGGCGGGATCGTTGGGGCGCAGCGAGCGGGCGATCGCGTCCATGTAGCGGATCTTCTTCGCCGCCTCCTTCGCCCCGAACTGCTCGGTCAGGACTTCGACCACCTGCTGCCGCGCCGGCGATCGCACCGGGGCCACGTCGCGGCCGAGGTCGAAGTCAAGCTGCTCCTGTCCCTTCACGGCCTCCTCGGAGAAGGTCAGCATCTCCTCCTTCATGTGCTCGAGCCACGCCTTGCCGTCCTCCTTGCTGACCTCTCCCGCATCGATCGCGTCGCGGAGCTCGTCCATCTGGTTCGAGATCTCCTCGGCGGTGCCCTTCGCCGCGTCGATGTCGACCACGCGCTGGCGGAAGTCGGCGTTCTCCATCAGCCGCGCCTGGATCTCGGCGATCGAGGCGTTGCCGGCCTCGCGCAGGGACATGTTCTCCGGGCCCTGCAGCGCCGACATGACGAGAGCGCCCTTGGCGGGGTCGACCTTCTGGATCCCGATGAAGGCGTCCTTGATCCGCTGCCAGCCCGAGGCGTCGGGGCTCTTGATCCCCTCGATCACGTCGTCCACCATCGGCTGGATCCGGGCCTCGAAGCGAGCTCGCTGGATCGCCGCGGCTCGAGCGGCGTGTGCGCCCATCCTCGAGCCCGGGGCCCAGCGGCTGTTCTGGTTCTTCTTCCCGATCCAGGTCGACCAGTCCTCGAATGCCTTCTGGCCTGCCCGGCCCCAGGGAGACTTGGAGATCGGGCGGGCGTTGTCGGCCGTCTTGACCACGTTGCCGGCCGCGTCCTTGAGCGTGATCTGGCGAGGCTTCAGCCCACCCAGGAACTGCCCTCCCTCGCCGACGACGCCGGCGTCGCCGAGCAGGCCTGGGCGGTAGGACTCCACGATCCCTGCCCCGAGCGCCAGGTGGCGGGGGAGCGGGACGCGGGTGACGTTGCCGAGCTCATCGACCTTGGTCGCGAAGTTGGCCGCTCGAGCTCCGCGGGCGAGCGCCCCGATCGAGGCGACCCGGGTGACGGGCGCGACGACGGACATCGCGTTCAGGAACTGGAGCAGCGGGTGCGCCTCCCACTCCTTGCCCGAGGCGAGCGCCTTGTAGCTGGCCGGCAGGCTCTTCAGCATCTGCTTCGACACCTCGTTGAACTCGCCCGACTGCCGGCGCGTCGGTGCGGCGGCAAGGCTTCCCAGGTCGATGTGCTTGACCCCCTTCGCATTGGGGTCGGCCATCTCACCCAGCTTGGCGGCGGCACCGAGGTAGAGCCGCCCCGGGTAGGTCAGCGCACCAGGGATCCCGCGCTGGGCTCCGACATCGTGGCCGATCGCCTTGCCCTCGACAATCCCCAGCTTGACGAGCCCGGTCAGGATCTCGGGGAAGTCGGTCGCGACGTGGGTGCTGACCTCGCCGATCTTCTGGGCCGACTGCTTCAGGTCTGTCCATGACGGCAGCCGCCAGCCGCTCTCCGAGAAGGCAGCCTTCGCGGCAGCGTTCGCGGCAGCCGTCTTCTTGTCTCGCTCCTTCTCGATGTCGCGCATGTGCTGGCGGGCGTCGGCCTGCGCCTGGACGGCCTGGAGGAAGCTGTTCGCCACCTTCCTGTTCGACTCGGCCTGGGCGAAGCCACCCGAGACAGCCATCTTCTGCTCGGGCGTCATGAACTTGTAGTCCTTCGCCGCCTTCGTGATCTCCTTGACGGTGGGGCGCTTCGGCGGCGGTGAGCGCTTCGGGCTCGGCTTCTTACCCTCGGGGGCGAAGCCGAAGAGAGAGGAGCTCGAGCCGGGCAGAGACTTGGGCTTCGGCGCGGGCGGGCCCATCGCCTCCTTGCGCGGAGGAGCGGGTGGCCCCATCACCCCCTTCTTCTTGGCAGCCATGCCCTAGCTTGGCAGACCCGAGAACGGGTCGTCCGAGCTCCCGGTCGTCCGCGGCTTCGGAGCCTTCTTGGAGAGATCGAGCAGCTTCCGCTTCAGCGCCGGCTGCTGGGCGGCGGGGACGCGCTCCTTGTAGGCAGACCAGAGGTACTCGAACAGCCGCTGGCTGTAGGGAACGTCGACCATCTTCCCCTTCTGCGGGCCCGTCTTGGCAATCACCCTCCGCGGAGGCACGTTGATCCCGCCCTGGCCGACCTGCTTCGACGCCTCGCCGACGAGCTCGGCGATCGTCTTCGGCGTCTTGCCCTTCCGACCTCCGCCGGTGCCCGGGTGGGCGATGATGTCGTTCGCCTTGACGCCCGCCAGGTTGGCGTTCGCGAGGGAGGCCTGGCCGGCGGCGTAGCGCTGGGCGTTCAGTGCGTCGACCTCCTGGCGCTTGATGTCGAGGGCGGCGTTCTTGTAGATCGCGTCCAGCTTCGCGAGGTCGACCTTCGTGGTCGCGTTCATCTTCGCGATCAGGTACTGCTGGTCGAGCTTGGCCTTAGCGGTGCGGGCGTCGGCGACGAGCTTGTTCGCATCGCTGACCGCCTTGATCTGATCCGATCGCCCCGAGAGCAGTTGCTCGCGCAGCTTGCCCTCGTAGTCGAGCCGGGTGGTGCCCAGGTCCTTGATCGCCTGCAGCCGGTCACCGGAGATCTGGTTGAGGGAGGTGTTCTCGTCCGCGTAGGCGGTCTGCAGACCCTGGTTCTTGTAGTTGCCGGCCATCCGGTCGAAGTACTCGTTCGAGATCCCACCCTCGCGGGCGAAGTAGTCGGAGGGGATCGTGCCGCCGCGGTAAGCCTCGACCCCGCGTTGGGACTCGGCGTCGAATCCTGTCCCGCCCGCGCCGACCCGCGAGAGCGCCTGCTCCTGGGTTGCCAGGTCGGCCTTGAGCGCGTCCGAGATCCCGCCGGTCGTCGTCTCGGCGAGCCCCTGGATCTTGTCGGCGGCGACGTTCCAGCCGTTCTGCACCTGATCGCCCATGCTGTCCTTGGCCGCGGCCTGGTAGGCGGCGATCATCCCTAGCCGGCGACCCTCGGCCTCCTTCCGCATCCGGGCTGCCTCGGTGTCGAGGTCGCCCTTCTGGCGGTTGTAGGCCAGGTCGGCCATCTTCGTGACCCGGGCCTCGATCTGGGCCGGCGTCTCGATCGTGGTGAAGGCGTTCTGGGCCGTGCCGGCCTTGACGATCTGCTTCGTCGGCTTCTTCGCCACCGTCGCCGGCGCTGCGTACCAGCCGCCTCTGGCGGGCCCCGCCTTGTCGGTGTCCTTGTGGAAGCGGGCGACCTGATTCGGCCCCAGCTTGAGCACGTCGCCGGGGGCGTAGCCTGCCTTCGGAGGAGCCTTGCGGAAGGTCGAGTAGACGACCTTGGCGGGAGGCGGCGTCCTCTTGATCATGCTCGTCACGTCATCTTCGCCCAGGCGTCAGGATGCTGGCGAGCCCAGTCGTTGATGTTCTGGTTGTAGCCGAGCGCCGCCTTCAGCCCTGCCTTGGTAGTGATCCCCGTGTTCCCACCCCAGGAGACTCCACCCCACGCGGCCGGTGCCTTCGGCGTCGTCCCGTAGGCTGCCTCACCCTCGTAGTCGGGGCCCGTGCCCGGGACCCACGTCTGCGGGTTCTCCTGCGCGATCCGGGCTGCGGCCCGAGACTTGGCGTCCGTGATCATCTGGGCGATCTGGTGGTCGACGGTCGAGAGCCCGCCGAGCCCCGTCTCAGCCCCGCTCAGGAAGTCGCGCCCCGACCCGTAGTCGGCCTGCTCTCGAGCCTGGAGCGCCTGCTTGGTCATCAGCGTGTTGGCCCCCGAGGCGGACATCCCTCGAGCGGCGAGCGCGGCCCGCTGCTGGCGCAGGCTCTTGGTCGACGCGGCGAGGTTCTGGGCCATCGCGGAGAACTTGTTGTTCTTCGCCGCCTCGATCGTGGCGTCATCGATGTAGGGCCTGAACTTGTCGTCCAGCTTGCTCGCGTCGCCGCCGTAGTCGATGAAGGCGCGACGGAGGTTCTGCTGGAAGGCAGCCTCGGCGTCAGCCCGCTGCTTCTGGCCCTGGATCGCGGCCTCGCCGGGCTCCCAGTCGCCGGCCAGCATCGCCGAGTAGTCGGGGGTGTTCCAGTAGCCGGGCGTCGACACCGCCGGGGCCTTGGGGGCGGTGACCGCGAGCCCACCCGCGGCGACCGGCATCGCGTCGATCTTCGCCGCCGTACCGGGGCTGACCCCGAGCGACCCGTAGGGGTTGTCGCCGTAGTAGGCCTTCGTCGCGGCGGCGGTCGAGATCCTCGGAGCTCCTACTGGCTTCGGCACGTTCTTGACCGGAGCCACGCTCGTCGGCCCCCCATAGCTCGACTTGGGGGACAACGCCTTGGGGAGTGCCTTCAGAGCCACAGGGGGATGCTACTACCCGGTCGTGATGACATAGGTGACGCCAGCGTAGGCAGGGCCGTCGAGAGGGGTGCTGGCAGGGCCGACCTGGATCTCGTCGACGTTGACGTAGACCCCGTCGCCACCCCCACCTCCGACGCCCGTGTTCGTCCCCACGTCCCTGATCAGGTGCGCCGAGGTCGAGGAGGCGACCGTGTGGCGGTGCTTGGCTCCGCGCTGGGCCTCGATCATCAGGTCGCTCGCCGCCAGCGCCACGTTTGTCCCCGCCCCGTAGAGGGCGCGGCCCCGCAGGTCAGGGACGTTGAAGGAAGCCGCATCCGCCGAACCCCAGAGGGTGCCGATCGCCTCGAACAGCTTCGGGTAGGCGTCGCGCCCGACCGACTGGCCGTTGGCGGGGATCGAGCCAGGCGGAGGTGTCGCGCCGGCGAAGGGGATGATGATCCCGGCAGCCAGGTTCCTGACCGAGCCCGAGCCGGCCTGGAAGGTGCCGAAGATCGAGCTCGCCGGCAACTGGATCCCGCTCTGCTCGATGAAGCGCTTCAGCCAGGAGAGGAACTCGGGAGGGAAGACGGTCGGGTCGCCGAGGACGTACTCCGCTTCTGTCTTCCGCTTCTCGACATCGATGATGCCCTCGTCGCGAGAGCTCATGTGGTGACCTTGGCCCGGTCCTGACTCGTCTTCTGGACGCCGATCGCGTAGAAGCGGTGGATCCTCGAGGGCGTCAGGGCGGAGATCCGGAGCATGATCCCGAAGCCGCGCTTGCCGACCGGCAGCTTCTTGCGCGAGTAGGACTGCACGTCGGGCAGCCGTCCCGCCTCCGTCCAGCCGGTCACCGAGCCGGTCGCAAGGTCGATGTCCTCGGGCGTCGGAGGATCGGTGCGGTACTCGATCTTGACCCCGTCCGGGGCGACGGCGCGGGTGAACGACTCATGGTGGTAGGAGGTGAAGACGCCATGCAGGCGCTGCATCCCCTCCGCCTCGGCGAGCCGGGTGAAGCCGGTGGTGAACGAGCTCAAGACGGGAGTCCCGTTGCCGTCGGTGTAGTCCGGCAGAGGAACGGGCGGGGGCACCACGTCCTGAAACATCCTCGAGGTGCGGCAGAGCCGGTTGGTCACCAGATGCCCGGCCCAGGTCTGCTCCATCGCCGACTCGGAGGTGATGTAGCAGGTCGACGGCCAGTTGGTGAACCTGAACCACGATCGCGTGTTGAGGTCGCAGACGAGGGTGAAGTTGACCGCGAGCGCCGGCGGCACGGTGCAGTTGACGGTCACCAGCAAGTAGTCGAGGAAGGTGCCGCAGGAGACAGAGCCCGGGCCGATGATCCGGTTCCCGTAGGCGACACGCCAGAAGTCTCCCATCCCGCCGAGCTCGGTCAGGTTGCGGACGGTGGATCCGTCGGTGAGGAAGACGCCGCGCTCGTCGGCGAAGATGATGTTCTCGCGCCAGGGCGTGATCGTGTGGGCGACGAGGCAGCCGACCTGCTCGGTCAGCGGCTCGGTGAACATGTCGGTGTCCACGTCTGCCTCGGGCGGGACAGAGCCGCGCAGGCGCTCGATCGCGGCCGGGTGGTAGATCAGGATCTGGCCGGCCATCGGGGCGAGCCCGGTGACCTCGTTGTTGGCGTCCTTCCACGAATCCGGATCCCAGGCGACGAGCGGCCCACCGTCCTCCTCGAGCTTGGAGAAGAAGACCCGGGAGGGATTAGCCGGGTCGCCGGCGACGACGAGGCGAGACTTGTAGGCGATCCCGATCTTCGCCTTCGGGGCTGTGCCGATGACCGCGGCGGCAACCGGCGCTGCCCCCGTCCAGGTGACCACGGTCGGGACTGTCAGGCCAGCGCCGTCGAAGAAGTAGACGCGGTCGTTCAGCTTGACCCCGTTCTGGATCATCGTCGCCGGGCCCGGGCCGATGTCGGTCGGAGCTCCGGTCGCCAGGTCAACGTCCCAGACGCGGGAGTTGGCGACGATCAGCAGCCTCTCGCCCTTCGTGAAGGCGGCGTGGTAGCCGCCCTGGATCGTGCCTCCGAAGGCGGCGGTGAAGTACTCCCAGGCCCCGCGCTGCTCGACTCGAGCTCCCTTCCGGTTCGGGACGGCGTCGACCAGATCCCAGAGGTAGCCGGACGGGAGCGAGTCGACCGCGAAGTCTCGCGTCATCCCCTTGATGTCCTTGAAGATCTCGATCGGCTGGGCCACTTAGCCCCCCGTGTAGTACGTCAGGTCAGGCACCCGGCCGACCGTGCGCAGCGGGTTGCGCCGGCGCGTCCCTCCGGGCGTGACCCGCTTGAGCAGGATCCGCCTGATCTTCGCGAGCTCGCCGCCGTTGCCGTCCTGACCCTCGTACTGGACGCGCCACTTCTCGCCGTTCCCCGACGCCTCATGCTGCATGTACTCGCCGCCCTTCCAGAGGCAGTAGGTGATGATCGTCG
>Ga0247664_1000427_pt1 | contig 10434 bp, 3 predicted proteins | sample CNK05_metaG_FD_182715 | JGI IMG/M metagenome (GOLD analysis project Ga0247664, IMG submission 182715) | Soil microbial communities from Purdue University Martell Research Forest, Indiana, United States - CNK05 | ecosystem: Environmental > Terrestrial > Soil > Temperate forest > Bulk soil | place...
CGCGGAATACAATGAAGACTGGGCCCGGGCGGCGCTGAAGGATTTCTGCGAGAACCTGGAAGGCGGCGAACAAGCTTACCTCGACGCGGTGCGAACGATGGGTTTGTCACTCTACAACCGGGCCCTTCAGCCCAGCGGCCGCCAATGTTTCCTCGATAAGACCCCACGCTATTATCACATCTGCGGCGAACTGCGACGCACCTTTCCGCAGGCAAAGTTTATCCTGCTGCTGCGGAATCCAATCGCCATCCTGTCCTCCATCCTTACCTCCTGGATTAAGGAGGATTGGTCTCGTCTGGATTCATATCGGGCCGATCTGCTCCAAGCCCCGGGTCTGATTGCCCGCGCCCTGGAAGACTTCGGGCCGAATGGGATCGTCATTCGCTACGAGACCTTCGTGGAGGATCCCGAGAGGAACGTTCGGGATCTTTGTGGGCGCCTGGAATTGCCTTTCGATCCCGCGATGATCGAATACGGCAACTCTCCCAAGCCCAAAGGGCGCATGGGGGATAACGTGGGCATCGATCAATATTCCCGCCCGGTCCTCGCCAGCAAAGAAAAATGGCTCGAACAAATGGCAACTCCCCGGCGGCGTCTGCTGGCGGAAAGTTACCTGGCGTCTCTTGACGAGTCTGTCCTCAACCAACTCGGTTATCCGCGGGAGGAGCTCGCCACGGCGTTACGGTCCAATCCGCTGGACCCCATGCGGGTCCCTGCCGATTGGCGTGAGCACGCGCAGAAATTCTTCGGGTTATCGACCAGAACGATGGCCGCGGTCCTGCGGCAGATCGAGGGCCAGGGCAACGCCTCCGGCCCCAACTCCAGCCCCTTCGCGGTCTGGCGCGAAGTCGCCCAGGTCACCACGCCCTCCACCTCCGCCACCTCTGGCGGCGCGTCGGCCCAGGCTTCGGCGGCCGACCGCAGCAGCGGGCCGGAAACGTCAGCCAGCCGGCCGCCCGCCGGGGGCGTCGCCCTGTCGCAGTGGCCCCTGCGGCCCGCCACGCAGGCGTGCCTGGAAGAGGCCGAACAACAATTTACCTCCGGCCAGCTGTCCGGAGCGCTGGAATGGTTGGAACGCGCATTGGATCTTGAACCGGATCGTCGGGAACTGCTGCTGGCGTTGGCCAATTTGCAGAGCCAGACCAATGACTTGCCCGGCGCTTATGAAAGTCTGACCCGGGCCGCCGCTCAGGAACCCCCAGACGCCCTGACTCACGTGTTGCTCGGGTCGATTTGCCAGCGACTCGGGAAACTCGAGGAATTCGAAGCCGCGATCGGGCGGGCCTTGGAGCTACAGCCGGGGCACCCCGGGGCATTGCGTTTGCTGGCCGGCTTGAATCTCCAGCAAGGCTTATACGCGTACGCCGCCAAGCTCTATCACGAACTGCTCCGACTGAGCCCGGATGATCCGGAGGCCAGATTGTCGCTCGGCAAATGTTTGTTTGAGCTCGGGGACCTGGCGTCAGCCGCGACGGCGTTCGAGGCGATCCTGGCGGTTCATCCGAATCACGCTTTGGCGGCGGAGAATCTGGCCATCGTGCGAGCCAAAATCAGGGCAACCCCAGCGGCTCAAGATCAGGCCCAGGCTGCGCTTAACCCATGCGCAGGCGCGCCCGAGGCCAGTGCCGGGCCCGCCGCGAAGGTGGTCCAAGCCGCGCCCAAGCCCGCGAGCCGGCGCCGCCGCGCCGAGGCTCAACAGCCTTTGGTTTCGGTGATTGTTTCCGTGTACGCGGCCGAGCGTTACCTGCGCAAGTGCCTGGAAGATCTGGTGGCACAAACGATCTTTCCTGAGCTGGAAGTGCTCATCATCGACAGCGGTTCCCCGGAAAATGAGCGCGCCATCGCCGAGGAATTTGGGCGGCGCCACTCCAACATCCTCTATCATCGAACGGAGCGGGAAACTCTCTATGCGGCGTGGAACCGAGCGATCGGGCTGGCGCGCGGGCGTTACATTGCCAACGCCAACGCGGATGACGCGCATCGGCCGGATGCGCTTGAGTTGCTGGCCGCCGCCTTGGAGGAACATCCGGAAGCGGATCTGGCCTACGGCGATTACTACACCTCCACGGTCCCGAACGATACCTTCGCCCAACCGCATATCCTGCGGCAGGTGGTCCATCCGCCGTATCATCCGGCGACGGTCATGCTGTATTGCCTGACCGGTTGCCATCCCATGTGGCGCCGCACCGTCTTCGACAAAATTGGGGTGTTCGACCCGACGTACACGGCGCCGGGCGACTACGAATTCCTCTTTCGTTTCGTCCAAGCCGGGTTGCGTGCCGTCCATGTGCCGCAACCGTTGAGTCTGTTTTATCAGAACCCCGATGGGCTGAGTTGGAAGTCGGCCGCGCAAACCAAAAACGAAGGCGACCGGATCCTGGGCCAATATCGGACCACGATGCCCATCGAACGACTCTTCCGGGTGGACCCGGCCAACCGGTCTGCGCAGGCGCGGGCGTGGACGGCCCTGGGGAATTTGGCCTGGCAACATCACATGCCATGGTTCAGCAACTACGTGCAGGCGTTGCCTTATGCCCTGCTCTGCTACGAGCGGGCCCTGCAAATCGATCCGGCCTGCGAAGTCGCCCGGGAAAATCGCGCGCTGCTGCTTTCGCTGCAACCAAAGGCCCCGGCTGAATCTGAATTGTTGCGTGGCTTGTCGCCCGAACGAATGGCGGCGGTTCGTGCCAGTTTACGGGAGGGCCGCGTCCATCCGCGCCGCGTCGACCTTCCGCCCGCGGTGGATCCAATCGAGTTCGGCCCCGCGCCGCGGCCGTCTTCCCTGGCCACCAGCGCGGCCATTTTCCCCGTGCCAACGCAACTTCAACCGCAGAGCGACGCGCTTTCCAAGCTGCCCGTTCGCCTGACCGCGCCATTCCTGAATTTCTCCGAATTAGCGCAGGATGCTCGGGGCCTGGCCTTGTCGCTGAGCGCCAAAATTGACCTGACGACCTTGGACGTCAGCGAGCCGTATACCTACGCCTGTGACCTCGCGTTGCCCGAACCCATCCGCAAGGCCCTGACCGCCAGCCGGACCGGATTCAATTTCGTCACCGGCGGCATCGGGATTTCTCTGCAGGCCCCCGGCCGTTTGCATCACGTCCAAGGCGCCGCTTACCAGATTGGGCGCACCGGTTTTGAAGCCGATCGCCTGCCGCGCGAGGCGGTTCGCATCTGCAATCAGATGGACGAACTCTGGGTGCCATCGCGGGCCACCGCCGACATCTTCGCGGCCAGTGGCGTCGAGCCGGACAAACTGTTCGTCATCCCGGCCCTGCTCGAGTCGGAACAGTTTGATCCGGCAACGCAGGAACCCTGGCCGTTGCCAGGCCGGGCGGCGCTTAATTTTTTGGCCCACTTCGAATGGTCCACGCGGAAGGGATGGGATGCTTTATTGGCGGCTTACCTGACGGAATTCTCCGCCAAGGAAGATGTCTGTCTTTATTTGCATGTGCGCGTGGGCGAACGGTCGGAAACTGAATCGCGAGCCATTATTCAACAGCAAATCGATGAACTACTGACCGGCCTGCATCTGGTTGGACGCCTAGGGCCGCGCGTGGAATTGCTGGTCGCCGATTTGCCACCCGAAGCGTTGCCGCGGCTGTACCGGGCCGTCGACGCGGTGGTATGCCCAAGTCGCGGCGAGTCGTGGAATCGCACTGTCCATCGCGCGCTGTGGATGGGTTTGCCGGTCATTGCCACGGGCTGGGGCGGACATCTGGACCTGATCAACGAAGGAACCGGTTACCTGATCGATTGCGAGTTGGTCCCGGCGCGCCGTTTGGAATTACACGAGTGGCCTTACGCGGCCGGGCGCTGGGCCGAGCCGTCTGTTTCCCACTTGCGCGAATTGATGCGCCGGGTGCAGCGCAACCCCGCTGAAGCCACTGCGCGAGGCGCCGCCGGGCGGGCGTTTGTGCTCGAAAACTTCAGCACGGAATCGGTCACCCGCCAGATCACGGCGCGCCTCCAGGCCATCGAAGAAAAGCTGACCAAACCGTCCTGTCCTCCGGCGACTGCGCGGTCCACCAGTTCGCGGCCGAACACCTCCGGCGCGAAGACGCGTTCCAGTTTGCAGGTGACGTGGGAAGGTTCATTTCTGGATTTGGGGAGCCTTTCGCATGTGAATCGGGAATTGAGCCGTCAATTGGCCAGGCGGCCGGGCACCAAGGTGACCTGCGTGGCCAAAAACGTCCTGCCCCCCGAGTTGGCGAAGCACCGATTATTTTTGGAGACCGCGCGGCGGCTGCATTTTCCGGCGCCTCAGCAGGCGCAGGTGACGATTCGTCATGCCTGGCCGCCCAACTGGGAACGGCCAGCCGCGGGTGCCTGGGTGTTGATTCAACCCTGGGAATATGGCGTGTTGCCGGAGGATTGGACGCAGCGCCTGACCGAGGTCGATGAAGTCTGGGCTCCCAGCGAGTATGCCCGGCGGGTTTACCTGGAAAGCGGCGTGGATCCCGCCAAGGTCCACGTGGTGCCCAACGGCATCGACCCGGACCAATTTCATCCGGAGGTCGCGCCGCTCGCACTGGCGACGAAAAAGACATTCAAGTTCCTGTTTGTGGGCGGCACCATCCATCGCAAAGGGCCGGATCTCTTGCTGCAGGCGTACCTGGACAACTTTACGGCCTCGGATGACGTCTGCCTGGTGATTAAGGATTTTGGCGGGCAAAGCATCTATGCCGGCCAGACCCTGGAAGCCCGCATCCTCGAAGCCCGACAGCGCCCTGACGCGCCCGAGATCCTGTACCTGACCGAAGACCTGGCGCCCGAAGCGTTGCCAGGCCTTTACACAGCCTGCGACTGCCTCGTGCATCCGTATCGCGGCGAAGGCTTCGGCTTGCCCGTGCTCGAAGCCATGGCCTGTGGCCTGCCCGTCATCGTCACGGGCGGCGGCGCGACCGACGATTTCGCCACGGACGAATTCGCCTATCGTATTCCGGCGTTGCGCAAGGAGATCGGCCCCAGCGTCGGCGGCCTGAAGTTGCATCGAAACGGTTGGTTGCTCGAGCCGGACCCAGCATCATTGGCGGAGCGGATGAAATGGGTGGCGGCCTATCCGGACGTCGCTCGCAAAAAAGGTCAGGCGGCCAGCCAACAAGTGCGGCGCGAGTGGACCTGGGAACGCGCCGCCCAAATCGCCGCCCACCGTCTGCGGGAAATTGCGAACCGCCGGGCGCCCTCCTCGGCGCCGCCTGCAAAGCGGGCGATCAATCCCCTGGCGCTGCCGGTCGTGGCCCGGGTGGGTCAGCTCAACGAAGCCCGCGAACGCGCGGACAAAGGCGACTGGCCGGCCGCCTGGGAAGCCGCCGTGCAAGTTCTGCTGGTGCGTCCGTTTCATCCCGAGGCTTATCTGTTGCTGGCCGAGATCAGTCAGGCAGCCGGGGACTCTGCCCGCGCGCGCCAACTGGCCGAGCAGGCCCGGCAAATGGCGCCGCAATGGAAACCAGCCCGACAATTCCTCAAAAAGCCGCCGCCCAAAGGGGCCAGGAAAGTTCCGTTGCCTGAACTCCCGCCCGCGTTGCGCGCTGCACAGGAGAATCCGCGGCTGTCCGTCTTCCTGATCACCAAAAACGAAGAACGATTTCTGGGGCCATGCCTGGAATCCATCCGCGGCCTAGCGCACCAAATTGTCGTGGCCGACACCGGGTCCACCGACGCCACCCGCGAGATCGCGGCTCGTTTTGGCGCCGAGGTGCTGTCGGTGGATTGGACCGACGATTTCAGCGCCGCCCGCAATGCGGCGCTCGAACGAGTGACCGGCGATTGGGTGCTGATGCTGGACGCGGACGAGGAATTGTTGCCCAAGCAGACGGAAGTTGTGCAGGCGGCCTTACGCGATCGGAAAGTGCTGGCTTATCGGTTGCCCATGGTGGATGAAGGCCGCGAGGAGGAAGGCGTGAGTTATGTGCCGCGTTTGTTCCGCAACGCGCCCGGGTTGTTTTATGTCGGGCGGGTGCACGAGCAGATCTTTAGCAGCGTGGAAGTGCGCCGGGCGGAATGGGGCTTGGAAAACAAGTTCGGAACGATTCGCCTGCTGCATCATGGTTACACTAAGGAGCTGGTGCGCAGCCGCGACAAGGTGGCTCGCAACCTCAAGCTGCTGCAACGCGCCCTGGAAGAGTTCCCGGACGAACCGAATCTGCTCATGAACCTTGGGCTGGAGTTGGTTCGAGCCGGTTATTTGCACGAGGGCTTGGATCAATATTCGGCCGCGTTCCGCGCTCTCTCGGCTTTACCGCCGGAGCAGGTGGTCCCTGAACTCCGCGAAAGTTTGCTGACGCAGCTCTGCACTCATCTGCTGGCAGTCAAGGATTACGCGGCCATCGGACGAGCCCTCCACTCGCCGCTGGCCGTCCAGGGCGGGCTTACGGCCACCCTGCACTGGTTGCTGGGACTGGCTTGCATCGAATCAAAACAGTACGCCGAAGGCGCTCAGCAGATGCGCCAATGCCTGACCAAACGCCACGAACCGGTCCTTTCGCCCGTGAACAAGAACATCCTGAAAGCCGGCCCTCATCATTGCCTGGCCCTTTGCCTGGCCGCGATGAAACAGAACCAGGCGGCCGACCAGGCGTTTAGCGCCGCCCTCCGGGACGACCCGGGATCCCGCGCCGTCTCTTTCGATTATGCCCGCTTTCTGGCCGACACTGGCCAAGGGATCGAGGCCTTGAAAATCATCCACCAACTGGCCACGAAAGATCCGTCCAATGTGGTTCTCTGGCAATTCGGAGGCCAGGTCGCGCTCAGCCAACCCGAGTTCGCCGAATTCGCGGCGGATTGGACCGGGGAAGCCATCAATCTGTTCCCGGCTCACCCGCTGATCCTCGAACAACGGGCGCAGGCATTATTGTTGAACGGAAAGTCTGCGGAGGCCTTGCCGCTCTGGCAACGGATCGGTGGCGCCGCCAATCCTTCGCATCAGGCGGCTCTATTGATCTGTCAGGCCGCCTTGAACCAACCGCTGGCGGTGGTGCCGGCAGAACTCGGGCCGCGGTTGAACCAGGAGTTCCTGGCCTGGTATCGACGGCTGTTAAGCGCGCGGGCCGAAGGCGTGATCAGGCAAGTGAACGAACGTCTGGAAGCTTTGCGCAAGATCGTCCCCGCGGCCGTTCAAGCCCTGGAAGCCGCCCTGGCCGAGGCCACCGCCGAAGCCCGCTGATCCAGCCAGGTTCGTTGGCGAATCTTGAACTCCCACCGCGGGGCAGTTCATTCACTTGGCATCCTGCTTGAGTTGTTCGAGCAAACGATCCAGTTCGGCCTCCGCTTCGATCAGCTTGCCCGAATCCAAGAGCGGCTTGAGCTTCTCTTCCATCGTCCTGAGGACGTCCGAGGGATCGCGCCCGCTGGCCGCCCACTTTTGCGCCCCTTCTTGGACGCGTTCAACCTTTTCGGAGAGGCGTTGGCGGACGTGCTCCCCGAGTTGGGCGCCGTCGCCCTTCGCGAACTCGCGCAGCTTGGCCTGTTGCTCTGGCTTCAGCAGATTCTTGATCGCCACTGCGAGGCCCACGTGGAGATGCTTCACCTCACGCTCGACCTCGATCACTTTGTCGAGCTGGGCGAGGAGCCTCGCCTCATCCACGCGCTCCTGTTTGGCCAGCGCCGAGAGCGCGGCGGTTTCGCGATCCAGCTTCGCCCGCAGTTCGTCGGACCGAGACTGCGCCTTCTCCATGCGAATGCGGATGGTTTCCTGCTGTGCTTGAGTCAACGCGATCTGGTCCCGCGCCATCAGCACAAGCTCCGGTGGAAAAAACGCCCCTGCGAAGGGGTCAGCGGCTTTCTTGGGATCCTCCGCGGCGAACAGCGGACAGAGCAAGGCGAGGACGCTAATGAATGCGAACAATTTCATGGGATGGTTGAGGTAATGGTAGGATTGGCTGTCCGTGATATCATTTGGGAATTCGTGGCTGATCCTTCATAAGGCAACGCTTCGATTCCGCTCATTCCAAACAATAATGAGACTGGCGCATCAGGGGCTAAGGGCCAGCCGATAAAAGGCCATGTTGTCCGTGAGCGTTTGGAACGTGGCCGTGACGGTGGTCCCATCATCGACGACGGCTTTTGCCACGGCTGGCTCCCAAACAACCGGCGCCGACAAAGACCCGGTGCGTTCCAGCCGGAATTCATGGAAGGCACTACTGTAACGCACACGATGTTCGTTGAGGGTCCGCTCGATTTGCAAGCAGGGCTGCAGGGGGCCGCTGGCCGTAATATTGGCCACCCCGCTGAGGGTGCCGCCCGCCACCAGAGTTAGGGGTCCAAAAACGAAGCCGCCAACGAAGCGCAGGACGCCGTTTGTCAGAGTCAAACTCCCGGAAAGCTCGTCGATCGGGCTGGTGGGTTGATTGGCCAGAAGAATGGTGTCGGAGCAAGGGAGGCTGTCGTTTTGCAGGATGGCACAGGCCGCACCTGTCGCTTGATAGGTGGCCGAACCGTCGAGCACATTGGAGATGGCCAGAAAGGTGATTTGGCCTCCGATGACTGGCACGTAGGGCTGATGCGGGCCCGGATCACCATGCCGAATCGCCAAACCATTCAAGGACCCCGACAATGCGCCCAGGAAACCAAAGGAGAGCTGCAGATCGAAATTAGTGACCGCGCGCACCTGGAAATCGCGCAGCGACGCGGCCGCCAACGGGGCAAAGCAATCCACCGCCAGGCTAATGGTGCCGTCGAGCCGCTGCGTATCCGAATCGGTTTCTCCCAAGACGGTCAGGGTCAGTTGCAGAGAGGAGGAATTGGTTTGGACTTGCAGGAAAGCGAGCACTTCTTCGGCCGGGATGCCGAGGGGCACCAAACACAGACAAACGATCAGGATTGGTTTCATGATACATCAAGTTAGGCACTGCGAGACCATTTAGGATCGCAACCTCGAACGCGTCAAGGCGCTGGGCGGCGGCACGGCGGCATCGCAGTTCAGCGTAAGCCAAGAAACAGGATCTGTGTTGGGAGGTTGGGCTGCTGGTTTTTCGTGTAAGTGAGTGAGGGCGTGGGAGTGTGTGAGGGTGACCTCGGTGATGCCCAACACGGTGGGAAGAATTTCCGGCGCGACTTGCATGGGGCCCGGCTTGGGCGCGGCACCAGGGGCAGGCTGCGGAAAAGCCGTGGACGTGGCGGTGTGGAAGGTCACGTTGCCCTCAACCTTTTTCAGCGTCTGGTGGATATGGCCATTGAGCACGGTGACCGAACCAAAGTGTTTCAAAAGACCGAGCGCGCGTTCGGCGTCCGGCTTTGGTGCCCCTGATCATTTGATCCAGCGTGTCGCATTCCGCCGGTTCGGAAAGATGCGAGAGATCGTCGGTGTGTAGGATAAAGTCAGGCGCGGCCGGCAGAGCGTTGATTTTGGCGATGGCTTGCCGGAGTGTGGCCACGACATCTGTGTTGGCCGGCTTATTGAAACCAATGTGACTGTCACTGATCTGCACGAAACTGAAGTCTCCCGACGCGCCGCCGGGTTCTCCGAGGCAACCGCGCCGACCGGGCTTAAGATCCTCGACCCGAGCACTCCGCCGCTCACGGTCCACAACATGCCCGTCCCGGCCCAAGCCATGCACTTCAAGAAGCCCCTCCGGTCAACGCCGTCGGGCGCCTGTTCGTGGTCAATATGTTCACCGTCGGCAAGCAGGCGGCGAATTTCCCGGATTTTGTTGGGTCGGTTTTTCATAAGTTTTCGAATTTGTGCGATGGTCTGTTTGATTTGTTTGCGTTCCAGACTGGATGACGCCTGATTTTTTTCCCGGGTAAAATATTTCCGGGAATATACTCAAAGGAAAATTGGTCTTGCTTAGTAACAGGACCAATAACAAATGGTCGAAGTGGACGATCACGAACGATCGAGGTTATTTGAAAGGACCGTGCTGCCGCATTTGGATGCGGCCTATAACCTTGCTCGCTGGCTGGCCGGCAACGACCACGACGCGCAAGACGTGGCGCAGGAGGCCAGCTTGCGCGCGTTCAGGTTCTTTGCAAACTTTCGCGGCGAGAACTCACGGGCGTGGCTGCTGACCATCGTCCGCAACACTTTTTATACCTGGCTGCGCAAGAATCGGCCGCGGGAGAAGACGGTGGAGATAACTGAGGAAGCGTTGGACATCGAAGATTCGTCGGCCAACGCGGTCGCCATCCACCCGCAGTTTGCGGATGCGGACGCCGTGCGCCGCGCCCTTGCCGAGCTGCCCGTAGAATTTCGTGAAATTGTCGTCTTACGCGAGATGGAAGGATTCAGTTACAAAGAAATTGCCGAAGCGGCCGAAGTGCCGATCGGAACCGTCATGTCGCGCCTGGCCCGCGCGCGCAAGCTCCTGCAAAAGCGCCTGGCCCCTGAATTCAATCCCGGAGGCCAACCATGACCTGTCCGGAAGCCAAACCGCTGATTGATCCGTACGCCGACGGCGAACTGATCAATCAGCGGTTTGGCTTCCGGACAGGTCA
>Ga0247664_1000428_pt1 | contig 10410 bp, 6 predicted proteins | sample CNK05_metaG_FD_182715 | JGI IMG/M metagenome (GOLD analysis project Ga0247664, IMG submission 182715) | Soil microbial communities from Purdue University Martell Research Forest, Indiana, United States - CNK05 | ecosystem: Environmental > Terrestrial > Soil > Temperate forest > Bulk soil | place...
TTAGCACGATTCGAAGTACATCCACATTTGCATTCCCCCTCAACAACTTGTCCTCCTCATCATAAATCCCCTACGACACCACCATGTCCACGAGGAAAACGACGAGAATTCCAACCGAAACAGCAAGACCATCGGTCAAGACAACACGATTGCGTTTCCCGTAGTTCAGGTAGAGGAACACAGCGCCCGCGGCGGCGGGCAGCGTGACCAACGCAGCTCTACGCGACCAGTGCGCTTTCGGTTGTTGCTCGTTGCTGGCACTGTGTCGCTGATTCGGCGCGGGAGTCGCTTTGGCCCCGGCAGGACGAGGCGGCGGGCTTTGCGGAACCGATGCTGGAACCAGCGGAGCGAGGTCCGCGCCCTGCGCGAAAGGTTCCAGCGCCTCGGCAACGGCGCTCGGGGTCGCGAAGCGCGACGCTGGGTCCTTGGCGGTCATGCGCGCCAGCACCGTCTCAAGCCCCGCCGGAGCATCCGGACGGACCGCGGCCAAGGTTGGAAAAGGTTCGTTGAGATGCGCCTGCACCACTTCAGCGAATGCTTTCCGCTCGCAGTAGGGCGCCTTGCCTGTGAGCAGATGGTAGAGCGTACAACCCAAGCTGTAGATGTCGGCGCGGATATCCACCCGGGATGCATCGCGAAACTGTTCCGGGGCACAGTAGGTCACAGTCCCCAGCACGAGACCCGTCTGGGTCAACTGCATCGCGGAATCTTCCTTGGTGAGAGCCAGGCCCATGTCGATCACTTTGATCGTGCCCGTCCGGGTCAGCATCAGGTTGGAAGGTTTGATGTCGCGGTGAATCAGGCCGTGCTGATGCGCGTATTGCAGGCCCACCGCGGCCTGGCGGGCGGCTTCGCAGCTGACGGCTACAGGCAAGGGGCCTTCCGTTCGCACCAACCGCTGAAGGTCCACCCCTTCGATCCACTCCATGGCCACAAGATGCCAGCAATCCACGCTGCGCGCGTCGGCAGCCGTGACGAGGTTAGGATGTTCGAGCTGGCCCATGATCCGCATCTCCCTCTGGAAACGGGCCATGCGCGCAGGGTCGCTTATCCAATCAGCGGGAAGCAACTTGAGCGCCACCACCTTTTCGAGCAGACGATGGCGGGCCCTAAAGACCAAGCCCATGTTGCCGCCGATCTTCTCGAGAATCTCGTAATCGCCAATGACGTCGCCTTGGACTGGAGCGACCATTGGCGGGCATCGTCTCTCGTTATCCACTGCAGAAGCAACGGCAATCTGTTGACTTGGGTCGGCCTGTTTTCGGATTCGCAGGCGGCCGAGCCAGTTGGTTAGCCGCATCCATTGTCCGGTGCGGCCTCCGCGTTGAGAGGAGAGGGCAAGAGCGCCGCCAACGGCCAGGGCGCGGCGCAACGCGCAAGCAGGGCAGAAAATATCCGGCACGTTCCCTGGGAGCAACGCTTCGCAGTCTGCACACGCACGTGTTTCCATGATGGCGATGGCCAGCGATCCAGTTCTCGGCATCCCAATCCAGTACTCCGGGAAACAAGATCCGAGGTTGCGTTTTAAGCTCCAATCACCAGGAGCAAGTGGCGAACTTCTGCATCGATTTCGGCAGGATTGGACACGGTATGCGCGACTTCTTCGCGCACCAGTTCGCCATAGCGGTCACGCAACCGTGAGACGGCCGATTTGATTGCGCTGACGCTCATGCCCAGCTCTTGCGCGACGACGGCGTAGGTGGCGGAGCTTTCCTTTTTGCCGCCGATCAGGCTGATGCGGTCGTATAACCCTGATTTGCCTGAGGCGATGCACTCCTGGCGCAATTTGGTGCGTGCTTGTTCCAGGACAGTGGAGGCCCATTGCCGATCGAATTGTTGCTCGGCGCTGAGGTTCTGGCCTATTCCCTCCAAGAAGCGCCCTTCACTGGCTTGTTCGTCGAGAGAAATGAACGATACCCCGCCGCCTCTCTTGGCGGTTCTGACCCAGTCTCTCGCGTCGGCCAGAAAGTGGCGGAGCGCCGTGAGCAGGAAAGACCGGAACCGGCCTTTTTGGGGATCAGCGCGAGCCCAAAAATTCTTCTCAAGCAGTTTGGCAAAAAAGGCTTGAGTCAGATCCTGCGCATCCGTCGGGCCGTAGCCCTGGCGGCGGATATAGCTGTAGAGGGGCGGCCAGTAGCCCCGGCAGAGTTTATCGAGCGCTTCGGACGAGTGCGCCGAATGGGTCTGCCCCGCCGACAACACCACGCTCCAGTGTGTGGTGGCAAACCACCGAGGGTCCGAACGATCGTCAATGGGGTCGCTCTGGCGTGGCATGGGTCCGCTTCTAGGCATCCTATCAGAGGCGAGCGTCTTTTATCCATCGAAATCATTACCTATCGAAAGCGTGGTGACGCTCTTGTCCTACGAGGGCGCCTAAGCAGCTCCTGGTAACGGCCCGGAGCAGCACAACTGCCACGGAGTCCATTCGGAAAAGAGGCTTGGATCGAAGAACGCATCCTTTCAAAAGCTGTACTTTGCTTTAAGCGCGGATTAACCCATAATGTGGCCCATTCATGAGTCTTAGAGTTGTTTGGTGCATCGTCGTCCTTGGCCTTTCCACTTTATCCACACGCGCGGTCATCAGCATCGCGAATATCACCGACAAGACGAAATACGATGCTCCACGAAACTTCACCATTACCGCCGATCCGAACGCGGCGACGACCACCGCCAGGCTGGATGGTCAACCGACCACGGTGGGTTCGGCAGTAACCGTCACGGCGATTGGCTACCACGAATTGGTGGCCGAGAGTCGCTCGGCGGCCGGCGCGGTCCTCGATTCCCAAAAGGTCCGTTTTATTACCCGCGATCCGAGCCGGGGAGATACCGAAGACGGCATTCCGCCCTTCACCCCGTGGCGGGTGGTGAACGATGCGCCGTCGGCTTTTGCGGGGCAGACGTTGAAAGTGATCGCGCCCGCGGCCTGGCCGGCCGGGTTGCCCATCCCGCTGGCGGCGGTGTTGCGCGATCCGGCAAATGAAACCGTGCGGCTCAACGGCGTCGTGAGCTTCGGCGCCTTTCCCAACGCCACCTTACAACTGCGGCGCGGCTGGGGTTCGGTGATTGCGCCTGCCGTAACCAACGCGGGAACGGTGCACGTCGCAGCATTCGTCAACGGCCTGACGGCCAATCCCGCGATTGAGATTGAAGCGGCGCCGGATTTTACCAGCACGAGCGGGGTGATCACGGCCAGCGTCACCTGGCCGGCCAATTCGCGGATTCATCTCACCAACACGCTGACAATTAATGCCGGGGCCAGCCTGACGATCGGCGCCGGGTCGATCGTCGTGTTGTCCACCGGCACTGGGACGGCCGGAAGCGCGGCCGAGATCGTCGTGAACGGCACGCTCCAGGTCAACGGCGCGGAAACAAGCCCGGTCGTCTTTGCCCCGGACACGCCGGGGCGATTGTGGGGAGGAATCGAGCTGCCGGCCGCCACGGCGCAGGTGAAGGCGACGTTCGCGATTTTGACGGGCTCCGGAGAAGATGCGACCTGGTTCAACACCCATTCCGGCTACTCATCTCACAAGCCGCCGCAGGCGCTCTTTCTGGTGGCGGGCAGCGGTTCGGGGACGGGTCTGGGGGCGCAACTCCACCTGACCAACTGTTATTGCTTCAGCCTGGGCGGGCAGGAGATGAACAGCAGAGCCAACACCTGGGTGGATCTGCATGGCACGCTCATGCAGCGCGCAGTGACCTGCGGGGAACTCAATGGAAGCAAAGTGACGATCGACCGTTGCGCACTGATCGAATTCCCGAGTGAAGATCCGACGTTTGTCGATGGCGATAACGATGCGCTTTACCTCACCAACGGGGACGAGTGGATCGCCAACACCGTCATCGGCTTTGGAAAAGACGACGGGGTCGACAGCGGTGGAAACGGCGGCGACAACCCCTTCACGCCGGGCGCCGATGTGACACCGTACCGTTCGGAAGGGAACTGGTTCGAGGGCATATTTCACGAAGGCAACTCTCTGTCCGGCACCCGCAACGTGACCTTCACCAACTGTGTCTTTTTCAACTGCGGCCAGGGTGTGGAAGCCGGCTACAGCAGCAGCGCGACCGGCGACGGCCCCAACGCCGTCGTCGAAGGCTGCCTGTTTGTGGCCAACATGGTGGGCGTTCGCTGGGGCGACAATTATGGTTCAGGCTACAGCTACAACGGCGCCATGGACGTCAGAAACTCGTTCGTTCTCTCCAGTCTCTATCATGATGCCTTCAGCGGACAGTGGCATCCCACTCAAGCCAACGGCTGGATCTACGAGGATGCGACTGCGTCGAACACCTTCGGGAAACCCTATTTCAACGTGCACGACAATTTCTTGTCGCAGCCCGACGCGTTGCATCATCCGGCCAACACGACGTGGAATGCCGCCGTGCACGGTTCGCTGCTGGCGCCTTTCATGCCCGTGCCTGGTTCTGCCGTGGGCGTGGCGATCAGCTCTTATGCGCCAGCCCAAAGCGACACCTCCGTGTATCCAGGCACGTTCAGCGTTCGGCTCAGCACGTTCAGTTCGAAGCAAGTCACCGTCCATTGGGCTGTGATCGCCAAATCCGATCCTTTTGCCACTGCGCAATCTACCCTGGCTGGCGGCGCCCTGACGTTTCAACCAGGGGAAACTTTGAAGACCATCAACGCGCCCGTCGCCAATCCGGGCAATTATGGGCTCATCCACGTCGCGCTGACGGATCCAGTCAACGCCGAAGTGACCGGTGAGGCGTGGTACTTCAAGTCGCCCGTGACGACGACGACTCTGATTCCGCTGGGCAGCTCGGGCTGGCGTTACCGGGAGACGCGAAGCGAACCGCCCGCGAACTGGAAGGAACTCACTTTCGATGATAGCAGCCCGGCGGCGACGGAGTGGCTGCCGGCCACCTTGCCGGCCGGTTTCGGTGTGCCGGGCGTCACGTACGGCACGACCGTCGCGTCCGGCTCGAGCACCGATCGCACGCGGGCCTTTTACTTCCGCAAGAAACTCAATGTGTCTGACCCTTCGTCCTTCAGCGCTCTGACTTTCCGCATCCGGCGCGACGATGCCGCAGCGGTGTGGCTAAACAGCGAGTCTACCCCGTCGGTCATCTCCGCGGACGGCTCCTTCAATCCGCCTTACACTTACGCCATGACCGGAACGGCTGGAGCCGTGCCGAACTCGACCAGCACCGGCGTTTACCTCTCCTACACGATCTCTCCAGCCAAGCTGGTTTCGGGCGAGAATATTCTGGCCATCGAGATTCACCAAAGCTCGCTCACCTCCAGCGACTTGATCCTCGACTGCGAACTCACCGCGACGAAGCCGGGACTGCTTCAACTGCATATCTCACGGATGGAAGACGGCGCAGTGCTTTACTGGTTCGACAACGCGGCCATCCTCGATCGGACTTCCAGTCTGCCTGGCGGCTGGTCTGCGGTGGTGGGCGCGCAAAGCCCGGTCGCGCTGGACCTGGCCGCGCCACAGCAATTCTTTAGGTTGCGCCGTTAAACGGCGCAACCCTGGAATTTGTACATTTTGAATCCCTTGCCCAGCGGTCGATCTGCGTAGCCACGCCAACGGCGTGGGGGGAAACCAGCGAAGGCAAGCCCGCGAACCGGGCGCCGCCCTGGACAAGAACTTGCAGCCACCGCCACAGTTGTCCTTAGGAGAATCCTGTTACCGCGAGCCACTTTTTTGGTTACGCGAGCAGAATTTCTCCTTCCGCGACCAGATTTTCTGCAAGCGGACCACATTTTCTGGTCGCGCGAGGACTCGAAGTGCTTCGCGACGCGCGAATTTCACCTCGTTTGCCCACTTTTCGTGTCCGTTGACGGAAGATTCCGCGGGCCGCAGCCAGATTTGCAACTCCACTTAGGAGAATCCTGCTTCACCAAGCCAAAATGCTGGTCCGCTAACGAGAATTTCTGCTTACGTAACCAGATTTCCTGCTGGGAGGTGGCAAGGGAATTTCCGGAACCGGCATGGTTGCATCGAGAAGTGTTTTTTTGAATAGAAGTTAAAAAGACCGCCATTCCCTTGCCCCCAATTCCCTTGCCCAACCCCGGCAGCTTTGTCACGCACGCTGGGTCTGGGAGTCGGCCGATTGCCAAGCCTGAAGCTCCCGACCAAGCATCTCAGGCATTTTAATTTCGCGCAATGAGTTCCCTCACGAGGTCCGCTTTGCCGACAGTCCATGGCTCGCCCAGCAACCGCCAGTTCATGCGCGGGAAATAACCCTGACGCTGGCCGAGTTCAGCGGCGAACAACGTCATGCGCTCGACGAAGCGAGCGTTATAAAGGCGCCCGGCATCAACGAACCGAAACGCGGAATCGTTTATCAACCCATGAAACTCCCGCTTGGACGCCGCGTCATCGCTCACGACATAGACATCGCTTACGACTCCGCCATCGAATTTCGGTTGATCAAAGACTTCCCACCAGACGTTTTTGAAGGCGCCCACCACGCGCGCGCGGGGAAATCGTTTCTGAATCTCCTCCGCGCCGCTCGTGTCCCACGGCAGGATGAAATCATTGTAGTGTTCGTTAAACGGGTTGGTGATGTCGATCCAGAGCTTGCCGTCAAACTGCGGGCGCAACGGTTCAATGGTTTCGAACAGGCCGTCCCGCAAAAACATCGCAGGCAGAATCACGGGTGCATCCGCCGCCTGCGCGTAACTGCCGGGCCGGATGGACGTCGTTCCCAACCCCTTCGCGATGCGCGTGGCCCGCTCGGGCGTGCGCGAGCCGAGAATGACTCGGTGTCCGCAATCTGCGAAGTATTTGGCCAGGCGCACCGCCATGCGCCCCGTCCCCAGGATTCCAATTGTTGTGCTCATGTGTTTGCTCGTTTTAGTTTTTGTTTTCCAGCGGCCCCCACGCCAAAACGTGGGCGCCAACGTCGGGCATTATCCTCCCGGTTCTGGATTGGACTAATCGTTTGTTTCCATGTAATCAATAGAGCCTGTCTATGAATCTCGCGTTGATGGAACTGCGACACTTGCGATATTTCGTCGCGGTCGCGGAAGCGGCCCACTTCACCAAGGCCGCCGCCAAGTTGCGCGTCACCCAACCCACCCTCTCGCACCAGATTCGTCAACTGGAAGGACAACTGAACCTCGCGCTCTTTGACCGCATCGGTCGTCGCATCAAACTCACCGCCGCGGGTGAATTGCTGCTGCCCCACGCGCGACGGGTGATGCGCGAACTGGAGGAGGCGCAGACTGCTCTCAGTGAACTGCAAGGGCTCAAAGGCGGCCAGTTGAGGGTCGGCATCATGCAAACAGTGAACGCCTGCGTGATCCCGGAAATTGTGTCGCGGTTCAGCGCCGCCCATCCGGGCATCCGGGTCACCTGCAGCGACATGGCGGTGGACGACATCGAATCGGGCCTCGAATCCGGCAAGCTCGATCTGGGCATCAGCTTCATCCCGGCAACCCGCTCTCCTCTGGAAGGCGAGCATGTATTTAGCGAAGAACTCGTGCTGGTGGCTCGCGCCGCTCATCCGCTTATGCAGCGGCGCAGCGTCAAGATTCGAGAACTCTCCGCGGTGCCGCTCGTTCTGCTTTCGCCCAAGTACTGCACACGGCAACTCATCGATCGCGCTTTCGCCGAGGCGCAGGTGCGTCCGGAAATCCGGGTGGAGATGAACTCGATCGAGAGTATCGTGGCGACGGTCCGGCAGTCCGATTTGGCGACCATCCTCCCCCCGCTGGCTCTTTGTCAGCGTGAGGCGGGGCTCGCGAGCGTGCCGCTGACCGATCCCAAACCCAGGCGAAGCGTCGGGTTGCTCTGGCTGCGCGGCGCCCAACGCCGTGCCGCCGCGCAAGCCTTCGCGACCGTCGCCGAGCAGGCCTTGGCGGAACGCAGGCCACATGGGAAAAGACCGCCGCTCGATCCTACAAGCAAACAGCTGGCTTTTGGCTGAAAAGGGCGCTGTTTTCAGCACTTGGTTACCCCAAGCGTCGCCGTTATCCTTGCTCTTTGTGAGCAACGTGACGCAACTTCTGCAAGCCGCCCAAAGGGGCGAGCGCCGCGCGGAGGAACAGTTGCTGGAATTGGTCTATGCCGAATTGCATGCCATGGCGGAAAGGAAACTCGCCGGCGAGGCGGGCAACCATACGCTGCAGCCGACGATCTTGGTTCACGACGCGTGGATGCAGCTCGTCGGGGAGAGTGGCTCGGGCGGGTTTAGCAATCGCGCGCATTTCTTTGGCGCAGCCGCGCAGGCCATGCGCCGAATTCTCATTGACCGAGCCCGCCGCAAACACGCCGACAAACGGGGCGGCGGCGCGGAACATCTTGATCTGGATTCCGTGGACGTGGCGATCAATGCCGACGACACGACCCTGTTGCGCATCGACGAAGCGCTGGCCAAGCTCGCTCAAGAGGACCCGCCCACCGCAGCACTGGTCCGGCTCCGCTTTTTTGTCGGCCTCAAGAACAATGAAGCGGCCGAGGTGCTGAACATCTCCGAGCGCACGGCCAAGCGGCACTGGACTTTCGCGCGCGCGTGGCTTTATGACGAGCTGCGGGGTGACGGGCCGAGCTGAACGTTGGATCCTTTGGCCCTAACCCGGGGTCCTTTACGCATGAAGTATATGACGGGCGTGTGCCCGAACTGATGGAGCCAGGCCAAGCATCCTTGCGAGACGTGTTTGACGAGGCGGCGGAAATCGCCGATCCCGCGGCGCGCGCGGCGTTTCTCGACGCTGCCTGTCCGGGCGACCCCGCGCGGCGCGCGCGCGTCGAGCGGCTGCTCCTGGCGGATTCGCGCGCGGGAGACTTTCTGCGCGACCGGGCCGATCCGACCGGGCGGCTTCAGGAAAAAATCGGCGATCGAATTGGGCGATATCGTCTGCGCGAACGCCTCGGGCGCGGCGGTTGCGGAGTGGTCTATCTGGCGGAACAGGAGGAACCGGTCCGGCGCGAGGTAGCGCTTAAAGTTATCAAGCTCGGCCTGGATACACAATCGGTGGTGGCGCGATTCGAGGCCGAGCGGCAGGCCTTGGCGTTAATGGATCATCCGAACATCGCGCGCGTGCTCGATGCCGGCACGACGGACACGGGACGACCCTTCTTTGTCATGGAACTTGTCCGCGGCGTTCCCCTGACCGACTACTGCGATCAAAACCATTTATCCTTTGGGCAGCGGCTGGAATTGTTCATCCTGGTTTGCCATGCCGTGCAACACGCGCATCAAAAGGGTATCATTCACCGCGATCTCAAGCCCTCGAATATTCTGGTGGCGACGCAGGACGGCGCGCCGGTGCCGAAGGTGATTGATTTTGGCATCGCCAAGGCCACCGAGCAACGGCTGACGGGAGACGCGGGTCTGACGAGCTTAAACCAGTTCCTCGGCACGCCGGCTTACATGAGCCCCGAGCAAGTCGGCCTGGGCGGATGCGATGTGGATACGCGCAGTGACATCTATAGTCTGGGCGTGATTCTCTACGAACTGGTGGCAGGGCAGCCGCCGTTCGCGGCCAAGGACCTTGCCCAAGCCGGCCTCGACGAAATGCGCCGCATCATTCGCGAAGTGGACCCGCCCCGACCCTCGACGACCATCACGAGGAGTCTCCAGCCCAGTCGTCTGCCGCCCGCGCCGCGCCCGTCGCGCGAGCAACTCGCGGCCGTGCGCGGGGACCTGGATTGGATCGTGATGAAATGCCTCGAAAAAGATCGCACGCGCCGCTACGAAACCGCCAGCGGCCTGGCCAGCGATATTCGCCGGCACTTGGATCATGAGACCATCACGGCCCGTCCGCCGACCGCGCTGTACCGGTTCCAGAAAACTGTTCGCCGTCATCGGGTCGGATTCGGCGCCCTGGCCATGGTTGCGCTGATCCTGATTCTGGCCGTGGGGGTCAGCAGCCAGTCGGCGATTCGTGCCCGGCGCGCTGAAGTCCTGGCGACGCGGCGCCTGGCCGAAAGCAGGGCAAGTGAAGCCAAGGCGGCCAAGGCCCAGGAGGAGGCCACCAAACGCGCCGCCGCGGAAGCCACCGCGCGCAAGAACTCCGATGCCGTCTCGATTTTCCTCATGAACGTCTTCAGCGGCTTCACCCCTGGACGCGACCCCAAAAGTGTCACCGTGGCGGAAAGATTGTCCGATGCGGTGCATGAATTGCATAATCCTGGCTATGAGCTCGCGCAGCAAAAGGAGCTGTTATATCGGGTGGGCGGGGCCTACATCAGCCTGAATCTGCCTCAGCAGGCTGTTCCCCTCCTCGAGGAGTACCGCGATTACTGCCTGACCACGTTTGGCCCCGAGGACCCACGAACGTTCAAACCGATCAGGCTTCTGTCATTGGCTTATGACCAATGCGGGCGCCTTCCGGACGCCACCAAACTGATGGAGGAATCGCTCGAACGAGCCCGCCGGAGTGTCGGGTCGGAGGATCCTGGAGTCCAGGCCGGGATGGAGCTTCTTAGCCAGTTGAAG
>Ga0247664_1000429_pt1 | contig 10398 bp, 5 predicted proteins | sample CNK05_metaG_FD_182715 | JGI IMG/M metagenome (GOLD analysis project Ga0247664, IMG submission 182715) | Soil microbial communities from Purdue University Martell Research Forest, Indiana, United States - CNK05 | ecosystem: Environmental > Terrestrial > Soil > Temperate forest > Bulk soil | place...
ATCTTTGGCCAAGAGTGCCCTTTTCCCTAATAAACCTCTCGGCATCCTGACAACATTCGCCCCGACCGCTGTCCCTCCAACCTTCCTCCACCGCTTCGCTCTCTCCTTTTCTCGCAGACACTAGCTAGCTTAGCTACCCTGTTCGGGGGCAGTGCCTGAATACACTCCTGGCGAGGTGTTTGTCGTTTTCGCTTCAACAATCACCCAGTTTCGATCACACTTTAGGCTTTGGCCCAGGGTCCGATGACGTTGAGTGACGTTGAAAGTCATTCAAGCAGGGAATGGCGAGTTCGTGCAGATGTTATTTAGGGAAGGCGCGGCCGAAGCGGCGTGGCTTGCCGATTTTGTTTTGTCGGCGAGCAGATCAGGCTTGTCCGCGGATCCTGGATGATTGCTGAGCAAGCCTGTGGTTCCGTCCCAAGAATCCAATCCGCACTCTCCGGTATTCCACACGACGCACTGGAGCGTGGTCCTGGCGGCAAGTGGCAACGAGGAGCCTGACGCTCATGCGGCGCTCACGCGTTTGTGCCAGACGTATTGGTATCCGCTCTACTGCTGCGTGAGGCGGCATGGACATTCGCCCGAGGACGCGCAGGATCTCACCCAGGCTTTTTTCGCCAAGCTTCTATCGAAAAAGCAGGTGGCTCTCGCCGACCCTGAACGGGGGCGTTTCCGGACCTTTCTGCTGCGTTCTCTGGATAACTTTCTACATAGCCAGCATCGCGACGCGACGGCCCGCAAGCGCGGAGGCGGCTGTGAATTGTTGTCCCTCGACGTTCAGTCTGGGGAGGAGCGATATCAGTCGGAGCCTCCGGATAATCTGTCGCCATCGATGATCTTTGAAAGACAGTGGGCGGGGACTACGCTGGAAACGGTTCTAGCTGGGCTGCGCAGCGAGTTTTCAGTGAGTGGGCGGCTGGAATTGTTTCAGGCGTTGGAGCCTCATCTTTGGGGCGACGACACGTCGACGCCCTACGCCGCCGTGGCTGAGTCGCTGAACATGACGGTGGTGGCGGTGCGCGTGACGGTCCATCGACTGCGGCAACGATTCCATGAAATGCTTCGGGCGGAAATCGCCAACACCGTGGAAACTTTGGATGACATTGAAGACGAATTGCGTTATTTGCGCCGTGTGCTGGCGTCCTGAATCCCGTGTAACGTTCCGGCCGCTCTCCGCGTAGAACAGGACGAACTCCATGAATCCCGCTCCTCGCCCACGGCAAGAGTGCGCGCGGTGCGGTATTGCCCTAAACCGCTGGACCTCCGGCAGCGTGTGCTGGCGTTGTATGATGGAGTCGAAGGCAGCCAAGGAGGCAGGCGGAGATGCGCCGGCCAATTCCCTTCCCGTGGGCCCGGGACTCGCCGCTCCCGACGGATTGCGTTTTGGGGATTACGTGCTGGATAAAGAAATTGCCCACGGCGGCATGGGAGTCGTTTATCGAGCGCGACAAATCAGCCTGGGCCGCACCGTGGCGGTGAAATTGTTGTTGTTGGGGCGTTATTCCAGCGCGGAAAGCATCGAACGCTTTCGCCGCGAAGCGCAATCGGCCGCTGCGCTTCGTCATCCGAACATTGTCGCCATTCACGAAGTCGGGGAGCAAGAGGGCCAACACTTTTTCTCAATGGATTATGTGGAAGGCCAGAACCTCGCCGAGATCGTGCATGCCGGGCCTTTGGACCCGAATCGGGCGGCCGAACTGGTCCATACCGTAGCCCAGGCCACCCACTACGCTCATCAACAGGGTGTGCTGCACCGGGACCTTAAACCGTCCAACGTTCTGCTCGATGCGCTCGGCCAGGTCCGCATCACCGATTTCGGTCTGGCCAAGAAAATGGATGGCAGCTCTGACTTGACCATAACGGGCCAAATGGTGGGGACCCCGAATTACCTCTCGCCCGAACAGGCGGCGGGCAATCCTGAACTGGGTCCCGCGAGCGATGTGTATTCCATCGGGGCCCTGATGTATGAGTTGCTGACCGGGCGGCCGCCATTTCTGGCCAAATCACTCCAGGAAACGCTGCTGCGCATCGGCGACAGTGACCCAGTCACGCCCCGCGTCCTGAATCCGGCCACGCCGCGCGATCTCGAAACCATCTGCCTCAAGTGCCTGGAGAAAGATCCCCGCCGCCGTTATGGCTCGGCCGCGGCGCTCGCCGACGATCTGCAGCGCTGGCAGCGATCGGAACCTATCCAGGCCCGGCCCATCGGTGCCCTGGAACGCGCCGCCAAATGGGTCCATCGCCATCCCCGACGCGCCGGAGGCAGCCTGGCATTGGTCCTGACGTTTCTGGCCGGCTTTGCCGGAGTCACCTGGCAATGGCGCGAGGCCGAGCACCAACGTCGCCGAGCCATCGCCGAACACGAAGCCACCCGGCGCAATCTTTACGTCAGCGACATGTTTGGCGTGAGCCAGGCCTTCAACCAGGGGAACTTTGGACGCGCCCGCGCCACTCTGGAACAATGGTTACCGAAAGCGGGGGTGAAGGATTTGCGCGGGTTCGAGTGGCGTTGCCTGGAAGCGCGGACGCGGGGTAATCAGCTTTCGAGCTGGGCGGCCCACAGCAATATGGTGGTGGGGCTGGCCTTCTCGCCTGATGGGCGTTGGCTGGCTTCGGCCAGCCGTGATCGCACCGTGAAACTGTGGGAGACCGGTTCCGGCCAGCTTGCCCACACGTTCACCGGGTTTTCGAACGTGCTTTTTTCCGTCGATTTTTCTCCCGATGGCCGCCGGTTGGCCGCAGGCGGCTGGGGCGTAGTACACGTTTGGGATGTGGCCAGCCGTGAAGTTGTCATCGCGTCCGAACTCGATTTCTCGTCCCAATTGCGCGGCAACAACCCACAGGTACGGACAGTCTTTTCGCCCAGCGATTCAAGCTGGCTCGCCCTGGGCGTGGGCGCTTCGGATTCAGGCCTGCCGTACGGTGGCGAGGTCTGGCTTTGGAATATAGCGACAGGCGACAAGCGTCAGTTGCCGGCCGCTGGCGGGCGGCCCGCTTTCTCGCGAGACGGCCGATGGCTCGCGACGGCCGGAACCGAAACAGTCTGCAGAATTTGGGAGGTAGCCTCCGGGACACTCCAGCAGACTTTGGAATGCGGCGCCAATGTCATCGCCGTCGCGTTTATCGGCAACGGCCCGCTCCTGGTCTGTTCGACGTGGGATGGCGAACTTCAGTTGTGGGATACCGCGACAGGCAAACGGCAGCGCGTGCTGCGAGGGGCGGGTCTCCGGCAACGTGCTCTGGCCGTCTCGCCGGATGGCGCAAAGCTGGCGGCCGGCGGGGTCGAACAGCAAGTAGAAGTCTGGTCTTTGCAGGAAAACGCTGAGCCAACGGCCTGGCACGGGCATGGCAATGAGATTTGGTCGCTCGCCTTCTCGGCCGACGGCCAGACGCTGGCCTCCGGCGACAAATCCGGCGTCATCCTGCTCTGGGCCGCCCGTGGGCCAACGGACGCCGAGGAACTCCTGGACGTGCAACTGGCCCCCGCCGGCGAGCAAACGCTCTGGCCGTGGGCGGTGGGACAACCGGTGATCTCACCGGATTCACGCTGGTTGGCCGCAGCACGGCGGGACGGCGGCGTCGGCGTGTGGACCGTGGATGGCTTGCGGCTCGTGACGACGTTCCCGCGGGAGCGGATTCCTCTCGCGTTTACTCCAGATGCTCGTGTGCTGCTGACCCTAAACGATGAGCCAGTCTGCCGACTGTGGGATCCCGACAGCAGCGCGTGTTTGGGCGAGTTCCCGTTCGCCCCGGGTTGGGATTTCGAGCATGCCACGCGATTGTCACCGACCGCCGAAGTGATGGCGATTGGACTGCGTTCCGGGGCAACGGTGATGTGGAGCCCGTTGACGGGTCGGCCATTGGGGGCCACGCCAGCCAACGCCTGGTCACACGCCATGGCGTTCTCGCCGGACGGATCGCTCTTGCTGACCGGAACCAGCGAAGGTAACTGCCAGCTTTTCGATGTTCGCAGCCGGCGCATCACGGAGACGCTGCCGCGGCATCTCGGGCGGGTCCTAGGAGCAGCGTTCACGTCGGACGGCCAAGTGCTTGCCACCGGTGGAGCCGATAACCTCATTCGACTCTGGGACATTGCCCAGCGCCGGGAGCTGGCCCATCTGGCCGCGCATCGCGACGCCGTCACCTGCCTGGCCTTCTCGGCGGATGGACAAACTCTGGCCAGCGGCGGCAACGATCGCATGGTCCGACTCTGGCATCGGGAGACTGCCCGTGAACTGGGCGCATTTGGTTTCCGTCAGGAGATCACTTTTGTCGGCTTTTCGCCCCGCGGAGATCTGTTGATGATTGGCGAGGGCAACCGCGGACCGCTGCATTTCTGGCGGGCGCAAGCAGACGACAGCGGAGCGTCCGCGGGCCAAACGGTTTCGGCGACCTTATCAGATTCCTGGACGCAACTGCTTCGAACCAGCTCGACGAATCTGTCGGCCAAGCGCCGGCTACCGGTGGCCCCGGCGCGGGACAGCCGGCTGCGTCCGCAACTCATCGATCTCTCGCGACACTTCAACACCGGCTTGAGTGAAACGTGGGCGGTTTGGGACCATGCCAATGATCTGATCGCGCTCAGGCCGGGGGTTCGCCGTTTCGGCGGCGTCGACTTCGACGTGCGCGGAGTGGTGGTGCTGCGCGGCCAGACCGTCTCCCGCTGGCCTGCTCGCGCCGGCGATATTCGCGTGCAGGCCATCTGTCGACGCATCCACTTTTTGCAGGCGGCGAACTTGGTGAGTTTAAATTACCGCTCCATCGAGCTGCCGGTTGGCACCGAGGTAGCCTACCACTTGATTCATTTCCAGGATGGCACGCAGACGCGACAGCCGGTGCGGATCGGGCATGAGGTCTGGAACTGGCATCTGCCTCCGGCGGTCGCCGAAGCGAGCGCGCCCAAGGGTCCGCGGGTGGTTTGGACCAGCGCCAATCCCATCAGCCGGGCCAGCGGACAGGTGACGGCGTTGTTCCTGTCTACCTGGACAAACCCGCGCCCGGAGGTGCCGGTTGAGTCAATTGACTTCGAGTCCGCCGGCAGCCCGGCGGAGCCTTTTCTGCTGGGCATCACGGTGGAGTAACACGGCGACGGGGAACGGCGCGTCCGCCCGTCTCCGAGCGGTCTCCCAGCCGCACGACCTGGGGATGATTCCGGGGCCGATCTTCTTTCAACATTTCTTGTAACGCCCAAACCATTTCCGAGTAGGGCAGTCGTGTAAGCAATCTGGAGCCCGCTGCCGTGTCCCGCATGGCACCGATGGCGAGCCACATCGAAAAACATGAAACGCCATTGCCCTGTCTTCCTTTGCACCTTTGGCATGTTCCTGCTGGCCGCGATTCCAGGGCGCGCCCAATGGATCACACAGACGAACACGCTTCGGCCCGGTTGGAACGCCGTGTATCTGCACGTTGATAGCTCCTACACCAACATCAACGGCCTCGTTAACCTCACCGATCCGATTGAGGAAATCTGGCTTTGGAATTCGGAGGTGCCCCCCAGCCAGGTGTTGGCGACGCCGCAACTGCCGCAGGGTAGTCAGTGGTCCTCCTGGTCGCGTGCGGCCGGGCCAGCTTCGGAGTTGCAAACTCTATCCGGGAATTCGGCCATCCTCGTTCGTTGCACCTCCGCTTTTGTTTGGCGCGTGAAAGGCAAGCCAGTTGCGCCGGTTTACCGCTGGACGCTCACTGGACTTAACTTTGTCGGGTTTGCCACCTCCAACGCCCCGCCTTCCTTCCAATCGTTCCTCGCCGCCGACGCGCAATCGCTCGATTGGGCGCAGGATGCGCAAATTTTCCGTTACCAGGGAGGCGAGCTTGGCGCGACCAACCCGATTGCGGTCGTGCCCCTCGTCTTTCGGGATACGCCGGTTCGTCGTGATCAAGCTTACTGGGTCCGCTCTGGCAATATTTACAATCAATACTTTGGTCCCTTTCAGATCAGCGTCGCCGGCTCATCCGGGCTTGGCTTTGGTGACACCCTGGGGCAAACCCGGCTGGTCCTGAAGAACATGACCAAGGGGAACCTGACGGTGACCTTGCAGCGGGTTGCCTCGGAAGCGCCGCCGACAGGTCAACCCGCGTTGGCGGGCGCTCTGCCATTGCTGGTTCGTGGATCGATCAATCCAACCAGTTTGACCTTCACCTATTCGAATCTGGCGGCGGGCAGCTACGCTTGGACGCTGACTCCCAAAGGCGAAGTCGGTTCAGAAGTCGAAGTGATCATCGGGCTGAACCGTTCCCAGATGGGAGGCACGCCGGGAGCGGAGTTCGCCAGTGTGTTGCGCTTCACGGATTCGCTTGGGTTGTCGCAGGTCGATCTCGCGGCCGCGGCCACGGCGCCGTCCCGCAGCGGTCTTTGGGTCGGCAACGCCTCCGTGGAGTACGTCAGTCAGTACCTGAAGCCTTATGCGAAAGCGGGCAGCGAAGCGGAATTTGAAGCGTTACTCAACCGCCTGCAGCTGGCCCAAGGCGTGAACGGCTATCGATATGAATGGGATCCGAACACGGGACGCGTGCTGGTCTTTGGCGGACCGCAAAACCGCACGGGGTCTTATCTGCTCGATGGCCCGATCAAGCTGGATTCCGGCGGTGTCGCGCGACCGTTTCCTCTGCGTCTAATCGTGCACAATAACGGCACGACCAGCTCGCTGTTGCAACGGGCCTATGTGGGTCGCGGGCTGAGTTCAAACTTGGTCGTCACCACCCGGGAAGAGGCGCTGCTGCCTTCGCAACTGGCCAGCGCCCGGCGTGTCAGCTCAGTCCATCTGCCCAGCTCGGACGCCAATTCGCCGTGGACGTTTTCCGGCGTGATGCAGGAAGGATCAACGCTCACCACCACGGTTCAGTTGGCCCACAACGACCACACCTCGAATCCCCTGCTTCACACCTACCATCCGGACCACGACAACCTCGACGCGCAGTTTGCCCAGGAACTGCCCGCCGGCCTGGAGTCTTACGGCGTCCGCCGGCAGATCTCCCTGCAGTTCACCGTGGCGGCTGATGATTTCGATAGTTTGACGAAGGCTGGCGCGAATCTGAGAGGCAACTACTCGGAGACGGTCACGTTCGTCGATCGCAACGGGGACTCCAAGCAATTCAACGTGCTGGGGAGTTTCCAACTGGCCCGCATCACCGATGTCGCAACTTTGACCACTCAATAATTTCTGAATCCTTCCGCGCTCAGCCACTCACCCGTCAACGCTATGAATACCATCCCTGTCCGAAACCTGTTGAACCTTTGCGCGATCATGATGCGGCCGCTTGCGGTCGCCGCGCTCGCGTTTGTTGTGCTTTGGCCGGACTGCGCCCAGGCCCAAGTGCCGACGAACTCGCCGCCGGACAGGCTCTCTTACCAAGGATTTCTCACCGATGCCAACGGCAACCCGCTTGCCCCTGTTGCCCCGCAGAATTTCACCATCGTATTTCGAATCTGGACCGCCCCCACCGCCGGCGTCCGCCTTTGGACCGAGCAACAAGTGGTGACCGTGGACAAAGGCAACTTCAGCGTGGTCCTGGGCGAGGGTTCGCAGTATCTGGCGGAAACGCGTCCGCTCCTCGGCAGCGTGCTGGCCAACAGCGCCAACGCCTCGGACCGTTACATCGGGATCAATGTGACCATTAACGGAACGCCCACGGAAATCCTGCCTCGCCTTCGCTTGCTGCCGACGCCCTATTCGTTTCTGTCCACCAGCGCGCGCAACCTGACCTCGGCGGGAGGAGGCGCGGTGGTCACCCATACCAATAATCGCGTGGAGGTCACGGGCGATTTGTTCGCCAGCGGGACCATTTCCGGAAACGGCGCGGGGCTCTCAGGTGTGGTGGTGCCGGCCACCAGCATCACGTCGGGCATCCTGCCGGACGCGCGCCTCTCCGGCAATGTGGCTTTCCGGAACGTGGTGAATACGTTCACGGCCAACCAGATTATCAGCGGCGCGAACCTCGGCCTGGGGACGGCGGTGCCTGGGTTCCCTTTGAGCTTCGCCGATTCCCTCGGTGATAAGATCGCCCTGTACGGCCAGTCCGGCGACAACTTCGGCATTGGGATTGCGCCGTCCACTCTGCAGATTCACGCGAACAACGCCGCCAGCGACGTCGCTTTCGGGTACGGCAACAGCGGCAACAACGGGGCTTCGATGACCGAGGTCATGCGGATCAAGGGCAACGGCAATGTGGGCATTGGGACGGCCACTCCGGGTGCGAAGTTGACGGTCAATGGCGGCATTGGAGTGATTGGCGCAAATGTCCTCGAATTCGGTGCGGGAGTCGCAGGGAAGGAGGCAAGCGCGGGCAAGATTGGTTATCAGGCCTTCACGGCCGGTGCTCTCGATATTGTTGGGGCGGGCACCACACCGACCAGCCGCAGGGTCCAGGTCTATGCCGAAGGTGGGACCACCTTCAATGGCGGTCTCGGGATCAATGGGAATGTCGGGGTCAATGGGGTTATCGGGGTCAATGGGGTTATCGGGATTGGGACCGATACGCCCACTGCGGCGCTCCAGATTGGCTCCGTCAACACCACTGGCGACGCGTATATACGGATGGAATCCATTGGCGGGAATAATTACGCCAACGGGATCAAATTCCGAAACTTCAACGATGCCTATGGCTGGGATATCATCAATCAGGAACGCGGAGGCGCGGGACTTCAGGCCGACGGTCTTCACATCATTCGCCACAATGCCGACGCCACCGGAGTGAGCACTCTTTTTATCGCCAAAGTCAACGGGTTCATGGGCATTGGCACCACCACCCCACAAGCAACGCTGCACGTCGCGGGCGCGAAGGTCGGGGCCACCGGCAACGGTAATTACTTTAATTACAACATCGGGAATGGCGCCGGGGTGCCCGACGGAAATGCTGCCGGCAACATCATCGCCTACTTCGAGGGAGATATTGTCTCCAGCTACTCCATTTTCTCGATGCAAAATCCGACCTTCTCGGATGCGCGCGCCAAAACCATCGTCCGACGCAGCTCGGGCCAGGAAGATTTGCAAACCTTGGACCGCATTCAAATCACGGACTTCCGCTGGATCGATCAAACCAAAGGAAACACCGGCATCCACAAGAAGGTCATCGCCCAGGAGGTCGAGGAAGTGCTCCCAAACGCCGTGTCGCACGTGACCAAAGTGATCCCCAACCTCTACCAGCAAGCGGCCAGCCTGAGCTACGACGCGAAGCAGCATCATCTGACTGTTTCCATCAACAAAGCCCACAACCTCCAAACGGGCGATCAAGTGGACGTTTACACCGACCGCGGAGATCTGACCAAAGCCAAAGTATTGGACATCCCTTCAACCAATGCTTTCACCGTGGCGAGCGAATTCGAGCCGAAAGAGGGTTTCGTTTACGGGAAGTGGGTGAACGATTATCGCGTGGTGGACTACGACGCGATCGCCATGCTGAACGTCTCCGCCACCCAGGAACTGCATCGCAAGCTACGGACGCAGCAGACTGAAATCGAGAGCTTGAAACAAGCGCTGGCCGATCTCAAGACCAGCGAGAAAATTCGCGACGCGAAGACGGCCGCCTTGGAAAAACTGGTGAACCAACTTGCCCTGGCCGCCGGTGTCGGCGCCAAGGCCGGCCAAGCGGCGATCCCAGCCGAACGCGAGCAACCGGGCGCAGCGTCCGGAAGCCTGGAGTAGGAGAACCTCCCCTGTCGAGGAGCCCATGTTCAACCCAGCCCATGTCTTATGTGCGTTTTGAATGAACGTCAGCACAGAGCTTGTCCGGTTCGCGCCCGACTGGAGTCGCCGCCTCGCCCAGGCCGATTAAGCGCCGCTCGACACCTTAGGCGCACCGCCAGCATCTCCGGAATTCTGGCCGGGCTGCTGCTCCTGGCCGCGCCAATCCAGGGGCAGCCGCTCCCTCTGGAATTGCACCAGAATGCTACACTCTACAATTACCTGTCGCAGCGGGGCGTGCCGATCAGCAGCACCGTCGGCAATCCACCCGGCTCGGACGGACGGGCTCCCAACCCGGGCACGGGTATTGTCGGCACGACCAACCAATTTCAGGCGCTGCTCAGCTTTGGCGGAGGCGTTTCCGGCCCAACTCCTCCCCAGGGCGGCGTCAGCGGAGGTCAAGTGATTCTTGTTCGCGCGCGGATTGGCCATCCCCTGGTCGGTCGAACCGTCACCTTCTACTTTGGAGAAATCATTCCACCGCCGGACAAGGACGAGTATGGCGTGGATTTGGCGGTGGCCAACAACACCGTTGCTCCGCCGCGGCCGCCCGCGCTGCCCTCGGAGTATTGGCTGGCCGAGCCTTATAGCACGACGGGCCACAGCGACGGCGCCTATTATTGGAGCCCTCATGCCGAGCGGGTGTACGCCACCGAACCTGGACCGGCCACCGTGGTCTGGCGCAAGTCCGTTCCCTCCGTCCCGGTGGGCTCGC
>Ga0247664_1000431_pt1 | contig 10340 bp, 3 predicted proteins | sample CNK05_metaG_FD_182715 | JGI IMG/M metagenome (GOLD analysis project Ga0247664, IMG submission 182715) | Soil microbial communities from Purdue University Martell Research Forest, Indiana, United States - CNK05 | ecosystem: Environmental > Terrestrial > Soil > Temperate forest > Bulk soil | place...
TGAACCAACCAACCTGCGATTTCTTCAGGCCCATGGCATCGTCCATCCCATGCACCGGGAACGGCGTGTAAACATCCCAACGCCGATATCCGGCATCACGCACTTTGGCCGCCGCGTGCAGGATATCTGCGGTGGTTTCGTACTCCGCCAACAACCCATATTTTACGGTTAAATCAGCCATAGCACTGCTCCAGAGTCCCCTCTCCGCTTTCCGCTTTCCGCTTTTCGCTTTCCGCTTTTCATCAATGTCCTCCTTTCGCGCCGCCCAACGGATGATGCGGGTCGGCTTGCGGGACCACGCCTTTGACCTCGGAGATGGCGATCGCGGGCAGGAACCGCATGAAGAGCAGGAAACAGGTGAGGAACAAGCCGAACGTTCCGATGAACTGCCAGATGTCCACCCAGGTGGGCGAGAAATAAGCCCAGTTGCTCGGCATGTAATCCCGATGCAACGACGTCACGATGATGACAAACCGTTCGAACCACATCCCGATGTTCACAAAGATCGAGATGATGAACACAAACAGCAGGTTGGTCCGGACCTTCTTAAACCAGAACAATTGCGGGCAGACGACATTGCAACTGATCATCGTCCAGTAAGCCCACCAATAGGGAGCCGGCTCGATCCCCCAGAGCGGGCCCAGGATAAACGGATCGGCCGCCCGGTTATGCATGAAGACGAAGCGTTCGTACGGATTGCCGCTATACCAGGCGATGAAAAACTCCATGGCGTAGGCGTAACCCACGATCGAACCTGTCGCCAGGACCACTTTCCCCATCAATTCCACGTGACGCACCGTGATGATCTCCTCCAGATGGCAAAGCGACCGCATCGGGATCATCAGGCTTAACACCATGCCGAACCCCGAAAAGATGGCGCCCGCCACGAAGTACGGCGGGAAGATCGTCGTATGCCATCCCGGCAACTGGGAGATGGCAAAGTCAAAGGACACGATCGAGTGCACGGACAACACCAGCGGCGTGCTCAAGCCGGCCAGCAGCAGATACGCTTTCTCGTAGTTGCTCCAATGCCGGTTCGAACCGGTCCAACCCAGCGAAAACAGGCCATACAAGATCTGGCGGATCTTGTTCTTGGCCCGATCCCGCATGGTAGCCAAATCCGGGATCAAACCCATGTACCAGAAAAGCAGTGAGACGGTAAAATACGTGGAGACGGCAAACACATCCCACAAGAGCGGGGACCGGAATTGCGGCCAAACCGAGTTCGCATTCGGCAACGGCAGCAGCCACCAACCAAGCCAGATACGCCCGATATGAATCAACGGGAATAATCCGGCGCAAATAACAGCGAAGATGGTCATCGCTTCGGCTGCGCGGTTAATGGACGTGCGCCAGCGTTGGCGGAGCAGAAACAAGATGGCGGAGATCAGCGTGCCGGCGTGGCCGATGCCGATCCAAAAGACGAAGTTGGTAATATCCCAGGCCCAACCCACCGGGATCATGAGGCCCCAAACGCCCACGCCGGTGCTCATCAGGTAAAGCACCATGCTGAAGCACACCACCATGATAAGGAAGCTGGGAACAAACAGCGCCCACCACCACTTGGGCGTTTTGCCCTCAGCTACTTCCGAGATCTTGTCGGAGATCCAGCCCAAGGGCCGCCGGTTCAGGATCAGGGGTTGGCGAACCAACTCTGGCGGGGTCGTCGGAATCGCCGGCAGGTCTTTGGTTAACGTGTCGGCCATTAATGGGCTCCTTTCTGCTCGCCGGCAGCGCCTTCCTGAGCACCGTGGCCGGCGTGCGATTCACCGAAGGGGGTCGGCGTATCCTGCTCCTGAGCCTCCCGCACACTTAACGGGATGGCGGCGTAGTCGGGCATCTTCGGATTGGGATTGCGGATGCGCGCCAGGTACGTGACGCGCGGCCGGGTATCGAGGAACCCGAGCACGTCATAGCTGCGTTCATTTTTGTGGAGCTGCGAAACGCGGCTGGATTCATCGAGCAAATTGCCGAAAACGATGGCCTCGGCCGGGCACGCCTGCTGGCAGGCCATCTTGGGCACGGTGCCTTCCTGTTCCTTCAACTGCACATTGCCGCTGGGCCCTGCCTTGACTTTCTGCGCGATCTTCGCTTGCTCGATCCGCTGCACGCAGAAGGTGCACTTTTCCATCACCCCGCGCATGCGCACCGAGACGTCCGGGTTCTTCACCAGCTTAAGCAAATCCCACTCGTCATCCGGGCGCGTGCCGAGGTCCGGGTTCCTCCACCAGCGGGCTAAGTTCCATTCGCCATCCGTGGCCGTAGTCAGCGGGCTGCCATAGAAGGGGCCCTTCAACTGATCGAGCGAACGCTTGTTGTAATCGAAAAAGTTGAAGCGCCGCACCTTGTAGGGGCAGTTATTCGAGCAGTACCGCGTGCCGACGCAGCGGTTGTAGGCCATGACGTTGACGCCTTCTTCGTCGTGGACAGTGGCGTTGACAGGGCAAACCGATTCGCACGGGGCATTCTCGCAGTGCTGACAAAGCATGGGCTGCACGACTGCTTGCGGGTCGTCCACCAGTTCGTGATGCCCTTTGCCGGCCATCCCGCTGAAGTAACGATCGATGCGCATCCAATGCATCTCGCGGTTGCGCATGACCTGGTCCTTGCCGACGATGGGAATGTTATTCTCGCTTTGACAGGCCAGCACACAAGCGCCGCAGCCCACGCACGACGATAAGTCGATGGACATGCCCCATTGATGGAGGTCGCTCTTGAACAACCCTTTCAGTTTTACTCCCACCTGGCCGCCTCGCTTCTCGAAACCGTCGTAGGGATGCTCGTAGATTCCCGACGGCCGGCCGGTTTTGCCGTCTTTGGCGATGTACCCCGAGACCTCCGGCGAATCCAAATCGAAATGTTTGGAGAACTGCGGGTTCTTGGCGTAATCGTCCTTGTTGGCCTCGCGAATGATGGGGCGGCCATCCATCGACCCGTGCTCTTGGGTCACGGCCACGCGATGAGTCTCGCCCGTCTTGGTGAGCTTGGCTCCGACGGCAAAACTGGGGCCGTTAACCGTGCGCAAGGCGTAGGCGTTGTATCCGACGCCGTGCCCAATTCGTCCCGTGCCCCCATTTGCGGTCTTGGTCCGCCCGTAGCCCAAGGCCAGCCCAAGCGAATAATCGGCTTGCCCGGGCTGAATCCAGATCGGTCCCTGCAGCTTGCGCCCGCCCAGTTCCAGTTCCACCACGTCACCGTTCTTAACTTTGAGTTCCTCGGCCGTCTTACGGCTGATGGCGATGACGTTGTCCCACGTGACCTTAGTGATGGGATCAGGAAATTCATGCAGCCAGCCGCTGTTATTCCAGCGGCCGTCATCCATGCGCAGGTCCCGATAAAAAACGAGCTCCAACGAATCTTTGCCGGGCGCGGCGGGAGTTACCGCCGCAAACGCCGAGCTGATCACATCGGCCGCCACCGGGGCATCGTTGCCTTTGGGAGTCGCGCCGCCAATGAAGCCGTCATGCAGAAACTTCTTCCACGCTTCTTCAAAATTGCCGCCGCCGGCAAAAGCGCGGAAAGTCTCGCGCACGATGTCATGCGGCTTGGTCATCGTCACCGGAAACCCGCCGAGATGCGCCAACACTTCCAATTCCGTCATCCCATCGAATAACGGTGCGATTAACGGCTGGATGGGGACCACCGTGCCATCGCTGGTTCGCGCGTCGCCCCAGGATTCCAGATAATGCGCGCGCGGAATGCCGAGCCCGCTGCCATAAGTAAGCGCAGACGTCTCATCCTCGTAATCACTGAGCCGGATTATCTCCGTGGCTTTCTTTTGCGCTTCGACCCAGTTCGAATCGGCCGGCGCCGTCAAGGCCGGGTTGCCGCCGAGGATAACCAGGGTGTCGACCGCGCCGCTCGTCACATCCCGAGCCAGGCCAGCCAAATCGGTGGTGTTCGGCGCTGGCGGAATCTCCGAAAAGAAAACCGTCTTGCCGTGGTTGCCGAGCGCGGCGTTGAGCAGGCGCGCAATTAAATGGACCGCGGCCGGCTGGCGATGTCCGGCCAGCACCGCCGAAGCGCCGGCGTTGGCTTTTAAGTCGGCCGCGCATTCCTCAATCCACTTCGGGTTAACCGAAGCAGGCAGAGTCAACCGGCGGGCGAGATCAGCGAGGGCAGCGTTGTCCGGGGCGATCTTGGCCGCCAACTGCGCCGCCACGTTCACCACCTGGCTGGTCGGCACGCGCAGCCGATGGTCGGCGTTCAGACCGGTCAAAGTGAACAACCCTTCCACGGCATAAAGCCGGTTCATCGGGTCGGAAGTTTTCTCCATCTTGCGTCCGCGGGCGAATCCGCGGATGAGCCGGTAGGCATCGGCTTCGGAGCCGACGAAATCCGCATCGAGCGTGACCAACACTTTGGCCTGATCGAGTTTGTAGTAGGGGACGCTGCCGGTGAGCCGGCGAGCGCCTTCGAGATCCACCGGCTCGTCGATCACCCATTTGGCCTGAGGATATTTCTGTTGCAGGGCGTACTGCAGGCGCAAGCGCGACGGCGAACTGCTTTGCTCCAGCACGAAGGCCACGCCTTTACCGCCGTCCTTGGCGAAATCGCCCGCATACTCGGCCAGTCGATCAACGGCCTTTTCCCGGCTGATGCTTTCGCTCTGCCAGGTGTAGCGCTGGGCACGGTCCGGATCGTAAAGGCTGATCAACGACGCCTGCGCAAAGGTATCCGTGGCGCCATTGCTGTCCGGATGCTGCGCATTGCCTTCGATCTTCGTTGGCCGGTTCTCGTGTGACTTGACCACCAGCGGGATGGCGCCGCCGCGCGTCGGCATGGCCGTGGCGAAGAACTGAGGCACGCCATGAATGTAGCCTTCGGGCATTTTGCCGAAGGGCAGAATCTTTTCCTCCGGCCGTCGGCAGCCGCTGCCCAGCACACCCAAACCGCCCAACGCGAAGGAAGCCGCCATCAGCTTGACGAAATGCCGGCGCGACACGGCGTCCGTGAATTCGCTGGCGCCGTCCGGAAACTCGCGCTCCAGCCACTGGCGGAATTCCGGGGCGTCGACCAACTGGTCCAGGCTGCGCCAGTATTTCTGGCCGCTCTCCGGCTCGGGACAGGGAGGAGGGATGGTTTTCATCGATGACAAGCGGAGCAGTTCTGCGACGCGTTCACTTTCCAGTCGTGGACGAATTTTCTGCCTTGCTCGAGCTGTTTGCTGGCGGCGACTTCGGGATCGGGATCCCAGGTCCAATCGAGCTGGGTGATCTTGTCGACCGGACGCAGGTTCAGTTCCGGATTGCGATGGCAATCGAGGCAGAACGTCATGCTCAAAGGCTTGGCGTGCTGCACTTCGTCCATCTTATGGATCTCTCCATGACATTTCACACAGGAGACGCCGCGGTTCACGTGCACGGAATGGTTGAAGTAAACGTAATCGGGCACTTTATGGACCTGCACCCAAGGGATCGGTTTGCCGGAAGCGGCGCTTTCGCGGACCAGGGCCAGCCGGGGGTCATCTTTGAGCACCTGGTTATGGCAGTTCATGCACGTGGTCGCGGAGGGGATGTTCGAATACCAGGACTTCTCCACGGCACTATGGCAGTACCGACAATCGATCCCGAGCTGATCGACATGCACGGAATGCGGAAACCCGACCGGCTGAATCGGCTGATAACCGACCCGCGTATATTTGGGTGTGAAATAATACCAGAGTCCCCCAATTACGCTGGTGGCCGTCAACAAGCCGCCCACCACCAGGATCAACGGAAGCCGGTTGGTCCACTTTGGAAAAATGGCTGGCATCTCAGTGCGTTGTTCAGTGCGTTATGTCAGGGCGCAAAACGCGCGGTTGTTTGGATACGTCAGAACGACTACCGGAACCGACTACCGGAACCGACTACCGGAACCGACTACCGAAAACCGACTACCGAAAACCGAAAAAAACGACTGCCGAAATCGGCAAGAGCGGTGTTCTTGACGATGGAGCCCCCAGCCGTCAACTGTTTTTTCTCACTGCAATTCTCGACTGCGTTCCTCAGGTTCCCGACCCCAGACGGGTCAGCGGATGTTACCGCCAACCACTGACTCACCCATACCTCGCTTGCTCTGGCTCTGGCAAGAAACTTTGTGAAATTTTTCACAAATTCGGAACTGTTAATGCCGCTGATAAGATCTGGTGAACCCACACCGCCGTTTCCCAGCTCTCCGACCCTCCCGGCCGGCGGCCTTCCATGCTTGCTCTTCTCCCTCCCGTTCAACCGCCTCCGCGACGGCGCAACCCCGCCAGATAATCGTCCAACCGCATCGCGGACACCGGGTAGGCCGTCCCCAATTCCTGTGCAAAAAGCGAGACCTTGAACTCCTCGATCATCCAACGAAACGTCTGCACATCCTTGAACAGCTCCGGAGCATGGGACGCCCCCGAAAGGCGAAGCAGGGCCGCACGGTAGGGAGCCAGGCGACGGGCTTTCTCCTGATCCTTCAACGGATTCAGCGCGGCACGTTCCGCCCGAATCAGAAGCGCCTTCAGATAACGCGGGAAATGTCCCAATTGCTCGAAGGAAACCGTCTGCAAAAAGTCTGTCGGCAGGAGTGCAGCTAGTTCCTCGGCCAGAAGCGCGCCGAGGCCGGAGGGTTGGCCGGGGCTGTTCGGGGTTGGCTGGTTGCTGAGTTGCCCCAGACTCGTCAAAGTCTTGCTGCCGCCAGCGTTCGGATCCCGGGATGCCGGCCCGCAGCGGCGCAGAATTTCCTGTCGCAATTGCAGGATGGAGTCCAGTCGATCACTGAATTGCACGGCCAGACCAGGCAGGCGGCGTTGAGCTTCAGCGATCGCCGTCTGGAAATGCGTCTCGGTCAACGCGGGAAACGCCTCGCGCGGCATGAGATGTCTCTTGAGATGCTCGAAGGCAGCATCCTGCAATTGCTCGGCGGAACACAAGGAACGCGCCGCGGGTTCCAGACGTGACAGGGCGCGCAGATCCCGCTGCAACCAACCCAATTCACGTCGCAAGGTCAGCTCAAGCAATCGATGAAGGCCAGCCAACCGGGCGCGACGTTCCGCTTCCTGACTTCGAAATAGCCGGACGCTGACGTGTTCGTCCTCGGTTTGCAGTCCGGGCCAGGCATACACCGCCAACTCGGCAGGATGTGTTCCCGAGCCAGGCCGGCCTTCGTTCACGGTGATGCGTTCGGGCAAATCGCCGAAGGTCCATCCCGTCAAGGCCGCGCGCTCCCAACGCTGCGCCACCCGCATCCAGTCCGGCGAGTCTCCAGCCGAGGTCGCCCGGATGTGTTCCACTTTCGGACGCAGCAGTTCAAGATCGCGTCCGGCGGTGAGGGGTTGTTGGTCGCGGCCGATGATTTCGATGCGCGGCCGCAGATGGGCTGGGAGCGCGTCGGCGCGCCAGTTCTGGGCTTCGACGGCCACGCCATAACGTTCCCGAAGGAAAAGGGCCAGGTCCTGAAGCAAGGAGCGGCCTGCGGGCCGGAAATCGCGCACGATCTCCGCAATTTTCGGCGCCAATGGCATCAGTTCACGCCGGATGCTGCGGGGCAAGGCGCGCAAAAGTTCGCCGGCTTGTTCCTCGCGCAATCCGGGCACCGCCCAGGTCAAACTGGCTGCGGACACAGTTTGGGCCAGGTCCACAGGCAACCGCACGGTTACTCCATCGGTCTCGTCGCCCGGCGCGTAGGCATAGGCCAGCGCCACCGGTTGTCCGCCCAAGGGAACCACGTCCGGAAAGGCGTGCGGGTCGTAATTAAGATCAATTCCGCCGATCAGATCTGTCTCGGCAGCACAGAGTGCTGACGTGCCGTGGCCTGCCCCCAGCCAACGGGTCAGTTCTTCCCGCGAGGACATGTGACCCAAGCGCGCGGCATAAAACTCGAACAGGGCCCGGTCCATATCCGGCAGGTCATGTCGCCGCACCCGCGTTCGCCACGTGGCGATCTTCTGACGAACCTGGCGGTTATGCTCGAGGAACCCATAGAGCGCCGGCACGGGAGCTGCCCGGTCGGCTGATTCCAGCAGACTGCGGCTGGTCGGGTTGCCGCGGGCGGACCTTTTTTCCGGGGCGAGGGCAGGTTCAGGAAACAAGCCCTCTTCGAGCAGCGCCGTTTGGATGAAAATCTCGGTCGCTTCAGTCGGGTTGATGTTCCCGTAAGCCACCTGGCGATGGCGAACTTCCAGGCCGTAGAAGGTCAGCTTTTCTTCAACGAGGACGCGACCAGCCTGGGCGTCCCAATGCGGGTGCTGATGTGATACCTGGCAGAGATGGGGAGCCAGTTCCACGATCCAATGCGGGTCGATGCCCGCCACGGTGCGCGCGAAGATCTGCGATGTTTCCACGATCTCTCCGGCCACAATCCATGGCGGCTGCCGGCGCGCGGGTTCGCGTCCGATCGGGCGGCCTCCACCTGACTCCGGCCCCTGCCCCGCGCGGTGGGCGGCGCCTTTCACTTTTTCATTACGATCAAACAACGTCGAACCCGGAAAGAGCATCACTTGCCGATTGCCGCAGGCCTTATACAGGTTGCGTTCGCTGCGGCAGGCCACATGCCCCAGCAAGCCGCTCAGGATGGAGCGATGAACGGCATCATGAGTCGCCTCGCGCTCATTGAGTTGTTCGGCACCCACCTCCTGCAAGGCTTCGTGCAACTGTGCATGCAAATCCTGCCATTCGCGCATCCGGGTATAGGAGAGGAAATGGGTCCGGCAAAATTTACGGCGCTGGTTCTGAGTGCGGAGTCGTTCCCACTGCTCATGGCATGCCTTCCAAATATTGAGCAGGGAAAGAAAATCCGACTGCGGATCGACAAACCGCCGATGGGCAGCCTCGGCGGCGTCCTTTTGGTCGAGCGGCCGCTCGCGCGGGTCCTGGATGCTTAAACCCGCGGCGATGATCAATAATTCGCGCGTGGCGTGCTCGCGTTGGGATTGCAGCAGCATCCGGCCCAGCGTAGGATCGATGGGCAAGCGCGCCAGATCCCGGCCCAACGGAGTCAGCTCCCGCCGTTCATCGCATGCGCCCAATTCCTGGAGCAGCTTGTAACCGGCCGCGATGGCCGCCGGCGTTGGCGGATCGAGGAACGGGAAGGTCTCAATCTCGCCCAGATGAAACGCTTTCAGGCGCAGGATGACCTCGGCCAAATTCGCCCGCTGAATTTCGGGTTGTGTCTGCGGCGGGCGCTCCGCGAAATCCGCCTCGGCATAAAGTCGGATGCAAACGCCTTCCTGCACGCGACCGGCCCGGCCTTGTCGCTGGCGGGCGCTGCTTTGGGATACAGGTTCGATCGGCAGGCGCTTGGTTCGCGTGCGCGGGTTGTAACGGCTGATCCGGGCCAGGCCCGTATCGATCACGTACCGGATCCCTGGGATGGTAAGGGAAGTCTCGGCAATATTCGTGGCGATGATGATCTTGCGCCGGGGCGAGTTGACAAAGACCCGTTGCTGTTCCCCGGCGCTTAACCGGCCGAAGAGCGGGATGATCTCCGAGTCCCCGCCGCCGCGGGCGTCCAGTAGATCGCGCATCTCTCGAATATCCCGTTCTCCGGGCATAAAGACCAAGACATCGCCTTGCGCCCAGCCTGGCTCGGTCAGAACCCGTTCCACCGCCTCAACGGCTGCGTCCACGAAGGTTTTCTCGCCGGTCTCCTCCGCCTCGGCGTCGAACGGAGCATAGAGGACCTCCACCGGATACAGGCGGCCGGAGACCTCCAGCACCGGCGCGTTTTCGAACGCGCGCGAGAACGCGACCGGATCGATGGTGGCGCTGGTGATGATCAATTTTAGATCGGCGCGTCGGCTAAGCAGCTCTTTCACATGGCCGAGCAGGAAATCGATGTTCAAGCTGCGTTCATGCGCCTCATCGATGATGAGCGCGTTGTATTCCGACAACAGCGGGTCGCCTTGGGTCTCCGCCAGCAAGATGCCGTCCGTCATCACCTTGATATACGTCTGCGCGCTCGAACGGTCGTCGAACCGGATCTTGCAGCCCACTTGTCTTCCCCATTCCACCTTCAGTTCCTCGGCAATCCGGCGTGAAATGGAAAGGGCCGCCAGGCGTCGCGGCTGCGTGCAACCGATCTTGGCCTCGATCCCGAGACCCGCCTCCAGGCACATCTTCGGAATCTGCGTGGTTTTGCCTGAACCCGTCTCACCGGCAATCACCACCACTTGATGATTGCGAATGGCGGCGACGATCTCGTCCTTGCGACTGGTGATGGGCAGTTCGGCGGGATAAACGATCGACGGCACTTCGCGGCGACGCCGTTCCCGCAACGCCACCGAAGCCCGCGCCTGCGCCAATAACCGGTCGAGGATCGCGTCGTGGGTGTCCGGGTGATGCCGATCCCGCAGCAGCCGAACCAAGCGCGAGCCTAGCCGGACC
>Ga0247664_1000432_pt1 | contig 10319 bp, 7 predicted proteins | sample CNK05_metaG_FD_182715 | JGI IMG/M metagenome (GOLD analysis project Ga0247664, IMG submission 182715) | Soil microbial communities from Purdue University Martell Research Forest, Indiana, United States - CNK05 | ecosystem: Environmental > Terrestrial > Soil > Temperate forest > Bulk soil | place...
GCTGGCATAACGTTCTTCGGCCTGCAGGTCGTCCCACGAAACAAAATTCTGTTGGCCCCCGCCGCGTTTGGTGGCCTGGCCGCGATGCCATTCCGACACGAGAAAGTTATTGAGGGAACTGAGCAGGAAGGTTCGAAACTTGCCTTTTTCCCGGGCGACATTGCGCAGAAAATCGCGTTGCAATAAGCGCGCGAAAAATTCCTGGGTCAGATCCTGCGCATCGGCCACCGGCACACCGCGGCGACGCACGAAGGCATAAAGCGGATACCAATAAGCGCGACACAACAGCTCGAGCGCCCGCGGTGGGCCGTTCGACGCCTCTTCGCGGGCGGCCAGCACCACGCTCCAGTGCGTTGTGCGGAAAAAGCCGTCCGGCGTGGACGTTTCCCCAGCCTGGCCATGGTCGGCCGCGCTCATCCCCACAATTCCAGCACAGGTTGTTCCTCGCTCAACGGAAAACCCAATAACGATAGCCCGCCCACGGGCAGCATTTCACGGCGGCTGACCATTCCCCGAACGCGCGTACGCGCGACGGCAAGGGAAAGCGTCAACATACGTTCAGCAACGGGCTTCGCCCACCCGGCCAGTGTTGCTTCTTGGCCCAAGGGGCGGTGCCCACACCTATCAGCTCGTTTATGCCACGCTCGACGGACGATAGTCGAGCGCAGATGACTGGCAGAAAAATGACGGGCGGAGGAGGCAGAAAGGCGACTGGCAGAAAGATGAGAGAAAAGGAACCAGGAACGAGGAACCAGCAACCAGGAACGAGGAACCAGCAACCAGCAACCAGCTACTCCAGGTCCGACGTGACGACCTGGAGGATATCTTGTTCGCGTTGCTGGAGGAGATGGCCGAGGGGAGTTAAGACCGCGCGATAAATCAACATCGCTGCACCCGCCAACAGGAGGGAGAGCAGAAGGTTGACGGGCACCAGCGCTGAGCCGCCAGCCATTTGCCAGAGCAAACCCGCCAGAGGCGCGATGTAGACAGGCAACAACAGCACCGGTAACAAGGCCGTGCCGGCCAGGCCCAGCAGCATGGCTTTCACCGGCACCTTGGCGGCCTTCATCGAGCCGGGTTGAACCCGATACGGCGCAATGATGGAAAGACAATTGCCCGCCAAACAAAGCACCGCCAGCATCGTCACGAGTTGAAACAGCGCGGCCACCGTGTCAAGCACCGGCAGCCGGGCCAGGAATGTCCCGAGGCTCAGCAGAAGAAATCCTATCCCGAACACGACCGGGACGGCAGCGAGATTCTTCCCGAGCAGAACGAGACGGCGATCGGTGGCGCTCAGCACAAAGGTGCGGAAGCTTTGCCGATCGTACCCGAACTGATTGGAGAAAAACTGGAATAACAGAAACCACAGCATACTGACGACGCCGCTGGCCAGAAAGGGCTTCGCCGCCTCCGGCAAGGCAGAGCGTGTGCGTCCCAGGAAGATGACTCCAAGGACAATCGTGGCCAGCAGTGGCATGGCAAAGGCCATCTTTACTTCGGGCGCACGCGCGAGCGACCGGAACGTGGCCAACGCGACCGCCTGAGCCTCCTCCGGGATGCCGCGTAGTTGCGTCTCCAGCAGGCCGCCGCGGTACGGGGCTGGCCTTGGTTCGCTCTCGGCCGGGGCCGGTGTTATTTGAGGTCGAGACGACAGCTCGCCTGCCACGCTAGGGCTGGAGCTGGACTTGGCGCCCGACGCGGCTTTGTTCCCCACGTCTCCCTGGTAATAGCGCAGGGTGGTTCGATAGGCCCGACGCAACCCCAGCAGGCCCAACAGCACGCAGCCGCTGCCCTCGAGGAGGGCGGCCCAGGCTCGTCCTTCGGCCAGGTGCCGGGCGCTGTCGGGGAGCCAAAGCAACGGCACGAAGGGATGAATGCGGACCACCGTCGCGAGCATCTGTTCGCGATCTTCTTTTCGCTTTTCGCGGGCCGCTTGAGTTTCCTGAGGCTTCAGACCGCGATGGGAAGGTGAAGGCTCGCGGGTCCGCAGCACGTTGAAGTAAAGATTCGGGAGTTGCCCTACCAGCATCATAGCCATAGCGATGCCCACCACGATGGTGCGCCGGCGCCGTTGATTCGCCATCAAAGCAGCCAGCCATCCCCGCAGACAATAGGTCCAGGATGTGATCAGAAAAAGGAAGCCCACCACGGACGGGATCAGAATCACCATGATCACGCCCCGTCCCCAAACCAGCCCCAGCGCCAATCCCAACATAGCGGGGGCCAACACGATCAAACTCAGGGTCAGATGCGACGCCAGATAATTAAACACGAACACCTGGCGCAGCGAGACCGGCAGATGCATCAAGCGCGCCAGATCGATGCTTTCCGAGCGCTGCAGCTCCGCCACCAGCCCGATTAACCAAAAGAAAAGGAAAGCGACGATCAGGCCGTCCCAAACCAACATGAGAATCTCCGGCGCCAATGGCCCGAAGATAGTCCCGCCCAGGAGCAGCCCGGCGACTCCACCTCCCATCGCGGTCAAGCCGGCCACGCCCAGCATCAGCATCGTCAGCACGCGCGACAACTCGCCGCTGCGCTGCAGTTGATTGCGCGATAACCGCCAGCGCAGCCATAAAATGGTTTTGAACTGAGCCCAGTTCATCGGCGGTTCAACCTTCCAGCCAGCTTAACTTGCGTGCTTCCTGATGGCCGCCGCCAAGGACTTCCAAAAATTTATCCTCCAGGGATGCGCCTTGACGGAACTCGGCCATGGAGCCCTGATGCACGAGCCGGCCCTGGGCGATGATGCCGACGTCCGTGCACAGTTTCTCGACGATCTCCAGCACGTGCGAGGTGAGAAAGATCGTCGTGCCGCGTTCGACGCAACGCTTGAGCATATCGCGCAAGACCCGGGAGGCCACCGCGTCGACTCCTTCGAACGGTTCGTCCAGGAAAAGCAAATCCGGATCGGGGAGCAAAGCCGCGGCCAGCGCCAGTTTCTTCTTCATCCCATGCGAAAATTCCAGGGTCAGCTTCTTTTCGTCCTGCGCCAGATCCATCAGGGCCAGGAGCTCATGACAACGTTCGCGCACCACATCGATCGGCAACAAATACATGCGCCCGATGAAGGTGAGGTACTCGCGGGCCGTGAGGTTATCGAATAATCCCAACTGCTCGGGCACCACCCCGATGCGGCGTTTGATCTTCAAGGCGACTTGGGGCTGGCTCATGTCTTCGCCAAAGATCCGCATCGAACCGCTGCTGGGCGCCAGCAGGCCGGTCAACATCTTCATCGTGGTAGATTTGCCGGCGCCGTTGGGCCCCAGGAAACCGTAAAAACGGCCCTGCACCACCTGCAGGTCCACGCCTTGCACGGCACAGAAATTTCCAAAGTGCCGAGTGAGCCCGGCCGTTTCGATGGCTAAATTCATTTCAAACCGTTCACGCAACAGACCGCCACTCTGCGCCCCGTCGAGGGGGGCGGCTTCCGCCTGCGCTTCTCGTTTTCATGATTTCATACGATCACAGGAAGGTAAAACGGGGCTCGCCTATGTAACAGGTCTCACCGGTTAACTCCACCAAATATTCCTCCGGGTCCTCAGGTCCTCAGGCGCTAACCGCTGGAATCCCCTCTCCCCTCAAGTTCCTGTTTAGCGCGCGAGGGAGCGCGGCGTTTACGCCGCTTCAATGTCCGGCGGGTCGGCCGCGATGGGAGTTGCAGGCGCTTGCTCCGATTCCCAACTTGAAGCGGGCTGAAAGCCCGCGCTCCGGGGACGTTAAACAGGCCCCGGCCCTCTCCCCGTTGAGGGGGTTGAGGGGAGAGGGGGATTGGCAGTGATCGCAGGCAGTTGCACCACCAGCTCCTCACCGGAAAAGTCCAGGTGCACAAAATCGGCCGGCCCGCCCACTTTCAACCCGTGAGTGAGTCCCATCAGTTCGGCGGGCCCGGAGGCGGCGCGGTCCCAGACGTCGCGCCAAGGGCAATCGAGCATGCGCGCGGCGCGCAGGACCCCGTCGATGGGGCGGAGAGCGCTGCCGGCAAAATTCGCGCTGCCGGGCAGGCGCACGACTTGGTCGGCGCCCACCTGGAGTTGGAGGCGGCCGAGTCGATAATGGCCGGGTCCAGCGCCGGCGGCCGCCATGGCGTCGGTGGTGTAGTAAATGGATTCAGCCGGAAACAACCGATGGATCAGTCTAAACAAGGTCGGCGAGACATGGATGCGATCCGGGATGAGGCCGATGATCAGCCCGCTGGTTTCGAACACGCGCCACAGAATGTTGTCGTGACGATCCAGATCGCGCGGGCATCCATTGCCTAGATGGGTGAAGGCGCGGGCGCCGCTTCGCACGGCTTCCGCGAGAATGTCGGCCGACGCGTTGGTATGGCCGAGGCTGACTCGCATTCCCAAACGGACAGCTTCCGGAATGAGGTGGAGGGCACCGGTGCGTTCCGGAGCAATGGTCAGGAGCAACGGATCGGGGCCGGCGACGTGACGAAGTTCCTGCAAATGCGCCGGGGTAGGGTCGATCATGAGCGCGGGATCATGGGCGCCACAGAATCCCGGAGCCGCGCAGAGAAAAGGCCCTTCGATATGCCATCCGACCACGGCGGCTTGCAATTCGAGGGATTGCGCCCGCAAAGCGCGGTACTGGCCCAACCGTCGCAAGAGCCGGCCCCACTCGTCCGTCACCAGCGTGAGGAGATAACGACCACATCCATCTCTGGCCAGTTGCCTCGTGGCCAGAAGCAGTTCCTCGAGCGATACCGCATCCTGCTGAAAATCGATTCCGCCATACCCGTTGACCTGCGGATCCAGCAAGCCCGGAGCAATCCACAGCTCCGGCGAACAAGAATCGACCGTGGTCACTTCGGTGATCTGCCGGCCGGCCCAACGAACGCGCGTGGGGTTGCCCGTCCGGTAATGGCGCCCGATGACTTCGTGGTCGTTCATGCGGTAGCCGAATCGACTGCAGCCGCCCCGGCTGCCGGACGGTTGGAGCGATAAAGAAGATCCACGATGTTGCGCACGTATTGTTCATCGGTGGTGCCGTCGGTGGCTTCGGTTGGAAAGGCGACTTTGGCGCGGAAATGGTTGGCCAACTCGGCAAACAATTCAAGGCGCGCCTGCGGTTCCAGCAGATCGCGGCGGACGAGAGCTTGGAGCGCCAGCGACCCTTCTTCGGCGGACACGCGTTGCCGCAGGCGCGCCGCCAGATGCGGGAAAGCGCGCAGGGAATTGAACTTGCCCGCCAGCAATTGATCGAGGTTGGGTTCCGTCAATTTAGGGATGCGAATGACCACGGTGTTGGCGGCAAAGTCACCCAGGCGTTGAGCTCGGCGGCTTAAGACCAGAGCCAGGCCGCCGACCAGATACATGGGGATCATGTCGACGACCCGCAGCAGGTTGCGGATGACCACCTGGCTGAACTTGAGCCGCAATCCTTCTGCGTCCATCACCCGCAGACGCAGTATTCGTTTGCCGAGAGTTTGTCCGCGCCACATCCATTCGAAGTAGATGCTGTAACCAATCGAGAGAACAAAAAATGCCAGCAACCCGATGGCCTGGCCGGCCCCGCCGGTGACCATGGACAGCAGGACGATGACAATGCCCAGGATTGAACTGACCGCGAAGAGGATGGCGGCGTCGATCAGCCACGCCATAAACCGCGATACGGGTCCGGCCAAGAGCTGCGAGAAGACGATGCCCTCGGGCGTGCGGATGAGCAGGGTGCTGGTCTTGCTCATGCCGATGCGCTGGGCGGCTGCGGCAAAACAGCCTTGGTTGGGCGGGTCTGGCCGGCGCGGCTCAGGAAAGCCACCAACAAGGCCAGTTCCAAGCAGCCGAAGGTGATCTTCACGGCATAAGGCAGGACGGGCTCATGGTATTGCGAGAAAAATGCCTCGACCAAACCCGCCCACACCAACATCAGGGCCACGCCGAAGATCAACGTCGTGAGATCCGGCGTGACCGCACGCAGACGCGCCCGCAGGCCGCGGCGTTGGCCCCATCCGATCAGAGCCCCGGCCAGGACCAGACCCGCTTGCCCGCCCATCAGGACGGCGGGCAATTCGATGACGCCGTGAGGCAGCAACCAGCCAAGCAGAAACACCGTCTGGCCGGCCGCCACGTAGTCAACCGCGATCAGGCCGAGAATGATCCCGTTGTAAAACAGGAGCACGATCGTGCCGATGCCCCAGCTTAATCCCAGGGCCAGCGCATTGATGGACACCTTGATGTTGTTCACCATCAGACGCGCCGAGAACGTGCTCATCTGCCCGGCGCTCTCATGACGAGTCCGATGTTCTTCGCGCGCGACCCGTTCCGACGGGTCATTCAGATGGTTGGCAAACATCTCGGGCAGAATCGCCGCCTTGGCGTCCGGATCAAAGGCCACGGCCAACCCGCCGAAAACGGCCCCGGCCATCGTGATCCCCACCGACAACCAGAAGGCACGCGCGTGCCGCCGGAAAGTCTGCGGGAGCGTCTGGAAAAACCAAACCAACGGCACAAATCGATGCCGCCGATCGCGGGTCTCGTGGATCTCGCCGTAGGCCCGCGCGATCAAGCTCTCCAGGTAGCGGCGCGTGTCAGGTTCGGAAGCGAACGTGTTGACCTTGGCCAGCCCCGCGGCGGCCCGTTCGTAGAGATAATGAAATCGCCGGACAGTGGCGAGGTTCAGAACCTGCTTGGGATCGAACTCCATCTTGTAAAGCAACGATTCCAGTTCGGTCCAGTAAGGCCGTTCACTGGTGATAAAGCGCTGCAGATCGATGATCATCCTGGTTGCTGGTTGCTGGTTCCTGGTTATTGGTTGCTGGTTATTGGTTGCTGGTTATTGGTTATTGGTTATTGGTTCCTGGTTATTGGTTATTGGTTATTGGTTATTGGTTATTGGTTATTGGTTATTGGTTATTGGTTATTGGTTATTGGTTATTGGTTATTGGTTTCCGCTTTCCGCTTTTACAACAGTTGCCGTTGTTTGACATCGATGTATTGCGACACCAGATCGACCGCCAACCGTTCCTGGTCCAGCAGCGAGAAACCGACCCCGCGCCGTTGCAGAACGATTTGAAGCTCGCGCAGGCTGTGCCACTGGAAGTGGCCGCCCAGATGCCGGTAGAGATCGTCCACCGTGGTCACGTCGGAATGGCTGAAGAGCGGATGAACTCCGGGCGGCTGGAGCATGTTGACCAGCACCAGGTGTTGTCCGGCCAACAGATGCATGTTGCGGACAAATCCTTCGGCCAGAACCGGGTCATCGAGTGCGGTGAGAATAATCAACAAGGCGCGGCGCCGCAGACGCGTCCGAATAAACGCGGCGATCTCATCGAAGTCGGGTGTGACCGGACTGGGTTCGAGGGTATAGAGGGCATCGCGACAGACGTTGAAATGTTCCCGGCCGTTGCGGGCGCGCAGGAACGTCTGGACTTGGTCGGAGAAAGTGATCAGGCCGAACAGATCGCCTTGATGTTCGGCGGCCTGGCCCAGGATCAGGGCGGCCGTCAAGAAACGTTCCAAAGCGCTTGGCCCGGCGCCTGGCTCCGGTGCGAGCACGTCGCCCGGCGCGTTCTGCGCGGCAGCGGCTTCCGCTCCGGCGGCGACCTCCTGCCTTGCCCGACCAGCTTTGGCGGCGTCCACCAGCCGGTCATCGGCTGGGCCGTTGGTTGAACCGACGGGACGTGCCGACAACCGGGACGTGTCGAGCACCACATACACCTCCTGGGTGCGCTCGATCTGAAACACTTTCGTGATCGGATGACCGCGGCGGGCGGTGGCTTTCCAATGAATGTCATCGAAACTGTCGCCCGGCACGTATTCGCGCAATTTCTCGAAATCGCGGCCTTTGCCGAGCTGACGTTGCGCGTGCAGACCGAACATGCCGCGATTCAGGAAAAGGGCCGCCAGATGTTTTCTTTCCGCCAACAAATTGGGGTAAACCCGAATTTCGCAGCGCACCGGCATGGATTTGCGGAAGGCCCAGAATCCGATCGGCGAACTGGCCTGCAGATAGGCTCGTTGGATCTGCAGACGGCCGCGCTTGCGGGGCAGGCACAACCAGTCTACTTGGGCGCGCTCCGCCCCGGCCGGCAGTATTACGCCGAATTCTTCCCTGGGCGACGTCAGGCCTGCCGGGAGCGCCAGGCCCAGGTGAACGCGTCGCCCCAGCTGGCGCAGGTTGATGACGACCAACGAGAGCGAGGCCGAACGATCCTTGGACAAGCGCACGATCCTTGGCAGTTCGACGCTGATCCCATCCAGCCGCACGGTGGCCAGACCTGCATCCAGCACTCCCAACAACAGCAAACCCAGGATCAGACAGACCGAAATCATTCCCGCCGCCGGATAAAGCGCGCCCAACACCGAAAACGGCAGCGCCACCACCGCGAACCAAAACAAAAAGCGTGTCTGTGGCACCAGCATATTAATCCGCCTCCGCCTCACGACGGCCCGGCGCCAGTGGTGGCGCCCCGGTCTGGGCCGGCCACCCGATCTCGTGCAAAGTCTGATCCGCGGCGTCGCGAATGGTTGGATCCAAATTATTCCGCAACGGAAGCAGGGCCGGCCCGGCCGCCGCTGCTTCGGCACCAAACAATCGCAGACCAAGGATGACGCTCAGGATCACTCCGCCGTGGTCATCTGACAGGCAACGGGTCAGGGCAGGCACCACCGTGGCGGCGTCGGCATGGAGAACACCCAAAGTGTCCGCGGCGCGGGCCCGAACCGCCGGGTGAGGATCTTTCAGCGCACGGAGAAGGACGGGGGCCAGGTCTGTTCGCCCCCTGAAACAGCGCAAGTCGCCGGCTGCCTCCACGCGAGCCTCGACCAAGCCGGTCACGACGAGGTTCGTGAGGATGGAAAAAGACTGTGGCCCGGCGAAGGCCAGGGCGCGCACCGCGTGGCCGGCGAGTTCGGGATCGCCCGTGAGGCCGGCCAGAGCGGGAATGGCGGGCGCGGCCAACGATTCGAGGGCTTGGCAGGCCAAGAGCGCCTGGCGCTGGCGGGTCGCGAGGGAAGCCGGATAGCCTCGACCCCAGCGTTGATGGCGGACCCAGTCATGCAGCGCGCCGCTCAACTGCGATTCGCGTTGGCTGAGAATGCGCAGGAGGGGCGGCACGGCGTTTGAGCCGATCGCTCGAATGGCTTCCGTGGCCTCACGTTCGCGCCGCAAATCGCCGTAGGTTTGATTTTCCAGGTAGTAACCGAGGGGAAACCCCTCGTAGACCGGCTCCGCAGGTTCCAGGCGATGGACCGCGGCGGTCACGGCCCCGAGCACGGCGGCGAGCGAGCCGATGGCAAGGAGCGGATGCCGAAACGTAATCATGGTGGAGGGCAGGCCAAGCTTTAGCGGGGAACGGCGACTTGTTGAAGGATGGCCTGGATGACCTCTCTGATGGTCAAGCCTTCGATTTCAAACTCCGGGCGCAGGATGAGGCGATGTTCGAGCACCGGGATGGCCATGGTTTTGATATCATCGGGCGTGATGAAATCGCGCATGACCAGCGCGGCATGAGCGCGGCTGGCGAGCAGCAGTGCCTGGGTCGCGCGCGGCCCGGCTCCGACCAGGACGCTCTCGTGCTGGCGGGTCGCGCGAATGACGTCCACCGCGTAGGCAGCCAACTCATCGCGCACGGTGATTAAGCGCAATTGTTCGCGCAAATTGTTGAGGTCTTCCGCGGTGATCACGGCGTGGACGGCGCCGCCGGCCAGGGTGGCTTCGGGCGATTCCGGGCCGAGCGTGCGTTGGGCCAGGGAAAGTTCCTCCTCCCGGGCCGGCGGCGCCATCGTGATCTTAAGCATGAACCGATCTTTCTGCGCTTCCGGCAACGGATAGGTGCCTTCGTATTCAATGGGGTTTTGCGTGGCGAATACGGTGAAATTGGCCGGCAACGCATGGGTTTCGCGATCGATCGTGACCATGCGCTCCTGCATGGCTTGCAAAAGAGCCGACTGCGTCTTGGCCGGGGCGCGGTTAATTTCGTCGGCGAGCAGAAACGAGGTGAAGATGGGCCCCTTGATCAGAGTGAACTCATTGCGTTGAAGATTAAAAACATTGGTGCCAGTGATATCGGCGGGCATGAGGTCAGGTGTAAATTGGATGCGCGCGAAAGCGCAGCCCAACACGTGGGCGAGCGTCCGCACCAACAATGTCTTGGCGACACCCGGCACGCCTTCAATCAAGGCGTGCTGCCCGGTGAGAATGACGATAAGACATTTGTCGAGCACGTCAGCCTGCCCGATGATGACCTTGGCCACTTCGGCTCGAGCTGAGTTCAGGACGTTCTTGAGATGATCAGGTGAGGTCATGAGGAGTGCGGAGTGCGGAATGCGGAACGCAGAATGCAGAATGCAGAATGTGGAGTGCGGAATGTGGAG
>Ga0247664_1000433_pt1 | contig 10291 bp, 8 predicted proteins | sample CNK05_metaG_FD_182715 | JGI IMG/M metagenome (GOLD analysis project Ga0247664, IMG submission 182715) | Soil microbial communities from Purdue University Martell Research Forest, Indiana, United States - CNK05 | ecosystem: Environmental > Terrestrial > Soil > Temperate forest > Bulk soil | place...
CCAAAGCGGCTTCGGCCTCGCGTTCGGCGGCGGTGAGGATGACTTTCTTTTCGCGGTCCGCGGTGGCGAACGCTTCGGTGTCCTTGATGCGTTGTTGTTCGGAGACGACGGTTTTTTCCACCTCGAGCCGTTCGCGGATGACGTTCTGGATACCCTTTTGTTGGGTTTCGATCTCCCGATCGCGGGCGATGCGGGCGAGGGAAACGATGCGTTCGCGTTCGGTGACTTCCATCAGGCGATCCTTCTCGACGCGTTCCTTTTCCACGGCGTCGGTGCGTTCCTTATTGCGTTGCGCCACGATGATCTGGCGGTCCTTGTTTTGGTTGAGGACCTGAAGCTCTTCTTCGACCGCGATGTGAGTTTGTTCGGCTTTGAGGCGTTGTTCTTCCTGGACCTTGCGGGCTTCGGCTTCTTCGCGGGCTTTAATCGTGGCCACTTCGCGTTTTTGTTTCTCCTCCGCTTCGGCCAGCTGCTTTTGCATTTCGAGAACCGCTTCACGAGTCTCGACGTTCTGTTTGGTGATGGTTTTTTCGCGGTCGTTGTCGATCTTGTTGGCGAGGACCTTCTGAGTGGCGGTCAGTTCGGTGATCTTTTTGATGCCTTCGGAATCGAGGATGTTGTCGGGGTTCAACAAATTGACCGGGGTCTGTTCGAGATAATCGATGGCGACATCTTCCAGGACGAAGCCGTTGAGATCGGTGCCGATCGCCTTGAGGATGCCTTCCTTGAGTTTGTCCCGGGAATTGTAGAGATCGACGAAATGGAATTGGCGCCCGACGGTTTTGAGGGCTTCGGAGAATTTGGCATCGAACAATTCGACCATGGCGGCCTGGCTGGAAGCGCGATCACAGCCGATGGATTGGGCCACGCGCAGAACGTCTTCGGGGGTTTGATTGACGCGGACAAAGAAAGCCACCTTGATATCGGCGCGCAGGTTATCCATGCAGATCAGGCCGTTCTTGCCGTTGCGATCGATTTCCACGCGTTTGACGGAGATATCGATGCTTTCGAATTTATGGACGACGGGGAACACCGCGATGCCACAGAAGGATACTTTGGTGCCGCCCATGCCATTGCGGACGAGCGCCTTGCCTTGCTGCACCTTGCGGTAGCAAGTAAGGAAGCTGACGATGCCGCCCACGACGATCAGCAGCAGCAAGACGCTGCCGAGCCAGACGAGACTTTCAATGAATAAGAACATAGATCAGGTCCTTTCCGTTTCCGGGGTAACTTTGACGACGTAATACACATTCTTGGTTTTATCTTCACGCACCACTAGACCCGTCTCGCCCTTGCGCAGCGGCGTGGAGTCCGACGCCCGGACATTAATCAAGAGCGGCGAGCCGCGCCGATCGATGCGCGCCTGGCCGAAGTTCTCGTTCACTTCGCTGGTCGCCACCACGCAAGTGCGGCCGATTAATTTCTGATGTTCCTCGTATTCGCGGTTCAGTGCGCCGAAGAATTTGGCCAGCGGCCAGGTCAGATAACGGGTCGCCACCGCGCTAATCAACAGATTGGGCACCACCAGCGCCAGCGCCCAACCCAACGAGCCGTGCCCAAAATAATGATTCGCGAGCATCGAGAGGAACCATAGGCCCAGCATCCAGACGCTCAGCACGATCATCGCCGGCACCTGGCCCGCATTGACAAAATGCAACGCGTGACTGAACAAGCCATGGCTATGCTCCCTGGCCCCGGCTTCGGCCCCATCCCCATCCCCATCCCCATCCCCATGCGCATGCGCGCCATCGCTGCCGCCAGGTCCGTCCGACAGCGCATCCCCATCGAAATGCCCGTCGGCGCCGTGTTCCACGGCGAGATGGCCATCCGCCGAAAGATCATGCGAAAGGTCATGGGAAAAATCGTGATGCAGATCGCCCCCGCCGTGATCGAACTGCAACAACCCAATCCCGACCAGGATCCAATAGGCAACCACGCCGCCCAACAAAACCGTGAACGGCAGGTTGGGCAAAGCGATGGCCTCGGTCAGGACTTCAATCATGAGCCACCCCCAGTTGCCGGAGATGAGCGGGTTTTCGATCAGTCAGGCAGGTCTCGCTCAACTCCCTTTTCATGACGACTGCTATTCAACCAGCTCGACCCGCATCAGGCACGTACAAAATCCTCGGGGCTTTATACAGACGCTCCTTCGCGTGGAACTAATTCCCCTACCCCCAGTTCCAGGGGGGCGTATTTAGGCACTGCCCCCGAACAATGCAGTTTGGTGCGCGGCGTTTACGCCGCTTCATCGTCCGTCGGCTCGAGGACCAAGGCACTACCCAACAGCCCGCCCCGAGCCTGTCGAGGGGCTTCCTCCGATCCCCATCTCGAAGCGGCTAAAGGCCGCGATCCCGGGGGGGAGTGTCCTCGTCAGGTCGGGCCCTGGAACTGGGCGCATTGCCAGCGCCTGCCAATCAAATGTCCGGCCGCAGGCGGCCCAGCAGCTGTTCGCGCAAGCGGTTCAGATCATCCACTCGAGTCTGCGCCGCCTGCAGTTGTTCCTGAAGATCGTGTTCCTCCGCGAGAAGTTCCTGGAGCCGGAGCGCGGCTGCGGCCCCAGATTCCTCGTGCCCGGTTTCGGTGAGACGCCGCAACTCCGCCTGACACTCGTCACGAGCCCGGAGGACCGCCGCGGCCGTTTCACGGAGTTGATCCCGAGCGTTGATGGCGGCCGCCAGGGCCTGATTGCAAGCGTCCAGGCGTCGGCGCGATTGCTCCGCGTCGCGCGTCGCCGCCGCCGCGGCGCTGGCGGGGGCGGGCTCGGAAAGCAGCGGACCGGGGCCGGATTCGAGGTTGACGCCATGGCGAACCCAACGCCCCAAGCGGCGAAGCAATAGGCGCAGGCGCCCACTCAATCGGGCAAACAGACGTTAGTGACGTGTCTCATAGAGGACCGGCCCGGCCGGAGCCAGCCATGCACCAAGCGGTGCGGCCACTTATCAATTATGCTTCCGGCGTAATTCCCAGCACGACGTCGAAGGTGGCCGCCAATTCGCCGGCCCGGCTGCCCTTGAGCGGGACAAAATCCACGGTCACAGCCGCGCGAGCTTTTTCGTCCTTGATACCTTTCCAGATGCCATCCTTTTCGTTGCCGGGATGGCCTTTGATGTAGCACTGGGTGGTAAGCAATTCTTTCCCGCCGCGTTTGATCTTGTAATGGATATGCGGGGTGCGCCCCGGGTACGGGACGGGCTTAATGGTGCGAAAGAGATATTCACCGGTGGACCCGGTGATGAACCGGCCGAAGCCCTGGAAGTTTTTGTCGCGTTGGCCGGAATTGCCGGTCCTGCTGTGCAGATAGGCGCCGTGGGCGTCGCACTGCCAGATCTCGACCACGGCATTGCGGATCGGATGGCCCTGGGCATCGAGGATGCGCCCGCTGACATACGTGACTTCCCCCACCGACGGAGTGATGGAGTTGTTGATCACGAGCAGATCATTATCCGTGTCGAGCGGGAGATGATCGGGATAAAATGGGCCTTCAGTCTGGGCGGGCGTGGTAATGAGCGCTTCGGCAAAGGCGCCGGCTGTGGTGAAAAATGCGGCCGCAAAACCAGCCTGCCGCAGAAACGCGCGCCGATTGGCGGGCGCGAGTTGGAGATGGGGATGAGTGGTGTGGTTCATGAGAGAGCTTTCACCTGCACGTCATGTGCACGAACATTGGGGCCATGAACCCAACCCAATCTCACGTAGCAGCCGAGGTAACGAGGTACACCCTGAGCCTTGTCGAAGGGCTCTGGTCTTTTTCCCGGAGAACGCGTTGGGGTAGAGTGAGCCCCTTCGACAAGCTCAGGGCAGGCTTCCTGACGTCGGCTGCTACCTGAGGGTCGGTTCATGGAGTGGGGTCTGGTTGGGGCGTGGTGCGGTCAGGGACTAGCGCGGAGATCAAATCGGATGACCACATTGTCGCGGATAAGATCGTCCGGTTTGCCTGGGTAAACGATCCCGAAATCCTTGCGGTTGATGGCGAAGTCCGCTTTGACGGTGGCGGCTTCGTCGGAGACTTGGATGGTGGCGGGGAAAGCGATGCTCTTGGTCACGCCATGCAAGGTGAGGTTGCCCGTAACCTTGGATTTTCCGTCGGGGCCCGGTGGTTCCACGGAAGTGACGGCGAAGGAGGACTGAGGAAACTTGGCCACATCGAAGAAGTCAGGACTTTTGAGATGGCCGGTCAACCGATCGACATCGGCCCAGGTGGAGGCCATATCGATTTGGATGGTCGGATTGCCGACGATCTTGCCGCCGCTCACGGGCAGGGTTCCGGAGAAGTTCGTGAACCCGCCATTGTGGCTTCCGGTCACTTTCGAACCGGTGAATTGAAGTGTGGACCCGGGGCGAATGACATACGGTTTGCCGGCGCCGTCCGAGCTGGAGCTCGCCGACTGCGGGGCGGAGGCGGAGGATTGCGGGACTTTGCTGGCGGGATCGGAGCAGCCCGCCAGCAGAGACATTGACAACACCAGGGAACCGCCCCAGCGGCCGAGGGGAACAGAAAAGATAGCCATGGGCGGAGGATACACACAGCCGGCTGGGTTTGGGAATAGAGAACCGATTTTCTCCGTAACCAGGGCGTCGGTTTGCGTGCCTTAAGAACGTTCAGCAACCAATCGAGAACCAGCATACTGCGATGAAAATCAGGAACCGCATGTCTATCGCGCACGCCCTCATCCTGGGCAGCCTCACTCTATCTCTTAGCCTGCAATCCGCCCAGTGGACGGCCGGGATGAAAGAAGGGAAAGCCGAATTCAAATCCATGGGGCCCTTGGCCTTCGGTCCCGAGGGGATTCTGTTCATCGCCGACGCCCAGGCCGCCGCGATCGTGGCCGTAGCCACCGGCGACACCAAGCCGGCCACTGGCGAGACCACGATCAAAGTAGAGGCGCTCAACCAAAAGATCGCCAGCCTGCTGGGCACCACCGCCGATCAACTGCTGATCGAAGATCTGGCCGTCAACCCCATCTCACGCCAGGCGTATCTGGCCGTATCACGCGGACGCGGCCCGGAAGCCACGCCGGTGCTGGTGCGGGTCAAGACCAGCGGGAGCCTTGAAGTCGTCGATCTGGGTCAGGTCCAGTTCTCGCGCGCCGACCTGCCCGATGCGCCGGCGGACAAGGTCGCCGGCGAAGGCCGTCGTCAGAGTAATCCCCGCCGCGAATCCATCACGGACATCGCCTTTTTGGAGAACCGGGTGCTGGTGGCGGGTCTTTCGAATGAAGAATTTTCCTCCGCGTTGCGTGCGATTGCGTTTCCGTTTCAGACGGTCGCCGCCGGAACGAGCCTGGAGATCTATCATAGCGCCCACGGCGCCTTTGAAACGCGCGCGCCGATCCGCACTTTCGTTCCGTTTAATATCGGCAATGAACCGCATCTGTTAGCTGCCTACACTTGCACGCCTCTGGTGGAATTCCCCATCCAGGCGATTAAGCCGGGCGCCAAACTGAAGGGCAAGACCATCGCCGAACTCGGGAACCGCAACCGGCCGATTGACATGATCGTTTATCAAAAGGACGGCAAAGATTATCTGCTCCTGGCCAACCAAAGCCGTGGCATCATGAAAATCAGCACCGACTCCATCGAGAAAGCGGAATCGATCGAAAAACATGTGCCGGACGGTGGCACCAAAGGGTTGCCGTACGAGACGATCACCGCCTGGAAAGGCGTTTCCCAATTGGACAAGCTGGATGCTCAGCACGCTCTGGTCTTGCGGCAACAGGATAGCGGTTCGCTGACGCTCGAATCGCTCCCGTTGCCTTGATCGGTCAACCTGGAAAGACGGTGCGCGGCGCGATGAATCGGAGTTGCTCGCGCCGGGCCGCGCTCGTGAGCGGTGCGCAGGGCCACAGAGTGCTCGTTTCTCCAGTCGCTCAGTGCCACCGGGCCCTTCGTCTGGGCCGTTGCGTCCTGGCCTGGTTGATTTCACTCAGCTCATTTCTCTCATGCGCGTCTGGGGCCTCCCTCCATTGGGTGAGCCCTCCCGATGCCCCGGAATCTTCCACCGTCCAGCTTGGCGAACTAACGGCCAGCGAATTGAGTGAACTGCGACGCGCTCACCGGACGCTGGACCAATGGCAGCAGCTCCTGGCCGTGCAGGTCGAACAGGATGACCTTGCGGCACAGATTGGGCTGCCGGCCATGGCGGGTGAATATCGGGTTGGACCAAAGTCGCTCACGTTCACGCCAGGGTACCCGCTGGTGGCGGGCGTCCGGTATCGGGCGGTCTTTTATCCGGATGCCTTGTGGCACGCACGCCCCCAAGGCACGCCGGCTTTGACCCAGGTCTTTAGTTTGCCGGCCCGGGCCACGAACGCGACGACGGTGGTCACCCAGATTTATCCCACCACGCCGTTGGTTCCGGAAAATCTGTTGAAGTTTTACATCCATTTCTCCGCGCCGATGAGCCGGGGGCATATCTACGATCATATCCGGCTGCTCAACGACACAGGGCAGGTGGTGGAACTGCCTTTCCTGGAGATTGACGAAGAATTGTGGGACCCGGACTTGAAGCGGCTAACGTTGTTCATTGATCCCGGACGGATTAAACGCGGGGTCCAGCCCCTGGAGGAAGTCGGGCCGTCCCTGGTCAACGGTCGGCGTTATACTCTGAAGGTGGATCCCGGCTGGCGTGATGGTCGGGACCGGCCGCTGCGCGCCGGGTTTGAAAAACATTTTGCCGTGGGACCGCCCGATCGGACCCCACCGGATCCGGCCCAATGGCGCCTGGACACACCCCGGGCAAGTTCAAGCGAACCTTTAAAGGTGACCTTTTCCGATCCGATGGATCACGCGCTGGCCTTGCGGATGATTCACGTCACACGCGGCGCCGACAAATCCGAACATCGGGTGGAAGGCACAATCGCGTTGGGCGAGGAAGAACGGCAATGGACTCTCAGGCCAGCGGAGCCGTGGCAGCGCGGACCGCATCAGTTGGTGGTGCGCTCGACGATCGAAGATCTGGCCGGCAATAACATCGGCAAACCGTTTGAAGTCGATGTGCTCGAAGGCGTGCAACGGCACTTAAGCAATACCTGGGTGCGGGTGAAGTTCGACGTTCGGTAGTCGCCAGGACGTGCGACCAGCTTTTCTGAGTTCGGGATGCTCCTGTTGGCCTGTTGGTCGATTCGGCACACTAATCCAATCGAAAATATCGAAAATCACTCGTTCTTTACCGGTGGGCAGCGATCTCTTCGTGGAGCCGCTGGGAATGGCCATTCAGATGGGCATGGGCGTGGCCATTGACGCGTCCGGCGAATCCTTCGAGGAGTTTCTTGTAGGTGGCCAAAGCCAGCAACGGCCAGGCGTTGCGATACATGTCGTATTTCAGATAAAAGACTTTGGGGAACCCGGTGCCGGTGGTTTCGTGTTCGGTCCAGGAACCATCCTGGTTTTGGGTGCGCTCGAGGTAATCGATGCCGCGCCGGATACTGGGGCGATTGGGATCGTCGAAGGCGCATAAGCCCATGACGGCCCAAGCGGTTTGAGAAGCGGTGCTGGGACCTTTGCCTTTGAAGACGGGGTCATCGTAGGTATTGCAGCGTTCGCCCCAGCCGCCGTCGGGGTTCTGCACGCTTTCCAGCCAATCGCGGGCCTTGATGAGCCAGCGTTGGTTCATCTTGAAATCCAGCGCGCGCAGGCCGCGGAGAACCTGCCAGGTGCCATAGATGTAGTTGACGCCCCAGCGTCCATACCAGGAACCGTCTTCCTCCTGGTGATCGCGCACGAATTGAACGGCCTTGAGCACTTGCGGGTGCGTCAGGGAATAACCTTCATACGCCAGCAACTCCAGGATGCGCGCGGTGATATCGGCGCATTCCGGGTCCAGCATGGCGTTGTGATCAGCGAAAGGCACCTTCTCGAGCACGCCTTTGGTGCAGTCCTTGTCGAAGGCCGCCCAGCCGCCGTCCCGACACTGGAAAGTCATCATCCACTTCAGGCCCCGTTGGAAACAGGCGTCGCGTCGCCCCGGATCATCGGTCGGCACCTGTCGCAAAGCCAACAAAACCATGGCGGTATCGTCGACGTCCGGGTTCCATTTATTTTCGTATTCGAAGACCCAGCCGCTGGGCTCGACGTGGGCCGGATTCTTGTAGAACCAATCGCCGCGGACGCGGATTTCCTTGCTGATCAACCAATCCACGGCCTGTTTCATGCGCGGATCCTCGGCCGGGATGCCCGATTCGCGGAGGCAAATCGTGACGATGGCCGTATCCCATACCGGCGAAAAACAAGGCTCGATGCGCACGGAATCCTTTTCTTCGTGCTCGAGGTTCTTGAGTTCACGGACGGCGCGAATGACTTCAGGATGGTTGGGCGCATAACCCAACGCCTTGAGCGCGATGAGCGCATTGAGCATGGCCGGGAAAATGGCCGCCAATCCATTGCTGCCCTCGAAGCGTTCCAACATCCAACGCTCCGCCTTCTTCAAGGCCAGCTTGCGAAATGGCCGAAGATTGTTGTTCTCGACAAACTTATGAAGCTTATCGAGCCAGAGGAAGAAGTTGCGCCACGTGTACCGTTCGGGATCGGGCCGCAGGGCCAGGTCGCGCTCGTGGAACCCTTCAGGATAAAGCTCATCCAACGTCACGGGACAATTCTCCGGACGCGTCGGCTTGAAATGGTTAATGATGGCCAACGGGACAAGCATGGACCGGCTCCAGTTGCTCATCTCGTTGAAGTTCACATAAAACCATTTGCCGATCAGGATGACCTCGCTGGGAATGGTGGGCACGTAATCCCAGGGAAATAACCCCAACAAAGCCAGATACAATTTGGAGAACGTGTTCATGCGCGGAACACCCCCCAAACTCAGCGCCACTTCCCGCGCCTTCAACATCCGCGGATCCGTCACCGGCACACCGGCCAACTTCAAGGCCAGATACGCTTTGATGGTCGCATTAACCTCGGACGGGCCCCCATAATAAATGTTCCAACCCCCATCGGGCAGTTGCATCGAGGAGATATGATTGACCGCTTTGCGCTGCCATTCCGGGTCGACGCTGCCGTCCCAATGATGAAACGCCACCGTGTCGGAAACCAGGGTGGAATCGACCATCAGTTCGCCGACCCAAAATCCCTCAGGTTTTCGGATGCCTAAAAGGTAGTTTTGGGACCGCTGGATGGCGGTTTCAAGAAGCTGTTGCTGGCTGGACGACAGTTCGGTTGTGCTCGGCTGGCCACTCAGCCGATCCCTTTCGTGCATTATCACGGACACCAGAGCAGTTTGCGAAACGCAGGCTGGCGCTGTAAAGCCCTTATTTTGAGGGTTTGGTGAGCTGGAAAAGCAGGAAGAAGGCCGTTCAGACGTATTGCGACCACACCGCCAACGTGCCCATTCCAAGGGGGTGACCGCAAAACCACCACAATTCCTTGGGTCAGGAAAACTGGCATCGCGCTCGATCTGTGTGATGTGTCCCCTATATAAGGGACACATCACTAGCACTAGCGCGGGCCCACGCTGGCCGCTCCGGCTTGGGGGAAGATCTGATAAAGCAAAAAATAGATGAGCACGCCGGTTACAGACACATACATCCAGAGCGGCCAGGTCCAGCGCGCAATCTTCTTATGACGATCGAATGCGCCCCGTAAAGCCCGCAACAGGGTGACGATGATCATCGGCAGGATCGTCACCGCCAGGACCGTGTGAGTCAGCAGCAGCGTCAGATAAATCGGCCGGAACCAAGCCGGGTCCCGAAACACGGTGCGGCCAGCATGGAAATGGTAATAGAGATAGGAAACCAGGAAGAGGGCGGAAGCCGTGACGGCCGCCAACATGCAACGATGATGGGCATCGCGGCGACCGCGCCGGATTAGAATCAAGCCGGCGACCAGGCAACAGGCACTAAAGCCGTTGAGGGCCGCGTTTAACGGGGGCAAAACCGCAAGATTCATTTCATTTCTCCTGCAATAACCGTTGCACGGCCTTCATCACTTTTGCCGGCATCTCGGCGTCTTCGTTCTCAAACACCGCGCGGGCCTGGCCTTGGCCATCAACCAGGATGAATTGGGTGGAATGAATGAACAGATCCGTCGGCGTCTCTTGTTGCCCGGCGTCCTTGTCCAGGGCCGTCAGTTTCAACCCGTGCACGGCCAACTGCACCACGTCCTTCTTTGGCCCGGTCAGAAAATGCCAGCGACCGGATTGAGCGCCATACCGTTGTCCATGAGCGCGAAGCACTGCCGGCGTATCGTAATCCGGGTCAGTCGTCAGGGTGACAAATTTCACCGGCCATTGCGGGTTGATGAGACCTTGCAATTCGGCGGTGCGACGGGCCATCGCCGGACAGGGACAACGGTA
>Ga0247664_1000434_pt1 | contig 10282 bp, 8 predicted proteins | sample CNK05_metaG_FD_182715 | JGI IMG/M metagenome (GOLD analysis project Ga0247664, IMG submission 182715) | Soil microbial communities from Purdue University Martell Research Forest, Indiana, United States - CNK05 | ecosystem: Environmental > Terrestrial > Soil > Temperate forest > Bulk soil | place...
CGTTGGCGGCTCCTCCCGGGGCGACCGGCAATGACGAACGTCGATATTTCATCGGCGTGATTGATCCGGCCCGGCTGATGAGCGGCATCAACCTCATTGCGGTGGAAGTGCACCAGGACGCCCTGGACAGCCCGGATCTCAGTTTCGATCTCGAATTGCTGACCGACGTTGATCCCAACGCCGAATTCATAACTCTGTTGCGCGGCCCGTACCTTCAACTGCTGAACACCAATTCCATCACGATCCGCTGGCGAACCCTCGACGACACGTCGAGCCGCGTCCGGTTCGGCACCAGCCCCGATAACCTGTCCGCTGAGGTCGTCGACCCGGCCCTGGTCAGCGAACATGAGATCGCTCTGGCAGGTCTGGAGCCGTCCACGCGTTATTATTACGCGATCGGCAGCGCCCGCACCCAGGTGGCCGGCGGGCCGGATTATTATTTTGTCACCGCTCCGATGGCCGGAAAACCCACGCGCATCTGGGTCATCGGAGACAGCGGGACAGCCACTCCCCAAGCGCGAGCGGTCTACGAGCGTTACCATGAGTTCACGCAGGATCGGTATACCGACGTTTGGCTGATGCTGGGCGACAACGCTTATGGGATCGGCACGGACCTAGAATATCAGCGGGCGGTGTTCGATATGTACCCGGAGCTGCTGCGCCAAACGGCTGTCTGGAGCACGATCGGAAACCATGAAACCTACTCGATCGAACTGAATGGTTCTCATGCGTACTTCAATAACTTCACGTGGCCGACCGCGGGCCAGTGTGGCGGCGAACCGTCCGGCACCGAGCACTATTATTCGTTTAATTTCGGCAACATTCATTTCGTTTGTCTCGACTCGGAGGAATCCGCCCGTGGGCCCGAGGCCGAGATGGCGACCTGGTTGGAAGAAGATCTGTCGGGAAACACCAACGACTGGCTCATCGTCTTCTGGCACAGCCCCCCTTACACGAAGGGTTCTCATGACAGTGACAGCCTGATCGACAGCGGTGGCAACATGGTCCAGATGCGGGAGAACATTCTGCCGATCCTGGAAACGCACGGCGCCGATCTCGTGCTTTGCGGGCACAGCCATGATTACGAGCGATCCTACCTGCTGAACGGGCACTATGGCTATTCAACGACGCTCGACCTGACCATGCTCCTGGACGACGGCAGTGGTCGTCCCGAGGAAGGCGGCGCGTACCTGAAACCGGGCTCCGGCCCTGCTCCCAATGAAGGCACCGTCTACGTCGTGGCCGGCAGTTCCGGCTGGGCCACGTTCCAGGTTGGGCGACACCCGGCCATGCATACCTCCTTGCTGCGCATGGGGTCCCTCGTGCTGGATATCGACGCCCAAAGGCTCGAGGCCAAGTTCATCCGTGAAACCGGCGCCATTGACGACTCCTTCACCATCGTCAAAGGCGCCCAACCCGAGGCTGTCCGTTTAACCAGCCTGCACCTGCAGGATGGTCTGATCACCATCAAATGGAGATCGCGCCCCGGCAAGGTTTACGTTGTGCAGAAAGCCACCACGCTGGATGCACCGGATTGGGCCACCGCCAGCGATGAACTCCAAGCCAGCGGCTTGAATAGTTCCTGGACGGATATCGCTCTGCCCGGGGCCGAGAAGTGTTTCTTCCGCGTCGCGGAAATACGTTGACGCGCGCAGGACCTTTTATCATTCGGTCGCAGGCCGCACTCGTAGCCCTAATCGCTCGGGCGTCTGAGCGAACGACACCAGCCCGCCCTCTGACGTCGCGCCCCGGTACGGGTCATTGCTGATCAGCAAGTTGCCGTCAATATCCAGGTGGTCGGTCAAGTCGGCCAGGTGCGCGGCGGCCGTGATCAGCACGCTCGATTCGATCATGCAACCGATCATCGTCTGCAAGCCGGCCCGCCGGGCCGCTTGCAGAGCCTCGTAGGCGCCGCTCATGCCTCCTGCTTTGACCAGCTTCACGTTCACGCCGTGAAAACATTCGGCCGCTTTCGCAATGTCTTCGGCCTGATGATAGGATTCATCTCCAAAGATGGGCATGGGCGATCGTTGTTTTAACCAGACCCAGTCCGGCACGGGCGTGCCGTCCGGCATGGGCTGCTCAATGAATTGCACGTGGCCATCGGCCTTCAGCCATTCGATCTGGCGAAGCGCTTCTTCCTTGCTCGTCCAGGCCTCGTTCGCATCCACGCGCACCGGCTTGCCTGGCGCTGCTTCCCGCAGCGCAGCCAGGTTGCGCCGATCGTCGGGGCTCCCCACTTTCAACTTCAAAACCGGATAACCCGCTGCTTCCCGCGCTTTCTCGCGAATCACGTCCGGCGTGTCGATGCCAATGCTGAAACTTGTGACGTGCCTGTTCTCCGTAAAAGTCACCCCCAACATTTGTCCGATCGATTGGTTGGCCGCGCGCGCCGCCCCGTCCAGCAAAGCAATGTTGATCCCGCACTTGGCCGACCCGTGGCCCGCGCTCACCGAATCCAAATAACGCATGCTGCCGGCGACGTCATCGAAGGAAAGCCGGCGAGGATCCACCTTCTCGAGGAAACTCTCGATCACTTCCACCGGCTGCTGATAGCGCCCGGTCGAGGCCGCTTCTCCCAAACCGCGCCGGCCGCTCTCGTCCGCCAGTTCCACGAACACCACCGGGTAATGGGTCGTGCCCTCCATGCCGCTGGCGATCCGCCAAGTCCGCCGCAACCGCAAATCAAACCGTCGATAACCGAGCTTCATGCCTCAGGCATACGCGAGTATCGGAAAAGCGGAAAGCGGAAACAACCAGCTTAGACCACAGTCCGCCGGATTTGGCCGCGCCAGGCAAACCAGAAGGCGGCCGCGCCCCCCAGGCTGATCATGATCAAACTGATCGGCTTCAAATCCAAAAAGTGCGCCAGGAAATATCCGAAGCTCGGATCCTTGATGAACGGAAACTGCGCCCATTCCGAAAACACCCCCAGGCCTAATCCCAACACGCCGCACGCCAGGGCAAACGCGGTTGAATTGCCCCGCCCCAGCCAGCCCGCGCCCATTCCCAACAGCACTCCGGGCAGCGCCACGGCGTAGAATCCTTGTCCAGTCAGCCAGCCAAAAATGAAATAACCGGCCGCCCCACCCAGCACCGCGCCCATCAAACCACGTCCCCAACTCGAGAGCCCGTTCGGTTTCTGCGGTCCGGTCTGCTCTTCCATATCCACACCTCGCTGAGGTCAAGGGCGCGGCTTCAACTTGAGAAAGTTCTGCATGATGGTCCGCCCACTCTCCGTCAAAATGCTTTCCGGATGGAATTGCACGCCCCAGATCGGATGCTCCCGGTGGCGGATCCCCATCACTTCTCTTTCCTCAGTTTCGGCCGTGACTTCCAGGAAATCAGGGATGGTATCGCGTTGCACCACCAACGAATGATATCGTGTGGCCGCGAATGGGTTGGGCATGCCGACGAACAGATCCTGGCCGTTGTGTTTGATCAAGGAGGTCTTACCATGCATCATGCGATAGTTCACCACCACCTTGGCTCCAAACACATGCCCTATACATTGATGCCCCAGGCAAACCCCAAATAATGGAATGCGCGGCCCGAACTCGCGGATGATCTCATTGGATAACCCGGACTCCCGCGGTGAACAGGGCCCCGGCGAAACCAGGATCCGCTCCGGATTTAACGCCCGCACCTCGTCCAACGTGATTTGATCGTTGCGATGGACCTGCAACTCCACCTTCAACTCGCCCAAATACTGGACCAAATTGTAGGTAAACGAGTCGTAGTTATCGATCACCAGCACCATAACCGCTCGACGCTATCCAACTGCTCCCTCGGAAGAAAGACTATTCAAAAGCGGAAAGCGGAAAGCGGAAACACGGGCCGTGAACCGGCGCCGATGAACTTTAACCTCGATCAGCCTGGAATGACCCGTAAACATGCGCTCATGGCGAAAGCGGCTTTGCAGGACATCGTGCGTTATTGCGACAAGATCCTGCGCACCGACCAAGTCGACGACTATCCCGGAGCGCTCAACGGTCTCCAGGTGGAAAACCGCGGCGCCGTCACGCGGATCGCGGCCGCCGTGGACGCCTCCTCTTCCACCATCCGACTGGCCATGGCTGCTCGGGCTGACTTGTTGGTGGTGCATCACGGGCTGTTTTGGAGTTCGCGCCAGCCGTGGACGGGAAAGACCTATGAGCTCTTGCAGCTGGTTCTCGACGGCAATCTGGCTGTTTACAGTTCGCATCTGCCGTTAGACCTTCATCCCAAGCTGGGCAACAATGTCCAACTCAGCGCCGCGCTCGGTCTTCGCCGTCTCGAACCCTTCTTCTATTCCCGCAAGGAACATCTGGGCGTGTCTTCGCGAACACGCCTGCCGCTGCGAGAACTCCAGAAACGCTTGCGTGCCGCCGTCGGCACCAAACCTCTCGTGGTCCAGGGCGGGCCCAGCCTCTGTCAGCGCATCGGCGTGGTGACCGGCGGAGCCGGCAGCGAGTTGAAGTTGGCGGCCGCTGAAGGCGTGGACACGTTTGTCACCGGCGAAGGTCCCCATTGGACCTACGCCATGGCCGAAGAACTCGGCCTGAACCTGCTTTACGGGGGACATTACGCGACCGAAACATTCGGGGTCAAAGCATTGGCGGCCCATTTATCGAAGCGTTTCAGGGTGCCTTGGTGCTTCATCGATTATCCAACCGGGCTATGACGGGATGATGGCGTCCAGTCTCCTTGAGCCCCGCTTCAGGTTTACTCAGGCAAGTTGGCTGGGACTTGCTTGAGGAGCAGGTCGATGAACCGCTTGGCCTGAGGCGTGATCACCTGGCCTTTGCGCAAGACGACTCCATACGTCCGGATGGGAAAAAATTCGCCGGCCGGAATCACCTCCAGGCGTTGTTCTCCGGTGATGCCGATGCTGATGATGATGGAAATGCCGAGGCCGAGCTCGACGTATTTCTTGATCACTTCCCACCCGCCGACCTCCATGGCGACCTGATAAGCTAGGCCATGCTTCTTGAAGGTGCTGTCCACCATTCCCCACGTGCTCAGATTCCTGGGGGGCAGGATGAGTGGATACCGGCTGATCTCCTCCAGAGTAAGCTTCTTCTGGCGCGCTAACGGATGGCCCTGGCAGGTAATCACCACCGCTTCGTACGACACCATCGGATAAAACTCGATATCCGCCGGCACCTGCATGAGCGGCCCCACTGCGAAATCCACCAAGCCGGTCCGCAGTCTCTCGAGCCCTTCAACTCCAGTGACATTATGCAGACGCAATTCGATCTTGGGATAGGTTTGGCGGAACAGACCGACATAATCGGGCAACACATAGAGAATCGTGGACCAACCGGCTGCGATCTCAATCCGGCCCTCATCCACTTCCGCGCGGCGTTGCTTGAATTGCTTCTCCAGATCCTCCAGCCCCTCCACCAAGGGCCGCGCCATCTCGAAGAGCAGCTCGCCGTCATGGGTCAGCTGCATTTTGGCCCCCCCACGCACGAAAAGCTTCACGGCCAATTCATTCTCGAGACTTTGGATCTGTTGCGAAACGGCGGGTTGGCTTAAGCCCATGCGTTGGGCTGCCTTGGAAATGCTGCGGCTCACCGCTGCATAACAAAAGCCGCGCAATTGCTGGGCCCGATTCTGCTTATACCGATAACCCGCTTCCCCCATAATTGGCTTAGACTCGAATCTGTTCCAAGAGGCTGTTCTCGGGAACGTCGTCACTCGACCGACCTGTCCGACCACGACCCACGCGCCGGATGGCTGGCGGTTCGACCAAGAAGACCTATCGGACATCTTAGGCGCAAGCGTTAGCCTGAAGCTGAAGGCCCTACTCAGCCCTCTAACGAGGCGGGGCCTCAGAGCGGCAAGGCACTCCAAGGCCCCCAACGTTGCAAAGAATCGCCCTCGCCTTGCTGGTCTGAGGCTCTGCCTCGTTCGACTATTCACTCGGTTAATTCGGACTATTGAAGCTTCCGATTTTGCGCTTCAACGATCCAGGAGTATCAGTGTCAAGTAGCCTGAATGAACCAGCGCATGACGACGATTCAACTTCCCGAAGGACTGAAAGTGCAGGGGCCAGTCACCCCCCAGCAAAGCCAGATCTTCAGTCCGATCGCCCTGGAGTTCTTCGTCCGGTTGCAGCGGGAGTTTAATCCTCGCCGGCTCGAGTTACTTCACCAAAGAACCGTTCGGCAACAGGCCATCGACAAGGGCGCCTGGCCCGATTTCCTGCCCGAGACGAAATACGTGCGCGAGGGCGACTGGCAGGTCGACCCGGTACCGGTGGATCTGCAGGACCGGCGGGTCGAAATCACCGGTCCAGTCGATCGCAAGATGGTGATCAACGCCCTGAACTCCGGCGCCAAGTGTTACATGGCCGACTTCGAAGACGCCCATTCTCCGACTTGGGCTGCCACCTTGGATGGCCAAATCAACGTGCGCGATGCCGTGCGCGGTTCGGTGGAGTACGTGAGCCCGGAAGGCAAGCCTTACCGGCTTAACCCAAAGGTCGCCACCCTGCTGGTGCGTCCGCGCGGCTGGCATTTGCCCGAAAAGCATCTCAGCGTGGATGGCCAGCCCGCTTCGGCCAGCCTGTTCGACTTCGCCATGTATTTCTTTCATAACGCGTGGCATCGGGTGGAGCATGGGTCGGGCGTTTATTTCTATCTGCCCAAGCTCCAGCACTACCTGGAAGCCCGCCTGTGGAATGATGTCTTTATTCGCGCTCAAGAACTGCTCGGCCTGCCCCAAGGCACCATCAAGGCCACCGTCCTGATCGAACATATCCTGGCCGCATTTCAGATGGAGGAGATCCTCTTCGAGTTGCGCCACCATAGTGCTGGGCTCAATTGCGGTCGGTGGGACTACATCTTCAGCTACATCAAGACTTTTGCCCAACGCTCGGAAGTTCTGGTGCCCGATCGCGCCCAGGTCACCATGGCGACCCCCTTCCTCCGCGCCTATACCCTGGCCTGCATCAAGACCTGTCACCGCCGCGGCGCCTTCGCCATGGGTGGGATGGCTGCCTACATCCCGGTCAAGACCGACCCGGTCGCCAACCAGAAGGCCATGGAAAAGGTCCAGGAAGACAAACGCCGCGAAGCCGGCGATGGGCACGATGGAACGTGGGTGGCGCATCCCGGCCTCGTGCAAATCGCCACCGACGAGTTTGGTCGCGTGCTGGGAACCAAACCCAACCAGATCGATCGCCGGCGTGACGACGTCGTGGTTTCCGCCGAGCAACTCCTGGAAGTGCCTCGCGGGACCATCACCGAGCAAGGCCTGCGCAGCAACATCCGCGTTGCCATCCAGTACCTCGAAGCTTGGCTCGGCGGATTAGGCTGTGTGCCGCTGGACAACTTGATGGAGGACGCCGCCACGGCCGAGATTTCACGCAGCCAGGTCTGGCAGTGGGTCCATCACCCCCGCGGGATCCTGGACGATGGCCGCAAAGTCACGATGCCGTTGGTTCGGGAACTCGCCCAGCAGGAATTGGAACGGATCCGCAGCGAACGCGGTCCGGAACGTTACGAGCGCGGCCATTTTGAGAGGGCCTTCCAATTATTTGCGGATCTCGTGGCCAACGAATCCCTCGAGGAATTTCTTACGCTCAAAGCTTACGCCCAGCTGGATTAGTCAGAACCTGTCACCTTTCTATGAAGAACTCAGAAGTTGCCCTGGAGGAATTGGAGCTGAAGGAACACCGTCAGCCCCGCCAGGAGCCCACGCCCAATCGACCGCAAGATCTGCTCAATGCCGAAGAGCTTCGCGCCCTCCAAGACGCCTGGCGCCATGACCCGCGCTGGCAGGGAGTGACGCGCAAATACACCGCGGACAAAGTCCTGCGCCTGCGTGGCAGTGTGAAGATCGAACACACCATCGCCGATCGCATGTCGCGCAAGCTCTGGCACCTGCTGAACACCGAACCGTACGTCAACGCGCTGGGCGCTCTGACCGGCAACCAGGCCGTGCAAATGGTCCAAGCCGGACTCAAGGCCATCTACTTAAGCGGCTGGCAAGTTGCCGCGGACAACAACCTGTCCGCCAGCATGTATCCCGATCAAAGTCTTTATCCCTCCAACAGCGTGCCGCAGGTGGTGCGGCGCATCAACAAGGCTTTGCAACGCGCCGACCAGATCCAGTGGCTGCAAGGTCAACACCAACACCCAGGCGAGATGTGGGCCCCCATGATCGCCGATGCCGAGGCGGGCTTCGGCGGCGCGCTCAACGCCTACGAACTGATGCTCCAACTGATCGAGGAAGGCGCCGCCGGTGTCCACTTCGAAGACCAGCTCGCCTCCGCCAAAAAATGCGGGCACATGGGAGGCAAAGTGCTCGTGCCCACCTTCGAGTTTATCCATAAATTGACCGCCGCCCGCCTGGCGGCAGACGTGGCCGGAGTTCCCACCGTGCTGGTGGCCCGGACCGATGCGGATTCCGCCCGGCTGTTGACCAGCGACTTCGATGAACGCGACAAACCGTTCCTGACCGGCCAACGCACCGAAGAAGGATTCTTCCGGATCCGGTCGGGCATCGAGATCGCCATCGCCCGCGGCCTGGCCTATGCCCCCTACGCGGATGTGGTCTGGTGCGAGACCAGCAAACCGGATCTCGCCTACGCGCGCAAATTCGCCGAGGCGATCAAACGCGCCTACCCGGACAAGCTGCTCGCGTATAACTGTTCCCCTTCGTTTAACTGGCGCGAGAACCTCGACGAAACAACCATCGCCCGCTTCCAAAACGAACTCGGAACGATGGGTTACAAGTTCCAATTTGTCACCTTGGCCGGCTTCCATGCCCTCAATCTGAGCATGTGGGAACTGGCCCGGGACTACAAAGAACGGCAAATGGCAGCCTACACCGACCTGCAGGAACGTGAGTTTGCCGCCGAGCTCGACGGCTATGGCGCCGTCAAACACCAGTCCTACGTCGGCGCCGGTTACTTTGATGAAATCACTGCCCTCTGTGGCGAAGCCTCAACCCTCGCTTTGAAGGATTCAACGGAGGAAGATCAGTTCACTAAGCAACGGATGCATCACGAACATTTGTAGAACGGAAATGGCCGACACCGGCCCTCTCCCCCAGGGAGAAGGATGGCCAGTAGGCGCGTGGAGTGATTCCGTAAGCGCGCCTGCCTCGGACAGCGGGTCTGCTGCTCCCCGCTCCTGACGGAGCGGAGCAACCTGCGAACGCGTGGAGTGATTCCTAAGCGCGGCTCGCACCGGAGCACTAGAGCCGCTGTTCCTTCTCCCTCGGGGGAGAGGGCCGGGAAAAAGCAAAAGCGGAAAGCGGAAACGGAGCAACCCGGAGGGTTGCCAGTACGTAGCCGGGGGTTGAGGAGTTCCGCGGCAGCGGAACGACGATACCCCCGGATCACGATGTCAAACATCACGACCCCGGAGGGGTCGCAGCAATTTCGGATTCACATTGGGACCATGAACCCTTCGTCCTCGTTCTCGTCCCTCGTCCCTCCTCAGTAACTTTTCTCCTCAGTCCGCATTCGGCATTCCGTACTCCGCATTAGAATGAGCCTCCTTACGTCGGCTCCTACCAGAGGGGGGGGGTCATGGACCAGGAACCAGCAACTAAGACCCCGCCGCTCAGCGCTTCGACACGTACTTCTGCGGCTTCTTCAGGAAGGCCGCGCGACAGTCTTCGCTGCAAAAATAGTAAGTCGTCCCCTGATACTCCGCGCGCGGGGTCGACTCGTCCACCTTGACGCAGACGCATGCGAGGTCGCGGTTATAACGGCAGACCTGGCAGATCTCGCCCCCGCCAGGCGTGGACACAACCACTCCGGAAGGAGACGCACAGCCAGCCAGCAGCGCCAACAGGGTCAGGGACGCAAGACAACTCATTCTCAAAATGTAGTGCATGGTTTTTCTTTAGGCGCGCAACCAACGCAAACTTTCGCGGCAATTGCGCAGTATTCAACTCTAGAAGCTTAGCGTCAATGCGCCATTGATCTTATAGTTGGTTTTCAGCTGGGTGCCGTTCAAGTCCTGTACGACCGGCAGAGGGGACGACACGGTAAAGCTAAGATTCTTGGTAAACCCAACCCGGAAACCGGGCGTCAGAAACAGCACTGTCCCGCCCGTGTTGGGATCGCGCTCGCCGTCTTCCTCACTTTTATACAGGTACCGCACATTGGCTTCGGCGAACGCGCTGACTTGAGGATATTTCTTAATATCCTCGGTGAAGCGGTACGCCACCGCGACTCCGCCATCCATCCGGTCGCCCAGCCGAAAACCGTTGGCCTCGGTCCGGAGGGTATATTGGAAGCTGGTGTCGAACGTCAACCGCGCCGTGAGAAACCGCGAGT
>Ga0247664_1000437_pt1 | contig 10245 bp, 11 predicted proteins | sample CNK05_metaG_FD_182715 | JGI IMG/M metagenome (GOLD analysis project Ga0247664, IMG submission 182715) | Soil microbial communities from Purdue University Martell Research Forest, Indiana, United States - CNK05 | ecosystem: Environmental > Terrestrial > Soil > Temperate forest > Bulk soil...
ATCGGAAAACAGTTAGGCGTTGATGACGACAAGGGATTAAAGAGAATGCTTAAGGCCGATCAGGATGCTCCTGATTATGAAGTGGTGGAAGAGAAAGACGAAGACGACCGCATTGCCAAAGAGCGCGAACCTAAAGTTGCGAAAGCAGACCGGAAACAGCTTACTAATAAAGAAAAGCGCGAACTGCGCAAGAAACGCATCAATGAAAAGTTTAATGAAAAAGACCAGATCATCCAGCAGCAACAGCAGCAATTAGAGGCTTTATCTAATCGCCTGAATGAGTTTGAGGGGCGTTTATCAAGCGTTGATAAGGCAAAGGTTGATGAGGTATTGGCGCAGTCAATCAGTAGCTTTAATCAGGCCGAGAAAGACCACATGGACGCCTTTAGGGAGGGTGATGGTGAAAAGGCTACGAAAGCCATGCGCGTTATGTATGATGCGCAACGGAACATAGAAAAACTTCAGGGGTTGAAGCAGCAGTATGATAAATTACCTGCCAAGCCACAACAGGCGGTAGCTGGTCCGGATCCTGTAGTGGTGAATAAGGCAAAGGAATGGGCATCTAAACATGATTGGTACCGCGCCGATGGTGGAGATGAAGATAGTGAAATCGCTAAGGCTATCAGCGGAACGCTTGCCAATGAAGGTTATGACCCGCGCACCAATGATTTCTGGGACGAGCTTGATGACAGATTGGAGAAGAGAGGTATAGGCGATCACGAAGGCGACGATAAAGATAATACCGAAGAAGATATCCAGCCAGCGCCGAAGCGCCGCACTGCGCCGCCTATAAATGGCGGAAGTAATAGGAATGATATAAAGGGCAAAAAAACCGTTACGCTGCCTACAAGCTATATCAATATGCTTAAGGCCAATGGTATCTGGGATGATGTTCCTCGCCGCAATAAAATTATTGCCGAAAGAGAGCGGATCCTTAAAGAGGCGAATTAATTCGTGATTGATGTATCGCGTTTCGAGCAACTCCTTTTTCTGCAAAGGAATTGGAATACCATAGCTTCGGAATGCTCTGTTATTCCGCGAATCGAATCATTTTCGGTAAAAGAAGGAATGAGCAGGGAAGACGTTGCGCTGCATCTGATTGGCTCAAAGCCACAATGGATACGCGGATGGGATGGGATTGATAAATGGCTCAACTGGGGTATAGCCATAAATTATCAATATCCATTAGGAGATGCTGGATTGCCAAAGACAGCATCATTGCTAAAGCAGGTCTCCGGGCTTAAGTTTGCCAATCTATCTTTATTTAGAAGCGGCGCTATGCTTCCTGTGCATACACACACGGAAATGACGGGTGAGGGGCTGCTTACTTTCCATCTTGGCCTGGATGTTCCTTCGGATTGTTTCCTGAATGTAAATGGAGAATTTACTCAAGAGAAAAATGGTAAGGCAATAATATTCGATGGAGCTTTGCCACATTATGCCTTTAATGCATCGAAGCATGATCGGTTGATTTTATATTGTGAGTTTTCTCCAGAGAAACTAAAATTAGCGCACTAGAAAATAATTAATTGACTTATGTTATCAACCTGTGGCATACTCGCCATAAGTTCCCAAGATTAGGGGCTTGCCGAGGTGAAGCGCAAGGCTTCGCTGTAGACGCAAATAGACAGCGCTAGATCGCCGTAAAAATCATTTCCATTAATTCTTTTGGAGTGACTTATGGCGCAAGCTGATCAAGACGAACGTATTGCAAAAAGAGCTGACAATGGTTCTGCTCGTGGCAACCGTTTAACCCTAGACCGTTCTAAAACTGAAGACCGTGAAAATACCGATTCGGTGCGCCGCGCTGAGCGTCGTGCGATGTTATCCGATGTAAATACCCTTCTTCCGCCTGCACCAGAAATTCCTGGTTTCCACACTTTTTGGGCGACCACTACAAATAACAAAGATACCGTAGAGAATCGTCAGCGCATGGGGTATGCGCTCGTTACGCGCGACGAGCTTCCGGGATTTTGCCTGAATTCTCAAAAAGCCGGATCTTCTACCGAAGATCGCATCATGGTTAACGAAATGGTGCTGATGAAGATCCCGATGGATATATGGCAGGATGACATGATGTACAAGCATTATGATCTTCCGTCTGAATCCATTCAAAATCTCAAAGATTCCGTTCGTATCAGCCAAGATGGTAAGGGCCGCAAGGTGGCCTATAGCGGAGGTGAATTCAATAATGGCGTTGCTGATGGTTATGGGATGACGGCATTAGGCCGTCCGATGTTGACGGGAATTAGATAACACACTTTTAGGAGTAAAGAAAATGGTTGCAGTATCGAATCCTTTTGGTTGCCAGCCCGCATATAGTCCTCAGGGCGATGCTAATGCGCGCGCATACCCGGCGGGCATTGCCTCTGGTTATAACTCTAACATTCTCAAGTATCAGCCGGTCGCTTTAAGTGGCACTAGCGGTATTGTCGCAGCAGCGGCTGGTGATAACGATATTATCGGTATATTCGCTGGCGTTACCTGGACGGATGCGCAGGGCGTTCCTCACTCATCGGATATGTGGACTGCGGGCACTACTTATACTGGAACTGGTTCTCCTGTTTACGCGTGGGTGTGGGATGATCCGAATATGGTATTCAACATTCAGGCAGATGGCTCTGTTGCTTATAATAGCGTCGGCTCACAAGTGGACTTCTCTAATATCACAGCCGGATCTACGACTACGGGGCTTTCGGCTTGTACTGCCGCTGCTTCGGGCATCACGGCCTCGGGTCAAAACCAGCTCCGTATTGTGGCTATTGGGCCGCAGATTGGTAACGCATGGGGTGATGCTTTCACCATCTTGCAAGTCCAGATCGCACAGCATCAGTACATTTCTAATAAAGTCGCCGTCTAAACTTTAAATCGAAAATAAGGAGCTACTTCAATGGCAACTAACGTAATGAGAAATACAGACTTCCGCTCTGAAGTAGAGCCGATTCTGAACGAAGTTTTCGATGGTGTTTATGACCAGCGTAAAGACGAATATCTTCAAATCTTCAAAGTGAAAACGGGTATTGCCCGTGATCGCCATGAAGAGCCGGTATTGTTCGGCTTCGGTGCTGCTCCGGAATTGCCAGAAGGCATGCCGGTTACGTATCAGGCCGGTGGCCAGCTCTTCCAGAAAGAGTACGTGTATAAGCGTTATGGCCTTGCATTTGCTCTTACTAGCACCCTTATCGAAGACGCTGACCATATTCGTATCGGTTCGATCTACTCTCGCCATCTGGCTCAGTCGCTTATCGAAACCAAAGAATTATTGGCTGCAAACGTTCTCAATACATCGTTTACGCTGGCTGGTGGCGATGGTGTATCGCTCATCAACGCAGCGCATCCTATCTCCGGAGGCACATTCTCCAACCTGATGACTGCGGCGGCGCTTTCTCAGACTTCCGCAGAGCAGATGCTAATTCAGATCCGCGCTAATGGCGTAGACAACAACGGCAAGAAAATCCATCTCGACCCTGAATCGTTGGTGGTTTCTCCATCTAACGAGTTCCAGGGCGAAGTCATTGTTAAATCGGTTCTGCGTAGCGGTACTGCAAACAACGATCTCAACGCGATTAAATCTCGTGGTTACTTGAGCAACGGCGTTTCGGTTATCACGCGCCTTACCTCCACTACCGCTTGGTATATGCACAACGATACCTCGACTGTACCGGATGGCTTACAGGTGGTCATGCGTTCGCCACTCAAGAAGACCATGGAGGGTGACTTTGAAACCGATTCATGGCGCTACAAAGCAATTGAGCGTTATGACGTCGGCAACACCGATCCTCGCTCACTTTGGGGAAATGCGGGCGCATAGCCATTGAATTATATTTATTATTAGGAGATTCCAATGGGTGTTACAAATTTAGATGCGCTTACGCTTTCTACTGGTCCGGTTCTTCCGTCTCCCTCTGGCCCAATCTATACGGGTAACTGGTACTTCGTCAACGAAACGACTGGTGGCGATGGCAATTCCGGAGCAGCTAGTGCTCCGCTTGCGACCTTATCTGCGGCGCTTGCAAAATGCAGCGCTAATCAAAATGATGTGGTAGCATTTACTGGTACCATCCATCTCACTTCAACTTTAGCTTGGAATAAAAACCAGGTGCATCTAATTGGCCTTTGTTCCCCTATTAAGCGTGGGAAACGCGCACGTATCAGCGTAAGCGGTTCCACGGGGTTCAATAATCTGGTGAGCGTCACGGCTTCTGGATGCAATTTCCGTAATTTCGGCACATTCTATGGGTGGACTGATGCTTCTACCGCTCTTATTGCGTGGTCGGATACGGGTGGTCGAAATTCCTATGATAATGTAGAATTTCTAGGATTTGGTGACGGAACTGCCAGCACTGGCAGTTCAAACCTTACTGGTTCGCGCGCATTTAAATTTAACAACAACACAGGCGAATCCACTTTCCGTAGTTGCGTTTTCGGCGTTGACACTACCGTTCGTGATGCCACCAATTACACGCTTGAGATTGCTGGTGGTGCGCCGCGCATGTCTTTCTATGATTGTGATTTTGAAGCCGATCTTGGATCGTCTGGAACTGCATCGAGCCATGTATTGATTGGCTCTGCTGGGATAGATCGTTATTGCGACTTCATTAATTGCCGTTTCTTTAGTGATACAAAATCTGGTGGCTCCGCTATGGCGCAGGCGTTTAACGTATCAGCATCCGCTGGTGGTACGGTGAATCTTGACCAATGCTTTATTGGTCTTGGCGTTACCGCCATTGAAGGAATCCCTTCTAATAGTATCGCTATTAATATGTCGGCACCTTCGGCATCTGCTGGTGGTAAGGCAGTAAATAATAGTTAGTGCCAATATGACAAAGTTTGGTGTTCCATTTAGTGGTGCGGCGGACGAGCCTATTGGCGGCCAAGAGGCTGCACGTAAGGGCGACCCATTTCCTTCGGATCAGGTAGATGAAAGTCGCAAGGGGGCGCTGCGTGGCGATAGCAAAACTGACAAATCATACGGGTTTACGGCTATGGAAAAAACGGCAACGGCTACTGAAGGTTTTGTCATTATGAAGCCAATGGAGAGTTTCTGATGAGATACAAATCCGATGGTGAGAGCGATATGGAGCCACAAGGCAAACGTCGTGGCGGGATGCTGAAGGTTGTCTATAAGACAAAGATCGGAAAGCGTATGCCGACTGAAAAAGAATCTCCCGCAGAAGATATGATGGAATCTCCAGCGATGGAGTCGATGAAGGGTTATAGTCATGGGGGTATGACTCACGAACATATGCATACTAAAGGTTTCCATGGTCATAAGCCAATCCCCACTAAAGAGAAGCATGGTCATAAACCGATGCATAAAATGAGCAAGGAACATGCCTAGCAAAAGTAGAGCGCAGCATAATTTAATGGAAATGATGGCGCATAATCCAAGTGCTTCCAAGAAGGGAAAAGTTTCCAAAAAGGTTGCGGCGGAATTTGTGAAGGCAGACAAGGGCAAAGATATATCGAAACTCCCTCGTCGGGTTAAAAAGGGGAAAAAATAGGTCTTTGCGAATAGGAGAAAATAATGCCCGTCGCAATGACTTATAGTAGCCTGGTTGCCTCATTAGAGGCGTATCTTCAGCGTACAGACGCGCTAGTAATTGCAAATATTCCATCATTCATAAATCTTGCGCAAATTCGCATCCCGCGCGAAATGAAGCTGCTTGGATTCCGTCAGGAAGTGACTGGAAATTTCGATGGAGCCGCTCAATCTACCGGCATGATGCAAAAGCCATCTGACTGGAGAAAAACCATAGCTTTTTATGTGGGAACTGGAACTGATAATAATACGCATACGCCAGTTTTAGAGCGTGATTATGATTATGTGCGTACCATTTATCCAGACCCTACACAACAAGGGACACCGCGCTTTTACGCTGATGCGGATTATTATCACTGGCTGGTTCAGCCATCTCCGCAAGGCTCTCTGCCGTTCAAAATCGCTTATTATAGCACCCTTACTTATCTGGACGAAAATACGCAAACAAATTGGCTAACTGTCAATGCGCCCGATCTGTTGCTTTACGCGAGCCTTTTGGAAGCGGTTCCATTCCTAAAGGTCGATGAGCGCATTCCTGTGTGGCAGGGGCTTTATCAGAATGCCAAGCAAGCACTGATCGTTCAGGAAATTGAAGGTCGTTATGACACCGCGGCGGTCGTTGGCGAACCACAGCCCCCATCACTTCTCCCAAGATAGGATAGATTATGACTAGTAGTTTTACCTCTACCTTTGGCGCAAGCCCAGTTTCTCCAGTTGAGGTGGCCTATGCGGCGTATACTTTTAATGCCGATTTGGTATTGTTTTGGCCGCAATTCTCCGCAGGACAAACAGATGTAGCTGCCCGCTTCATGAATATGACGGCTACGGCTAATTCACTTAGTGTGTTCATGCCGGATGCGACGTTAAATAGCGTTGGATACGATGCTATCATCTTCAATGCTGGGGCAGATACGTTTGATGTGGTGACTTTCGGCGGCAATGCAATTGTTACCATCGCCCCAGGACAAACTTATTATCTAATGTTAAATGGCAATACCACACAGGATGGATCATGGCAGACTGTGCAATTCGGGGTAGGAACAAGTGCGGCTAATGCTTCTGCGTTGGCTGGGGCTGGACTTCTTGCCGCATCTGGCCTGCTTAACCTTAACCTTAACGGCATCCTTGTTTCTAATGATTACACTGTAACTGCCGCGCAGCGCGCGATCTTGCAGATATGGAATGGTGGGGCTGGAACGATTACGCTTCCGACTGCTGCCAGCGTGGGGAATGGGTTCTTTTTCCCATTAGCGAATAATGGCTCTGGAAGCGTTGTGGTGGCAACGACGGGCGGCGACCAGATTGATGGCGCATCGTCTTCTACATTCTCGCAAACCCAATCTGGATTCATTCTTTCTACTGGAACATCTTGGGTGACGGTCGGCAAGGGCATTCAAAATACGTTTTCGGTCACATTGCTCAATTTAAATGTAGCCGGGTCTTCTGACATTACCGAAACTTCCGCCCAAGCCCAGAATATCATCCAGCAATATACTGGCATCATTACAGGGAACATAAATATCATCATGCCCAATACGGTGCAGATATATTTTGTTTATAACAATACTAACGGTGCATTTAATCTTACGGTGAAAACTGCTGCTGGTGCAGGAGTCGTTGTCGCGCAAGGGCAGCATTCTATCCTCTACTGCGATGGGACTAATATCGTTAATGCTTTTACCGCTTCTCTCGGTGGCAACATCGGCATTGTTCCAGGATCAAGCATATCTCCTTCTTTATTTATTCAGGGAAGCTCAAGCACTGGTTTATATAGCCCAGCATCTAACCAGATCGCCGTTTCTGCAAATAGCTTTGAAGTAATGAATTTCATATCAGTAGCAAGTTCAGTGAATTATTTGCAGGCTAGTGCAAGCGCCACAGGAACAGCCACGAGCATATCGGCACTTGGTACGGATGCGAATATTTCTTTCAATCTTGTCCCGAAAGGAAGCGGTTCAATCGGTATTACGAAGGCGGCAATTACTGGTGGCGCTATCGACGGTACGGTTATAGGTGGGTCTACTCCAGCAGCGATCACGGGAACAACCATAACCGGATCAAGCTTTGTCGGAAACCTTACTGGAGATGTCACTGGTAATGTTACGGGAAATTTGACCGGAAATGTTGTCGGAAACCTTACTGGTAATGTTACGGGAAATGTAAGCGGATCTTCTGGTTCCACCACAGGTAACGCGGCCACAGCAACAGCGCTGCAGAATGCCCGTACTATCGGAGGCGTTAGTTTTGATGGCACGGCGAGCATTGTTCCGCAAACGATTCAATCTATAAACGAAGCATCGGATACGACTTGCTTTCCATTGTTTATTTCTGCTTCAGGTTCACAATCTCTACAGCCACTAAATAATACGTCGTTTACTTTTAACGCGGCAACGGGCGCATTAGGCGCAACGTCATTCTCTGGGGCTGGAACTGGGCTAACAGGCACTGCCGCGAGCCTGACGGCGGGTACCGTCACCACGAACGCTAACCTTACTGGCGATGTCACCAGCTCTGGGAACGCTACTACAATAAAAATCAATGTGGCGTTGGCAGGAAGTCCGACTACTACTACACAATCTAGTAATGACAGTTCCACCAAAATAGCTACCACGGCATTTGTAAATCCTGCAAATTCCATAAGCACAAATGGATATCAGAAGCTTTCTAGCGGCCTCATTATTCAATGGGGAAGCGTGGCATCTCCGGCTGCTAATAGTATTAATGCGGTATCATTCCCACTCACATTCCCTAGTGCGGTTTTTGGCGTTATAGCAACGGTACAAGGCAGTACCGCAACGGGGGTTGCTTCAGATACGGGAGCGATAAAAACCAATGCTATTACCACTTCCGGTATGAATCTTGTTTATTGTGATGATGTGGTCGGCACATCAATTTCTTGGTATGCCACGGGACATTAAATGGCCGAAAATTACAAAATATTTCCTCTTCGTTCTCAGCCTGGCATAAAAAAAGACGGGACACAAACCGAGGGAAATTATTGGAACGATGGGCAATGGACGCGATTTTATCGAGGGCTCCCGCGCTCTATGCTTGGCTATAGATCAATGACCGATGATTATCCTGGTCCTTCGCGCGGATTATTCGTAAATCTTAATGGCACAGGGTTCCTGGATATATTTTCCGGATCTTCAGATGCTCTTTCGGTAGGGCAATTTACCGCTGACGGGTTTGGAAGTGGCGTAACTGATATAACTCCCGTTGGATTCGTAGCAAGCCCGAACAATGTTTGGCAAATGGATTCCTTCTTTAATTCCAATGGTGGGGGGCAGATTGATCTTATCGCTCATGCTGCCCCTAATTTGGCGAATATAGCAAGTAATATAGCAACACAAGTATATTACGGTGATATTACGGCCGCTGTTCCTCTTATTGGGGCTACGGATGATATAGGCGATCCATTCAAGGTTTCCGGAGGCGTCCTAGCGCTTCATCCTTATGCGGTGGCCTATGGTAGTGATGGGCTAATCGCATGGTCTTCTATTAATGACCCGTCTCTTTTCCCGATTGCAAATGCGGCCAACCCCGTTTCAACGAAAATTGTTAAGGGTATTTCCATTAAAGGGGGAAGCGCATCACCATCATGTCTATTATGGTCGATAGATAGCATCATCCAAATGTCATTCGTGGGCGGTGATGCGGTATGGAATTTCGATACCATTTCCGATCAGAGCAGTATTCTTTCTTCCAGCGGAATTGTGGAGATGGATGGGATTTATTATTGGATAGGGGTGGATAGATTCCTTACTTTCAATGGCGTACTAAGAGAGCTTCCGAATGAGATAAATTTGGATTTCTTCTTTAATAATCTAAACTTTGATCAACGACAAAAGGTATTCGGATTTAAGATACCAAGATGGGGTGAGATTGTATGGTGTTTCCCTAGGGGTTCATCAACAGAATGTAATCACGCTATCGTCTATAACGTGCGGGAAAATACGTGGTATGACACGCCGCTTCCAGCGGATGGCAGATCTGCTGCATATTTTTCTCAGTCATGGCAATATCCAGTTTTATCCGGGGCGCTTCCTTATCCGGCCACTTATCAAATGTGGCAATCGGAATACGGCACTGATGAAATTATTGGTAATACGGTAAACGCCATCCGGTCTTTTGTGGAATCTCCTGACTTGGCAATAGTTGGCGGAGGTTTGACCTATGTTGGCGATCCAGCAGCATCTCCTGATGATGTTTGGACTCAGCTCGTCAGATTTGAGGGGGATTTTATTATTGGTAACTCTCTCAATATAGAAATTCTTGGCCGCACATTTGCTATGGATAGCAATACCGTTCTTGACTCTCAGAATATTACACAATCTGACAATAATTTTGATACACAGGTGCAATCTCGTTATTTGCGCTGGCGCATAGAAAGCAATAGCCAGAATGGTGGTTACGCTATGGGATCTCCGCTTATTTCTTATCGTCTGGGAGATAGGAACCAGGGGTAATATGGCAAGTAAAGCTGGATTTCATCCTTACGGTATTAGGATTCCTACGCCAGATGGGGAGGTGATCCTTAATGCTGGCGCTAATATGACGATATTACCGCAGGGGAATTTGATTACGTTTGCCGCGCAAGCCCCAACGATTGCCTTAAAATCCGATATATATAGTCCAATAGTAACTAACGTATCCAATGTTACGTCCTCTACCGCTTATGAGTGTCAATGGCTGCGCGTGGG
>Ga0247664_1000438_pt1 | contig 10227 bp, 7 predicted proteins | sample CNK05_metaG_FD_182715 | JGI IMG/M metagenome (GOLD analysis project Ga0247664, IMG submission 182715) | Soil microbial communities from Purdue University Martell Research Forest, Indiana, United States - CNK05 | ecosystem: Environmental > Terrestrial > Soil > Temperate forest > Bulk soil | place...
CCTGCTGGACTCACCCCTTTGCTGGAAACGCGCGTTATTGAAGCGACTGAGTTGACCATGCAACGCAAGGCCAGCGAGGCGACTCTCGCCACGCAAAGCGCCCTGCTGGAACTCAATCAACTGCGTGGCGCGCCTCCGGACGCGCGGCTATCCGTGTCCACCACCCATCTCGTGTTCCATCCAGCCGACGAGATGCCATCCCTGGTCACGCTGGCGCGGACGAACAATTTCGAGTTGCGGCTGCGCGCGGTCGAACTGGCTCAACAGGGATTCCGCGTCGAACTGGCAAAGAACGAGCGGCTTCAGCCCATCTCGATTGGGCCGTCGATTTCCGAGGAACGCGCGGGCGACCGCGAGCGGATCATCGGGGTCGGAGTGTCGCTGCCGCTTCCGCTCTGGAATCGGAACAAGGGCCCGATCGAGGCTGCGACCGCGCGACAGATGCAGGCGGAAGTCTCGTTGAACGTCACGGAACGCGAAATCCAGCGCAAGGTCATCCAAGCGGCGCTGACCTACGAGACGAAGCTGCGTGAGATGGCCAAGTGGCGGCCCGATTCCGTTACGAATTTCAAGGAAGCTGCGGAATTGGCGGACCGCCATTATCGGTTGGGCGCGGTGCCGATTTCGACTTACGTCGAGATGCAGAAACAATATCTCGACGCGATCGAAGCACTGCTCGAAACGAAGCGAGAAGCGCTGGAGGCGGCGTCGCAACTGGAATTGCTCACCGGCCTGCCGCGGCCACTCGCGGACACGAACCCAATGGAGGAAAAGAAATGAGCCTTCCTCGCCTCGCTGCTCTGCTGCTTGCGCTGTTTTTTTGCCACATCCTGGCCGGTTGCCATTCCCGGATGGCGGATCCTGTCGAGGCATCCGACACGGAGAAAATGAGCCTGTTCCAAAAGGGCAAAGGCATCCGCCTCCCTGTCCAGCTGCGAAAGGAGTTCGGCATCGAAACAATCGAAGTCGCGCAGAAACCACTGCCACGGCGTGTGATGAAAACGGCGCGAGTTTATCGGGCCGCGCACGGCGGGAGACCGGCCGGGCTCAGCGTGCTCGTCACCGCTGACGAAGCAAAGGAGTTAAAGCCAGGGCAGTCGGTGGCGCTGCGCGGGCCGCCAGGAGAGGAACCGCCCTTCGTCGGCACGCTCGCGCGGATGGACGACCAGGCGCGTCCAGTGCTGGGTCAAGTCGAAGTTCTGATCGAATTTGCCGACGATCAGGGACGTTGCCCGGTGGGGGCATGTCTGTCGGCCAATTTCATCACGCACGAAGCGACCCCGGTCTTGGTCGTCCCTGAAACCGCAGTCCTGCGGGGTGCCGACGGCGCTTATGTTTACGCGGTCAACGGCTCTCATCTGACGCGCACGGCGGTAACGATCGGCGCGGTCGCCGACGGCTTGGCGGAGATTGAGGACGGCCTGTATGCGGGGGATGTGGTCGTGGGAAAAGGCATCGAGAATCTGTGGCTGGTGGAACTGAGCGCCCTCAAAGGCGGCACGCCTTGCTGCCCCGTGCCCAAAAAACAGTCCAAAGAATAACGACGCCGACCTGCCATGATGCCCATCCGCTCACGCGGGGCAAAGAGTCTCGCACCACGCTTCCACCTTGGCCTTGATCAGGTCCCGCACTCGTCTGGTTTCTTCCAGTCGTTTCTGCGGCGCACCTTGAAAGCCGGATGGGTCGGGAAACCCCCAATGCAAACGAGTCACACCGCCTGGAAACACAGGACAACGTTCCGCGCTGGTTTCGTCGCAGACGGTGATGACGTAATCAAACTGGTCACGGCCCGTGATGAAGTCCGCGACCGATTTCGTTTGATGGCGGGAAATGTCGATGCCGACTTCGCGCATCGCTTCCACGACCATGGGGTTGAGCATCCCTGGCTCGAGCCCGGCGCTGCGCGCCTCAAATTCCGTTCCGCAGATTTGATTCAAGAAGGCCTCGGCCATTTGGCTGCGGGCACTGTTGTGGATGCAAACGAAGAGCACTTTTTTCTTCATGGTGTCGAGCGTGGCGGCGGCTGTTCTTCAGGTTTGAGGCAGGGCAGGGTCGCCGGCACAGCAACCTTCGCTCTGCACACAGCGGCAACCGCCCACGGCGAGCAATGCACCGACGATAGGCGCGGTGAGATAAATCCAAAGATGCTCGATGTGACCGGAAACAAGCGCCGGCGCCATCGAACGGGCGGGGTTCATCGAAGCTCCAGAGATGGGGCCGGCAAACAATGCTTCCAGCGAAATGACTGCGCCCACCGCCATGCCGGCCGTGATCCCCTTTTCTTTGGCACCGGTGGAAACGTTGAGAATGACGAACATGAGCAGGGCAGTGAGAATCAGTTCAAGCGCGAAGGACTGGATCGAGGCGCCGGCCGGCAAGGTCGCGCCCAGCGTCGTCTCCTCCGGGAAAAGCAAGCGCAGGGTCAGGCTCGCCAGCAACGCCCCCACTCCCTGACTGAACAAATAGCCCGGCACCAAGCTGGCGGGAAAACGCCGCGCCGCCCAGAACCCGACCGTGACGGCCGGATTCAGGTGCGCACCGGAGATGTCGCCGAGGGCATAAATCATCGCCAGAACAACCAGACCGAACGTCAGCGCGATGCCGACGTGGGTGACCACGCCGCCACTGGCTTGATTGATGACGATGGCTCCGGTTCCTGCGAACACGAGGGCGAAGGTTCCGAACGTTTCCGCCGCGTATTTCTTCATCAAGCAACTCTTTCATGCAGCCGGCCGCGAGTCAACGCCCTCGGGCGCTTGATGCCTGGTTATGATTTCAGCCCTGTTTGAATTTTCTCTTCGCCAGCGCGTGTTCGTGATGCTGAGCGTGCTCGCGCTGGTCGTGGCGGGCCTTTGGTCCGCGGCCAAGTTGCCGATGGATGCGGTGCCGGACATTACCAACGTCCAAGTGCAAATCAACACGTCGATCGGTTCGCTGGCGGCGGAGGAAATCGAAAAGCAAATCACGTTTCCCATCGAGACGGAAATGTCCGGGTTGCCAGGACTGACGGAGATGCGCTCCATCTCGCGGTTTGGTTTGTCGCAGGTGACGCTCGTCTTTGAGGACCACACCGACATCTATCGAGCGCGCCAGCTCGTGACGGAGAACCTGCAAAACGCGCTGGCTAAGTTGCCGCCCGACACGCAACCCAAACTCGCCCCCATCACCACCGGCCTTGGTGAAGTCTTCTTTTACACGGTGGACTACGCGCCGGAGACGACCAATAAACCGACGGCCCGCTACGAACAGTTGCTCGAACTGCGTCAGATTCAGGAATGGCTCATCAAACCCATGCTGCGCACCGTGCCCGGCGTGGCCGAAGTCAACACCTCGGGCGGCTACGAAAAGCAAATCGTCGTGCTGCCGAATCCGGAGAAAATGATGAGCGCCGGATTATCCTTCGACGAGCTGGCGGGTGTGGTCGGGGAAAACGTCGAGAATGCGGGCGGCGGCATTGTGCAACGCGGCGGCGAACAAATCACGATTCGCGCGGTGGGTCGCGTGCAAACGTTGGAGGAAATCGCAAACCTCCCGCTCCGGTTCGGGTCGGGAATCAATCCATTGCTCGTCCGGGATGTCGCTGAGGTGGGGATCGGCTCGAACTTCCGCACCGGCGCATCCACCATGAATGGCGAGGAAGCAGTCGTCGGTTGGGTGCTGATGTTGAGCGGAGCCAACAGCCGTTTGGTCGCACAACGCGCCGAGCAAAAGCTGCGGGAGATTCAGGGGAAACTCCCGGCCAGCCTCGTGGTGAAGCCCGTTTACAACCGGAGCGAAATGGTCAACGCCACCATCGCCACCGTGGAAAAGAACTTGTTGGAAGGCGCGGTTCTCGTCGCGTTCGTGTTGCTGGCGCTGATCGGCAACTGGCGCGCGGCGCTGATCGTGGCGTCAGCCATCCCACTCTCCATGCTCTTCGCGCTCACTGGAATGGTGCGCGCGGGGGTGTCCGGCAATTTGATGAGCCTCGGCGCCGTTGATTTTGGCCTGATCGTCGATGGCGCCGTCGTCATCGTCGAGAACGTCGTCCGGCAGCTTGGTTTGCGACAGCATCAAGTCGGTCGCCGACTCACGCTCGAGGAACGGCTGCACACCATTCTCGCTGCGAGCAATCAAGTGGGCCGCCCCATGGTCTTCGGCGTGGTCATCATCACCATTGTTTACGTGCCGATCCTCGCGCTCACCGGCATTGAGGGGAAGATGTTCAAGCCGATGGCGCTCACGGTCATCTTTGCGCTGGCCGGTGCCCTGGTGCTGGCCCTGACGGTCGTGCCGGTGTTCTGCTCCTTTTTCCTCTCCGGTTCGGTCCAGGAAGGCGACAACTGGCTGGTGCGCGCCGCCAAGCGCACGTACGAACCGGTGCTGCGCTGGGCGCTGCACCAGCGTTGGGTTGTGCTTGGGGTGGCGGTGGCTTCGTTCGCGGCCGCGGTGGTTGCGTTCCAGCGACTCGGCGCGGAGTTTGTCCCGCAACTCGACGAAGGTTCGACCGTGCTGATGCTGACCGGGCCGGCCAGCGTGGGCATTGACACCTCCCTCGCGCAGCAGAAAAAGGCGGAAGCAGCGCTCTTGAAGGAGTTCCCGGAAGTCGCGCACATCTACTCCCGCATTGGCACGGCCGAAGTGCAAACCGACCCGATGGGGCCAAACCTGTCCGACACGTTCATCTTCTTCGTGCCGCGGGAGAAATGGCGCAAAGTGGACGGCCGCACCATCAGCAAAGACGATCTGGCTGCGCTCCTGAGCAAGACGGTCGAGGCCAAAACGCCGGGACTCAGCCCGGCCATCACCCAGCCCATTGAGATGCGGTTCAACGAGTTGCTGGAAGGCGCGCGCGCCGACATCGCCGTGAAAATGTTTGGCCAGGACCTGGCCCTGCTGGAACAGGCCCAGACCGAGGCCCGAGCCGTCCTTGAAAAGATTCCCGGCACCGGCGATGTCGAGTTCGACGCCTTTGGCAAAGCGCCCGTGTTGGAAATCACCCTCAACCGCACCAACATGACCCGCTATAACGTCCATGCCGCCGAAGTGAACAAGGTGGTGGCCGTGGCGCTGGGCGGGGCGAACGTCGGCACGTTCCTGGAGGGCAATCGCCGTTATGAAATCGTCGTGCGCATGCCCGAAGAACTCCGCCAGAAAATTGAGGTGTTGGACCAGTTGCCGCTGCGCACGAGTGACGGCGGGCTCATTCCGCTCGGCAAGGTCGCCAACCTCGCGGTGGTCGAGCGCATCAGCACCATCAACCGGGAATCGGGCCAGCGCCGCGCGGCCTTGCTCGTCAACCTGCGGGGACGCGACCTGCAAAGCTGGGTCGAGGAAGCGCAACAAAAGCTCGCCGCGCAAGTCAAGCTCCCCGCCGGCTCCTTCTTCGAGTTCGGCGGTCAATTCAAAAACCTGCAAGCCGCCCGCCAGCGGCTGGCCATTGTCGTCCCGCTCGTGCTCGCGCTCATCTTCATTCTCATCTTTGTCGCCTTCGGCAGTTTGCGGCAGGCGCTCATTATTTACTCGGGCATTCCGCTGGCCGTGACCGGGGGCGTTTTTGCGCTCACCTTGCGTGGCTTGCCGTTCAGCATCTCGGCTGGGGTTGGCTTCATCGCCTTGAGCGGGGTGGCGGTGCTCAACGGGGTTGTGCTCATCACGTATTTCAACCAGTTGCGTGAGGAAGGACGCGCCGTTCCGGACGCCGTGCGCGAAGGCGCCCTGACCCGACTTCGCCCGGTGCTGATGACGGCTCTGGTGGCGAGCCTTGGCTTTGTGCCGATGGCGATGGCCAACGGCCCGGGGGCCGAAGTGCAACGGCCGCTGGCCACCGTGGTCATCGGCGGCATTCTTAGCTCCACGTTTCTGACGCTACTCTTGCTGCCCGTCCTTTACGCGTGGGCCGAACACAAACCCAAACCACCAACCGAATGAACACCATGAACAAAGAGAGACACAGAGCTAGAGTTCTTATACCGATCCAAATCGCCGTCGCCACCGTCTGCCTCCTCGCCAGCGACCTCCAGAGCGCCGACAAAATCATCGGCGGGCCGAGGGGTGGCCGTCTCCTTGAGAACCAGGCGCCTCGCGCCGAATTCTTTGTCGAAAAAGACCGCACCGTAATCATCACGTTCTACGATGCCGCCTTAAAGCCCGTCGCGCCCGTCGACCAGGTGGTCACGGTCATCGCCAACGTCAAAGGCGACAAAACGACCTTGGTTTTTGAGAAAAAAGGCGACGCGCTGGTCAGCAAGACCAGGCTCCCGGAAGGCGACGGTTACAATGTCGTCGTGCAAATCAAGGCCAAGGCCGAGGCGAAGCCGCAGAACTTCCGGTTCAAATACGAGACCGGCACGTGTGCAGAATGCAAACGCTCCGAATACGCCTGCACCTGCGGGCACTGACGAGCGCTATGCCACATTCGACGTAGTTATTCTGCGGGTTCTTGCGGGACAGGTTACTCGTGTGTTCCGCAGTCGACAACGGTTTCGATTCGCGCTAGGGCTGGCACATGCAGCAACTGCCATTACTACGGTCGCCGAACGTCCGATCTGGCGCCGCGAATTTCCGGCCAAAGCATACAGGCTCGGTTCGCGTCATCGTCCTGGTGACGGCTTTATTCCTGTTTGCCGGCGTCGCCGTGTCCTTCGCCGCTGATTCCACGAGCAGCACCGCCCAGGACCATAAGAACACCATGGAAGAGTTGGGGATCAAGCGACTCCGGCCAGGTCCCAGCGGGCGCGCCGGAGCGACCAACGCCGCGAATTACGATCCGGCCAAAGCCAACCCCTTTCCTGATTTGCCGGACCCGCTCAAGCTGAACGATGGACGAAACGTGACCACACCCGATCTGTGGTGGAAAGAGCGCCGGCCCGAAATTGTCGAGGCCTTCGAGCGTGAGGTCTTTGGCCGTGTGCCGAAAAATGTGCCGAAGCTCAATTGGACGATCGTGTCCAACGTCACGGACGGGCTCATTGGCAACCTCAAGGCAAATGGCAAGCAGCTGGTCGGTCAGGTAGACAACTCCGCGCACCCCGACATCAGCGTAAACATCCGTATGACGCTGGTGACGCCGGCCGGGAAGCAAGGGCGTGTGCCGGTCCTCATGATGTTCGGTGGTTTCTTCGGCAATGGCATGCCCAGGCCGGCCGATGCGCCTGCGCCCACGAATCGCCCGCCGGAGTTCGGTGGGCCCTTCAAAGACCCGCCGTCCACGGAGCAGTTGCTCGCCGCCGGTTGGGGCTACGCAGTCATCAGTCCGGCCAGCATCCAAGATGACAACGGCGCTGGATTGACCAAAGGGATCATCGGCTTGTGCAACCAGGGGCGTCCGCGCCGGCCGGAGGATTGGGGCACGTTGCGCGCGTGGGCCTGGGGCGCGTCGCGTGGCCTGGATTATCTGGAAACCCAGCCGGCGGTCGACGCGAAAAAAGTCGGCATTGAAGGAGTCTCGCGCTATGGAAAAGCAGCGCTGGTCGCCATGGCGTTTGACCGGCGCTTCGCCCTGGCACTGATTGGTTCTTCCGGTGAAGGAGGCGCCAAGCTGCACCGACGTAATTTCGGCGAGGCCGTCGAGAACTTAACCGGGTCGGGCGAATACCATTGGATGGCCGGGAACTTTCTCAAATACGGCGCGGCGGAATCGTCCTTCGGCAGCAGGAACGCCGGCGATCTTCCTGTAGATGCCCATGAATTGATTGCCTTATGCGCGCCCCGTTTGACCTTCATCAGCTATGGAGTTCCTGAACGCGGAGATGCCCTCTGGCTCGATCAGCAAGGAAGTTATATGGCGACCGTGGCGGCCGGACCGGTGTTCCGGTTGCTCGGGGCCAAGGACCTCGGTGAGAAGGCGGATTATCGCACAGCCAAAATGCCGCCGGTCAATCTCGGCTTGCTTGAGGGCGAGTTGGCCTGGCGTCAGCACGACGGCGGGCACGAGGATCGCTCGAACATGAAATATTTCATCGAATGGGCGAACAGGAAGCTCCCTCGGGACTGACTTTCAATTGAAAAATCTCGCAGATCCCCCGAAAGGAATCCGGGTTTCTTCTTCTCAACCAGGGTGAAGACGAAAGCGTTACTCGAAGCAAATCAACACGTAAACGTAAAACCGTTAGAATCAATGAAAGCAGACCACAGTTCGGGTATGATTGGCTTATGCCACCTCGGCATCTATGCCAGGAATCCAGCGGCGTTGGCCGCGTTTTATCGCGACGTGATGGGCCTGCAGGTCGTGGGCGGCAGTGATGCGAGTCATCCCATTGGTCCGTCCGCCTTCCTGAGCAGCCGGCCTGAGGACGAATCCCACGAGATCGCGATATGAACTCGAGCAACTCGAGCCAAACGTTGCCATTGGAGTTGCACCGACTTCTGAGCAGGGCAACTCAAGTACTCAAGTGTTGGAGGCCTCGAAGATGCTCTCAATGGCTGCATCCAGCACGGTGTTATAATCCTCATCGGATTGTTGGGCCGACAGCCCTTCCAGCAGCGCTCGCGAGAAGCTGGCCACCACCCCGTGGTTCCGACGGAGCCGATGGTTGCCTTCTTCCCGCGAATACCCTCCCGACAGCGCAACCACCTTCAGAACCTTGGGATGGCCGACAAAGTCAGCGTAGAAGTCGTCTTGCTCCGGCAGCGTGAGCTTGAGCATGACCAACTGATCGGCCGGCAGTTTCTTAAGACTTTCGAGGATGGCTGATTTGAGCAACGCTTCGGCTTTGGCCTTCTCCGGGCAGTGAATATCCACTTCCGGCTCGACGATTGGGACGAGGCCGGCGGCGATAATTTGCCCGGCCACTTCAAACTGCTGGTTCACGACGGCCTGAATGCCGCCGACGTTGGCCTGCTTGATGACAGAGCGCATCTTGGTTCCGAAGATGTGTTTTGCGTTGGCCTTGCTGAGAAGGGCAGGGAGCTGGGCCATGGGTTTCATCAACTGGACCCCGTCCTTTTCATCCGCCAAGCCTTTGTCCACCTTCAGAAATGGGACAATGCGTTTCACATTCCAAAGATAGTCCGCCGTCGGCTGGCCCTGGATGTCCCTGTCCATGGTGCCCTCGAACAGGATCGCGCCCAGGATACGCGCGCCGGTGAAGCTGGGGCTGGTAATGATGCGCGTGCGCATCTGATGCACCAGCGCAAACATCTCCTCTTCGTTGGACCAGGCATCTGGCTTGATTCCGTAATCGCGCAGCGCCTTGGGCGTGCTGCCACCACTTTGGTCGAGTGCGGCAATGAAGCCGGGCTCCGTCCTTATTTTTTGCAGTTGTTGTGCCTTCATGCTCGGTAAGTTCATATTGCGTTCTTAGTGCTCTCCAGCCGCCATCTCAATGAAAAACGGTGGATATAATCACGCCAAGGGAGAGGTTGCGTTACCATTCGGATCGCAAAAAATCTCTGTTCGGGCGGATCGTTCAAATCTGCCAGCCCTCGTTGTCACCGGCATGCGATTTGCTCCGTTAGCGCGCGCGCGCGCGGGAGCGCGGCGTTTACGCCGCTTCAATGTCCGGCGGGTCGGCCGCGGTGGGAGTTGCAAGCGCTTGCTCCGATTCCCAACTTGAAGCGGGCTGAAGCCGGCTGAAGCCCGTGCTCAGGGGACGCTAAACACGTACATGAACGCCGAATGACATGAAAAATGTGGATAAAAAGTCGGCGCTCGTAGAGCCCCGCTACAGCCAAATGCGAGATCTCTGAAGCGCGCTAACCAGGTACATGCGTGAGGCCGCGGCGCGAGAAAGGCTGATTCTTTTTTGAAACACACGTCCTATGTCCGAATATACGAAAAGTCTTTCGCGGGCTTACATTCACAGGACCTGCAAACGGGCCACGAAGGTCAGCGGCGATGACTACGTGATGTTGGAGTGTCCGTTCCGGCCCGTCACACACACGGTCTGCGCTGCCTGCCGTGAGGCGGTTCCCCTGGATGACGTGGAATGGGCCGACTCGGGCCAGCGCATTTCCGATTACCGCAAGGAGCTCGCGTCCGGTTTCACTTTCTGGGAGAAGATGCGCTTCGCCCTGTTCCGGACCGCCTACGAGGGCGCTTTGCGCCTGAACCTGGACGCGAAGGGTAATCCAAAGTCGGGAACGCGGCCGCTGACGGCGGATGCAGACATCGTGGTGAAGGGTCCAATGCCTGACGACCAAGCGGAGGTGATGCGGCACATGCAGGTGTTAACCGCGGCTTTGATTAGTTCCGTGCCGTCAGACTGCCAGCGGGTTCGTTGCGAGGTCCAGATGTCGCAACGTGGC
>Ga0247664_1000439_pt1 | contig 10225 bp, 5 predicted proteins | sample CNK05_metaG_FD_182715 | JGI IMG/M metagenome (GOLD analysis project Ga0247664, IMG submission 182715) | Soil microbial communities from Purdue University Martell Research Forest, Indiana, United States - CNK05 | ecosystem: Environmental > Terrestrial > Soil > Temperate forest > Bulk soil | place...
CGAGTGCGGTCAAGCAGCTTTTGGTAGATCTGATCCATCAGCTGAGCATCCTTAAAGAGCAGATTGCGGCTGTATTCCAGTTGCCAGGCAGAGAACTTGTAGCGGAAGCGGCTGCGGGTTTGGTCCTGGACCGACAGGCCAAAGCATAGACACGCACTATAGAGCCAGCGCTCACAACTCAACATTCAACGATACCTACTTCGTCATCGCCGGGCGCGGGCGGGGCTTATGGAGCGCGAAGATGTCGGTCTGATGGCGCTGGCCGGGTTTGGCGGAATGCGGATCGCGAGAGCCGAAGACGGGGCTGTTGAGGCGATCGGAGGCCTGGCCGGTTTTCACTTCTTCGATGAGGTCCGCGACGCTCTGCAGGACGCGGGTGGGTTGATAAACATAATCACCGACGGCTTCCAGTTGGGTGGAACCGGTCAGGACAAGGAACGATTGCAGGCCCGCTTCGAAGGCGCCGCGGATATCCGTCTCCATGGTATCGCCGATCAGCACGACGTTTTCCGGGGCAGTCAGGGCAAGCTCGGCGAGTTTGCGCCGGGCCCGATGGAACATGTAGCCGTTGGGTTTGCCCAGAAAGTAGGCGCGCCGGCCGGTGCTGGCTTCGAGAAATGCGGCGGTGGCGCCGGCGCCCGGGCGCGTCTTTTCACTGCCGACCGGGCACCAATTATCCGGGTTGGTGGCCAGCAAACGAGCGCCGCGCTCGATGCATTCGTGGGCTTTGACCAGCTTTTCCATGGTGGTCATGCCTTCACCCACCACCACGTAACGGGGTTGGATCGCATCGTTGGCGATCTTCCTTTCATGCAAGGCGGTCAGCAAACCGCCCTCGCCGATGACAAAGACCGTGCAGCCGGGATCCGTTTCGCTCAGGAAATCCGCCGTGTTCAAGGCCGAGGTGTAGAAATGGCGCGCGGACAATCCGTGCACGCCGAGATGTTTCACGCGCACCGCCAGATCTTCCGGTGTCGGGGCCGAGTTGTTGGTAAGGAAAAGGAACGGTGTGCCCGTGCCGAGCAGCGCTTGCACGAACTCCGCCGCCCCGGGAATCAACTGGTTCTCCCGGTAAATGACTCCATCCATGTCGATCAAGAATCCGGTTTTCATATCGGTACGTCTTACATTGGCAATCCTTCGATTGCGTTGGGTTGATCCCACCGCGAACGGGCGCGGGATTCGAGTGGGGGGAATGCCGCCGGGTTCTGGCGGCAGGTTGTGTACACCAGAAGCGCCGCCGCCAGTCAACCCAATCTTGCTCCGGATTGTTCCGGACCATGGGATTTCCGATTTTCGATTGGCGATATTGGCGATTTTCAATTGGGGTAAGTCGCAGCCAATCGGAAATATCGGAAATTGAAAATCGAAAATTGGCAATGGGCTGGTGGCTCGCCTACACTCGGGCGCGACCCGTGAAGAGTCACTCGATTGTTTTGGCGGTGCTGAGCCTGCTGCTGGCGGGGTCTGCTCCTGGTGCCCAACGCTATCTGGACTCACGCGCGGAACGGCCGGTGCTGCACGCCCGGCATTGGCTGGCCATCACGGGCAAACCCATCGCGGCCACCGCCGGTGCGAAGATGTTCGAAAAAGGAGGCAACGCGGTGGACGCCGCCTGCGCGATGCTCGGGGCGGTCTGCACCATGTACGATGATTTGGCCTGGGGCGGTGAAACGCAGGCCCTGATCTACGATCCGCGAGCCAAAAAAGTCATCGGCGTCAATGCTCTGGGCATGGCGCCCACGGGCGCCACCCCTGAATTCTTTCGGCAACAACTCAAACTCAAATATGCCCCTCAGGAAGGACCGCTGGCCGCCCTGACCCCAGGAACACCCGGTGGATTGATGACGATGCTGGCGGAATACGGAACCTTGTCCTTGCGGGAGGTCCTGGAACCCTCCTTGGAAATGGCCGAAGGTTATCCGGTCGAAGAAGAAACTTCCTGGAAAATCCAACGCGACAAAGAAAAACTGAAACGTTGGAAATATTCCAGGGACGTCCTGCTCATCCATCCGGACGAACGATTCGAAGCGCCGCGTCCGGGCGAATTGTTGCGGCAGCCGGATTTGCGGGCGACGCTGCAGAAACTGGTGGAGGTGGAAGCGGCGGCATTGCAAGCGGGAAAAGGACGCAAGGCCGCCATTTACGCCGCTTACGAACGTTTTTATAAAGGGGACATCGCCCAGGAATTTGTCCGTGCTTCCCAAGAGATGGGCGGGCTTCATACGCTGCAAGATTTGGCCAACTGGCAAGTCAAACTCGAAGAACCGCTCAAGACCAGTTACAAGGGCATCGAGGTCTTTAAGCTGAATACCTGGACCCAGGGCGGGGCTTTGTTGGAAATGCTTAACTTGGTCGAGCCACTTGATGTGCCGGGCATGGGCTACAACAGCGCGCGTTACATCCATACGCTTTGTCAGGCCATGCAGCTGGCCCTGGCCGATCGCGACTTCTACTTTGGCGACCCGGGCGTGCCGCCGGAGGAACCCATCCGCGGTCTGCTTTCCAAAGATTACGCCCGGGAACGGTGGGAATTGTTTGATTCGACTCACAACAACCCGGATACGCGTCCCGGCGATCCCTATCCGTATGAGGGCAAGAAGAACCCGTTCAGCAAACAGCTCCGCAACTGGTCCAACTGGAGGAATCTCAAGGTGAACAAAGCGGAGGACGACGCGAGTCTGCGGGAGTTTGAACACGGTTTCCGGGCGGGCACGACCACGATTGAGGCGGCCGACCAGGGCGGCTGGGTGGTATCGATCGTGCCCAGCGGCGGTTGGATCCCGGTTTGTATTGCCGGCAAAACCGGGGTGGGCATGAGCCAACGGATGCAAAGCTTCGTCCTGGATGAAGCGGAGAATCCGTTCAACGTCCTGGCTCCCGGCAAACGGCCACGCGTCACCCTCAGCCCGTCGATCGCCCTGTTATTGGGCCGGCCTTACATGTGTTTTGCGGTGCAGGGCGGGGATGCCCAGGAGCAGAATCTGTTACAGTTCTTCCTGAACGTGGTGGAGTTTGACATGAACGTGCAGGAGGCTTGCGAAGCCGCCAACTTCAACACTTACCAGGCCCGCGCCTCCTTCGATAAACACGAAACTCAACCCGGCCGGCTTCTCCTCCATGAAGAAGTTCCGAGCGTGGTGCGCCGCGATCTGTTGCGCATGGGTTATCGCCTCGAACTGCGCCGCAAAACTTCCGGCCCGATCACCGCCATCTATTTCGACTGGGAACATGGCACCATGTGGGGCGGCGTCGCCAACGACGGCGACGATCATGGCGTCGCGTGGTAGCGCCAAGTTTCACTGCGGTAACCCATTTCGACGCACCGTTCGACATTCGACATTCGTCATTCGACATTCGACATTCGTCATTCGTCATTCCAGTGCCTCCTGATGCCGGAACGATCAACATTCAATTCAATTCAACGTCCAACGCTCAACTTTCAGACCTCTCGCCGTTGAAGGTTGAATGTTTTTAAGCGGGCGCATGCGTAGCCTTCTCCGTGCACGTCGATATGCGCTTGCGATGGGGCCGTGAACTTTCAACTGAGAAGGCCCCCACCCAGCCCCTCTCCCATGAAATGGGAGAGGGTGGCCCCGCGACTGCGGGGCCGGGTGAGGGTCTGCTTTGCTTGCCTTGCGTCCGCAGATCAATAGCATGGGGCGGAACTACCGTCCTATGCCGCCTGTGCCCAGCGTTGCCTTACGCCTGCGTGGTCTGGCTTGGCTGCTGCTGGGGCTGCCGGTGCTGGCGGCGGCGGGAGTGTGGTCCTGGGCCGGGCTGGAGCAATCGCGCCAGGCGTTGCGGTACGTTGAGAAATTGGAGCCCGACCTGCCGCATGTCGGCGGCGTGAGCGGGCACATCTCCTCCGATCGCTGCCAGGCTTGTCACCCGCATGAACATGCTTCCTGGCGGCGAACCTATCACCGGACCATGACGCAAGTGGCCCTGCCCGAGAACGTGCTGGGTAACTTCGACAATTCCACCGTGCTCTCCGACGGCCTGGCTTACCGCGTGTTTAAGGAAGGCGCTGAGTTCTGGGCGGAGATGCCGGACCCGGACGTGATGATGTATGTGGCGCAAGGCGGCAAAAAACTGGCCTTGAAAGATATTCCGCGGACGCGCGCGCGCGTCGTGATGGCGACCGGCTCGCATCATTATCAGACCTATTGGGTCGCAAGCCCGCGTTATGATCGCCTGCTCCAAACGCTGCCGCTGGTTTACCTGAAAAGCGATCGACGCTGGATCCCGCGCGCGGCGGCGTTCATGCGTCCGCCGGGCGATGCCGACCGTTTCATCACGCAATGGAATCATCATTGTATTCGCTGCCATAGCACCGCGGGCAACCCCGGCCTGGACCAGAAGACCGGCATGCTCGATACGCGGGTGGCCGAGCTCGGGATTGCCTGCGAAGCCTGCCATGGTCCGGCCGAGGAACACGTCCGGCGCCATCAAAATCCGGTGCACCGTTATGCCCAGCATTTCCGGGGCGGGCCCGACCCCAGCATCGTCAACCCGGCGCGTCTGGATCATCGGCGTTCCTCGGAGGTCTGCGGGCAATGTCACGGGGTTTTTATTTTCCGCGACGAATTCGCCCTGCAATCCGCTTCGCAAGGGCCGCTCTATCAGGCCGGGGAAGATCTGCATCGCGCCCGGTATTACATCCAGCATCCGGCCCGCGAGCCTTCCCCGGTGCGCGCGGAGGAACTGCAAAAGAACCCGGACTTTTTCCGCGAACGCTGGTGGGACGATGGCACGATCCTGGCCGGCGGACGCGAATATACCGCGCTGGCTGTATCGGGTTGTTATAAGCGCGGCAAGATCTCCTGTTTATCGTGTCATTCGATGCATGACAGCGACCCGGTCGATCAACTCAAGACCGGAATGCAAGGCAACGCGGCCTGCACCCAATGCCATCAGGAACCAAAATTCACGCGCGACCTGGCGACGCACACGTTCCACGCGCCTGCTTCCCCGGGGAGCGAATGTATGAATTGTCACATGCCTTACTCGACCTATGCGCTGCTCGGCGGCATTCGCAGCCATCAAATTGAATCTCCGACCATCGCGGGCAGTGCTCGATACGGCACCCCGAATGCCTGCAATCTGTGTCATCTGGACCGGACTCTAGCCTGGACTCAGCAGTATCTACGTGAACGTTATCAGCAGCCTACCCAAACCTTGTCCGAAGCGCAGCAGACGGTTTCCGCCGCGGTTTTGTGGTTACTGAGCGGGCATGCGGCGCAGCGCGTCATCGCCGCGTGGCACGCCGGCTGGGCTCCAGCGCAGCAGGCTTCCGGTAGCGATTGGCTGGCGCCGCTGCAGGCGCGGCTCCTGGAAGATCCTTACGGGGTGGTGCGCTACGTGGCGGCAGACGCGCTGCGGAGCATGCCCGGGTTCAAGGATTTTTCTTACGACTTCCTCGCCGCGCCGGCGGAGCTGAAACGTTCTCGCGAACAAGCGGTGCAACAATGGCGCGAACGGCCGGCCCCCCGGCATACCGGCCGGGCCATCCTGCTGCAGGATGACGGCCGCCTGATGGAATCCGCCGTGGAAGAATTGCTTCGCCAACGCGATAACCGTCCGGTCATCATCAAAGAATAAGCAATCAGCGCATGGCGCAGCGTCCACTCTCGAGTTCCGGCGATGTCCTCACGCGGCTGTCCCGCCGGCATTTGTTGATTGGGTGGGGCGGGCTGCTGATCTTTCTGACCTTGGGGTTGGTGCTAGAAGGATTGCATGGAGTGAAGGCCGACTATTACCTGGACACGCGCGCCAGCACGCGGCGTTTGCTTTGGACGCTGGCCCACGCGCACGGCACCTTGTTTTCCTTGGTGCAGATCGCCTTTGCCGTCTCTCTGCCGCGGGTGACGGGTTTGTCGGAGAACGTGGCCCGCTGGATTTCGCGCGGGTTGTTGGGCGGTCTGGCCTTCTTGCCGCTGGGGTTTCTGTTGGGCGGCTTGAAGCTTTACGGCGGGGATCCGGGGCCAGGCATCTTGTTGGTTCCGTTGGGGGCCCTGATGCTCCTGGGAGGAGTGGCGGTGTTCACGAGAGCGCTGTTTAAGGCGGGCTCGTAGCAGGTCGCGAGGACTTGAGATTCCGGTTTGGAAGTACGTGTTTAGCGTGCCGGGTCGCAAACTGTAGCGGCGGTCATAGACCGCCGCTAAAGGTGCAGCTACCTGGGAAACGTTCAACGCGGAGCTAACAGCCACCAGCCACCAGCAACAAGGAACCAGCAACAAGGAACAAGAAAGCTGCGGCCGGCTTTTCTGAAACCGGCCGCAGCCACGTAATTCATCGACTACTTACGGCCGCAGGAGCCGGAAGAACTCGTTCTTAGCGGGATCGACAGGGGTTTCGTAATGGCCGTCTCCAAGCGTCATCGGCACGTCACCCCAATCGCTAGGCGCCAGCGAGGTGGTCCGTTGCAAGCGCACGCCTTGATTGGCTTTCCAGTTGATCGACAGGATGCCGGCGTTGAGCGCGGTCGAGATGGCTCCCGGCGGCAACTGCAATGCCAGTGACGGACTGGCCGAGGTCACAGGCACGCCGACGACGCCGGCGGCATACAACCCTTCGATTTCATCCGCTGACAGGGCCCGACGCCAGATGGCGACTTCGTCGATGGTCGCATCGACTTCCGCGCTGCCACCGTCGGTGTAACCGCCGGTGCCGTCCTGGCCGATGTTGGTGGCTTTACCGGTGGGAGTATCCAGGAGGTTGTCAACCCCGGCCCAAGTGGTTTCATTGCGCAGAACACCGTCGACATAGGTGCGTCCGACGCCGCTGCCGGGCTGGCGCTGGAACACGACCGTGATGTGATGCCAATTCAGATCGTTGAACACGCCGCCCGCGCTGTCGTAGTCGCGGCGGCTGCCGTTCGCTCCGGTCGGGGAGGCGGCAATGTTCCATTGGATCCGGCCGTCGTCGCCAGTGGCGACCGCCCAACCAGGGTTGCTGCCCGAGTTCCAATCTTTGTTGGCGATAAAGGCCGGATCGTCCGCCCAGGAGTTGAGCTTGGACCAGAACGAAACCGAGAAACTCTGGCTGGTGCCGAAGTTGAGGTCGGCGGGGGTGCCGAGCGTGACGTAATTAAACGAGCTGCCGTCCATTTTGCTCGAGTAATGCAGCCCTTTGCCGACGCGGCCGGGCACGAACGAGACGTTGCCGACCGCAGTGCCGTTATGAGTATGGCCCGAGCCGTCATTGAGGTTATCTTCGAAAGCAAGGTACGTCACCAGATCGGTCGTGACCGGAGGAGGCAGCGTAGCTTGGGACAGGTCTTTGCCGGCCAGCCCAGCCTGATAGATGGCGATGGCTTCCGCGGGAGACAACGCCCGGCGCCAGATGCCCAGATCATCAATGGTGCCGTCCTCGATGCCGACGCCACCGTTATCGGTGTAAGTCCCGGTGCCGTCCTGGCCGATGTTGGTTGGCAGCCCGGAATTGAGATCGCGCGCGGCGCCATTGGGGGTGTTGTTCACCTGAACGCCGTCGAGATACGTGCTGATCAGTCCGGCGCGGTCCCAGGAGAACACGACATGATGCCAGTTATTGTTGGCCAGAGTGCCGCCAGGTCCGTCGTAGTCGATGCGGGTCGGGGCCGCATTCCACTGCAAACCGCCGTTGCCGGCCGTGGCGATGACGTACCCGACATTGCCGCCGCTATTCCAGTTCTTGTTGGCCACAAACGACGGGTCGCCAGTCCACGTGGTGAACTTGGTCCAGAACGAGATGCTGAAGTTCACATCGGTGCCGAAGTTCAGATCATCGGGCATGCCGAGTGACACATAATTGAAGAAGCTGCCGTCCTTGGCGTTGCTGTAGCGTAAGGCAGTTCCCAAGCGGCCCGGCACATACTCGGGCGCACCCACCGTCGTGCCGTTGTTCCCGCGACCAGAGCTGTCATCGGCGATGCCGTCGGCCAGGTCATCATCGAATGTCAGGTGCACCACCAGGTCGTTAGTCACGCTGCCGGTCAACGCCGGCAGAACGACCAACTGACTTTCCGAGCTTTGCACGGTGCCACCGGGATTGGTGACGCGGACCCGATAGGTGCCCGAATCACCCAGCGTTACCGGGCTGATGACCAGTTGCGGTGAAGTCGCGTTGGGGATCGGGTTACCGCCTTTAAGCCACTGATACGTAATCGGCCCGGGCCCCGTGGCCGTGACGCTGAGGGTGGCCGATTGGCCTTCGGTGGCCGTCACGATCGGAGGCGGCTGCGAGGTCAACAAAGGTGGAGCCACCCCAGCATTAACCAGCAGATTGTCGAATGCCCAAAACCAATCGTTCTCCGCTAGAATCAATCCGAAGGTGATGACCATTTGGCTGGCGCCGGCCGGATTGTTGATCTTGACGTTCACGCTCTCATTGTCGTTGTCCCCATGATAATTGGGCTTATGCGTGTCGGAGCTCCAGCGCAGGACTTCAACCGGCGGTCCGCCATCGAACGACACACTGATCACCGCAGTTTGATCATTATCGAGATCAGGCCGATCATCACAACATTCCGCCTGCCATGCCGAATCGAACGTGATGAACACCGAATTCTCAGTCACGCCCGCCAGGGAAATCGGAGGGGTCGACATATAAGCGTTATACAAGCCGACATCATGGGTCGCGTCGTCCCATTCGTCCGGATCGGCGATCGCCACGGTCCCGTGGCCGCTGCTGAACTGCGAGCGCCCCTGGTCGCCCGCCGTCGCCGACCACCAGTTCTTGTCGGCGAAACTCCACCCGGCCCATTCGGTAACGCCATCAGTGTTGGGGTCCGCGTATCCGGGTATACCGGTGTCATCGATGGACCAACCATCGGGCGGCGTGTCGGTCCAGACATTGTCGCCGGGCAACCCTTCATCAATCTTGGGCCCGAGCGTTAGCTCTTCGAAGTCCTCAAACAACAAGGCGGCGCGGAAAGTGCGGCTGGCGGTCTTGGCACCATCGATACTTCCGGTATAAGAGAGGTCAAGGTGTTGATCGACCGCGCCCAGTGGGAAGAGGGCGGTGTTGGCCTTGCGGATCGTCAAGCGCGTGCCGTCGTTGTCGAAGGTCAGGCCCGTTTGCGTCACGCCGTTCAACTTCAGGGTCACGGAACTTTCCGCGATGGTGTTGTCACCCAGGCTGATGACGGCGCCGATGTCGGTGTTGCGCGAAGCGATCTCGGTGCGTGGGATCCATTTTTCCACGAAGGAAGGGATCGGCGGGATGTCCTGTGGGATTCCGGCGGCCGATGGCCCGCCCAAAGCACGCATCTGGCCAGGGCTCAACGGCACGTCGCGCAACTGGATGCTATTGACGTAGCCCACCGCGGCCTGGCCATTGTCGTCGTTGAACAATTCCACGCCGTTGACGCCATTGATAGCCCAACGGCCGTCCAAGGCCAGAATTGCGCCGCTGGTGGCCGGTTGGGTGCCGACTTCTTCGCCGTTGATGTATTTGCGGATGATATTAGCGGCTGCGTCCACCACGAACCCGATGCGATACCAGGTATTGGGAGAGATCTGCCCGCTGAAATTGTCGTCGCCCCCGATGCCACCCGCCGCATTAATCCCAAGGTCATGATCGGCGGCAAGGACCCGGCCGTCCGTCTCGGCCAATGGCCGGATGCTGGAAGCCGATTCGGTGGGATAAAGCAGGTCAAAGATGAGGGTGTATTGGTTGACCAACCCGCCTCCGCCGTTAGGGTTGGCGATAAAGAACATGATGTAGCCCTGGTCCGGATTGCCATTGGCGGGGAACTTCATCACCTGGGCGGGTTGGCCCCCGATATTGGGGAGGCCAAACGACGTCGTGGATCCGAACTTTGTTCCCTGGTCGGTCAGGCCGCCGGGAGCATCCTTGAAGGCCAGCGGATCGCCCACGGTGGCGTTCAGGTTGCCCGCGTCAAAATCCCACTGGCCAATCGGTTGGGCGAGGCCCGGGGCGGGGTTAAGGAACACGGCCAGGAGCGCTGCCCCGGCTACAACGTAACTAGTTATTTTCATACCATTCTGATGTTTGGTTCGGTTGAGGTTCTGCCGTTTCCGTAGTGCCGTCACTGCCGCCGTCCGACGCGACAAACATTACAAAAGTCCGTTTGGAGATAAGTGGTTGATGATCTGGGTTAGGACGAACTACTTGCTGGCGCCATATTGCTCGAGCGCCTCTTTTGCTTTCTTGTCTCCCTTATCCGCCGCCGCCTGGAGTCGTTCGTGCATGGTGACCATGGCGCGGAGGGCTGCTT
>Ga0247664_1000440_pt1 | contig 10224 bp, 8 predicted proteins | sample CNK05_metaG_FD_182715 | JGI IMG/M metagenome (GOLD analysis project Ga0247664, IMG submission 182715) | Soil microbial communities from Purdue University Martell Research Forest, Indiana, United States - CNK05 | ecosystem: Environmental > Terrestrial > Soil > Temperate forest > Bulk soil | place...
GCCTCGGCGCGGAGCAAGACATTGGAAAGAATGGGCAAAGTCGTTCTGGTGCTGACGACGTTCTGAACGGCTTGCAGCCCGGCCAAGAGCTGGTCTTTGGCGATACTGAGATTCATTAGGCCCTTAATATGTATCTAGTAAAGGATCAACAAATTATTATTAAAGGCTGTGAATAGTGGAAACAACTCGCGGTGTCAAGGACACGGCAGGGACTTACGCAAAATTCGCCTGCCGAATAACGATCCTGACATCTGCGCTCCATTCACCGTCGCGCGCCTCTCCCCCACGACGGGCCCAAATTATTCACAGGTCATTCGAGAAGATGTTGGGCTTAGAAACTATTCAGCACGTCGATCAGCTTCCGCAGCCGGCCATAGTCGCGTCTGTTAAACTCGAACGCGATCCTCGGCAGCTCCAAGTGCTGGTTGTCTTCCCGTTCCTCAGGTGTCGGTTCCACGATCGCCATGCAACCAGCGTTGATAATATCGCTGAAATCCTGATTAAGGGCATCGATCGCAGTTGGAGTCGGCCGATGCAAAAGACGTATGACCAGCTGATCCCGCACAAAACGCATTGAATGATAATTTCGATAGAATCGGGTGATAAACTTCACCGCGTGACTCGCGTCATCAGTGATGTGATAGAGGTTCACATCCTCCGGAGAGATCAACCCGTTGCGCAACAGATGTTCGCGGATGTGTTTGTCCCAGGTTTTCCAGTAAGCGCCCCCTGGCCGATCCATAAAGACCAGAGGCATAATGCGGCTCTTGCCGGTCTGCATCAGGGTCAAAGCTTCATAGCCCTCGTCCATGGTCCCAAAACCACCCGGAAAAAGCACAATCGCATCTGAATGCCGCACAAAGGTCAGCTTGCGCGTGAAGAAATACTTGAAGGTGATCAGCTTTTTGTCGTGTTGAATGACCGGGTTGGCGCTCTGTTCCCAAGGCAGGCGGATATTTGCCCCGAAACTACGTTCCGGCCCAGCCCCTTCATGCCCCGCTTGCATAATGCCCGGGCCCGCCCCAGTAATCACCATCCACCCCGCGTCGGCGATCAGGCGGGCAAACTCAACCGCTTGATGATACTCCTGCTTGGTGGGTGCGGTGCGCGCGGAGCCAAAAATGGTCACCTTCCGCACATGGGCGTGAGGCTCGAAGAGCTTGAAAGCATAACGCAGCTCACGCACGGCCGTCTGGATAACCCGGGCATCCCCTCGCGCGGCCACATCCGTCAGCAATTTTAGTGCGTTTTCAATGATGTCGGCCACCAAGTCAGGGTTATGTCCCCCGCCTTTGTAGTTGATTAGCTCCTGGATACGGCGCTTAAGCTCGGGATCTGCCTGGGGTTTTTCCCAATTCTGCATGGGGCGAGACACTAACGCTCGCGGCGGGAATTGCAACCCGGGCGAGCCGAATTCTCGTTACAGAAAGCCCAGGGCCGTTATCCTTTCCGTCGCTTTGCCTTATATGTCAGCCGGTTTGCGATATTGCGGTCTCTGGTGCGTCGTGAGCCTGTTTCTGTGCGCCACCAACAACGCCCGCGGTCACACCCCCAGCGAGACGTTCCTCACCTTGTTCTTAACCCCTACGAACGTCGGCGGCCATTGGGACGTGGCCCTTCGCGACCTGCGCCAAGGGTTAACCCCGGGTTCCGATCCGCTGGCCGTGACCCCGCCAGACCTGGAACAGCGCCAGGAAGCTTTGGCCCTGGACACAATTGCACGCCTGCGGGTAAACGCCGATGGAACGAACCTGGCGTTGAAAGTCACCGATTACTTCCCGGTGACCCTGCAGCACGGCGAGTATGTTCGGGTGGAATTCAGCGCTGCGGCCTTGCCTGTGGCCACGGCAAACCTGGAGTTGGATGCCAGCGCGCTGTTTGCCATCGACCCGAGCATGCATGGTTTCCTGCGGCTGGAGCGTGAGCGGGCCGGCCACACCGACAGCGTTGTCTTTAATGCCGCTCAACCCAGGCACACCTTCCGCCTGGCGGCGGCGCCCGACTTTTGGCGTGAATGGCAGACCTACGTCAAGGAAGGCGTGCAACATATCTGGGTAGGCTTCGATCATCTGCTCTTCCTGATCGCGTTGCTGTTGCCGGCGGTCCTTAACCGCGGCAGCGGGCAATGGGATGCAGTCGATCGGTTTCAACCCGCGTGTCTGAATGTGCTGAAGATCATCACCGCGTTTACTGTGGCCCACAGCTTGACCTTGAGTCTGGCGGCATTGGACCTGGTGCGCGTCCCGGCCCGGCTGGTGGAGCCGGCCATCGCTGCCTCGGTGGCCGTGGCGGCCAGCAATAATCTGTGGCTTTGGTTGGGCCCCAGAGGCTGGGGCGTGGCTTTCGGGTTCGGGCTCGTGCATGGCTTTGGCTTCGCAAACGTGCTGGCCGAACTCGGGCTCAACAAGGCTACGCTGGCGGTGGCGCTCGTGGGATTTAACGTCGGTGTCGAATTGGGCCAGATGGCCATCGTGCTCGTGTTTCTTCCGGTCGCCTTTCTTCTGCGCCGGTCCGCTTTTTATCGTGTCGCGATCCTGCGGTTCGGGTCCGCGGCAGTTGTGTTGATCGCGCTGGCTTGGATGTTCGAGCGCCTCTTGACCGTCCGTTGACTGTAGCGGCGGTCGGCGACGTCTGCGACCGCCGAGCCGCAAGAAACGGAAAAAACAAGTTGCAACCGGCGCGCAATTCTGGTCTAACGGTGGCCGTCCCGATTCTAGTCCGTGTTCCTCTGGGTTTCCAGGCCCTGCAGCGGCTCCTCTCTCCGTTGTGCGGCTGATGTTGTTTAGGCGCAGTCGATACTATGAAGTGCGTAGTTGTCCAGACGTTGGCACTCGTCCTAGCCCTCTTGTTCGCGTGGATCGGGTCTTCTTTGCCAGCCTTCTCTCAAACTGTGCTGATCCCCGCCGGGTCGGCTTGGAGATATCTTGACCGCGGCACCGATCCCGGCGCCGCTTGGAACACCGCGGGCTACGACGACAGTGGTTGGTCCAATGGAATCGCCCAATTGGGCTTTGGCGATGGAGATGAAGCCACCGTGATCCGGCAGACCACCACGGCGGGTGCACCCATCATTACGTTCTATTTCCGACACGTTTTCACCGCCCCGGATGTGTCGGGCTACACCAATTTGCTGCTGCGCCTGCGCCGGGACGATGGGGCCGCGGTCTATCTTAATGGGACAGAAGTGTTCCGCAGTAATCTGCCTCCAGGTCCCTTGAGCAATGGGACACTGGCGGCGACGACAGCGGAGGACGACGGGATGCTGTTGTTTGCCTCCCCGGTCAATGCGAGTCGGTTGGTGGCCGGCAACAATGTTGTGGCCGTGGAAGTCCATCAAGCGGCCATCGACAGTTCCGACGTGAGCTTCGATCTGGAGTTGCAGGCCAATGTGCTCTTTCAACGGCCCTCGGTGTCCTTAGCCTATCCGGCGCCCGCCGAGGTCTTGGGCGCCGCCAACATGACGATGGTCGCCAACGCCTCCGATGAAGACGGCGCGGTGTCCATAGTGCAATTCTATGCCAACGGAGCTCAGCTTGGCACGGCCACCAACGCGCCCTTCACCTACACCGAATCCAACATCGTCGCCGGCGCTTATTCCCTGGTGGCCGTGGCCGTCGATAATACAGGCCTCAGCGTAACCTCGGCGCCCGTGGCGGTGACGGTGGCGCCCCGGTTGGTTGCCTCCGGCACCGCCTGGAAATATCTGGATGACGGATCCGATCCCGGGTCCAGCTGGGCAAATCCCACCTTTAACGACAGCGGTTGGTCCAACGGCATCGCCGAGTTCGGCTTCGGCGATGGGGACGAGGCCACGCTTCTGCGGCAGTTCAGCACGATCACCGGAACCAACGGCATCACTTACTATTTCCGCCGCTCTTTTGACCTGGCCAGCACCGCGGGCATCACCAATCTGGTCCTGCGTCTGGTCCGCGACGACGGCGCCATCGTTCGGTTGAATGGCACCGAAGTTTTTCGAATCAACATGCCGACCGGGACCGTCACCTCCCGCACGTTTGCCGCGCAGGCGATCGCCAATGACAATTCGTTTCACGGCATCCGCGTCAATCCCTCCCTGCTGGTAACGGGTCGCAATGTGCTCGCGGTCGAGATGCATCAATACAACCTCACCAGCAGCGACCTCAGCTTCGATCTCCAGTTACTGCCCAACATCCCCCCGATGCCTCCGCAAGCTGTCCTTGTGTCTCCGACCAACGGGGCCGTGTTTTTTGGGCCGACCAACCTTTACCTCGACGCTCTCGCCACGGACTTCGATCAATCCGTCACGTCGGTGGTTTTTACGGTGAACGGCACGCGGGTCGGGACGGACACGACGGACAACTATGAGATCGACGGGCACAACTTCTCTTTCGTGGTCAGCAACCTTGACGTCGGCGCCTACTCCCTGCGCGTGGCCGCTACCGATGCCGGTGGTTTGGTCCGGACGTCCGCTCCTGTAAATATTGAAATGCTCTATGCGCCCGTGCAGACGACGTTTATTCCGACCGGATCGGTCTGGAAGTATTTCGACGCCGGCACTGACCTCGGCACATCCTGGCGCACGCGCGACTTCGTCGACGCCGCCTGGCCGAGCGGCCGTGGGAAATTAGGGTTCAACGACAATCCCGCGACGCCCATTCAGCTCGTCACCACCGCCTATTTCCGGTATCGGTTTAATGTCCTAAACGCGGCCAGTTACACTAACCTCCTCTTTCGCGTGCTCCGCGATGACGGCGTGGTGGTTTACCTCAACGGCGTCGAACTGTTCCGAAGCAACATGCCCAACGGACCGGTGGCTTACGATACCTACGCCTCCAGGCCGATCGGAGGTTCCGATGAGTTCTATTACATGCCCACCAACACGGCCGCCGATGCCTTGGTCGTAGGCGAAAACCTTCTGGCGGTCGAATTGCACCAAAGCGCCGGCACTTCCGATGCGGGCTTCGATCTCGGGCTCGTCGGCATCGCCTTACCTGCGCCCATCGCCCCGGCCCTCAACATCTATCGCAGCGGCAACGGTCTCGTCCTCACCTGGCCAGGTTCCGGATTCAGCCTCCAGGACGCGCCCGCCGCTGACGGTCCCTACGCCACCCGCGTCACGGGCACCAATACCTATTCGATTCCCAATCCGACGGGCAACCGCTTCTATCGGCTCTTCAAACCGTAGACGATACAAAGGCTGCCTCCTGACGTCGGCTGCTACCAGAGGACTCGGTTCATGGAGAGCAAACACCTGCACAAGACGTGCACGCGCATTGGGGCCATGAACTTCCACTGAAAAAGAGCCCTCACCCCCAGCCCCTCTCCCACTCGCCTCGGCGAAGCCTCCGGCGTAGCCAGGGTCCGATGGGAGAGGGTGGCCGCAAGGCCGGGTGAGGGTTCGGTTCATGGGTAGGACGGACCTCCAACTTTTGGACGCGCATTGGGACCATGAACTGCTCCCTCTCCCCTCAACGGGGAGAGGGCCGGGGTGAGGGGTGAGAAGGCCAAGAGTTTCGAGTTCCCGAAGGTCAGGTTCATGGGTAGCTTCCATTTGCTTTACATGCGCATTGGGGCCATGAACCTAATCCCTCTCCCCTCAACGGGGAGAGGGCCAGGGTGAGGGGTGAGAAGGCCAAGAGTTTCGAGTCCCCGAAGGTCGGTTCATGGGTAGCTAACGAACGCACCCGGTTCCTTGAAATCGGCGAGCCGATGCTTGAGCCGGACCTCCCTTCGGGCAACACTCTGGGCCTGTGTTAAGTCTTCAACGTTTTTCGTTCGGTGTCGGCGACCGCTTCGCCCATCAGGCCTGCGCCCAGCTGCGCGCCTTCCAAAAACTCGCTGCGCTCGGGCCCCAAGTGGTCCCGGTCTGGAACAAATCCAAACGTGAACACAATTATATCGGTTCTCATCCCCAATCCGTTTTCCAGGCCGCCCAGGCTGCCGTCAAACAGTTGGGTTGGACTGGCCCCTGGCACGTCGACGCCGACCACATTCGGCTGGATACCGTCGACGCATTTGTGCCCTGGGCGGATTTTTTTACCATCGACGTGGCCGACAGCATCGGCCGACCGGCTCCGGCTCAGGCCGTGAGCGCGTTTGTCCGCCGACATCCGGAATTGAGCGGCGTGCTGCCTATTCCCGGCATCGCCGCGCCGCTGGAACTGACCCCCGCAGCCGTCGCCCAGGTGGCTGGCAAGTACCTGCTCGCAGTGCAGGAGGCCGGGAAGATTTTTCGGCACATCACCGCACGCAAGGGCGGTCCGTTTATTGCGGAAGTGTCGATGGACGAGACGGACTGGCCGCAAACGCCGCCGGAATTGTTGGTCATCCTCATCGCGTTGGCCGATGAAGGTGTCCGCGCGCAAACGATCGCCCCGAAATTCACCGGGCGTTTCAACAAGGGCGTCGATTACGTGGGCGACCTGGCGCGGTTCGAGCAGGAATTCCGCGATGACCTGGCCGTGCTCGCGCACGTGACGTCTCGGTACGATCTGCCTGCCAACTTGAAACTCAGTGTGCATAGCGGCAGTGACAAGTTCTCGCTCTACCCGATTCTGGGCCGGGCTTTGCGGGAGACCGGAGCAGGGTTGCACTTGAAAACAGCCGGGACCACCTGGCTCGAGGAGTTAATTGGCTTGGCTGAAGCCGGCGGCTCGGGACTCGAGTTGGCGAAGGAGATTTATGCGGAGGCGCTGAGTCACATCGATGAGCTGTGCGCCCCCTATGCCAGTGTCATCGATATTGATCGCGCCAAACTTCCTCCCCTTGCCAACGTGAAGAAATGGGACGGTGCCGCCTTCGCCAACGCGCTGCGTCACGTGCCCAGCCATCCTCAATTCAATCCGAGCTTCCGACAACTCCTGCATGTGGCCTTCAAACTCGCAGCCAAGGCCGGCCCCCGTTATACCGACCTGCTGGTGGCCCACGAAGCGATCGTGGCCCGCCACGTAACTGAAAATATTCTCAACCGCCATCTCGTTCCGCTGTTTGTCGGATAGCTCAGCGCGCCCATAAGTTGCTGGCCTCTTTCCATTCCAGCAGCAGTTCCCGAAATCTTTGCAAGGGCGGCGAATCGTCGTCCTCCCTCCATACCAGCACCAAAGGCACCGTCGCTGTCGGTGTCAAGGGAACGAAGCGTAAACAGCCCGCCGGGTCCACGACCGAATCCGTAACCACTCCCACTCCAGCGCCCGCTTCCACATAGCTCAGCACCGTGCCGATGAGACTCGGGGTGTGAGCAAACCGCGGGGTGAACCCGGCCTGACGACAACCCACCAGCACGGCGTCGTGCAATCCCATTCCTTCGCGCCGGGCCAGCACGATGAGCGGCTCATTGGTCAACGTCTTCCAGGGCGCACGGCGCCGTCCGGCCAGAACGTGTTGCCGCGGCACGACCGCCCCCAACTGTTCGTTGCGCAGCACCACGGTCTTCAAACCAAGCGCGCGGTGCGTCGGCACCGGACGGGTGAGCGCGACCGACAAACGTCCCTTGGCCACCATCTCCCAAACCCGTTCAGGGGTCCGTTCCTCCAGGTGAATGGATACCAGCGGATATCGTTGCCGGTATTCGTGCAGGAGCCGGCCCAGGAAAGGTTGGGTGGGCGGCCCGATGTAACCCAGCCGCAATTCGCCTTCTTCGCCCGCCGCCGTCCGGCGGACCCTTTGCATCGATTCTTCCCACCGTTGTAACAACAACGCCGTCTCCCGCAGCAAGACCGCGCCGGCCGGCGTCAACCGCACATGATGCCGGGATCGTTCCAATAACGTCGCTCCCAGAGCGCTTTCCACCTGTTTGACGGCCCGGCTCAAGGCCGGTTGCGCCACGCGTAAACGCACCGCCGCCCGCGCGTAGCTCAGTTCCTCGGCCACCGCCTGGAAATACCGAAGATGACGAAGATCCATGCGACGCTCGTGATGCCATCACGGCATCCGACCGCTGGCGAGGTAATAATTCTGTTACCACGGCCAACCCCAGGCACGAGCTTGACGCCCGTTTCACACAGCCCAAAGTGGACTCGGCTCCACATGCGAACCAAACCGTCTCCTGCAGGATCTGACCGATCGGCCGGCCGCGCGGCGTGCATGCGTCGCGCACGCCGATGGGCCCTGGGCGTTGGTCGCCTCCCGGGAGCCGGCCTTTGGCTTGGCCTGCTCTTCCTGGCGGGCGCGGCCGTTCACGCGCGTTGCCAAGGCCAGGCCGGCGCCGTCCTTGAGTTCCTGCAACCGACCAACCACGCCGTTTTTTCAACGTTGGATGAAGTACCCATTGTTCTACGCGCCTACGCGCCGGACGATGTGATTCTGTCCGCGGAAGTCAGCGCCGACCGCCAAACGATCGGCCAAGCTTCGTTCTGCTGCGCCTTGTGTCCATGCGCGCATCCGTTGCCCGGAGAGGAAACGATCCTGCAAATCCCTGTGCCCAGAGAAGCAGGCCGGCCGCAGTCGAGAACATGGCAAGGCTGGACCAATGTCCCGGCGGGAATCCATCAGCTGGCCGCCCGGGCCGTCACTCAAAACGGTGCGGTCGTGGACGCCGCTCCTGTGACCATCACGGTTTTGGATCTGACGCTACGCATTCATATGAGTGCCGACGGCACGGCCATCTTGGTCATCACCGAAGGGTCACTGGTTCCGGGCACCTATGAGCTGGAGGCGAGCGAAGATCTGCGCAACTGGACGCGGCTCGGGCCATTCCTGCCGGGCGACGTGGCAGCCTTCTATTTCGATCGCCGGACCGAGCCCCCCAGGGCATCTCGCTTTTATCGTTTCGTGCACGTGCCGTAATCGAGTGCGGAGTGCGGAGTGCGGAGTGCGGAGTGCGGAGTGCGGAGTGCGGAATGCGGAATGCGGAATGCCGACCCCGGTTCGTGGTCCCAATGCACGTCCGAAGCGGAGGTCCCGGTACCACCAATTTTCGATGTTTAATAATGTTTAATTGGCAATTGTCGATTGCGGCCTATTGCGGCCTATTGAAAATCGGAAATCTGTGATGTTCTGATCCTGGGCTCGGGCGATCAACTCAGCAAAGCGCGCGACGCGCTCACGCGGGCTGAGGCGTGAAACAACTCGGTGCTATCAGCGCTCGCTGGTGGACCGGTGCGAGCGATACACATCCGGGCGATGGATGGTCATGAATTGCTCGGGATTCCGCAACGGCCTGAATCCGAACTGCTCGTAGAGCCCGTGGGCATCACGAGTGGCCAGGAGAATGCGGCGGACGCCCCGCAGATCGGGATGCTCCAGCAGTGCACGCACCAACTGTTTGGAAACACCGTGACCGCGGTGCGCCGGCGCCACGAAGACATCCGCGAGGTACGCGAAGGTGGCCCGGTCCGTCACGAGCCGGGCAAAGCCCACCTGCCGTTCGCCTTGATAGGCGCCGCAACACAGCGAGTTGCGAATGGATCGTTCCAGTACCTCGCGGGGGATGTCCTGCGCCCAATAGGAGGCCCGCAGAAAATCGTGGATGAACGTGACATCCAACCGCTGCGGGTCGGTCGAGATTTGATATTGGTCAGGCATATTTTTTCTTCCACAACACTTCGCCAGCAAGGACCGCCAGGAGCAGCAAGCCCGTCAGGATGCCGGCCAATTCGGATGGTTGATCCGACAGGTTCAAGCCGTTCTTGAGCACTGCGATCGTGGCGACACCCAACAAAGTTCCGGGCACGGTGCCCACGCCACCAAAGATGCTGGTGCCGCCCAGCACCACGGCTGTGATGGCGAGAAGTTCGTAGCCGGTGCCGGCGTCGGCCTTGGCCTGGCCCACGCGCGCCACGTAGATCAGCGCGGCCAGCGCGCTCACCAGACCCGAGAGCACGTAGACCAACGCAATCCGCCGTCTCACCGGCAGGCCGGCGTAGCGCGCTCCTTCCGGCGCAAACCCAATCGCGCGGAACGAACGACCGAATGTCGTGCGATGGACGAGCAACCAGATGCCGGCGGCCACCACCGCAAAGATGGGCGCTTGCGCCGGAACCAGCTCCCCATAGTAACCTTGTCCGAAGGCCAGGTAATCCGCAGGAAAACCGGTGAAATTATCCACCCCACGGGTAATGGCCTCCGCCAAGCCGCGGAACAAGGAGAAGCTTCCCAGGGTCACGATGAGCGGAGGCAGACGCAGGCGCGTGATTAACAAGGCATTCAAGGCCCCGCCCAGGCCCCCTCCTCCGATCGTCAACAACGCCGCCAGCGGCCACGCCAGATGTCCGTCCCGCCAGAACTTCCCAAACAAAACCGCGCACA
>Ga0247664_1000441_pt1 | contig 10217 bp, 5 predicted proteins | sample CNK05_metaG_FD_182715 | JGI IMG/M metagenome (GOLD analysis project Ga0247664, IMG submission 182715) | Soil microbial communities from Purdue University Martell Research Forest, Indiana, United States - CNK05 | ecosystem: Environmental > Terrestrial > Soil > Temperate forest > Bulk soil | place...
AACCCGCGGGCGCGCTGGTAACGGGCCAGAATATCGGTGGCCGTATAACCTTCCGGATGTCCCACATGCAGGCCGGCTCCTGAAGGGTAGGGGAACATGTCGAGGATGTAGTATTTGGGCGGCAACGCGTCGGCGCCGGGTTCTTGTCCGCCTAACCCGTGACGAAGGCCAAACGGATGCGCGGCCGGAATCAGCTCACCTGGGTTCCAAGCCCGAAAAGTCTGGTGCGTATCCCAGTGGCGTTGCCACTTGGGTTCGATCAGATGAAATGGATACTGTCTGCGCAAGGACATGAAGGTTCACTATGCCGTGAAGCCGCTGGGCGGAGCAACTCAGTTCTTGTCCCGGATCAAATCAGATGCGCTGCGAACCATCGCCACGCTGCTGGCCAGCGCCCACAGCCAGGCCAGCGCACACAGGGCCAGTCCCCAACGCAACCAGCCGGCATAGCCCTGATACTGCGCGCGATAATAAGCCTCGCTCCACTCGGGATGCTGCAGGTAACGCACTCCGCAGAGGATGACCCATCCGGCGAAACCGACGCTCATCAGGAAACCTGCCACCATGAGGACCGCTTGCGCGTAACCGATCTTGCGGCCCGTCATGATCGTACCCAGACCAGGGAAGGCCAGTTGATTAATCAAAGCCCATACCCACGGCGAAGTCGGCGGCCGGGCCGACCGCTCAGGCCGCGGGAGTTCGGGCGGGACCGAAGAGGTCGTCATACACGTAGGCGGTGGCGATCAAACCAAGGGGCATGGTCACAAACACACCCACCCCGCACAACAGCAGCCCGCCCAGGTTGATCAGTGCATTGAGCAAGAGCAACAGGAACATGCCCCACCAATGTTTCGTCATGACTTTGCGGCTGACTTCCATCGCGTCCCAAAACCCCAGCTCTTTCTCCATCAAGATCGGGTAAACCATCCACCACGCTACCACCAGGTAAATTCCCGGAATGACACAAAAGAGACACCCCACCCCGATGAGCAGCGTCGAGACCAGCCCGACCAAAAACAATTGCAGGAAATTCCGCGTGAACCCGCTGAAGGCGTCTCCGATCTGCACCGGTTCGCCTCGAATCCGTTTCAGATAATAAGCAAAGAGACCGCCCAGCAGTGGGCCGTGCAGGATAATCCCGAAGTAGGCACCCTCCGTGAGACCCAACACCAGCAGCACCAAAGTGCTCACCCCTACGATCGGCCAGAAATCCGTTTTCATCAGATCCCAGGCCCGGCCTAGGCTCAGTCCAACGCTCACGCTGTAGTCGCGCCCCAGCGCATCCGCCGCCAGGGCGTCTCCGTCCAATGGCCCAAAGGAAGAAGCAGGAGGCAACGGCGGAGCGCCCGCTCCGGGCGCAGCCGAAGCTGGCAACCACGCCGGATCGGGGCTGGGCAGCGTACTTTTGGCGGCAAGCGCGTCCCCAAACTCCGTAAAGGTGCCCAGCGGTTTCCACTCGGGCTCACCTTCTTTCTTTAGCTTGGTTTCAGCATTGGCGCGTCCGGCCGCGATCCACTCGAGCAATTGCTCGGCGCTGACCGGGCCATATTCGCGGTCGTCGCCTCCGATCATGTGATACATGAATGTCCTTTGGGTTTGGGTGATGGAAGAAAAGCGGCAATCCGCCGCCCGCCGGGCGCTCGGCTCTGATTGCAGCCGGAGTGTCCTAATGGTTGGTTCACGGTTCCCACCGCAGGGTGGAGAGTTCACTGGCGTCCACTTGACGCACGCTGCCATCCGCAAAGGCCACGCAATAAATCTTGCCGTGCACCGACGGGGCAATCGGATCTTCCTGGCTGGCGGTCGCGTTCCAGCCACGGTCCGATTCGATCAGCAACACGATGTCAGGCGGAACCGAAGACATGGTGCGCCCCGCCACATTGCGGTTGTAAGCATAACCGGCCCGAAGTTCCGGCCGGCGCGGACATTGCAACAATCCTTCCGAGCCCAGTTGCGGCCCGATCCCGTCGCACCAATCTGCCGCGGCCGGGAATTTGCCTTCGTGCTTTTCCGCGTTGAGCCTGACACTCGAGGCAACCTGCTTCAGATTGTCCGCACATTGAGCTGCGCCCACTTTGTATTGTTGCCGGTTGATCTCCGGCACCATCACGGCCATCGCGCCGCCCAGCACCGCCAAGGAAATGATCGACACAACTAGGCCGATGATCGCCAGCACCTGGCCCCGTAGTTGGCCGCCACTGCGCTTGATCTGGCGCAACGCCACCAAACCCATGACACAGCCCACCAAACCACTGAGGCCAAGCGTGCAGAACGTCAGGATGCCCAGGACAAATGTCGCCATGGCCAGGCCACTGGTCTTCGCACGAGGAAAATCCGTTGGCCCCAGACGGCCCGGGACGGAGGCGCGCTGGACCGGCAACGGCGGCGGCGGCAGCGGCGGTGTCGACACGCTGGAAGGCACCGGTGGCGGCGAAAGCCGAGCGGGTGGAATCACTGCTGGGGGCGACGGTGGCGCCGAGGGAGCCGATGACGGTGAGGGCGGTGCCTGAGCAATGGTCTGGAACGCGGGGGTGAATTCAGGGAATTCTCGCAAAGGCCTCCACTCGGCCATTCCCTCCCTCTGCACTAAAGTGTCGAGGCCAACTCTGCGCTGGCCGATCCACTCTCGTAAAGTGTCAGCGCTAGTCGGCCCGAATTCCGTTCCGTCCGCCCCCAGGATCTTGAACATGCTCAACGATGCGTGCGCATCCTGATGGGTGCTGGGCCGCCAAGTCCATCCGGAAAATACCCGGTTTAGGGCAGAGTAATGGGATTGGTTGTTCGCAATGGAGTTATCCCCAGGATGCGAACAACTTGAGGAATCAGCCGATTTTGCCGTGGGTTTAGGAGGTTCCTGCCTGCGAACAACGGATGAGCAACTTTTTTGAAAAAATATCTTGCCACCACAACCTGTAGTGCTAGGGTAACTCTCACGCCGCAACGGAATGGGTCTCGGGCTCGGCTGCGCGGGCCTGACCGCTGGAACGTCGTCACCTGACCGGTCGTCACCTGAGTTGGTGAATGCACTTAATTAATCGACGCCTAAGTGGTGTTCGATCCTGCAGAATGCACAGGCCGTAGTACCGGATGTCCACTGGCCCCAGAGACTCCCAAGGCGCCCTTGTCGTCGGTTGCCCTGGAAGGCATCCGGGGAGAAATTAGAGTCGGCCGAGCCGGCGAGTCACGGAACTTCAGACCGCGCAGGCGGCTTGGCCTCACATAACGCGAACGGAATCGAAAGGAACCGCAATGATCGACGCTCGTGAAGAGATTTCTGAGTCTGCCACCGCCGGAAGACGCCGCCGCGATCGCGGGCGAACTCCCAGTGCTCCCGCCACCGGTTCGCACGCCGGGAACCGCCGCAGCGCCTCGGCTCGCACCCTGGAAGTGACCCGCATTTTTAGCGACCCCAAGATCAGACCGTTCGATCAGATCCCGTGGGAAACCCGAGCCGCGGAGATCACCGATGATGCGGGCAAAGTGATCTTCAAACAGGATAACGTGGAAGTGCCGGCCTCGTGGTCATTGCTGGCCACCAAGGTCGTGGTCTCAAAATACTTTTACGGGGAACAACACACGCCCGAACGCGAAACCTCCGTGCGGCAGTTGATTCAACGGGTGACCCGCACGATCACCGACTGGGGTATCGCCGACGGTTACTTCAGCAAGCAGGACGGCGAGGTATTCTACGACGAGTTAACCTGGCTTTGCCTCAACCAATACGGCGCGTTCAATTCGCCGGTTTGGTTTAATGTCGGCCTCTTCCATCAGTATGGAGTGGGCAAGACCTCCGCCAAAGGCAATTGGTTTTATCATCGCACCAAGGGCGTGGCCGAACGGGCCCGCACCCAATACGAATATCCCCAAGGCAGCGCGTGCTTCATCCAGTCGGTCGACGACAACATGGAGAGCATCATGAACCTGGCGTACAGCGAGGCCATGCTCTTCAAATATGGTTCCGGCACCGGCACCGACCTGTCCCCGATCCGCTCCAGCAAGGAGAAACTCAGCGGCGGCGGCCGGCCGAGTGGGCCGATGAGCTTCCTCAAGGTCTACGATCAAGTGGCCAACGTGGTGAAGAGCGGGGGCAAAACCCGGCGGGCGGCCAAGATGAATACCCTGCGCGATTGGCACGGCGACATCGAAGAGTTCATCGACGCCAAGCAAAGGGAGGAACGCAAGGCTTGGGCGCTGATCGAACAAGGCTACGACGGTTCCTACAACGGCGACGCCTACGGCAGCGTGATGTATCAAAACGAAAACCTGTCCGTGCGCGCCAGCGATGAATTCATGCAAGCGGCCCTGGAAGGACGTGAATGGTGGACGCGCGCCACCGTGACGGGCCAGCCCCTGCAAAAGAAGGACGCCAGCCAGTTACTCGACAAGATCGCCGAGGGCACCTGGGTCTGCGGAGATCCGGGCTTGCAGTACGACGGAGCGATTCAGAAATGGCACACGTGCAAAGGCACCGAGCCGATCCATTCCACCAACCCCTGCAGCGAATACGTCTTCCTCAATAACACCGCCTGCAACCTCGCTTCGCTGAACCTGATGAAGTTCAAGCGTGAGGATGGCCGTTTTGACGTGGAACGTTTCAAAGCGGCCGTGCGCATCTTTATCAGCGCCCAAGAGATCCTGGTGGACAATGCCAGTTATCCGACCAAGGACATCGCGGAAAACTCCCACATCTACCGCACGTTGGGCTTGGGTTACGCCAACCTGGGCTCATTGATCATGAGTTACGGCTTGGCTTACGACTCCAACGAGGCCCGCGCGCTGGCCGGCGCCCTGACCGCGATCATGACCGGCCACGCTTACGAGCAGTCCGCCCAAGTCGCCGGCGTCATGGGCCCCTTCCAAGGGTACCGCGACGCCCGCTGCGCCCATGTGCCCAAACCGTTGGCCAAGGACAACGTGCAATCCATGCTCGATGTCATCCGGCTCCATCGCCGCGCGGTGGAAGAAATTCAACCCAGCCGCGAGTTCGATTACCTGAAAGCGGAAGCCCGCTCGGCCTGGGACCGCGCTTTGGCCCGTGGCCAACAACTCGGTTACCGCAACGCGCAGGTGACCGTGCTGGCTCCCACCGGCACCATCGCCTTCCTGATGGATTGCGATACGACCGGCGTGGAACCCGACATCGCTCTGGTGAAGTACAAACTCCTGGCCGGTGGCGGCATGTTGAAGATCGTCAATCGCACCGTGCCGGAAGCACTCCGGCGGCTGGGCTACTCCGAAACGCAGAGTCAGGCCATCATCGGTCACGTGGAAAAGTACGACACCATCGAAGACGTGACCGCGGAAGACGGCTCGACTGTCTGTAGCGGCCTGAAGCCAGAACATCTGGGCGTGTTCGACTGCGCTTTCAAGGCCTACCGAGGCCGGCGCAGCATCCATTACCTGGCGCATCTGAGCATGATGGCGGCCACCCAACCCTTCATCAGCGGAGCCATCAGCAAGACGGTCAATCTGCCAAGCGAAGCCAGCGTGCAAAACATCCGCGATGCCTATGTGCAAGCATGGCGGATGGGGCTCAAATGCGTGGCCATTTATCGCGATGGCTCCAAGCGCAGCCAGCCGCTCAACACCAAAAAGACCAACGAAGGCGGCGACAAATCCACCACCCTGGCCGCGTCCGGACTCGAGGCCCGCGTCGGCGAGTTGGAAGCCGAACTTGAACAACTCCGGCGCCAGTCCGGCCTGCCGCTGCGCCGGCGCCTGCCGGAAACCCGCACCGCTTTGACGCATAAGTTCGATATCGCCGGACACGAAGGTTACCTCACGGTCGGCCTGTTCGATGACGGCCAGCCAGGCGAATTGTTTGTGACCATGGCCAAGGAAGGCTCGACCATTGGCGGTTTGATGGACAGCGTGGGCGCCCTCACCAGCATGGCCTTGCAGTACGGCGTGCCCTTGGAAGCGCTGGTCAAAAAGTTCGCGCACCAACGCTTCGAGCCCAGCGGCTTCACCAAGAATCCGGATATCCGCAATGCCAGTAGCATTATGGATTATGTGTTCCGGTGGATGGCCATCCAGTTTGTCCCCGGGTACCGCGAACTCAATTCGCCCAACCCCAATCAGCCGGAACTCACCATGCCCGGCTTGCTCGAGGAGTTAAAAAAAAAGGTGAATCGGCCAGTGGCAGATCTCCCCTTGTCTGACGACACGGAGATGATTGCCCTGCCCAGCGGGAAGGATTCGGGCAATGGCGCCCGTAATGGAAGCGGTTCAGTCCATGGACGGGCGATTACAACCCTTAGCGACGCCATTGCCCACTTCCAGCAAGACGCGCCGACGTGCCCGAACTGCGGGCACGTCGCCGTCCGCAACGGGGCCTGTTACAAGTGCCTCAATTGCGGCGAGAGCCTTGGCTGCTCGTAGAGAACGCACGCGAAGTTCCATTTAACGTCACACCGGTTGAACCTTGGATGTTGGACGTTGAGCGTTTGATCGAGCCTTGCTTTCAACGGCGGCGAGTTGATCATGCCTGCCATGCACCAGCTCGCTGTCCGCCTTCGGTTTCCTCTTTTAGCATTCCGCAAGGTATGGCTGGGGCTCGCCTTTGCCTGCGGTTGGCTGGGCTTCGGGATCATCACTCCCATCGCCGGACGCGGCGCCGAATCCCATCGATTCCTGTATGTGGCCACACCGGGCATTCGCGAGTACCTCGAGTATGGCGGGCACGGGATCCTGGTCTTCGACATCGACCATGGGCATCGCTTCGTCAAACGGATTGCGTCGGCGGGGCTCAACGACAAGGGGCAGCCCATGAACGTCAAAGGCATTTGTGCCAGCGCAAGCACCGGGCGGCTATATGTCAGCACGCTCAAAACCCTGATGTGCTTCGATTTGGTGTCCGAACGGTTGCTGTGGGAAAAGGCTTATGCAGGCGGTTGTGATCGCATGTCGATCACCCCGGACGGCCAGGCGATCTATCTCCCCTCGCTCGAGAGCGACCATTGGCATGTGGTGGACGCGCGCACTGGAGAAGTGTTGGCCAAAATCGTCCCGCAATCCGGCGCCCATAACACCATCGTGGGACCCGATGGCAAGGAAGCGTATCTGGCCGGACTGAAATCGCCGTTGCTGACCATCGCTGATGCGGCAAGTCATCGGGCCGTGAGGACGGTAGGCCCATTCAGCGCCGCGATTCGCCCCTTTACGGTCAATGGCGACCAAACGCTAGTGTTCGTCAACGTCAACGAACTGCTCGGCTTCGAGGTGGGCGATCTCAAGAGCGGCCGAATGTTGCATCGGGTTGAGATCGAAGGATTCCAGAAAGGCCCAGTCAAACGGCATGGCTGCCCCAGTCACGGGATTGGCCTGACTCCAGACGGAAAGGAACTGTGGGTTACCGACGCAGCCAACACGCGGTTGCACATCTACGATGCGACCGTGATGCCTCCCAAAGCGGTGACCAACATCGTCGTGCGCGATCAGCCCGGTTGGATTTCCTTCGCGATCGACGGGCGTTACGCCTATCCCTCCACCGGCGATGTGATCGATGTGGCCACGCACAAGATCGTTGCTGGTCTAACCGATGAGAAAGGCGCGGCGGTGCAGAGCGAGAAACTGTTGGAGATCGATTTCGAAGGCAGCCGCCCAACCCGCGCGGGCAACCAATTCGGGATCAGCCGGCCTGGGCACCAATGAGGCTCCGCCCTCCGCCCTCCGCCCTCCGCATTCAAGAAGCCCTGCCCTGAAAAATTCTTCAAATCACCTGTAAGGGCGAGGGTGTGTTTTCCGGAATTGTCGAGGGGCGGACCAGGGGTTTCCTGGTTCCCCTCACCAACAGAACTCCCGGAAACTAATGAAAACATCGATTCTCCGTCCAAGCGGAAGGCTTATCACCCCGTTGCTTCCACTCTCGCGCGCGTCGTGGGTCGTGCCTGCGGTCATGTGGCTGCTGGTTCGCGTGGCGACCAGCTCCAGTCTGGCCGAGGTCTGGAATCGACCGACCTACTCCAGTCCGATCGCCATTTCGCGCAATGATCGGCTGATTTGGGTGGTCAATCCGAGCGATGACAGCGTGAGCGTGTTGCGGCCAGACACCAACACGCGCATCGCCACGGTGGGGGTAGGGGATGAGCCGCAGAGCATTGCCCTAACTCCGGACGGTCGTTATGCCTACGTGGCGAACGCCGCCGGAGGTTCAGTGAGCGTGGTGCAGATCAATGATCCGGCCTGGGGCAGCTTTAGCGCCACCGTCATCACCAATATCACGACCGGAGCCGAGCCGTGGAATGTGGTTTGTTCACCCGATGGCCAGCGCGTGTTTGTGGCCAATAGCGCTCAAGACACCATCACAGTGATCGGAACGACGGGTCAATACGTTCTAGGACATGTGGATCTGCGTACTAGCGTTGCGAATGAGGACGACCCCTCGCGCCATTTTCAACCGCGCGGCCTGGCGGTCACCCTGGATAATTCCAAACTTTACGTCACCCGTTTCCTTTCCTTTACCAGGCCGGGCGGCCGGCAGGGAGACGACTTCGGCCGGGAAGGACTGGTGGCAGTGCTCGATATTAGCACTGGTTCCCCCTACATCAGCGATTACCAGGTCACCCGGGCCGTCACGCTGCAGCCGCAGATCACCGGATTCAAATTCCCCGGGCTCACCAACCCGCCGGCGCCGGACACGGCGGCTTTTCCCAACCAAATGCAGAGCATCGTCGTGCGCGGAGATCAGGCCTACCTGCCCAACATCGCGGCATCGCCGAGCGGCCCGCTCCGCTTTAGCCTCGACACGCATGCCTTCGTCAGTGTGATCGATGGCGTAAACAGCTTTTATCCCGGGGACGCCGGCACCAACAAATTCCTGAACCTGCATTTGGGCGCGCGCAACCCGGAGACCGGCAAGCGCAAGGTCTTCTTCGCTAACCCGTGGGCCATCGCGTTTACCACCCAGACAGGGGATGGGCACGCTTATGTCGTCTCCGCGGCCAGCGATGTGTTGGTCAAACTTAACGTCGCGGCGGACGGGAAATTATCCTTCACCGTTGATGATGACACGACCCGTTACATTGATTTGAATGACCCCACCAACCCAGCGACCAGCGGCCCCAACGCCGGGAAGAATCCTCAGGGCATTGCCATCACCAGCGATGGTGGCCTGGCTTACGTTGCCAATTTCGTGTCGCGCAACGTTTCGGTGGTGAATCTGACCAACGACGAAGTCGTCGCCGTCGTGCCCACATCGAATCTGCCCGCACCTGGTTCGCAGGGGGAGACCAACCTGGTGGGCGCCGAGATGTTCTTTTCTTCGCGAGGCAATTTCGATTCGATCCCCGGTACGAATTCCTTGCGCGACCGCTTGTCCAGTGAAGGCTGGCAGAGTTGCGCCAGTTGCCATTTCAAGGGCTTGACCGACGGCGTGATTTGGCAGTTCAACGCCGGGCCCCGCAAGAGCGTTCCCCTCAACGCCAGCTTCAACCCGCATAACCGCACCCAACAACGGGTCCTCAATTACTCGGCGATCTTCGATGAAATCGAGGATTTCGAAGCCAATATCCGCAATATCTCCGGGCCCGGCCCGCTGGCCGGTGGCGCCCTTAACCCCAATCAAGGCCTGCTCATCGGGGATAACGGCGATCTGAACGTTGCCCCCAGCGCGCTCAACGCCTTCACGTTGCCTAACGCCAACCGCGCTCAAGTCACCGTCACTCTGCCCGGCAGCGCCAGTCGAGTCCCCGCTCTCACCGCCTTGCGCGAATGGGTCCGCTTCGCTGTTCGCACTCCCAACGGACCCATCACGGGCCTGCCCAACGGAGCGTACCTCAACGAAATCGAGCAGGGCCGTTACCTCTTTAACCAGGCGGGCTGCGCCCGCTGCCATGGCGGACAAAACTGGACTGTCAGTTTGAAGGATTTTGCGTCCCCGCCGTTGGCCGCTGAGATCTTTACGGAAAGGTCTCCCACTAACTTCACCGGCAACCCGGTCGGCGCCCAGTACCTCAACCGGTTCCTGCGGGATATCGGCTCGTTTAACCTCGGTGTGCCCGGGCAGGGAAATCTGTTCGGCAACAACATCGGTGCTGACGAAAAAGCCACGGCGGCCGTGGCCAACGGCACATTGCAAGCGGCGCAGGATGCTTTGGGCCGCGACTATAATAATGATGGGAAGGGCGTGGGCTTTAATGTGCCGTCGCTGCTGGGCATCCACTCCCTGCCGCCTTATCTGCATAATGGCGCCGCCGAATCCCTCGCCGCCGTTGTGG
>Ga0247664_1000443_pt1 | contig 10207 bp, 5 predicted proteins | sample CNK05_metaG_FD_182715 | JGI IMG/M metagenome (GOLD analysis project Ga0247664, IMG submission 182715) | Soil microbial communities from Purdue University Martell Research Forest, Indiana, United States - CNK05 | ecosystem: Environmental > Terrestrial > Soil > Temperate forest > Bulk soil | place...
GTGTTGTTCGGTTCAATTCACCGGAAAAACTGTCCTGGCGAGCGCCGAGTTGACCGCTGAAGCCGTGGCGGGTTTCGCGAGTTTTCAGCCGTACATGGCGGTGCGCGGCAATTTTGGTTCCCAAGGCTTAGAGGCCATGGACCTGGATCTGGGAGGCACGCTGGTGCTGGACGTCGTCCTGCAGACCACAGACCGTGTTCCCGGCAATTACACGAATCGCATCAGCCTGGGGTCGGCGCGCCAGACGCTCCCGGCCAACTTTGCCGGGCCGGTGCTAGCGGAAGCTGCGGTTTCATTGACGTTCGCTTTGGTCTTGGAGAGCAGTTGGCAGAATCCCGGCACCCTCCTCACCGGCCTGGCCGTCACGAACCTCGTGTCGATCTCGTCTCAACTCCGGGCCGGGCACTGGACCAACTCCGCCAACCGTTTGTTGCGGTTTGGTGTCCCGATGCCCAATGGCGAGACCAATCCGGCTGCGCAAATCCGTGTCTATCTGGAAGCCGCCATGTCGGTTGATTTGGATGGGTTTGCAGGCACGTCATTGAACTTGCGGCCGACTTTGGAGGCCGACAGTACCGCGTCTGCTCCTCCGGGGTTCATCGGGTATGACCTGATGCTCTTCGAGGAATTGCAAACGGTGCTAGCGATCGGTGCCCAAGGATGGGATCGCGGCCTCGCGCCGGTTGCCTTCACCAATATGCTGGCGTCACGGCAACCGATTCATCACAGCAGCCGGCTCTTTTGGATCGAAAAAGGCATCCAACCCGCCGCGGACATGGTGTGGATTCCACCGGGTCAATTCGCGCCGGCGGCGGCACCGGCTCTTCCTTTTGCGGGCGCTTGCGATTGTCCGCTCACCGTCGTGAAGATCACCCAGGGCTTTTTCATCGGGAAACACGAAGTGACCCAAGGCGAGTTTGCCGACCTGATGGCGACGCGCACGACGAACCTGGTCTTCCACCACGGCGGCATTTGGGGAACCAACTTGGATCGGCCGGTCGAGAACATTTCCTGGGACGATGCCACAAATTATTGTCGCCAGTTGACTTTGAGGGAACGAACGGCGGGACGCATCCCGACGACGCTCGCCTACCGGCTGCCCACCGAAGCGGAGTGGGAATATGCCTGTCGCGCCGGCACGACCAACCGGTTTTATAACGGAGACATCCTACGGCCGGCGCAGGCTAATTTTGACTGTAGTAAGGATGGCGCGGGCGCCTGCCCAACCAACCCGGTGTTCGCCGTGCTGGCGCCACCGCTTCCCCTGCAGGCTCAGCCCATCTCCGTGGGCCGGTTTGCGCCGAACTTATTCGGCTTGTTCGACATGCACGGCAACGTCAGTGAGTGGTGTCAGGATTGGTTGGGCGACGCCTGGCCCGTCGGCGTCCTGATCGATCCTCAGGGCCCCGCGGGTTCAGCCACACGGGCCATTCGCGGCGGTTCCTACCTGGACGCCAGCGTGTCGTGTCAGTCTTCGATGCGCCAACCGTTGCCGCCAGGCGTTGCGCGGCCCGAGGTCGGCTTTCGCATCGTCCTGGCCTCCGCGGGGCCTGAAGTGCCGACGGAATCCTATATGCTCACGTTGGGACCCGGCCTTCATTTGATCGCCAATCAATTGGAGCGCGAGGATAGCCGGATCCAAACGTACTTCCCCCTTGCTGACATGACTGTGTCCAAGTTCAATCCGAACACCGGCAACTTCGACCTCGCCCAGTATAATGCGAACGATGGAAGCTGGACGGATCCGACCTCTCTGACGCTCACGCCGGGCGAGGCAGGCTACGTGGATAACTCATCCGCTTCGCCCTTTACGATCACTTTCCAGGGCACACGCCGGATGGTGCTGCAGCAGGTGCCGCTGCATGGCACGAACTTTTTGAGCCGGCAGATCCCCGAACCCGGCACTTTCGAGACCATCGCGCTACGCGACCCCGAGAGCGGCACCACGTTTTTCCGGTTCAACGGCGTCGGTTTCAATTCCTGGATATTCGACATCGATGCCGGAGGCTGGAGCCCGGGCGTGCCTCCGATTGTTCCCGTGGGCGAGGGAGTCGTCATTGAATTCCCGTGACCTTCATCCTCTGGCAGCAGGCGACGTCAGGAGGCTCAGTCAATTGCCGATTGCCGATATTGCCGATTGCCGATATTGCCGATTGCCGATATTGCCGATTGCCAATAATCCCAATGGTTTTGGGATTGAAATGCCGCGCCATTTGGGGTTCAGAGGCGTGTGCATTCAGCGGGCTCCTCCGATGTGCACAGTTCACAGTGCTCAGTTCTCAGTTGATTGCGTTGGTCAGCGCCAGTTTGGTGAGCGCCATCACGCTGCCGCTATGGCGTCGGGCATGCCTCCGCACTGGACTAGTGGATGCTCCGAGCGCGCGCAAAGCCCAACTCGAGCCAGTGCCGCTGGCGGGCGGTTGGGCGGTGCTGACGGGGATACTATTGCCATTGGTAGTCGGCTGGTGGTGGGCGCGCTCAGCCGCGTTCGGAGCGCATGACGATTCGGCTTCCGGCCGGCTCATGCCGGTTGTGCTCGGCGGATTCGTCGCGATGACTTGGCTGGGTTGGGTGGACGACCGGTGGGAATTAGCGGCCGGCCGTAAATTCATCGGCCAGTTGCTGGTCGCGCTGGTGTTGGTCGGTGCGGGAGTGCGGATTTCGTTTTTCAATCCACCTTGGTTGGCGGCCGCGGTCAGTTTGCTGTGGATTCTAACCGTGGTGAACGCGGTGAACTTCGTGGACAACATGAATGGTCTCTGCGCGGGGCTGGCTGCGATCGCCGCGTTGTATTTAGGGGCACGCCTTCAGGCAACAGGCCAGGATTGGGCGGCCAAGCTGTCCTGGCTGGGAGCCGGAGCCGCTTTGGGATTTTTGCCGTGGAATTATCCCAAAGCCAAGGCGTTCCTCGGCGATGCCGGAAGTCATGGACTAGGGTTCCTGCTGGCCGCACTGAGTTTGCTGGCGCAACCAGGCCCAGGCGAGAATCCAACGCTGGGACGGATGGTTGCGCCCGTCATGATCTTGGGGGGTCCTCTGCTTGATCTGATCTGGGTCGTGCTGCGGCGCGTCTGGACTGGGCAGCCGGTGTATGTGGCGGACAGGCATCACCTTTCACACCGGCTGGTCGGCCGCGGTTTGAGCGCCGCGCAGGCGGTGGCTGTGCTTTGGGCATTGGGGATTGGACTGGGCGCCTTGGCGCTGTTCCTGCGCTGAGGGCCGGCGGGGCCGGCGGCAATCCGAGATGTTTTGCTTTTACGTTTGGGCGGTGGTGTCGCAACATGTCAGAGCGCATGAGCAAACCGTTTTACATCACGACCGCGATCGACTACGTGAACGGCCAACCGCACCTTGGCCACGCTTACGAAAAGGTCGTCGCCGATGTCATTACGCGCGCCTGGAGGAGTTTGAGGGAGGATGTGTTTTTTTTGACGGGCCTGGACGAGCATGGCAGCAAGGTCCAACAGGCCGCTCAGCGCGAAGGCACATCTCCGCAATCCTACTGCGACGCTCTGGCCGTCCAGTGGCGCCGGTTTGCGGAAGTCCTCGGACTGAGCAACAACGATTTTATCCGCACCACGGAACCTCGGCACAAGGCTGTGGTGCAGGCCATCCTGGCCCAGCTCCATACTCAAAACCACTTCTACAAGGCGGAATACCGTGGCTTTTATTCGGTGAAAGAAGAGACGTTCCTTACCGAAAAGGACCGGCGTCCCGACGGCACCTTCGATCCGGCTTATGGCGAAGTCGTCGAATTGGCGGAAGAAAATTATTACTTCCGGCTCAAAGAGCAGCAAGGCTGGCTGATCGATTACCTGGAGGCGCACCCGGACTTCATCCGGCCCGACTATCGGCGCAATGAGGTCCTGGGATTTCTGAAGAACAATGAGCTGGAAGACCTGTGCGTCTCCCGCCCGGCCGCCCGCTTAAGCTGGGGCATTCCCCTGCCCTTCGATCCGGGGTTTGTAACCTGGGTTTGGTTCGATGCCTTGGTGAATTACGTCACGATCCCGGCTGCGGGCGGTGACGCCGGCGTGCTGGCTGCTTTGCCTGGCACCAAAGCAGCCCGGCAGCCTGGGAGCGACCGCCTGGAGTTGTGGCCCGCCGACGTGCATTTGGTCGGCAAGGATATCGTGAAGTTCCATGCCGTGTTCTGGCCAATTATGCTCAAGGCGATGGGCCTGCCTTTGCCGCGCACCCTTTTGGTTCATGGATTCTGGCAGAAAGACGGCGCCAAGATCAGCAAGTCGACTGGGAACATCGTCGAACCGCTCCAGGTCATCCGGGAATGGGGCCTGGATGCGTTCCGTTACTATGTCGTGCGCGAATTGGATATCGGCCCCGACGGCAACTGGACCGACGCCGGGTTTGCTGCGCGTTATCAAGCCGAACTCGCCAATGGATTGGGAAATCTGGTCAATCGCTCACTCTCCATGCTGAAACGGTATCGGCAGGGGGTGATCCCTTTGCGTTCGGACGAGTTGGCAAATGACGCCCGGCAGGCGGTGACCCAGGCCAGAGAACACTTGCGCGCCTACGAGCTGCAAGCCGCGTTGAAAAGCATCTGGAGCCTCGTCACCAAGGCCAATCAGTATGTGGATCAAACAGCCCCCTTTAAACTGGCCAAGGATCCGGCGCAGGCATCCCGGTTGGATGCGGTGCTCTATAATCTCGCCGAAACTTGCCGGTTGCTGGCGGTGTTACTTTGGCCATTCCTGCCGGCGACCGGAGAACGCATCTATGCCCAGCTCGGGTTGAAGGATGCTCCTGATCAATTCGACAAGGCGGCCTGGGGCGGATTATCTCCAGGCCACACCATCAACGAACCCGCGCCGCTCTTTCCGCGGAAAGATACGCAGCATTAGGCGCACGCGCTCAGCGTCCAGCGCAAGAGCAGTACCCAACCGGAGTTCCGCATTGAAAGAGAGCCTCCTGACGTTCGGCTGCTAGCTAGAGCTAAGCTCCAAGGTTTCCTTGCCTACGGGTTGGCCGCGAGCCAATACCGGATCTTGGGAGCTTCGGCGTGGCGCGGGTTGAGTTCCAGCACGCGTTCGTAATGTTCGCGGGCCAGTTGGTTCTGGTGCAGCTGTTGTGAATACAGGTTCGCCAAGGAGAGATGAGCGCGGGCGCTGGCGGGTGTGGCCGCCACGATCCTCTTGAGCTCCTCGACGGCGTCGAGCCAGTAGCCGCCCGCTTTGAGGGCCAACGCGAAATTGTAGCGGGCATCCTCCGAGTCTGGACGCAGAGCCAGCGCGATTTCGTAGGCCCACAAGGAGAGCGAGGTGTCGCCCTGTTCAAAAGCAGCAAGCCCAAGGTTGTAGTAGGCATCGTAGAAGGCCGGATCGTTGCGAACCGCCGCCTGGTAGTCGGCAATCGCCTGAGGCCGATTGCCACTTCTCTGGGCGCGCAGACCGCGTTTGAAATCTTTGTCCGCCTCAGTCCGGTTACCTGAGGTGGGCGCGGACGGCGAGAGATAATTGTAGCGGGTCACCGGCCGTCCACTCTCCAAGATTACCGGTTCCGGCAAAGAGGCCGCCGGCGCTTGACTGCCTGCGTCCGGATTATCCGCGCTCTTGGAACCACTCGAAAACGGGTTGAGCCGAGTTAAGAAGCCGCGTTTCGAACGGTTGGTGGCACTGCGATTGGTGGACAGGCCGTCGTTGACAGGCGTCACGGCTGCCAAGCTGGCGGGTGGCACCGTGGGCGTTGAGTCAGTAGGCGAACGCCCGAGATCCTGAGGAGGTTTGATGACGAGGTCCGGAGCAACCTGAGCGACCTCGAGCTCGGCGGGTTTGGGCGGGGCCGTCTCCGGCGGCTTCGGCGCGGCCGCAGGTTGCGTTCGCGTCGTCGTCGTCGGCCGGGGTGGTTCAACGAATCGCGAGGCGATCGCTGGCGGGCTGGTGTTATTTGAAAGCGGCGCCGGGGCAGGCCGCAAGTTGGTGAGCGGGGCCGGATTGGTCCGCACTGGACTGGTGGACGCTGCTGTGACAGCGGGGCTGGGCGCCGGAGGCGGGGCTGGACGTGAGACAACCGCGACCGGAGGCGAAGCCAGGCTGCTGGCGGGCAGCGGAGGCGAGTTGGTACGGGTCACGGGATGAGTTGGAGGCGGCGCGGCGGAAACGGAAACGGGCCGGGCGGCTGGGGCGCTGCTGGGGTTTAGTTCGGCCTCCAGACTACGAACGATGGCCTCGATGCTATCGGCATCGGCTGGACGCGGCTGCAGAGCCAGGTACTGACGATATCGCTGCAGAGCCGCGCTGCGCTGTTGCAGGTACTGGTGGGTGACCACGGCGCTGTTGAGCAGCGCGGGCGGAAACGGGGGATCATGCAGCGCGGCCACATTAAAATGATTTAAGGCGTCCTGCCAGTGGCGGCGATGCATCTGGATCAAGCCCAAGCCGTTCACGGCTTCGGGATGACGTGGAGACAGCTCGAGAGCTGACCGATAGGCGCGCTCGGCCTCATCTAATCGTCGAGCTCGCAGCAGGGCGCTTCCCAGGCGCACCCAGCCGTCCACCGCCCCCGGCTGCAGCAGTGAATAGCTGCGGAACTCGTCGATGGCGGGGGCCAACTGATTTTGTTCGAGGTACAGACAGCCCAGGTTGTAACGAATCGCGCTGATCTTGTGATCGAGGGCGAGAGCCGTGCGATACGCCTTGGCTGCCTGTTCGGGCTGCTGCTGAGCGTGGTAGGCCAAGCCGAGATAATTCCACGCGAGCGCATTTTTAGGGAGAAGCGCGGCCGCCTTCTCCAACTGCGCGACGGCCTCCGGCAGGCGCCCTTCATCCAAAGCGCGTTTGCCCCGCAAGAGTGCGGTGGGTCCCGGAGGGCCGCATCCGCTGCTCATGAACAGGCACCAGGCCGCACCTAACGCGCAGATATGACCGGCGCGGGATTTTCTATTGGTCAGCACCAGAGCTGGTGGTACCATTGGGTTCTAAACGTGTCAAGAAACGCACGGAAATTCGAAGGCGAATGCGCGCTTTCCTGGATTGGATGCGTGGGCGTTTTGCTGATGATGCAAGTGGCGCTGGAGGCCAGGGCCGGACAGGCCCCGGAGCGCAGCGGCGCTGCTGGCTCGGCCAAAGCTCCCTCCCGCGTCGTGGTGGTGCAGGACCCACTGGCGACTGACGCCTTCAAGCCGGACGCGGATCGAGTCCGCCAGATGACTCAGCGTGCCATCATGACACTGACTGGCCGGGCCACGCCCCGCGCAGCTTGGGCGAGTCTGGTTAGCCCCAAGGACGTGGTCGGCATCAAAGTTTACAGCGCGCCCGGGCCGGACTCCGGGACACGTCCGGCCGTCGTAGCGGCCATTGTGGAAGGCCTGCTGGAGGCGGGATTGCCCGGCACCAACATTATCGTGTGGGACCGGCAACGCGCCGACCTGCGCCGGGCCGGGTTCATGGACCTGGCCGAGCGCTATGGCATCCGCGCCGAAGGCAGCGTAAACGTCGGATTCGACGAGCAAACCTTTTACGCGCCCGACACGCCTATTCTTGGGCAGCTCGTTTACGGCGAAGTGGAGTTTGGACGCAGCGGCGAAGGAGTCGGACGCCGCTCTTTCGTGACCAAACTGCTCACGCAAAACATCACGAAACTGATCAACGTCACGCCGTTGCTGAACCACAACAGCGCGGGGGTCACCGGCCATCTCTACAGCCTGGCCTTCGGCAGCATCGACAACGTCCTGCGGTTCGAGAATGACCTGGTGAAAATGAGCACGGCCATTCCGGAGATTTACGCCCTTCCGTCCTTGAGTGATCGCGTGGTTCTGAACGTGACGGACGGATTGATCTGCCAGTATCAGGGCGAGCACACCCCGTTGCTGCACTACGCTGTCCCGTTGAATGAACTGCGCTTTAGCAAAGACCCGGTGGCGCTGGATGCGCTGTCTTTGCGCGAACTGGAGAAGGCCCGCGTCGCGGCCGGGGCCAAGCCCACGGTTGGAATCGTCCTCACCAACCAGTTCGAGGTGCTCCAGAACGCGGCGATGTTGCTGCTGGGTCAATGCGATTCGCGCCGCATCCAGGTGGAACGTAACTGAACGATCGCCACGCCCAGGTCCTCGTCCTCCGTTCCACCACGGCTGGCCTCACTCGCGAAGAACAAACGTTCGTTGCTCCAGATTCCGGCGCAGACGCCGCGCCAACAGCAACGCAATCGCGACCTGGGCCAAGTCTGCAGAATGCAGAACCAGCCAAGGCAACTCGGTGGGATCCACTCTCGCAGTCCAGCCCGACATAATCCGCTGCTGCAGCTTCATTTGCAGAATTAGCAGCGCGCTTAACGCCCAAGGAACAACGACGCCTACGAGAATTGTACAAGCCCACGCCGCCAGGAAATGGCGACTCTTCAGTGAATAATACAACCCAACCACCGGGAGAATGGCGTAGGTTGTGGCCATGCTCACCACCGTGTTTAATTCTGTCCTCCACTCGTGGTCACCCGGCAGCATGATCAGAACGGTGGCCAAGTAGAGCCACGCTCCGAGGAACAGCGCCGTGGCCGGGAGAAACTGCATCCATACCCCGCGGATCCGGCCGCCTAAAACTTCCCGGGCGCTCAGCGGCGTCACTAGAATCAACTCCAGGGCACCGCTTTCCCGTTCCTGACGGAAGCTGCTGGCGGCCGCGGCGGCGATGCTCAACGCCAAAAGGCAGCCGATCGGCACCTGCATACTCAGGAAATCATTCATGAGGACATCCGCCTGAAGGACCGCCGCCGTGAGATAACAGATCATTACGGCCAGCCACCCGAACGCAATGGCACGACCGCTCCAGGACCGTTGCTGCAGCCAGCTGATGGGGTTGCGGGTTAACCGCGTTTCCAGCCAACGCCGGAGCCACGACCGGAAGAGCACCGGCGTGCATAACCGGCGCTTCACCCAGAGTTGCATGGCCGTAGGTCCTTCTTCCCGCCAGCGCCGGCGAACCGAATGCGTGCAAGCTGCAACCACCAGCATCAAAACCAGCACCCCACCGCACGGCAAGCTCGACGCCGCCCAGAACGTTTCCCATTGTTGTCGGAGAGGCATGGAACTGAGGGAATAACTCCGCGACCCGTTCACATCCAACAATAAGGTGAGACCTGGGCCGAGGTCCCACCCCGGATTTGATGTCCACGCGACCGGCACACACATCCCAGCCGCACTGCACAACGCGATGAAAAAGAATACGCCCAGCAACCCGGCAACGATCAACGTTCTGGAAAAAACCTTGCTCCACGCCGATGCCAGCAGCCCGGCCCCCAGCGCCAGACAAAAGGCGCAAGCATTGGCCACCCCGCCGTAAGCCATCTCGATCGAGCTGACTCCACCCATCAACAGAGGGAGCGTCAGCACAGGTACCACCGCCAACCCCACCGTCACCGCACGCAGACCGTTGGCCAGCGCCTTTGCCAACACGATCTCTTCCGCCCGAAGCGGCGTGAGAAAGAGCAGGCCCAAGGTGCCCTCGCGCCGTTCCCGGCTCAGACAATCGGCCGTGATGGAGGGGACCAGGATCCAAATGGCAAAAAACAGCGCGCCGTTCAGCAGTCGAAAGAGTTCTGACCCGCGCGCGTTGGCGTAGGCCGAACCCGCGCCATACAACCCCGCGACCGCGACCAAGACGGCGCCCCCCACCACTCGCACCCAGTACGTGAACGGCTGGCGAGCCTGCGAACGCAACTCACGGCCGATGACGGGCAGCACATTCATTCCGTTTTGTCTTCCCGGTAATCGGACAGTTTTCATGGCCTGCGCTCACGGCCGCAAGGACAATCAGAGCCCCGTCGACAGGCCCATTGGAATGCGGAATGCGGGTGGAGCAACGCTCACTGCCGCAACCGATAGAAGAGACTCGGGCTGCCCAAGGACACCGTCACGGTGTAGCGGCCATTGATCAAGACGGGAGCCCCTGGCACGGCGGACCACGAGCCCGCGCTGTCGAGCTGCGGATTGCTTTCCAGCGTCGAGCCGGACCCCGTCTGGCCCGGCCACGATATCTGCGCGCTGGCTCCGCCCGTCGGCACAATTTGCAGGGCCGGCGGACCGGGCCGAGTGACGGTGAACGTACGCGAGAACCGATCGGCGCCGCCATTGTCGATCCCGCCGTTGTCTTGCACCACCACGGTGATGACTGCCAAACTGGCGGCTCCGGCGATTGGGGTGAACGTCAATGTGCCGGTGGCGGAGGGGCTGGTGTAATTGATCGTGGGATTCGGA
>Ga0247664_1000444_pt1 | contig 10206 bp, 7 predicted proteins | sample CNK05_metaG_FD_182715 | JGI IMG/M metagenome (GOLD analysis project Ga0247664, IMG submission 182715) | Soil microbial communities from Purdue University Martell Research Forest, Indiana, United States - CNK05 | ecosystem: Environmental > Terrestrial > Soil > Temperate forest > Bulk soil | place...
GAGAGCGGGCGAGGCGCTCCGCTTCCGCCACCTGCTCGGTGGCGCGCTCGTGATGCGCCACAAGCCGGACATCGACTTCGCCGACGCGGGCGCAGTAACCGATCTCCAGTCCCGCTTGGACGAGCGGTTCCAGTGGCCCGCGGATGCGTTCTTCCACCAGCGATTCTCCCAGCCCGGTGGTTTTGAGCGTTCGGCAGGCGAAGGTGCCCTCTCCGATCGGGAAGCGGCGCTGGATCGCCGGCACGACTTGCTCGAGGAACATGGGGTGTAGCTCGCGCGGCGGGCCGGGAAGCAGCACGAGCAGACCTGGCGGCGCGTTCGCAGCCGGAGTGGGAAAATCCAGGACGAGGCCCGGCGCCGTTCCGTGGGCATTCATCAAGACCGTTGCGCCGTTGGGCACGAGAGCCTGGACGCGGGTGCTGGCGGGCATGGGCCGCCGGCGTTGCACAAAGAAATGTTCAATGTTGGCGAGCACGGCGGGGTCTTCGTGCAACGGCAGTCCGAGCAATTCGGCGAGAAGATCCCGGGTGCGATCGTCGCTGGTGGGGCCCAACCCGCCGGTCACGAGGATCAGCTCGGCTCGGGTCATGGCTTCGCGCACCGCTTCTTGGATGGCCAGGCCTGCATCAGGCACTGTCACCTGGCGGTCCACCGTGTATCCGAGGTCGGACAGGCCATAACAGAGCCATTGCTGATGGGTGTTAAGGACGCGCCCGAGCAATAGTTCGCTGCCTGTGTTAATGATCTCGATCCGCATGGGACAGAAGAGTGCGTGCTTCCGAAGTTCATTGGGAAGAGCAAAAACAAGGGCGACGGCCCGGTTGACGGGCCGGCTCGTCATCGAGTCGGATCGGGCGCATTTGGTTACTGCCCCGGGGATCGCGTTGCGCAGATCGCTCTTGCAATGCCCAGAGGCTTGAGGCGAAATGGCTTCACTCAATTTTCGTTGTATGGACCTTGGTGACATTCTAGGGCCTGACCAAATCGAACCCGAGCTGAAGGCGGGCACGCGCTGGGAAGCCATCGATGAGCTGATCGCGAAGCTGGTTACGTCGGCCAAGATTCAGACCCAGCATCGGGAGGCGATCACTACGGTGGTGAAGAAACGCGAGACGTCGATGAGCACCGGCATCGGCTTTGGCATTGGCATCCCGCACGCCTCGACGGACTTGATCTATGAAGTGGTGGGCGCCTTCGGCCGGTCGCGGAAGGGCGTGAACTTCGATGCGCTCGACAATCAGCCCGTCACCTTGGTCATGCTTTTCCTCGTGCCTCAAGGTCAGTTTCAGAAACATCTCCATACCCTGGCCAAGATCGCCAAGCTTCTTCACAAGAAAGAATTTCGTCAGGCCCTCGAAGAAGCGCCCGACGCCAAAGCCATGTACGAGATCATCAAACGCGAGTCAGGCAAATAATTCCAACTCTGACGAGGCGCGGCCTCAGACCCGCAAACCAAGTGAGGTCCTTCCGTTTCCGCGGGTGCATCTTTGAAGCGCATTCTGCCAAATCTGAAATTCTGATGCTTCATCTCGTTCTCCAAAAACGTGTGCAGGAAGCGGTCGCTGCGCTTCTGCCAGACGCGCCGCCCGAGAGCATCCTGGTGCGGCCGTGTCCCGATCCCAAGTTCGGCGATTACCAGACCAACGCGCTGATGTCCTTGGCCAAACAGCGCCAGCTCAATCCGCGCCAGCTGGCCAGCGATGTCGTGGCCCGGCTGCAGGTCGATGAATGGTGCAGCCGAGTCGACATCGCCGGAGCGGGTTTCCTCAATTTTCATGTGAAACCCGAAGCGATCGCGCAAGCGCTGCAGGCAGCGAGGCGGGGCGAGCATCTGTTCTTCGCCACCGCCAGCCAACCGCGGACCGTGGTGGTCGATTTCAGTTCCCCCAATGTGGCCAAAGCCATGCACATCGGCCATATCCGTTCCACCGTGCTGGGGGATTCCCTGGCTCGCGTGCTGCGCCTGCTTGGCCATCGCGTCGTCACGGATAATCATATCGGCGATTGGGGCACACAGTTTGGGATGCTGCTGGTGGGCTGGAAGCGCGACCTGGATCCCGCCGCCCTTCAGGCCGACGCGGTGTCCGAGCTGGAACGGATTTACAGGAAGCTGAATGCCGAATGCCAGGCGAATCCGGCGACGCTCGAGCTGGCCCGGCAGGAATTGGTGAAGCTGCAGGCCGGCGACGCCGAAAACCTGGCAATTTGGCGCGAGATGTTGAGGCTTTCCCAGGTTCAGTTCGACGCCATTTATGCCCGGCTGAACGTGCGGTTCGATCATACCCTCGGCGAAAGCTTCTATAATCCCCAGCTCAAGGCGGTGGTGCAGGAACTGCGCGAACGCGGGGTGGCCCGCGCAAGCGAAGGCGCGTGGTGCGTTTTCTCGGATGGCACCTTCCCACCCAAGGAAGATCCTTTCCTCAAAAATGAGGATGGCGAACTGAAACCAAACCCGTTTCTGATCCAGAAAAGCGATGGCGCGGCCAATTACGCCACGACGGACCTGGCCACGCTCGCCTATCGTCTCCAGACCTGGCAACCCAATGAGATCATCTACATCACGGACGGGCGGCAGCAGCTGCATTTCCGACAGCTCTTCGCCACTTTCCGGCGGTGGCATCCCGAGCTGGCCGGCCGCGTAAAACTGGCCCACGTCTGGTTCGGCTCCATTCTCGGCGAAGACAGCAGACCCATCAAAACCCGGGACGGCAGCGCCGTGAAGTTGGCGGATGTCCTGGATGAAGCCGAACAACGCGCCCTCAGCGTGGTGACCGAAAAAAATCCGGAACTGTCCGAAGCGCAGCGACGGCATGTCGCCCGGGTGGTGGGGTTGGGCGCGGTCAAGTACGCCGATCTTCTGCCCAACCGGCAAAGTGATTACATCTTCAGTTGGGACAAGATGCTGGCGCTGGCGGGAAACACGGCGGTTTACCTGCTTTATGCGTATGCGCGCGTTCGCAGCATTCTGCGCAAAGCAGGGGAGGCGGGCGGATCGGGGGCGGCCGACGGACCGTTGCAGCTCGAGGCGCCGGCTGAATTGGCGCTGGCCAAGCAGTTGCTGAATCTTGGGCTCGTGCTGGAGGCTGTGGCCGAGGAATACCGGCCGAATTACCTGTGCAATTATCTTTACGAATTGGCCGGAGCCATCGCCCGCTTTTACGAGAGTTGTCCGGTATTGAAATCGGAAGGCGTCCAACGCGCCACGCGCCTGGCCTTGTGCGAGCTGACGGGACGGGTTTTGCGCCAAGGCCTGGAAGTGCTCGGCATCGAAACGCTGGAGGAAATGTAGTTAGTGGCTTGGAGCCAGATTCTCGGCCACATCGGTGCGGTACGCTTTCACGGCGGGAACCAAACCGGCCAAGGCGCTGAGCCCGATCAGCGACAAGGGGGCCCAACCCATGACCGGATGCAAGGCCCAAGGATCCAAAACGACGCCGGTCTGCGCCTGCAAGACAGCGGCCGTGCTGAGCAGGATGGCGCCATAAACGGCGAAGCCGGCCGCGCAGCCCAGCGCCGCAATCGCCACTGCTTCCAGGACGATCCAGCTTGCGACCGTGCGGCGCCGAGCGCCCAGGGCGCGCAGGATCGCAATCTGACGCCGTCGTTCGTTCATCGAATTGTAGATGCTGGCGGTGACGGATGCCGCGGCCACGATGGCGACCAGTCCGGCCACCAACGCCAGAACTCGATCGAACCAAGTGATCCGGTTGAATAAATCCACGATGGTCGCGCCGATCGGCCAGGCCCAGGTCAAGCGCGTGCCTTTCTTGTTGTAGAGCTGATCCAAAGCCGGACCGAACGTCGGCCCATTCAAACGCACCAAAACCGCGCTCACTTCTGTGGCCGCGTTGGTCGCGTGCCCGCCCATCTGCTGGACGCCTTCCAGGGGAATCCAAATCACTTTGTCGGCGGGAGTATTGGACGGCTCGAGGACTCCGACCACGACGTATTCTTCTTCGTGCTGGTGTTCTTCGGCAAAGTTCAGACCGTGATACGGATGAAACCGCGAGCCGTAGGTCAGGCCCAGCTTGCGCGCGGCGAAGCTGCCGACCACGGCTTCGCGCAGTGTGGGATCAAATAATCGGCCTGGAGGCCGCACCGCATAGTGTCGGCCGGGCGCATACTCGTGACCCGCGAGCATCTCCGGGATCGTGCCCACCACGCGGTAGCCACGGTAATTATCGCCCATGGCGATGGGCACGGCCAGGGCTACACCTGGATGTTTCTGGATCTCCTGATAATCGGCCCAAGTGATGTTGGCCGGGGACGCTTCGAGATGAAAAATGGCGTTGAGGACCAATTGCAACTTGGAACTGCGCGCGCCAAGAACGGCGTCGAAGCCGCTGTTGACGTGTGTGAAAGCCGCTTGGGCCTGTTCACGCACGGCGGTAACGGCCATGAGCAGCCCAGCGGCCAATGCAATCGACAGGGAAGTGATGGCCGTCGAGAGCGCATGTTGCCGCAGACTCTTGAGCGCCATTCGCCAGAGGCTCATAGACTTGATTCCTCCAGAGACACCGCGCGGTTCAACTTCGCCAATTCCAGCACGGTGCTGAACTGGCCCAGCACATCGCGGTCATGGCTGACCAATAACAATGCGGCTTGGTTCTCCGCGCACGTTTCCCGGATCAGACGCAGTGCCTCGCCGCTGCTGGCGGCGTCCAGATTTCCGGTGGGTTCATCAGCCAGGACCAGCTTCGGACGATTCGCCAATGCTCGTGCGACGGCCACCCGTTGTTGTTGGCCGCTCGAGAGCTGCCGCGGATAATGCCTCAAGCGATCCCCTAAACCCATCCGCTGCAGCAACGCCTCCGCGCGCCCCCGATCGGCTCCCGGCCCAAAAGTCATTCCCAGCAGCACGTTCTCCAGACACGTAAAGGCGGGCAGCAAATTGAAAGTCTGAAAGATGTAACCCAAAGTGCCGGCTCGCAGGCGATCTCGCTCCGGCTCAGCCAGGGCCGTGACTTCCTGTCCGTCCAACCGGATGACGCCCGAGTCGGCTTTCAAGATGCCCGCGATCAAGTGGAGGAAGGTTGTTTTACCCAGGCCGCTGGCGCCGCTTAATGCGACTTGCGCCTTGTCCGCCAAGGAAAACTCCTTCACATCAATGACTGTATGAGTCGATCCGTCCGGCGCGCGAAAAGATTTCTTGAGTTGGCGAATTTCCAACAACGGCATGAGCGCGGAGGGTAGGGTAGGAGAAGGGGAATGGCCAGTGCTCAGTGCTCAGTGCTCAGTGCTCAGTGCTCAGCTCAGCATGCTCAGTGCTCAGCGGGCAGTCCTCGGGTTCGGCACTCAAACTGTTTTCTAACTGCTACCGCTTGCTACGCCGCCAACACGTTCGACGCTAGTGACAAGCAGTGCGGATAGAAAGTGCAGGCGACCATCGGCCTCCTCAATCGTGATCTGAGGCACATCGCTGGCCGCCGCCAGGACGAAATCAGGATGATCGACACGGTACTCGGTCCCATCCGCCATTCGAATTATGAATGGCTCGAACGGACTGGCCTGCAGCAGCTCCCTGATACGTGCTTTCACGTTGGCGCTACGCTACGGGATGCCCAAAAGGTCGTCCAGTCCGAATCGTCCGCGCGTCCGCGGGATCACCGGATCATGGCTTCCTGCCTTGTGGCGGGCGCGGTGGGGGCGCCGGGATCGGTTTGCGCGCCGGGGGTTTGGGCGTTTGAATTTTTATGGGCGGACGGGGCTTGGTTTCAGGGGCGTGGACTCGCACCTCCTTGAGCCAGTCCGTGGCTTGCTCGGCCAGGTTGCCCACCTTCGCGGCGAACTCGCCGGCTTTGCCCACCAGTTGTTCGGCGCGGGTGGCGGCGTCCTCGACGCGGCCGACGATGCTTTGGGCCTGGCCGGCCAACTCGCCAATCTTCCCTTCCGGGAACTTCATCTCGCCCAGATGAAACGGCAGCATTTGCATTAAGGCATCGAGGGGGGCTGCCGAGGTGGAGGGGTTGGTGGATGAAGTTGTCTCCAGCACCTGATAGCCATTCACCAACCATTCCAGGCGGCCGCTCTGGATATCCACCAGCAACCCGTGCACGGGCACACGCGGCCCGATCAGCGGGCTGGCGCGGACGAACTCGGCGGCTTTCAACACATTTTGTCGTTCGCTGGCGAACAGGCCGAAGTATTCTGTGAGATTCTCCGGCAGCTGCGTCCGATCGACGCCCAGCCTCTTGAACCGATCGGTTAAATCCATCATGGAGGTTTTGCCGACCAGACAATCCGTATGGCCAATGATGACGATCTCGCGTCCGCCCTTCACCGCGCAGGCCAGGGCCAGCGACCGCATCGTGCTGCTTAATGGCCCGGTGATGACATTGCCGGCGTTGCGCAACCAGATGAAACGGTCCTCAGGGATGCCAAGCACGTCCGGCATGAGCCGGTTGAGCCGCGGATCGATGCAGGTGAGCGCGATGATCGGCAGCGACTCCGCAAACTCCGCCGGGTGCAAGCCCGCTTGGTCATCGCCGGCGACCGCGCGATGGTTGGCGTCGATAATGGCTTCGAGCAGACGCATCAGTTCCTCATGGAATCCATTTCATCATGACTCTTTCGCCGGCGAAGAGGCCGGGACCAATGGAGCTCCGACGGACGGTTTGGCTGGCAACGGCTCGCGCCCCATCGCGTTTCTTAACGCGGGCACCTGCTCCAATAGTTTCTCGAACCTCACCCCAGTCAGGCTTTCGAGCACGGGAGGAAGCTGCGCGATGATCTGGGTGATGTCGCCCGTGATGCGGCTGGCCCCGCCGCCCGCGCCGTTGCCGGAGTTGATGATGACGATTTTGTCGGTCTTGGCGAGGGGTTCGCTGATTCGTCCGGCAATTTCCGGCAGAACCTTGACCAGCAGTTCGATGACGGCGGCTTCGTTGTATTGCTGGAAGGCCTGGGCCTTGAGGCGGGTGGCTTCCGCATTGGCTTTGCCTTGCGCTTCGATGATGGCGGCTTCGGCCAGCCCGCGCGCCCGATTCGCCTCGGCTTCGGCGAGGCCAGTGGCTTTGTTGACCTCCGCCGTGGCAAAGCCGGTTTGTTTGGCGGCCGCGGCGGCGCCGGCCGCCTCGGTCTCAAGCTGGAACTTCTTGGCGTTGGCCTGCGCCTCGACCTTATAGCGTTCGGCGTCGGCGGGTTTTTGGACATTGGCTTCGAGCTCGCGCTGCTTGCGCAGGATTTCCTGTTGCTGCAGCTCGATCTGTTTCTGTTTCTCGATGATCTGGACCTGGACTTCCTCAGCCTTCACCAACTGGCCGGTCTTGTATTTCTGCAGATCGTAGGCGAGGTCCGCTTCGGCCTTTTTCAGGTTCACCGCGGCCTGGTATTCCGCGACCTTCGTCTGGTAATCGCGCTGGGCTTCGGCGATCTTGGAGTCGGCGGCGAACTTGGCTTCCTGCCCGGCCTGGGTGGCCGCCGCGGAACGGATCTGCGCGTCGCGGTCGGCTTCGGCCTGGGCGATCTGGGCGTCGCGCTTGACCTGAGCGATGCGCGGTTTGCCCAGCGCATCCAGATAGCCCTGGCCGTCGCGGATATCGCGAATGGTGAAGCTGACGATGCCCAGGCCCATGTTCGCCATGTCGCCGGCCGCGACCTCCTGCACTTTCGAGGCGAAGGCATCGCGATTCTGGTAAATCTCTTCCACCGTCATCGTGCCGAGAATGGCCCGCAAATGACCTTCCAGGGTCTGCATGGCAATGTTCTTGATGTCATCCACGTTCTTGCTCAGAAATTGCTCGGCCGCGGTGGCGATGGAGATATCGTCGCCTTTGACCTTGATCTGCGCGACGCCGTCGACTTTCACGGCGACCCCTTTGCTCGTGTAAACCTCCGGCGTCTGCACGTCGATGGTCAACAGTTCCAGCGAGAGCAGATCCACCTTTTCCACCACCGGATAGATGAAGGCGCCGCCGCCCTTCACGATGCGAAACCCGCGCACGCGCTCCGTGCCGTCGGGATCGGCGAAGCGGTGCTTGCGTCCGGAAACCACCAGCACCTGGTTCGGCCCGACTTTGGTGTAACGGCTCAGGACCACCGCCATGCCGATGAGAATCATCAGCACGATGCCGACGATGGCGACGATGGCGACGGCGCCGCCGGGCACGGAGAGTTGGGCGAGGAATGGTTCGGGTGGCATAGAGATATGAGTTGGGTAGTCTTGCGAGAGAACGCCAGTCAGGTTGTTCAGACTGCGGTCACGAAGAATTGCGAGGCGTCCACCCGGGTGATTTTGACCGGCCGGCCATTGGGCACGGCGACGCCGTGTTCCTCTCGGGCGGGCGCGGTGTAACGCGTACCGGCCTGGACGTAAGCGATTTCCCCCACGCCATTCTCCGGGATCGGCGTGATGATGGTGGCGACCTGGCCGACCAGCGACGCCACCTTGGACTCACTGGAGCTTTGCGTGCTCCGAAACAGCTGCCGCAGCATCCCCAGCACCCCGGCGGCAATCGCGAATCCTCCAACCAGCGACAGCGGCCCGCTGATGAACGCGGGCTTCGTGGCGGGGAATTCGTGCAGAATCATGCCAATCCCGCCAAACGCCGTGACAAAGGAAGCGATCACCGTTGGACTCAGGGCGGAGACTCCGGGCGTGTCGCTGCCATCGACCCCGGCTTCCGCATGGCCACCACTGCCATCGATGTGCGTATCGTGGCCGCCGAAGATATGCCCAAAGAGGGCCGTGCAAATGGTAAAAAGCAACCCCACTCCAAAACAGACGAGATAAACAAGAAATGCGCTCATAAGGCCCCGCGGCTGGTTTGCTCAGAGTAAGAGCCTGGGCATCCCATCAAGCAAGCGCGAACCATCGCAAACCAACGAAGGGCAAGACCGTCTTTGGCTCATGCACGGACAGCCAGGGTAGCCGCTTCGCGGCAGTACGTGTTGATCTGGGTCTGTTCGTGCGACGCGGCAGCCCAAGGGGCTGCCCCCATCGTAGCCGCGGGCAGCGCCCGCGGTGCGGGTCCGCAAAAGGTCCCCTCGCCCTGAAAGGGCATCCGAAACGGCGCCGGCTCGGAGGCGAGCCGCTATCGCGGGTTCGGTGTCTCAATACAATTCTCGAATGCCATGTCAGGCTCTTGGCGTCCATGCCGGTATCCAAACCGTCAATCTGGCGTTCCAGAACGATGAAGTATGCTGTGTCGTCTCCTGCTGATATACCAAAATCGAAGAACAGTGACAGCGCCGGCAAGCGGAATGAGCAAAACACCTGGAATCATCGTCGGCCAATTAACCCTTTTGATCATCGAGCAGGTGGAATACATCGGTGCGTATCTTTGATGGATCGGTGTTCCAACTCTCGTCCCAGTGACCATAAATCTCCCAGCAAATATTGGAAAGCCGATGTCCGTGCTCGGCACACCACCGGCGAATCTCGGAATGGGCCTCTCCGAGACGCGCATACGGGCCGAAGTGGGTGGTGGTCACCACCCGACCCGCGGGCAACTCTGAGCAATGAATGCGGTCATTGCCGGCAAACCGTTCGGATACCTCCGCTCCAACCTCGACTAATCCTGCATCCAAATACAAGGCGGTGTGGCGTCCTGGACGCGGGAGATGAGTGGAACGAATGAACGACCAGACTTCGCCACACGCAGCGGGAACGAACTTCGACAGCTCCTGCGGTTGCACGCGGCTTCGGATGACAGCGGTGAGAATCGCCTCCGCATTCGTCAGTCTAATTTGGTAGGGCATACGGACTGTTGGGCTAGATGCTCTCATGGCCGGTCAGCGAAGCCAGAGTCGCAATGCCAACATTTCATAGTGGGTGATGATGCACTAACGTCACGGCTCACCGACGCCGCGCCCGCGGTGGTCAGAATGAACCCGGAGCGCTATCGCGGCGTTCGGTGCATCTGCATTGTTCGCCTCTTCGTACCTCAGTACGAAATAATGGTTGTCGAGAGTGTTCTCACGCTCGATTCGAATCGCACCGGGGTGATACGGCATCGTACAAAACCCCCGGTAAATATTCGCGAGCGCCGGGTTCTCGTCGTTGGATAGCTTGCACAGTCGGGCGCACATCATGCGGAACTTGCCCATGGCGCCATCGACTGGAATGGTCAGCGTCGTGCCATCAGCAAGGTCGAAGAGCACCGCCACGTTCTCCTGTTCCCGCCCCGCGACAAACCGATTTTGGCGAGCGTATGCGAACAGATCCTCGACGAGACCAAGAATGTCCAGGTCGTTGCCTCTGAGCTT
>Ga0247664_1000445_pt1 | contig 10176 bp, 11 predicted proteins | sample CNK05_metaG_FD_182715 | JGI IMG/M metagenome (GOLD analysis project Ga0247664, IMG submission 182715) | Soil microbial communities from Purdue University Martell Research Forest, Indiana, United States - CNK05 | ecosystem: Environmental > Terrestrial > Soil > Temperate forest > Bulk soil...
GAGGCGATAGGACGTGTTCATAAGTAGAGTGGAACGGAGCAACGAGGGTGAGGTGGAAAGCAGCGGAGCGGAACCACGCATGCCGCCATCAGACGCGATCGCCAGGCGAGCCGAGCCGCGCGGATGCGTGCGGAGGCGCACCGGCTGGAGGTCCCAGGAGGTTTCGCTCCAGGTGAACGGCAAAACACGCCGGGAATGGCGCCGCGGAAGTTTTGGGATTTTCATGAGTGCGACCTGGGTTAAAGCGGTTGATGAATCAAATCTAAATCCAAATCTAAATCTCTAGTCTCTCCAGTTGCCGATAATCTGCATTTTGCCTGAGACCATCGCTTCGGCCCACAGATCGTATGATTCGGTGTTGTGCTCCGGTTTGGAGGAACGGTACCGCCAGGTGTTGACTCCCCCGGCGGGCGCTCCGTACGGAACCAGCAGCATGAGCACATTCTGGTTGAGCCGGTCCGGCCCGAACCCGGACGGTTTCAGGTTCGGGAAAAAGTTTTTGCCATCCACATTGGCGATGCCAGCCACGCCGAGCACGGTCAATTGCGGCGCCGCCACGTTGGTCGTGCCGGTCAATTCGTAGTAGAGAGGCGACAACGCGGACTTTTTCGGGTCCGGATTATCCTGCGGATAAAAGCCGTAATGTTTGTGGTAACTCTCGATCGCGCCAACGATTTGGTCCCGTTCCACGCTTAAGCGGCTGCGGACCTTGCCCACGCCAGCGATGCCCGTGAGCCCCACGATCAACCCGGCCAACAGAGCGATGATCGCGATCACCACCAGCAGTTCGACCAGGGTGAACGCCCACTGCGCCCGAGCACCCACCGCGTTTCGACGTTGACCAACCTTGCGCTGGCTGACCGCAGGGATGTCGATGCGCGCATTGGACCCATGAACCCAACGCAATCTCACGTAGCAGCCGAGGCTTGCCCGCCGAAGCCCGCAGGGCGCAGGCGGGTAACGAGGCTCTGATCTTTTTCCCGGAGAACGCGTTGGGGTAGAGTGAGCCCCTTCGACAAGCTCAGGGCAGGCTTCCGGACGTCGGCTGCTACCTGAGGGTCGGTTCATGGGTAACGAACACCTGAGAATACTCATACTCATAGTCGTTGGCGGAGATTATTGCCCTCGCGTTCGCGCAATTCGCTTTCCATGCGTTCGCTGAGCCATTGTTTCATCATGCTTTGATAATTGAGATACCGTGAGCGAGCCAGACGTTTGATCCGGGCGAGCATGCGTGGGTCCATCCGGAGGGTGATGCTGACGGACTCGGACAACTCCGAACTGGCGGCGACGGCGCTTTCCATCAGGCGCAGGTCCGGCCGGTTATCGGCCCAGAAGGCGGCTTCGGCCTCTTCGCTATCAAAGAGCGGGACTTCATCCCATGTGGCGATGGTGTTCACGGCTGGGGTTTATCCATTATTTCCATTGTTCAAAGTCTGGTTCATCTTCCGGTCATAGAAGAATTTTTCTTCCGGCTCGAACGGCCGGGCATGCATGACTCGCACCGATTTGCCGTTAGTACGATAGACCGTAAAAACGCCGTTTCCTCCCGCCGCCAAGCCCAGGTTGAAGAACCGGGTTTGAGCTGAGAACCGGGGGGAGTCAGGAAGCAACCGAACTGCAAAAGGATCCTCGAACGACTCCTCAATGTCTTTAATAGAGAGGGAGCGGTTCAGGTTAAACGGCGGATTATTCCAATCAAAGTCCATTCAGGCACGCTTTCTGACCTGCAAAGTATATCCAGGGACAATTCATTGTATTTACGTTGTATTTACGGCGGATGAGGCCTGGGAGTCAAGCGGTTTTTTTTCCTCCTTCGCCCTGCGGGCTACGGCTTGGTAGGCCCTGAGTTATCGAACCGCGGTTCCGAGGCAACCCGGAGGGTTGCCAGTACATAGCCGGGGGGTGAGGAGTCCCGCGCAAGCGGGACGACGATACCCCCGGAAAGACGATAAACGATACGACCCCGGAGGGGTCGCAGCAGTTCGGTTCAGTGAAGATAATCCTCGTGATATTCAATCCCGTGTTGCTCCAACAGGCTCTTGAGCTCGTCCTTAAAGGAAAGCTTTCGGTGATGAGTTCTCCGCGTAGCGATATAATGTTTCACATCCTCGAGACCCAATACCCCAACCGAGAAGATCGAATAACCTTAGTCCAATTCTTGCAAGAAAGTGGCGGGCTTGGTCTGGCACCCCTCCGGGGTGCAAATATTTTTCTCGTGCTCCGGGGGTATCGTCGTCCCGCCTAGGGCGGGACTCCTCAACCCCCGGTTACGTACTGGCAACCCTCCGGGTTGCCTCTCCCTCTGGTACCACGTGGGCCGACGAAGGTTGTCGACCGAGAACCGTTTTTCTGATTGGGTTGACGCTGTTATGACGCAGCGGCGGGCTTTCACACTGATCGAACTGCTAGTGGTGATCGCCATCATCGGGATTCTCGCGGCGGTTCTGCTGCCGGCCTTGGCGCGGGGGAAAGAATCCGGGCGCCGGGCGGCGTGTGCGAGCAATCTGCGCCAACTGTCGCTAGCCAGCGCGCTGTATGCGAACGATCACGAAGATCGGTTGCCGCCCCGGCGGTTGGCCGGCGGTTGGCCGACGCAGTTGCTCCCTTCCTACGACAATCCCGGTGTGCTTTTGTGTCCGACGGAACGAGGGCCATCCGCGCCAGCATCGTCCGGGTCGGGCACGACCAACGATCCCGACCGCGCGCCGCGCAGTTATGTCATGAACAGTTTCCTGGATTATTTTGCGGCCAACCTCTCGCCGGGCGACTTCAAGAATTACGTGAAAGGGACCGGGCCCGCGTCGCTAACGGAATCGGCCATCCGCCTGCCTTCCGAAACTATTCTCTTTGGGGAAAAGAAATCGGGCGCGGCGGATCTTTACGTCGATTTGGGATCGTTGGTGACAACCGTGTTGGACGTGACGGAACAGGGCCGCCATCACCACACCGCCACCGACGCGAAAAGCGGAGGATCCAATCACGCTCTCGTCGACGGCAGTGTGCGGTACGACCGGTTCGGACGCTCGTTGTGTCCGCTCAATCAATGGGCGGTGACGGAGGCGGCGCGGTCGACCTTGGCAATCTGCATTTACTAGGGCTTGATCAGGCGAAAGAAATTGCCGGTTCCATCGGCGGGCAGCGTGACGATCTTGCGGCCGCTGTTGGTCTGGGCCGGGCCGCTGGCTGGAAGCCAGCCTGTCAACGGTGTGGAAGACGCTTCCAGACGATAGGTGAGATCGCTGTCTGGCCAGGACACGCGCACGGAGTTGGTTTGCCGTTCGATCTGCAATTGCATGATCGACGACGAGCGCAGGATCGGCGCGATCTGGCTCATGTAAAAGCTGAATGTCTCGCTCACCGGCACGTGTCCTCCCAGAAAGCGCGCGATGATGCGGCGATCCTGGTCCACGAGATATTTGGTCGGGACACCCGCCGCTCCCCCCAACAACGCATTGGAAGCAGAAGGGCTGCTCATCATCATGGGATAGGTGATGTCATCATGAATATCGAGGAAGCGCACGACATCGGCCGGATTCAGGTCAATGGACAGTCCAACGATGCTGAAACCTCGGGGCGCCAGCGTCCGTTGCAGGAGCACGAGATCCTGCAATTCCTCCACACAAGCCCCGCAAGTGGTCTCCCAAAAATCCACGAGCATCACCGGATAAGGAAAGTCACTGGACTGAATGGGAACTCCACGCGCGCTGGTGGTGTTCCAGGCCGACATGGCGGGCCCGCCTGAGACCACGTGCAACTCCACCTGGCCCTGGGCCCCATTCACGCCGTCCACCGCGATATGGAAGGTTTCGCCCGCGTAGGCCCGGAATTGGACCACGCTGGTGAACGTTCGGAAGTCGACATCATCGTTGGTGACGATCACTTTGAGGTTATTCAAGGCCGTGCCCAGATACACAGCCAACACCGTATCGAACGTGCTGTTACTGGTGGTGATGGTGTAAGTGGCCGTGACGTCGGCCGTCCAACGCGCCCACACGCTGGCGCGCGCGGGTTCGCCGGAATGCGCCGGTTCACCCACCTGAGCGGTCGCGCCGATGTTTGAGCCAAAGCCGGTGGTAACGCCGATGAGCGGAGTGCCAGCGCCGAATTGGTCGGTGAACGTGGGTTGAGCCAAGCCAACCCCGACGGCGCCGGCTTGCAGGAGCAGGACGAGGACGCTCCCCGCGACAACTCGCCGTTCACGCAGAGCAACCGCTAATGACGCAAGCCACGCAAACGACGCAAGCCACTCGGGGCCGCATTGTTTGGGCTGGCAACTCAGGGACCTGGCCATGTGCTTTTGGTGTTGTGTTCCCTAAATAGCCCTGTCGGTCAGGCCTGGCGAGGCTTTTTTGGCGTCCTTGATTCTGAAAAGAAGGGGTGAGCAGACCAAGTTTTCAAGCAGCCAAACCCTCTAACGAGGCGGGGCCTCAGAGCGGCAAGGCACTCCAAGGCGCCCAATCTTGCAAACAATCGTCCTCGCCTTGCTGGTCTGAGGCTCTGCCTCGTTAGCCGTAGATGATGAGCTGAATATTCTCCGGAAGATTCTTCGCCACTTCAGTCACCACGTTGCCTTTGAGCAAACGCACCAGCGCATGCCGATGCGGCGTGCCGAGCACAAGGATGTCGATGCCCAACGTGGCGGCCAGGTCAAGGATACTGGCGGCAGGATCGTCGCTGACCAGGTAGACAGGAACGACCGTGACCCCGTTTTCTTTGCCGAGCGCGAGCATGCGATACATGATCTCGCTGGCGACCGGGTCGGATTGCCAGCGCGGCCGTTCGGCGCTTTCCACCGGTCCGAGCAAATTCACGGCGACCTCCTTGACGAACAGAACGTAAAGGGTGCTTTGGCGAAGACGGGCTTCTTCGAGGGCGAAGCCGAGCACCGGGTTCAACCCGCGGGCTGCCACGAGAATACTGAGGCCAGGTGGAAGATTCAGGCGGAAGCCAGGCACCGACTCGGGCGAGACTGCAGCCGCAATTTGTGCACTGACCGTGAGGGTGCGTAATCCGGCCCGGCGCTGGGCATAACCGCGGAGCCCCAAGCCAATTCCCAGCACACAGACCGCGAAGAACAAGGCGCTATGACGGGTCCAGGCCACCGTTAACTCGACGGCCACCAGCGTGGCAAAGGTAAGGCCCATCACCGTGCGTTCGAACCAAGCCAACGGCAAATGCTTGTTCACGGTGCAGGTACCCAGGTTGACGGCGATCGCGCCCACCACGCCAATCGCATACAAGCCGGCCAAGGCATGAAGATCGCCTGCCAACCCAACCACCAGCAGAGGCAACACCACCGCGATCGCCAACGGCAACCGCGGAACGCCATGGGAATTGAGTCTCGCAAATGAACGAGGCATTTCGCCATCCCTCGCCATCATGTAAACGAGACCGATCATCGCGGCCACCGCCGTGTTGACCGCGCTCAACAACAGCAAGCCCACCACCCCACCCACCAGCCATCCAAACAGTTTGCCGAACCCCACCCCAAAGGTCATGGCTCCGTATTCCTCCGCCAAGAATCGCAGCATATCCTCCCAGCGCCGTTCCAGCACCGGCTGAAGAGAATCGGGCAACGATAACATCGCCCAGCCCAACAACGCGGTGCCGAGCACCACTTCGACAGCGACGATCAGGATGGCGCTCGTGGCCGTGCCCCCGACTTGCGGGTGGTCCGGGCTCGAACCCGCATCGGGTTTCATCACGCCGGTGAGATTCGCGATCGCCTCCACGCCGCTGAGAGCCAGGATCACTCCCGTAAACGCCACCCATTTCTGGCCAAAGGGCAGTTGCGATGGTTGCAGCCTCTCGAGCGAAAGATGCGGCAAAGCCATCAAGATCACGAACACCACCACTCCCACCATGGGCGCCGCCAACAGGATGGCCAGGCTCCCGGTGTGTTTGGGTCCGTAAAAATTCATCACCCCGATGGCCACCACCACCAGCGCCGTGGCCACCGGCACATACGCGTCCGGCACCCGGAAATAATTCATCGCCGCCCAACCGCTCATGGCCGCGGTCACGGTAAAGTTGGCCACCAGCAGCAGTGCCCCTACGACCGCCAGCAAACGGCTTTGGTTGCGCGCCGCAGAATAGACCCCGCCTCCGTCCGGGTAATGCCTGCAGATGATGACATAACTATACCCAACGACTGCGGTGAGCACGCAGACCGCCAGGATGATTGGCAACGAAGAATAACCCGCCGCGACGAACGCCAGGCCGATGACATAGGCCTTGCTGGTTCCCCAATCCCCGTAGAGCAGCGCCGCCGCCCGTTTCCAATCCAGGTTCCTCGGCCGGTGAACCCCGAGGCTATCCATGCTTGGCCTTCGTAAAACAACGCCAACGATCAGTCTTCATCCAACAATGGCGCGCATGGTGAGGACAAAATTAAGCGCCCGTCAAACCTCGAGTTTTGCCCGCCTTCGCCTGCGGGCTACGGCGGGCAGGCCTCGTCCTTGCGCCGAAAGTGTCGAAAGCCTTCGCAAGATCGGCGACTATTCGGGCCGCTTGGGGATGACGCTCTGCCCAAACGGACCAAGCGCAGTGGGCAAATGTCGTATTCGGTTTGCTTGCCTGTCCCTTGGAATATGTCGACACCTTTGCAGGCACTCCTGATTTCGGCGGCTCTTTTTGTCACAGGTTGTGGAGGCGACGGCGGGATTCCGCTTGTGGTGAATTTCGAGCGCTTCTGGCCCGCCGCGCCTCACCACGATCGTTAGCTCCGTAAACTGCTGAACACCCTTGTATCCTCCATGGGCGGCTGGCAGAGTGGGTGGGTGAAAGTCAGGGAGATTCTCACACTCATTGAACGAGACGGTTGGTATTTGGCTCGCACTCGAGGAAGCCACTGGCAATATAAGCACCCCGCCAAACCCGGCTTGGTCACTGTCGCGGGCAAGCCGGGCGACGATCTTGCAGCGGGGACGCAGAACAGTATACTCAAGCAAGCAGGTTTGAAATGAGCCGCTATTTGATCATTATCGAGGCGACAGGCACCGGCTTCTCGGCTTATTCGCCTGACTTACCCGGATGCGTCGCCACCGCTGAAAGTCGGCTGGAGGTAGAACAAAAAATGAAAGAGGCCATTCAGTTTCATGTGGATGGACTCCGAGAGGAAGGGCTGCCGGTCCCCACGCCTCGCAGCCAGGCCGCGTACTGCGAAGTGGGGAGCTAACCAGGCAGATGCACCGAACGCCGCGATGCCGCCCCGATTTCATTCTGAGCACCACTGGCGCGGCGTCGGTGATCTGCGACGTTAGACCACTGCGCACGTCATGCACATTACGCGCCGATCACCAGGGAATTTACCTCCAGGCATCGGCGTGCAGCACGAGACACTTGCACGTTCCAAGAAGCGCGGCGTTGTGTTGTTGGCGTGCATCGGCGTTTGCCTTGTTTCCTATTCCGTCTTGTCATGGCGCGGCAGCTACCTCGGCCACAATCAGGGAGGCAGCGACGCCGCACCTGGTCCTGCGGACACAGGCGCGCTCCAGTTCCCATTATGGGTTGGGGCCGACCGGGTAGGCCGTGGGCAATTGCGCGGCGATGGTCGCGGCCGCATCGCTGCATTTGGGATGGCCCCAACCGCTCGCGCTCAGCCCGTCGCTTCCAATGTCGAAGACAATATTGTCGTCTCCGGTCGGGCTGACGCCCCCGGGGATGTTGTCCAGGTTGAGAGCGTGGCGCACTTTCCAAGCGATGATGTGATCGGCGCACGACGTATCGCCGGAGACGCCGAGCGCGCCGACCAGAGTGCCGTCCTTGTCATAAAGGGCCAAGCCGCCGCCAAACACGTTAATGCCGCCGATTTTTCGACCGACCATGGGATCGTTGGGTTGTCCGTAGTTTTGCGATGGACCCCGATAAGCCACCGAGGTGTCGACCGGGTTGCTCTCCTGCAGCCCGAAGAGGGAGCCTCCCGGTTGGACCGCCGAGTAGAGGTTCGCGGTGGCCAGCGGCAGGCCTTTCAAACTGAATGCGTTGGCCGTGTTTGCCTTCTGCGCCGAGATGACCCGGCTTCCGGGCCATTGATCGCCGCGTTCTTGACCGGAAAACGCCACGGCCCCGACCACCCCATCACGGTTGACCACGGTGGCCCACATGTTCAAAGCAAATCCGCCATTCGTACCGTCCGACACCACCTTCCGAAGCGCTGCTTGAAGACGCCCATGCGACGGCAAGCCGCTCGACCTGCCCTCGTCTTTTCCTCCGTCCCGATCCTCTGCCAAGGCTGGCGCGATCACAGCGGCCAACGCGGCCGCCAGCAATGCGAGTCTAAGACGAATATGTAATGTCTGCATGAGTTGTCCTTTCTTTCAGTTTAGGGTTTTGTTCCGCGCGCGTTTCTGAGCAAGAACTGACTGTTCGCCCGGCACGCGGATACATCGAGCGCCGCAACTCAATGAAAACGTGTCGCAGGCGTCAAGTGCCGAGTACGAAGAGCAACCGTCCGCGGTCCGGGCATTTCGTGAATGCGCCCGTTCCGTCGGGGTGCGTTTAGACGCTGCCCCCCGAAGCGAACATTTTTCTGCCCACCCTGGCCCTCTCCCCGTTGAGGGGAGAGGATTCTCGCGGTCAGCATGTTAAATACTCACGAGGTCTCGTTGGCTCCAGGGGCAGTGCATGAATGCGCCCGTGCCGTCCGTGCTACGAGAATTCTGATTGACCTGGGCGCGGGATTTTTTCTTTCATAGCGGCTCCGCTACAAAAGCAACCATGCTGTTGGTCCGATGCGTTTGTGGATCAGCAGCTATTCTTACCCAGCGACCGGGGTGTGCATCGCGTCTGCAGCCCCGGTTCCATTGGCCAGCGCATCCGAGCCAAACACCACGCTCACGGCAACGCGCCCTCAATCAGCCCGCGCATCAGCATGGTTTCTCCAAGTTTTGGTCTCGTTAGGAAGTCTTGCCACATCCCGCTCAATTGGTTAACACTGCGCCTGCGAACAAGCCCAAGGCCGCTTTCATGGTGCCTCGATCTCGTGATCGGGCGCTGGAATGACCTGAACTGAACTGCACTAAACGAGCTGAGCTGAAACAACGCTACGGACCTAAACCTGTTCATCCTCCTGTTTTATGGCATACGAACTACCTCCCCTCCCCTACGCGCCTGACGCGCTCGAACCGCACATCGACAAAGCGACCATGGAAATTCACCATGACCGCCATCACAACGCGTACGTCACCAACCTGAATAAAGCCATCGCCGGCAACGGGGCGTTGGAAGCCAAATCGATCGACGCTTTGGTCGCCGATCTCGCGGCTGTTCCTGAAAATATCCGCGGGCCGGTCCGCAACAATGGCGGGGGCCATCTCAATCATTCCTTGTTTTGGAAGTTACTGGCCCCGAAAGCCGGTGGTGCGCCCGCCGGGCGTCTGGCCGATGATATCAAGGCTACCTTCGGCGGCTTTGACGCCTTTAAGGAGAAGTTGGAAGCGGCAGGCGTCGGCCGTTTCGGCAGCGGCTGGGCTTGGCTGGTGGTGAACCAGGGCAAACTCGAGATCGTTTCGACCGCCAATCAGGACAATCCCACCATGGGCAAAGCCATCGCGGGCTGCGAAGGTCGCCCCATCCTGGGGGTGGACGTCTGGGAACACGCTTATTATTTGAAGTACCAAAACAAGCGCCCGGATTACCTCAAGGCCATCTGGAATGTGGTCAACTGGACGGAAGTGACCCGGCTCTACGAAGCGGCCAAGAAGTAAACGCAAACGCGAACGCGGGCATTGACGAGACAGAAGACTGGGTCCGTCTCGGCTGAGATCACGGTTTCGTCGCAGCGCCGGGCGGATCTGCCAGCAAGGCGAAGGCGCCCTTTCCCCGTTCCCACCTTCGCCCGAGGCAGGCCACTTCCCGTTTCCGCTTTCCGCTTTCCGCTTTCCGCTTTTCCCCCTTTCCGCTTTTCCCCTGCGATTATTCCCATTATCGTGCGCGGCCAAGAACACGAACATGATTGACTCACGCTACACGAAGCTGGCGCGGCTGTTGGTGGAGTATTCGACGGCCCTGCGCAAGGCAGACAAGGTATTGATCGACGCGATCGATATCCCGGACGAGTTTACCGTGGAACTGATGCGGGCGGCGCGCCGGGTTGGAGCCACGCCTTTGGTGGAGGTGCGTCACGGGCGGATCACCCGGGAGATTTTGCGCGACACCAACGAGACGCACGCG
>Ga0247664_1000446_pt1 | contig 10168 bp, 10 predicted proteins | sample CNK05_metaG_FD_182715 | JGI IMG/M metagenome (GOLD analysis project Ga0247664, IMG submission 182715) | Soil microbial communities from Purdue University Martell Research Forest, Indiana, United States - CNK05 | ecosystem: Environmental > Terrestrial > Soil > Temperate forest > Bulk soil...
GTTCGAGTCCGAAATGAGATGCCACAGCGCGGCCGGATATTTGTTGGTGGCCAAATCATCGGACGCCACCACTTTCACGGAGGTAAATTGATATTTGCCGTTGAAGGTGAATGAGACCGGATAACCTGGCTCCTGGCCGGGGTTTCGCCGCGGGTTGCTGCTGCGCATCGGGCGGACCTGAGGGATGATCTGGATGGTTTGTTTCCTGAACCAATCGGTGAATTCCACCACGTAAATGCCCGCGAGAATCACCGCCACAATGATCAAGACGATTCCGTTTCGTGTCATAAATGATGAGAACGACGCTTCAGTGGACGCTGGCGGCCCATGATTATTCGAGACCGATTGGTAAAGCCAGTCCAGAACCCGGCTCAAAACTTGATCGCCAGGACCACCGACCCATACGAATCGGAGTGCTTTTGGGTTGCGAACTCACGCGTTACATAATGGTGGGAAGCTAACACTTCGAATGGCCCAAGCGCCAGACCCACACCGCTCCTCAGCGTCGCCACCCACGGATCCCGCTCCACCGAATGGCTGTCCTGCCAGGTGTTGCCATCCAAAAAAATACTGTGCACCACGGCCTTGCCGCCTCCGGTCACAAACATATAAGCCCCAAAAGCTCCCCACCCCGTGGAGGTTGGTCGGCCCGGCACCTCATGGCGATTCGGAATATTGTAGCCAGCCCGCGCCGTGGCCCGCAGGCCCACATGAATATCGATATTGCCCAGGGCGGCGTCGACGCCCGGCAATATGTCAAAATCGCAACGGCCCCAGTTGCGCCAGCGAAACAAATAGTCACGATCATACCGCAAGATTAATCCCGGCTCAGTTTTGATTTGGTTGTCCCACCCTTGCGGATCGCGTGAGTGCCAAACCTTCTGCGCGCCTTCGGCCAAGGATTGTTTGCCGACCGTGCCCGCATCGATCCGTAACGTTTCCATGGCGTAGATGTCGGTCGCAGTGCGCCCGCGCCGTTGCAGGAGCATGGACACGTAAAGCCACCCAGCATAAGGCCGGTCGTCCGGGACGACGTTGACCGCATCCAAATCTTCCGGCGTATAGATCTCCTGGCCAACCTCCACCCCATACTTGAGCGCTTCCGGATCAAACCCCAGCGTCGGCACGTAACCGGAAAGCCGCCGCATCCAGTCCGCCGGTCCTTCGTCGCCCGACATGTACAGAATGCGGCCCCCTTGCGTAAAATGCCGATCCGCTCCGCGCAACGCATCGTTCTCCCAGGTCAGATACAGCGTGGGGCCTTCGGTGCCTTGATCGGCGCCTGCGGGCGGAACCGCTGCCAGCGCCAGGAATCCCCCTGCCATTCTCCAACAAAATCTCACGGCCATCCCCCCGCGTCCGCGCACCCATGTCCCTCTCCTCCTCACCGCCTCAGTGGGTCATGGCGTAAAAGACGATATTGATGCCCATCGGATAAGCTTTGGGTTCCGAGAACTCGCTGAAGTAATACGGGTCATCGCCCTCCCGCTCCCAGCCATCACCCAAATCGGTGTTATGACAGAGGATGACCATGATCCGCTGTTTATCGTCCAGGATGGCGCGGTAATGCGGTTCCTCACAGCCCGGCCCGTGATTCTGCTCGTACGTGATCCCGGTAAACTCGCTGCGGATCCCCCAATCGATCCCAGGCACCTGCGGCTTTTCCTTCAATGCAAACACGCAGTTGAAGATCGGATGCGTCAGCGGCAAATCGATCCATTGCCGATCCGGGAACACCATCTTCAACTCCTGTTCGAACGCATTCCATTCGCGGTCGCCCCAAAAATCGTCGCACATCAAAAAGCCCCCATTCAACAGGTAACGCTTGAGAATCTCGGCTTCCTCCGGCGTGAAGGTCAAACGACCCGGCTCCACGATGTAGATGAACGGGTAATCGAACAATTCCTTGTCGGTCAACTCGAGGATCTTGCCTTCCGGATCGACGCGCAGGGACGTCACTTGCTGTAGCCGAAAGGAGAAATTCAAGTCGCTATCAGGGAAATCGATGCTCCAGCGGAAGGGCGGGTTGTGGCCGTAGCCATGGCGGCCGTTCACCGAATATTTGATCCGCACGAAAGTGAACACGTCCTTCTTGAAAGGGCCGTCGGTGTTCCAATTGGGGGTGCCGCCTCCCCGTTGTTGGTCCACCTGCCGCGCATTCAGTTCGCGCCTCGCCTGCAGATTGGCAGGGGTAGGCTGCGCCTGCGCCGAGTCGTTGTAACCTAGGCAGGACCAACTGACTGCGACAATCCAAGTCCAGCTAATGCTCTTCATTCGATTCCGTTGTCCAAGGGACCTCGCCCCCGGATCTGGATTGGTCCCCAGCCTACGGCATCCCCCAAGCCCAGTCGAGGCCGAACCGGTAAAGTCCCACGCCTCCTTTGCCGATGAAGAATTGGACTGATCTGTAGCTATCAATCCAGGTGGCACCCCATCAAGGACGTTGAAGAACCAGTCAGCGAACGAATAATGATGAGCACGGTATTTGTCAGACCTAATCTTAAAGGTTTCCTGGTAGGAGCCATCCTCCTGCTGGTGGTCCAGCACATCATCACCACCGGTCAAGGCCAGGCCAGGCCCGTCCCGGTCAACGCCCGCGAATTGACGAGCTCCGAATTGCAACAACTCGTCCGGCGTGCCGTGGAATCGCCCAGCGTCGAACTCTACATGCGCCTCAGTCATTGCTACGAGAAACGCGGCGACTATAAACGCGCCCTGCAATATCTCCGCAAAGCCGAGCGCCTCGACCAAACCGAACTCGAAGACTAACGGGCCCGCGGATTGGCGCGGATGTTTTTGCCAGCAGATTTGCGCAGATAGCCGCAGATAAGAAGGTCCCCCAGGTTCCCCAGGTTGAACGGTGAACGTTTTTTCCGCCGCGGATTTACGCGGATGTTTTTGCCCGCAGATTTGGGCAGATACCCGCAGATAAGAAGGTTTCCCAGGTTCTCCAGGTTGAACGGTGAACGTTTTTTCCGCCGCAGATTTACGCGGATGCTTTTTTGCCCGCAGATTTGGGCAGATACCCGCAGATAAGAAGGTTTCCCAGGTTCCATTTGAAGGGCCGATTGAACGATCCACAATCGAAAATCAGCAATCGCCATTTGAAGGGCCGTGAAGCGCCAAAAAAATCATTGTCGGATTCCGCTCGGTAGCGGCGATGATGGTTAAGTTATGGAAGATCTTCGGCTTCTGCACGAGTACGCGGAGCGCCGCTCGGAGCAGGCGTTCAGCGAGCTTGTCCGGCGGCACACGGATTTCGTGTATTCGACGGCGTGGCGGCTCGTTGGCGACAGCCAATTGGCGGAAGATGTGACCCAGATGGTTTTCATCCGCTTGGCGCAAAAGGCCGGCTCGCTCCACCCTGGAACGGTGGTGACCGGCTGGCTCTATCGCACCGCACAATTTGTGGCACAGGCCGCTCGGCGGAGTGACTGGTGACGGCGCAAACGGGAGAGCTTGGCTATGCAATGGTCAGAACTTAATCGCGACAATCGCGACACGGAATCGCTCTGGAAGGAAGTGGCGCCCCTGCTCGAGGAAGCCATGGGGCAATTGCGTCAAGCCGATCAGGACGCGGTGCTCTTGCGCTTATTCGCAGGGAAGAATCTGGGAGAAGTCGGGCAAGCGTTGGGAGTCAGTGATGACACCGCCCAGACGCGCGTCAACCGCGCGCTGGAGCGAATGCGAACTTACTTCGCGCGCCGCGGTGTTGTTATGCCCGTGGCGCTGCTTGGGTCGACGTTGGCTGCCCATACTGTCCAGGCCGCTCCTATCCACCTGGCCTCCACGTTGGCGGCCTCTGTGACCAGCGCACCGGGCCTGGGACTCGCGACCACGCTCAAATTCTTCCAAGCCATGGCCGTGGCCAAACTGAAAGCGACCGGCCTGGGCGCGGTCGCCGCGGCGATTATCATCATCAGCGGCACCATGGCTCTGCTCCCAACCCCGGCGGGACCAGGGCTGTCTACCAATGGAAATTCAAATCGAAGTGCCCGACGCATCGGAGTTGGCTGGGCCGCTCAATGTCGGGACGCTGACGCCGACGCTCGTCCAGCAGCGTTAAGCCAGTTTTCAGTCCGTTTGATCGGTTGATCAGGATAGGTGAGTTGTGAAAGTCAATTCATCGCCAGCTTTGCCACGAGGCCGAGCCCAAGCCGCGTTCACCCTCGTGGAATTGCTGATTGTGATTGGGATCATCGCGATCCTGGCGGCCTTGCTGCTCCCGGCGGCGCGCACGAAAACGCGCGCCAAACAAAGTGCGCTTCCAACTTGCGCCAGATTGCCTTGGCCGTTTTCCTCTACGCCGACGAGCACGAAGATACCTTTCCCGCTCAGCCCGGAGATGGTCTCCCCGTTCGCGCCGCGGGCGGCGATGGAAGGAACTACTACGATTTGCTCATGCCCTCTCTCGCTAATCCGCACGTTTGGGACTGTCCATCGGCCACGCGGACAGGCCTGGGAGCGGTAGGATACATGTCCTATCACATGAACGGGCGTATCATCACCACGAACGGACTTAAGACCGGCGCAGTTGCGTTCCCGTCCCTGACGCTCCTCATGAATGACGCCGGCGAAAAGCGGCGTTGGGATCGGGCATTTCTGCGGCCAGATCAAACCGGAGGTTACTCCTATGATCTGCCCATCAGCAATCACAAGGGCGGCGGAAACGTTGCCTTCATCGATGGACACGTAACGTGGTTTCACGACAGTCGCTGGAACTCCAATTCGTTTCGCGAAACGCCGTAGCATCTCTTTCAGGCGGCCGGCAGGGCAAAGCGAACTTGTTCGGTGATCCCATGGCGGCGCACTCACGAAATGCCCCCCACAGGGCGCATTCGGATACTGCCCGCGGCATCACGGCCTTTAGGCCGCTTCGAGATGGGGATCGGAGGAAGCCCCTCGACGGCGCTCGGGGCGGGCTGTTGGGTAGTTCCTTGGTCCTCCAGCCGACGGATGATGAAGCGGCGTAAACGCCGCGCACCAAAGTGCATTGTTCGGGGGGCAGTGCCTAAAATACGCCCCCCCACCTCCGCAGCCCCTGGGCTTGTCGCCTTTGCCTTGGGATGGTATACACAATCACCCACGCACCAGACCCAGACGCTGGCGGCGTTCTCTGGCTGGGGCGGCGCATGAATTTTGTAACCAGAAGGTTTGATTTCCCTTAGTGCATGAGCACAGGCCTCGCCATGCCGTCCACCTCGAAGGAAGCGTGCTGCAAATGCGGTTTGCCCATGGGTCCCTTTGCGGTTGGGCGCGTTTGCGCGCGGTGCCTGTTGGAGGCGGGCCTGTCGGACTCTGCGCTTGACGCCAGCGCTTGGGACGAAGACGAGGCGGACCTCAACCGGCTTCCTATCGCGCAGGTCGGACGCTTCGGTCACTACGAACTTCTTGAAGAGATCGGCCACGGCGGCATGGGCGTGGTGTTTCGCGCTCGTGATGTCGCGTTGAATCGCATCGTGGCGCTCAAACTCATTCTCGCGGGCCAATTCGCCAGTGAACGCGAAGTGAAACGATTCCGCGCCGAAGCGGAGGCGGCAGCGCGGCTCGATCATCCCAATATTGTTCCCATTTACGAGGTGGGTGAACAGCATGGCCGCCCATTCTTCAGTATGAAGCTCATGGAGGGCGGCACGCTGATCGAGCGGCTTGCCCAGGGCACCGCCCCCATGGATCCCCGCCAGGCCGCCAGCCTGCTCGTGAAAGTCGCGCGCGCTGTCCACCACGCCCATCAGCGGGCCATTCTCCATCGTGATCTCAAGCCTGGAAACATCCTCCTCGACGCGCAGGCCGAGCCGCATGTGAGCGACTTCGGGTTAGCCAAATGCCTCGATCACGCGGACGGTCTGACCGTCAGCGGGGCTACCCTCGGCTCGCCCAGCTACATGTCACCCGAACAAGCCACCGGCCAACCTGACCGGCTGACGACGGCATCGGACACCTACAGCCTCGGTGCGCTGTTGTATCAACTGCTCACCAATCGACCGCCCTTTGCAGCGGCCACGCCGTTGGCCGTTTTGGAAAAAGTCCTGCATGAGGAACCGTTGCCGCCCCAAGCCATCCGGCCCGGCACCGATCTGGACCTGGCCACCATCTGCCTCAAGTGCCTCGAAAAAGATCCGCAACGCCGTTACGCGTCCGCCGATGCGCTGGCGGTGGAGCTGGAGCGTTGGTTGCGCGGCGAACCAATCCAGGCCCGGCCCTGTCCCGTTTGGACGCGCTTTTGGAAATGGACCCGCCGCCAGCCGCGGGTCGCTTTGCTCGCGCTGGTTTCCACGCTGGCGATCCTCGCTCTGGTCTTGGGACAGGCGATGATGAGCTTGCGCCTGACCCGGGCCAATACCGAGGTGCGTGCGACCAACACGCGTCTGAGCGCCAGTCTTTATGAATTGCGCTGGCGGAGAGCCGATGAAGCATCCCGAGTCGGCGAACGTGATGAAGCCATCGCTTGGTTCTGTTATTTCTTGCGGCAGAATCCCCAGGACTCCGTGGCGGCGGCCCGTCTGCTCTCGTTGCTTGCGTCCTGCAATTTTCCCGTGCCGCTCGTTTCGCCACTGATGCATGACGCCCCGGTCGTCGAGGTGGATTTCAGTCGAACCGGAGACCGCCTGGCCACGGCCACTTCCGGGAAAACGGCCCGCGTCTGGAGTACGCAATCGGGCCAGCTCGAATCCGAACTGGCTCACCCCGCGCCGCTCGCCCATTGCGCTCTGGGTGGAGAAAACGACCTTCGGCTCTTGACGATTTCTACCGAACCCAAAGCCAGGTTATGGGACCTGAGCCGCCGCCAACTGATCAAAGAGATCCCCCTGGGTCCGGTGGACGAACGCGCGGTCGGGCGCCTGGTGTTGAGGTCGCGTGACCGGCGGCTCATGGCGCTGAACGTGCAGTCCAACGTCATCGCCGTTTTCGATGCTCAATCAGGAACCTGGATCGCACCGTCGCTGAGTTTGCCCACCGAGATCTGCCAGTTCGCCCTTACCGAAGACGGCCGCTTGCTGGCGACGGGAACACGTTCCGGCGTTCAACTGTGGACCGTCAGCAGCCAGCAAGCGTTGTTCGCGCCCGTGCCATTGACTGCTCAACCCGAGGGGCTTCTTTTCTCCGACGACGGTCGCCGGCTGGCTTGCTCAGGTCAGGACAAGATTTGGGTGATGAACACCGGGACCGGGGCGCGCGAGTCCGAGTTTAATGCCAAGGCGTCCGCGATCGCGTTCATCGACAACACGGAACAGCTCATCATCAAGCCGCGCGACCTCACCGCTGGCCCCGTGGTGTTCAACTTCCGCAATGGCCAGGACTGCGGTTCGCTCTTTGGCCACCCAGGAGTCGATTGGGTGCGTCAGGCGTCCCTGGCCGCCCTGCTGTTGCCGCACAAGAGCACCGATCGCATCCATCTGTTGGATCACGCCACCGGCCAACCCCGAGTCGAACCCTTTTTCCACGACGGTTGGATCCTCAACGCCAAGCCTGGTCCCAATGGCAGAACGGTGGCGACTGCTTCCCAGGATCGATCAGTGCGAATCTGGTCGGTCGAAATGGGAAAAGCGGATCCGATCACGCTTCAGACGCGTGGACCAGTGTGGGAGGCGCAATGGAGCTCGTCCAGCGAAAGAATCCTGTCGACCTCAAAGTCTGAGACTGGCACAGAGTTGCGCCTGTGGGACGCGCACACCGGCGCCCTGGTTACGCCCCCAGGATTCTCTGACGGCATGGTCTATTTTGCCCAATGGGTGCCCGACGCCAGCCGCTTCGCCACCACTTCGCAGGATTTCAGCGCACGCCTGTGGGACGGCCAGACCGGTAAGGCGATCTCCTCTCCGCTCCGTCACAACGGAATGGTTACCTATTGCGTCTTCTCGCCGGACGGCAGCTTGCTGGCCACCACGGCTGACGACGGAACGGTTCGCTTGTGGGATGGCCGCACCGGCCAGGCCATCAGCCCGCCGTTGCCTCACTCGCATGTTCCCCTGAAAGCAGCCTTCAGCCGGGATAGCCGCCGCCTCGCCACCGCCTGCCAGGATGGAACGATTCGAATCTGGTCCGTGCCTGATGGAACGCTTGCTCTGGAGCCGCTACACCACGGCGGCACCTGTTATGTGGCCGCCTTCAGCCCGGACGACCGGCTTCTGGTCTCCGCTTCCTCCGACGGCACCGTGCAGCTCTGGAACGCCGAAACCGGAAAACCCGCGCTCGCGCCTTTCCGCCACGAAGGGCCGGTCTTGTGGGCAAGCTTCAGTCCGAATGGCCGGGCCATCGCCACCAGTACCGAATCCGGCATCGCCCGGGTCTGGGAAACTGCCACCGGCCAGCCTCTTTCCGAACCGATGCGTCACCCGGCCACGGTCTGGTTCGTCAAATGGAGCCCGGACGGACGGTTCCTCGCCACCACGTGCACCGACGGCTCTGCGCGGATCTGGGATGCTTTCACCGGACATCGCGTGGCCGAACCATTCTCGCACCAGCAAGGGGAGGAGGTTCGCCGCGCCGAGTTCAGTCCGGATGGCCGCCGGCTTCTCACCGCTTCGCTCGATGGCACCGCCAAGATCTGGGAATTGACTTTCCTGCGTCCTCCCGTGCCCGTGCCGGACTGGCTGCCCGATCTGGCCGAAGCTCTGGGCGGCAAACGCATCGGTGCAAAAGACGCACCAGAATCTGTTCCGGGCGACACCTTGCAACGCGTTAAACGCGACCTCAAGCAGGCGCGCGGTCAGGACGCCTATTATGCGGCCTGGGCAAAATGGATGCTCGAGGAACGACTTGAATCGCCCGTGCCGCGCTTCCAACCGTAGGTTTCGCACAAGAGCACGACGTCTTGGTCGCTCGACTTGGTCGACAGTCGTTGTCGCCACCTACCCTCGGGCCGGACTCGACCAAGATGGCCAACGAAGAGGCCCGGAGTCGATCGGCTCACCGCCTTAGCCGCAATGCCCCGACGTTTGCCAGCAGATCTCCGGCTGGCTCCGGGATCCGCGAGGGGCCGAGATATGGCACCGGCACGGCCGACGACCCGCGGCGTGCTTCAAGCGACAGTGAATGGTCCCAAAGCCAAAGACTTCCATCTGCGGCAAGACTGGCGAGACCATACGGCCCAGCTCCGACGGCGACCCAGTCCCGATGACGGCCGATCGGAAAGGGCCCGGCCCATCGCACGAAATAGCCGAAGTCCCAGCGCCACAGGGAGCCATCAGTCTTAAGGCCAATCACGGAGTCATTCCACGCCGCGATCGATCTCCAATCCGAGTCGGTCCCGATTTGAATGCCGCGTGGGCCGGCGACTTCAGTTCGCACTCCGGCGAGGCGCCGCAGGGATGGCGGCAGCATCCCAAAAGCCCAGAACGTTCCATTTTCCTGCAAGCCAAGCTGGAATGGCTGGCCTTGGACGATCTCGCGCCAGTTGGCGCCTTCCAATTCCGCGGGATACATCACTAAAGCCCAAGTAACTTGGCTGCTTCCGTCATCGTTTCGCAGGTGATGGTGCGCGGCGGGCGGGAATAATGAAAATGCGACAGGATACCCAGGCCGATGTCCTTGGTTGGATGGGGGATCACTCGGACGATTAGCTCGACCCCTTGTCGATCACATAACTCCATCATCCGGCCGATTTCGGGCGCACAATCCGGGGCCATCGAACCCAGCCGGCTCAAGTCCGTGAGCAATCGGAATCCAGACTGCAACTCCGTCATCAACCGGACTACGTCGTCGTGACCCTGCAATAATTGTTGGACCTGCACGTCGGCAATGAAGCTCAAGAGCAGCAATTTTTTCGTCTTATTGATCGTGGCTAAGAACATGAAACGTGCGTGTGGGGCAGGAGGTGAGGCTGGTGTCGCCTAAGCAAGTGGTTCTGATGAACGTACTCAAAGCAAATTCGAGGTGAGATTTGAGGCTTACGAGCGATTTTTGCCAGTGGTTTTTGCGTGTAAGGACTCAACGGCTCCCACTCCGGCGCGTCCTAATCCTACAGGCTTTCAGGTCTTTAAGCCGGCCAATTCAGACGCGGCGCTTCTTCTCCTGCGGGGTGCGCACGGAACTCATGGCGCCGTGCAGGCTATCGATCCAAGCTAGTGATGTTAGGAGTTGGCGTGATTTCCTGATCTCACACGATATAACAACCCGCTCCTTGTGCGCTGGGATCCAGATTAAATTCGACGATAGCTGTTTTTCG
>Ga0247664_1000447_pt1 | contig 10159 bp, 4 predicted proteins | sample CNK05_metaG_FD_182715 | JGI IMG/M metagenome (GOLD analysis project Ga0247664, IMG submission 182715) | Soil microbial communities from Purdue University Martell Research Forest, Indiana, United States - CNK05 | ecosystem: Environmental > Terrestrial > Soil > Temperate forest > Bulk soil | place...
TGGGCGATTGCAACGCGGTCATCACAGTGACGGTGGCCGATGGCTGCGGCAACAGCGCTGCGGTGACTTACCACACGCGCATCTGCGACGTCGTCGCTCCAGCGCCGCAACTTTTTTCCCCCGTTCGCGGCAACAACACGTTCCAGGTGTCAGTCGCCACCGTCTGCGGCCACACCTACTTCTTGGAATTCAAAGATGCGCTGACGGACGGAACTTGGACTCCGATCCTGCCCGGCACCGCCGGGGATGACACGGTGAAAACCTTAGTGGACACTTCCGCAACCGGCTCGGAGCGGTTTTACCGGGTCCGAGTGGAATGAACGGACGGAAGACACGGTGGACTTCACGTGTCCGCAGATTATCTCGCACCCGCGGTCAGCGAAACAGGCCTGGCGGTTCCACTCCCGCCGGGCCTGAGTTCTCGACGGCGGTTTTTCGATCAATTAGCGATAAACATGGGCGCTTGCAGCGCCTGGCTGGATCGCCTTATTTTCCGAGGCGGTGTAGTTTTTCCAAAGCTTCCCGCGGCACATCGAAGCCGAGCCCGTCCGGACCACCCATTTCGACGATATACCATTTGGTGCCGGAACTGGTTTCGCAGAGGTGAAATATCTCTTTGTAAAAGTTGCTATCGAACGTTTTCTCTTTGTGTTCCTTGATGTGAATGGAACGAGTGCGCCCTGGAAATTTCTTGAGCATGGCAAGTGGGTCGCCATTGCCAGCCAGGCAGTTGCCCACATCCATTTGCATGTTGACTGCTGGGTCGGTGAGGCTGAAGAGAATCTCCCACGCAAAACGGCCCTGGATCTTCTCGAAATCAAACGGGTGCGCATGATAGCCGACAGTCATCTTGTGAGAGTGGCATTCTCCCGCCGTTTGATTGAGCAAAGCGGCCAACTCGGCGATCCGGTCTTCTGAGCCCATTTTTTCCTTGGCCGCCGCCACATTGAGATATTCACTGCCGAGCGCCTGATTGTTTTCGATGGTTCGTTGCAGAGAATCTTTGGCCAACGCCTTCAGGTCTATGTGCATGCCACAACATTTGAGGCCGCAATCGTCGAGCACCTTCCGCAACTCGGAGCCGGAATAATTCTGATAAACGTTCGGGGTGCCAGCATAGCCCCAAAACTCGACCGCTTTATAGCCAATTTGGCTCAGCGTCTTGAGAGTGTCCGGCACGTTGCGCGCGAATTCGCCGCGGACGGTCCAGAGTTGAAACCCAATCGGAATAGTCATGGCTTGAGCGGCAGCCACAGGCAGCACCCGGCTGAAGGTCATACCGGCGGCACCGCCGACGGCCGCTTTGATAAACCGGCGGCGTGTAGCTTGCATAAAAGATTTAGGTTTCATTAGCACAGAGACGGTCAATCAGGCCAAGCGAAATCATCTTGCTACCATTACTGCATCTTACGGGTTGGGCATGGCAGCGCCTCATTAGACAGGGTTGGGTTCATCCGTGGCAAACCCAGCGTTCAAGCCGTGGGAGCCCCCGTCCTGGAGTATCAATGGTACAAGGGCAGCAACGTCATTGCGGGCGCGACGAATGCCTCCTACTCCATTGACCACGTTTCAACAAGTGATATCGGCGGGTACCAGGTTGTGGTCGCCAACTCCTTCGGTTCCGTCACAACACTAACGGCCTGATCGCTGCCAACGATTCGGTTGCCCGAGTCATCACAGACCACCTGTGCCAGATTGACGTCGCCGGCATGGGAGACGATGGTGATTTCGTCACGATAAATACTCACTCAGCGGGGTGCAGCTTTGGGTGCCCAACTACAACGGCCCGGCTGACCTCCAGGACTACGCGGTTGATCTCGGAGCGGATTAGGCAGCGCTGTTCTCTGTGGTTAACCAACCGGGCCAGCCAAGGCGGCATGTTTCGGTTGCGGCCGTGCCGCGCTGGGAGGTCCGTCGTCGAGAAAAGGTCGCGAGGCTGAGGCGCTACGCTTGCCATCGCAGCGCACCCCGATACAGTCGAGCACCGCATACCACCCCATGCCCACTTCCCGAATCTGCAAACGCTGCGGCAAGCCCATCGACGACTTTGCACCCAGCGGGCTATGTCCTCATTGCCTGCTCGAAAGCAGCCCGGACTTTGGTTTGGACAAATCGATGACCGAAGCAACGACGCCATCGCCAATCCAAAATCCAGAATCGGAAAAATCAAAAATCAAAAACCCGACGCTGCGTTACTTCGGCGATTACGAGCTGGTAGAGGAGATCGCCCGCGGCGGCATGGGCGTGGTCTACAAGGCCCGGCAGGTGAGTCTCAACCGCACGGTGGCAGTGAAGATGATCCTGGCCGGCCAACTGGCCAGTCCCGCGGAAGTCCAGCGTTTCCGCCACGAAGCCGAGGCCGCCGCCAACCTGCAACACCCGAACATCGTGGCCATCCATGAAGTGGGCGAACACGATGGGCAACACTACTTCTCGATGGATTACATCGAGGGCAAGGATCTCGCTGGCTTGCTGCGCGACGGCCCGCTGCCGGCCAAACGCGCAGCGGCCTATGTGAAAACCATTGCCGGAGCCATCCACTACGCACACAGCAAGGGGGTGCTGCACCGCGACCTCAAGCCTTCCAACATCCTGATCGATGCCGCCGACCAACTGCGGGTGACGGACTTCGGCTTGGCCAAGAAGCAGACAGACCCGTCAGGCCTGACGTTAAGCGGCGCGGTGATGGGCACACCGGCATACATGTCGCCGGAGCAGGCGGCGGGCAAGAGCAAAGAAGTGGGGCCTTCGAGCGACGTGTATTCGCTGGGAGCCATCCTTTATTGCCTCCTGACGGCTCGCCCGCCGTTTGTGGGGGAAGCAATGCATGACACCTTGGTGCAAGTGCTGGAGGCCGAACCGATCCCGCCCCGTCTGCTCAATCGCAGTGTGCCCCGTGATTTGGAAGCCATCTGCCTGAAATGCCTGGAAAAATCCCCAACGCGGCGTTACTCGACGGCCCAGGCGCTGGCCGACGATCTGCACCGATTCCAGAACGGGGAACCTGTCCAGGCCAGCAAGGACTACGCTGGCAGCCGTCTCCTGCGTCTGCTCGTTCAGGAAACACGCCACCCTGAGATTCTTCGTTTATGGTGTCACATCTGGATGTGGCAGTCGGCCCAACTGTTTCTTCTGTTTTTGCTGACCAATGTATTGATCTGGCGGCACGCATCAAACATCTGGGCGTTTGTCGCACTGTGGGTGCCGGGTCTGACGTGGATCCTTGCTGTGGTCTGGTGGAAACGCTTTCGTCGCGGTCCGCCTTTGACTCCCATCGAACGAAAGATGCGTGCCATCTGGTGGATGTTCGCCGCAGGCTTTGTGCTCACGGCCGTGATCAGCCAGTCCATGGAGTTGAAACTCATACAGCTACTACCTTTTGTGGCGCTGGAATTCGGCCTAGCCTTTGGCTGCATGGCTCTGATGCTGGGCGGCGAGTTTTACATCACGGCTGTCCTCTGCGCGTTGTTGGCCATCGTGCTGGTGCGCTTGCCACAATCCGCTGCCGCGTTGATTGGGGCCACGATTGGTGTGGGCTTGTTCGTCCCCTCCTGGAGCCACGCCCGTCGGCGAGCCTAAGTATCGGCAATCCTGTTGTCTCAGAGCATTCGAAGCGGTGATGTAATCCCGATCAGACACTCGAACCCGCTCTCGCCTCGGCGGAGCCTGGGTCGTCGCGGCTAGCCGGGTCGAAGCAGCTCAAGAACTCCAATCAAGAGCTGACAGCGAATCCGCGAAGACCGGCTAGAAAAGGACTCAGATGATCGTGGTTTTCTGCGGCGGCTTGGCCGCGGGATGGACGGGCGGCGCGGGGGCAGGTTTCTTGATGACGTCGGTTTCGCTCGCCTTGGGGATGGCTGCCTCCTGGACTGCTTCTGCCATGGCCCGGGTCAGCAGTTCAGTTTGGCGCTCGGTGAGCTGGATTGGTTTGTCAGATGGGAATCCCATGCTTAATATATCGGCGCGGATTCATTAAACATAAATCTCGCCGCCCCGTGCCCAGGAGCTCATTTTCGCCATAAGCCGTATATCCTTACGGTAGTCGGATCGCTTCAACGCGCACGTTGTCCAGTCCCCAGCTTTCGTCGGAGATGTCCTGGAGGTTTAACCCGCGAAAGTCAATTGTCACATCTGCCGCTGTATGCTGGAACGTGGCCTTCAACCAATACACAGAATCCGCCAGCTCGCCGCCGAAAGTGTAGCCCAGGGTGCTGTGCTCGGCGATCCCCGTCCGTCCAGGATAGCTGGCTCCAAAGCTCCCGGGGTACCCCTGCGTGCCAGTCGGATCCTGACTGAACGTGGTGTCCACCAAAGTGGGCCCATCTCTAAGAGATAACGTCCACCGATCCGGGCCGAAGTCCGTGCGGTTGCCGTCCCAACTCTTGAGGATAAACAGGTCGAAGCTGACCGAGAGATGGGTGTGCGCGGGCAGGTTGGCGAGTTGCAGGGTCGCAACCGTGCTTCCGAATTCCCCTAGAAATCTGCGGGCTCCGACCGGCGTGGTGGAGACCGCTTGAGGAACGCTCCATTCCCCGCCGACCGCGCCTTCGAAGTCGTTGGCGTAAACCACTTGTGGCAACGAGTTGGCGGGTCCAATCGGGCCCGTCAAACAGAACGGGAGGAAGTGAACGACAATATTATCTAAATCCACGTTCATGTTCAGCGCGCCCGTGCGGCCGGCCAACTCCACCCGAGCCGAGAAGGGATCCAGTCCAGGGACGAACAAGTCCCGCACCGGCGTATAAACCGTCCTCGCCGTTCCATTAATGTCAGGGACCAGACTCACGGTCACAAGAGCCCCACCGCTGATATGCCTGAGAGTCACCAAGGCACGATGGAAAGTGCCAGCAGTCAGGTTGATGCTGGCCTCGGGCATGGTCACATTGACATACTCAGTGCCATCCCAGTGGACGGAAACATCGTTTCGCGGCTCAGTCCGTGGATGGACATCAAAACCGACCGCAAACACGCCGGCGATGTTCGGTTCCTCGAAAGCAATGGGCGCTACGAATCCCGGGCCAGTGGTGCCGTAAACGGAAGTTGGAATAAGCATGAACGCAAAGCCGTCTGCTGGCGCGTCGGCACTGGCGAGACGAAAGTCGAATTCCGCTCGAACGGTTTGATCGGGCCCTGGTGCGGTTTGATCGAAGGTGATGACGTTGACGTTGTCATTGACCCCGTCCGTGAGCAACCGCAGGAAGCGTCCGCTGGAACCGGCGTTGGCGTTTTGCACACTGGCCGCCGGGGCGGAAACAAGCTGATTGAGGGTGTAGGTCGCTGGATTGCCGGGCTCGAAATCTTGCACGAGCGGAGCAGCGGTAGAGCCACACACGGGAGCGCACTTGCCTGCGCTGCCTCCCTGGTAGACCTGCTGGATCTCATCGACGTTCAGCGCCCGGTTATACAGCGAGACTTCATCCAGAAGGCCCCGATAGGAGTCGTAGCCCAAGCGTTGCCCAATTCTGAAATCGGCATCCGTGTCGGGATGGAGAACACCGAAGGATCTCACAGCGACCTCCAGCCCATTGTGGTAGAGGCGGCCGAGACGACTTGCTTTATGGTAGGTGAACGCGACGTGCTGCCAAACGTTGGGCATGATAATTCCGGGCGGCGAGGAGATGTAGACGTACCTGCCCTCGCCATTCCCGATGTATCCATAGAGAGCTCCAGAATTGGCCAGACCGAAAGCGGTGGAGTTTGCCAAGTCACGGCTCCAATCCGCGAGAGGATATGCGTTGACCGCATCGGCCGGATTGATCCACGCCTCGACCGTTAGGCCCTCTGACTGGCCCACGTTCAGGCTTGAGGAAGCCGGCACGATCAGTCCCTGTTCCGGGCCGCTGAAGTTCAGCCCCTGCCCTACTTTCCCCGCGGCAAGCCCCAGTCCCTTAAGCAAGGTCCCGTGATTAACTCCCGTGACGTCGGTGGCATCGCCTTCTGCCTGCCACCAACCAACCAAACCAGGCGGGACGCCAGCGCACACGGGACCAGTCGGTGCGCTCGCCAGGCGATAGAAGCGATGGCGATATAGTCCCGCCTGCACATCGTGAAAAAGGATCACGCGCCGGAAATCCGCTGTGTTAGTGGCGACGTTTACCCACTGGCTAAGGTCGGTTGAGGCCTGCACGACGACACGGTCGCCATTCGCTCCAGGCCAGACCACCTGGATGGTGACCGAGCCGTCCTGGTGGGTGGTCGCAGTGGAATTGCGCGAGACGTTTTGCGCCGTGGCGGGTTGGAGAATGATCCGCGTTTCGGCCGGCGCACTGGCAGCCGTCCCGTTACTTACTACCAAGCGAAAGCGCAACGTCACCGGAGTTTGTGCACCTGAAAAGGCAAAGCTGGGCGTGGCACTGGCCGCGTTCTGAAGAGTCACCGACGGACCCTCCAGCTGCGTCCACGCATAAGTCAGGGGCGACCCGTCCGGATCATAGCTTTGACTGCCATCGAGATTGACTGTGATCGGTCCGCTGAGATTGAGAGTCTGCCCCGCCTCGACGGTGGCAATGGGTGAGAGATGAGCCGGTGTCGGCGGCGTATTCCCAAGCCACACTTGGGCCCAGGTCCCGGGATTGTCACGTCCCGCTGTTGGCGGCCATACGGTCAGGGATGGATCGTCCGGCGTCAGATAGTTATGTTCGAGCAACACCCGGACCGCGTGGTTCCAGCCTCCGAGCAAGCTCTCCGCGATACGAAACTCGGCGTTCCACCCCGATTGACCGCGCGTGACGACGGCCTTGAAACCCGCCGCTGGATTCGCAGTCACTTGCATCGTCGCCCCATCTCCACGCATCTGGAAGGCAATCCCTTGGTCAACCACGAAAAAACCGATATCGCTGGTTTGCGCGCTGCTCCCGCCGCTGGCATCCGGGTCAATACGCAATCCGACGACGGCAGCTTGCGCATCCTCCCCCCGATATTCCAAATCCGTAAACGCAACGTAGAGGTATCCGTCCGCATGGAGGAAACGCGCGCTCGACTTGCCTCGGAATGGCCAAGTCACGGCCGTGGCGGTTGCATACGCGGGATCGTTGGGCGCGCCATCGACAATCAGCGCCTGGCCATCCGCCACTACTAAAGGCAGAATTTCAAAATGAACGGTGACAGCAGTGCTGTTATTGTCCGAGTCACGGCCACTGAGTGTGGCCACATACAAACCTGGTGAGAGCCCCCGCAACGAAAGCGCATCGCCCGAAGCCATCCGCGGCATTGGCCCTTGTAATACCCAACTCAAGGTCGTAGCCGGTAGACTGCCGTCCTCGGCATCCAAGGCGAAACCGAGTGCCGATGCGGTCGTGTCGAAGGGGAGTCGCTGGCCGTCGCGCACACCGCCGATGAAAGCTTCTGGTGCATGACGATTGAGCGCGAAAGGCGGGCTGACCGCTACCGCGCTGTGAAAGCCATCGGTGGCAATTAACCGGACGCGACATTGCGGGCCACCGGGCAGGAAGCGTGTCGAGGCGAGGTAGGATAGGCTCCCTTCATGGATCCGGAGCACACCCCAGGTCGCGCCGTTGTCGTTACTGAACTGCAAGGTGAAGTGGAGCGCGTCGCCGTCGGCATCACTGGCGGAATAGCGGACGGCCAGCGTTTGGGTGATTGCATCTGGGATGACTTGCAAGGGCCCGGCGGAGGGAGCGTTGCTGCTGGCGTGGCACTCAGCCAGCACCGAACCGCCCGCAATAATTTGCAGCCCAGCCGCGCCGCCTGGCGCGGGGACGTATTGCACGAAAGTCACGCTGGGCTGATTAAGATCTGCAGCGACTTCGAGCCCGAGGGGACTTTCCTGCAGTATTGCGCCAGCGTGGTTCACGATGCGAACCCGGTAATCGTGAAGTGGTGGCAAAGCAGCCGCGTCGAGGGACGCTTGGATCTTGGCCGCAGGCGCGACGCCATCGGGTAAAGTGTAGCACGGGCTCAATCTCACATGCCGCCGGGCCAGGTCCACAACGCCGCTAATATGAAAGTAGGGTCCAGGTGGCGGCCCCGCAGCCAGTGCCATCGGGGCGAATCCCGGGCCCACCGGACCGAGCGCATCGAGCATAGCATTGTAGGTGTATGGCGAAGGCCACCGCTTGGTGCCATAACTCATGAGGTCAGCTGCCTCGATCGGCCTAATTACGGGGGTGGTCGTTCGGCTGGAGAAGCTGAGCATGTCGAAGCCGACGGCTGCGTCAGGCCGATCGAGGTACGTAAAACCCATGGTGCATTTATCGTAGGGGTAGTTAGGATCCGCATCGGCCGGCTGCGTGACGCCACAGTTCAGACCTGACATGGTCTGATCGACGTGTGGGCGGCCGAGGTTATGGCCAAACTCATGTGCGATCGTCCGGCCCCCGTAGGGTGAATTGAAAGTTGCCACAGCATCTTGCGGGTTCATCAGGGACAGGAAGTGTCTCCCCGGATTCTCTCCCAAACCAGCCCAAGCTGCGTTCGGAGTCTGCGGATGAATCGCTCCCACATAATAGGTTCGCAGCAGTTTCTGGAATGAACCATCGAATGAATTGAAACAGTGCAGTTCCTCCAAGGCCTCGTCCCATCCATCTTTGGTTGTCAAATCAAACGGGTCGGTGGAAAAGATGTCCTCGTCGCTTATCCGTTCGGTGGTCGGGCGGATTTGAATATCCGCTACCGGCAGCATAGCTTTCGCGCGAGCCATGATACTGGCGAAGTCGTAGGCGTTCTCCCACGGCCAGTAATTGGGCCCGCTGCCGTGAATGCTGGTGAAGACGAAGCAAGGCGGATTGACTTGGACGACCGAGATCGGCGCAGACTCGTAGGTATTATCCGCGAGAGGAGTGGTCCCACTTTCATAGGTGGCGAGGTTGGCATTCACGGTGAAGCGCAGGGTGAGCCTGCCACTGCGGACCCAGGAATCGGGCAGCTCAAATTGAAAACTGTAGCTCAGATCATTCGACCGGAGCACGAAGTAGTCGTCGGTGTTAATAATGTGCGGCCGGTTGAGTGGATAAATCGGTCTCCCTGAATCCAACGGAGTTCCATTCCGAAAGCCACGCAGTTCCCCGCCAGGGAACCACTCCTTTTGCGCCGTCGTATTCTCAGTCAACCGGGCGTACGCGCGCACGATGGTCCGTTTTCCCTCCACGAGTCGAATCGAGTTGTTGCGGTCTTGGATCACCTGGACCGCCTCTAATCCAAGGGCAGCGATATCAAGCCTGATCGGGGGCGAGTTATTCGGGGTGCGCCGTATTTCCTTGTCCCGCGTGAAATAAAGCCATTGGTCATCGCTGCGCAGGTTCACGGCCCCGCCTTCTTGATCGATGGCGTCGTAATTGGCGTCATTGGGATCGCCTGCGGGCGCGTCGAGGCTCGCCGGCAAGTACTTTGAAACGATCTGCCCAACACTAGCCAACGAGCATCCGAGCGTGCCGCAATCGACTGCATATTGGCTCAGGAAGACATGATTCCTATCCAGCCCGATGGCCGTGTATTGCCGATTGCCCGAATTGACGTGGATAACTGTGACCGCGGCCGTGTCAGGGTTAATGGAGACCAACCGGCCCGGCGGCTTCCCCTCATAATAAGGAGCCACCCCGGTCGAGGCGTAGAGTACGTCCCGAGTCCCGAACTGAACCGTTTCGTTTCGGATGGCAAAGTCGCTGATATTATCCGCAATCTGAACAAGGGGACCCCGGATCGCTCCGGAATCAAACCGAAATAGGTGCCCTTGCACATCCAAGCAGATCCCGGTTGGCGGCAACGACAACGCGACACCCCTCATGAAACCCATCTTCTTGATCATATAGCCCTCTCCACCGCCATCAGCCACCACCACCAAGGGCTGGGACAGACCGGGACCGCCCGTGTCTCGCCAGGAGTAAATCGTCACGGCTCTGGCGCACCCGACACTGGAAGCGGCGAAATAAACTCGCCCGCTGTGTAGAACCGCGGCACCGAACTCCTCACACCCAGTCCCAGTCGTAATTCGAGTTCCCACGGCTTCCGGCGCGATGGGTGTGAGTGGAGGGTCCGGAGGCCACTTTTGTGCCAGCCGATACAAACCCGGTCCCGCCGGGCCGGACCCGGTGAAATAATAATAGGCATCATCGCGCGTCACTCCGGCGGGTAACGTTTGGCAATCCAGCACCGGGTAATATGCCCGGCCAGCCGCGGTGCGGACTGGCATAACTCCGATGCT
>Ga0247664_1000448_pt1 | contig 10155 bp, 6 predicted proteins | sample CNK05_metaG_FD_182715 | JGI IMG/M metagenome (GOLD analysis project Ga0247664, IMG submission 182715) | Soil microbial communities from Purdue University Martell Research Forest, Indiana, United States - CNK05 | ecosystem: Environmental > Terrestrial > Soil > Temperate forest > Bulk soil | place...
ATTGTCAAAGTCGGGATGTAAAGCCGGACGACCGTGGTGACGTTGGCTACATCGATCTCGAGGCTGGATTTAAATGGACCAAAATCGGCGAAACCACCGCCTGGAATTGGCAGCAAGGCAACCGCCTTCAATGGCGTCCAGATTCGGAAGAGATCATCTGGAACGACCGCTCCGACGACGGCAAGAAATTCGTCTGCCGCACCTACCATTTTCGCACTGGCCAAAGGCGGACGCTGCCGCGGCCGATTTACGATCTGTCGCCGGATGGCGCCACCGCGCTCACCCACGATTTCGAGCGCATGAACCTTTTCAAAGGCACCGAATATGTGGGGATCGAGGACGTTTACGAGCGCGAGTTTGCTCCGAGCGCAACGGGCATCTGGAAGATGGATATGGAGAGTGGGAAAGCCGAGCTAATCATCTCCTTGGAGAAGATGGCCACCATCGCCTACCCGAAAGGCCATCCCGCGTCAGGCCACCTTTATTTCTTCCGCGAAGGCTGGAACCCGTCTGGCACCCGCTTTGTCGCCTTTATCAAGGACCCAGCCAACAAGCTCTTCCAGGCCTACTCGATGACGCCCCAGGGCACCGATGTCCGCTATCTCTACTACAACCCGAGCCATCACGCATGGCTCGATGATCGTCACATCATGGATTATGGGCGGCATACGCCACCCGACAGCAAAACCGCGCTGGGTGGCTATTTCCTGTTCCGTGACGACGGGACCGGCGCAGCCAAGGAGCTGCTTTGGCCTTCCCAGTTTGATGGCCATGACAGTCTGCTTCCCGGTCCGGGCAGCGACTGGATTATTTCCGACACCTATGTCATCGCCGGCTACCAATATCTCTTTCTCTATCATCGCCCAACGAAACTATTCATTCCTCTGGCCAGGTTGAAATCGACGGCGGAGGACGCCCCCAATTTCACGGGCGAATACCGCGTCGATTTGCATCCGCGCTTTAGCCGGGACGGGAGAAAAGTCTGCATTGATGCCACTCATGAAAGTCTGGGACGCCAAATGTACGTGATGGACATCGGCTCCATACTGGATCATCCGCCTACCCGGTAGCCCGAGTCCACCGGTCTCTCTTCGCGCTGGGCCGGCTTACTGAATTCGTCAATCAATGTGGCGTTAGCGGCCACATGGGCGAACTTCACCGCATCCAACGGACTCCTGACCACGCCCGTTTCCAACACGGCAAAGAACCGAACTTCCCGGCGTCTTCTGACACCCACCCAGGCGTAGCACCTTTGGGCACGCGCATGGCCGTTCACCTTGAAGATCGCCACCTTACCTTCCCAAAGAATCCGGCCCAGGAAAACCTCCCTCACTCGGACTGTTTCCAGATACTCCGCCGAGCAACAGTGGAGCTCGACAATGACACGCTGCAGCAACGCACTGCGCGCGTCCTGCCAGGCGTCGCCACCTGCCAGCTCATTCCCAGGCCACATGACGAATTATGAGGGAGCGAACATTCGCCACCAGCGTTGATTGGCAATTGGGATTCGCGACCGCGAATCACGAAACGAAGCCGCTCATTTCTTTAGGCTGGTGTGCAGACCGCGCAGGTGCTGGGCGGGGTGCTCCGGCACCTGCTGCGGTTGGGTTGGCTAGGCCGCGAGCGGGCGGGAAGGATAAAATGCATTTGGGCGTATGTCTTTAAACGTATAGACGGCCATTTCCGGCTCTTCTCGGATCGAAGCCTGCAGGCTTTAGCTGCTTGCGTGCCAACTGGTTTTCTAAGCACTGGCTGACGGCGGGTTGCAGGGTGCAATGATTTTATGCACGGCGAGTGCAAAGTGCACTAACCAAGACCGATCGCACCTTCTACAGGCGCGTTACCAGTGAAGTGGTTTACGCGATCGTCGCAGGTCTGCAGGCAGCGCGTTCATGGTTTCAGCTGGTCGGCGGACAGGTCGTAGGCCACGCCCGGGGCCCGGGCAGCCTGGGGACTCGGTTGGGCTCCGGCGTCGGCGGCCACCTCCTGCAAACCGGATTGAAGCAACAAAGCGTTTTCCAGCACGGACTCGGCCAGCTTCTTTTGTTCTGCTTCCAAGCCGCCTTCCAGTAAGCGGCGGGTAGATTGAAGGACATCCTCGACCGGTTGCCGGATTTGACGGCGAAGGTTGTTGACCATGACGCTGCCGACGCGGGCGGAGTCGACCGAAGCGTAGCGGGACTGGACGCTTTCGGCTTGGAGCTGTTGTTTTTCGAACTCGTGCATTTGCATTTCGGATTGCAACTTGGTCAGTTCGAGGCCAGCGGTCTGGGATTGTTCCTGGAAAGCGCGTTGGGCGGCGGCCAAGGCTTCTTCGGCGCGCTGCCGTTCAGTGATCTCTTTCTGGACTCTAACCTCCGACTCATTGAGGGAGGCCTGGCTGGCTTGCAACCGCGTGTTAAGTTCTTCCTGCATCCGGCGGAAGCCGGTTTTGGCCTGTTCGAAGGAAGCCAGACAATTGCGCAGATGCGCCTGCAGATCGCCCGTGGTGCGCAGTTGTTCCTCAGCCAACTGGCGGCCGGCGGTTTCCTTCTGCAATTCGGACTGGACGCGGTTGGCGGTGTCCTCGCGCTCGAGGAGTTGTTGTTCGAGGTGCGTGATTCGCTCTTGAGTGCTGCTTTCCGATTCGAGGTGTTGTTTGAGGTTCTGGTGCAACTCCTGCAACTGAGCCGTCAGCGCAGTGGAACGTTGTTCGACCCGCCGGCGTTCCCCGCGTTCCTTCTCCAACGCGGCCGTCACGCGAGCCAGCGACGCGACGGTCTCGCGCACGCGGCGTTCCATCACAGAAAGCTCGGCGGTTTGGGCTGCTTCGGTCTCACGCAGGCGGCATAATTCCTGGCGAACCTCTTCGGACTGGGCCGCCGAGCCGGCGGACGCGGCTGCAGGCGCAGGTTGCGCAGCCTGGTGGGCGAGGGCGGCCTGGGCACGTCCCAATTCCGCGGCGCTTTCGCGCAGGCGCTGTTCGAGTTCCTCAATCTTCCGGTTGGTTTCCTGATCGGAATCGCGTTTGGCGGATTGCTTGGCGCTAAGCTCGTCGTGCTTGGCGCGGAGTTTCTCCAGCTCGCTCTTGAGACGCTCGGTCTGCGCGCTCTGAGTCTGGCCGGCACTTTCCGCTTTGCGGGCGCCGGTTTGGGCTGCGGTGAGCTCGGCGCGCAGCGTGGACTCCACGTGGGCCCGCTCGGCCGCGGCCTTTTCCAATTGCTCTTTGACGCCGGCGAGGGAACGGGTGGCGTCACTCAACTCTTTCTCGAGTTGCCGGACGCGGCGCTTGGCCTTGATCCCGGTCTGATGTTCAGCGCCGAATTTCTCGTAGATCTCGTGGCGTTCCTGGCGGTAGTTGGCCAGTTCCTGTTCATAACGGGTCGACTGCTCATTGGCTTGCTTGAGGTTTGCTTCCAGCTTTTGGGCGGCCGCGCGCGCGGCGCTGAGTTGGGTGCGCAGCTCCGAATCGGCGCCGCTGCGTTTTTGATTGAGTTCCTTCAGGCTGGTCTTGGCCTTCTCAAGATCGCCCAGGGTTTGGCGCTGGACTTGTTCGGCGGTGGCCGCGGCTTTCTTGGCCTCAGCCAGTTGCTGCTGCAGGCGGTCCTGTTGCTGCCGAAGTTCGGCGATTTCTTTCTGCGATTTCTGGACGTGTTTGGCCTCCTCCTTCTGCAGTTGCTTGGCGAAATCGCGCAGGCGTTCCTGAAATTCGCGGTGATGGACGGCTTCCTCTCGGCGCGCGGCTTCCGCCTGTTCGGCGGCGGCGCGGGCGGCCTGCAATTGCTCCTGGAGCTGGGCTTCCAGGGAGGCTTGATTGGCAGTTTGTTGGTCTCGCTCGGCCTTGAGGCGTCGCAGCTCGGTGGCACTTTCCGACAAACGGCTCTCGAGTTCTCCGCTCCGTTGTTTGAACACCTCGGCTGCTTCCCGTTCTGAGGTCAGGTTGCTGCTCAAGTCCTGGTGCTCATATTGGAGGGTGGTGAGTTCTCCTTCCAATTGCTGGCAGCGGCCGGTCTGGTCCTGCAGCGCGGCCTGGAGCTGGGCGGTGGTGGCGGTGGTGGTCTGCAGTTGCGCTTGCAGGTCCGAAATCATCTGCGCCTGGTCACCGGTGAGCTTGTCCAGATCTGCCTTCACCCGGTCCAGTTCGGCCGCGTTGGTGGACAGCTGGCCTTCCAACTCCGCGCTGCGGCGTTTGGACTCATTGCCGGTCCATTGCTCCGCCGCCAGTTTGCTGCAGAGCGCGTCGCGGACCTGCCGGAGGCTGGCGAGTTCGATCTCGAAGGCGTCGTGCCGCCCGGTCGCTTGCAGCTGCCCTTTGATGCGTTCCAGCTCGGCTGCATTGTCGCGCAACCGGCTTTCCAACTCGTCCACACGCTGCCGGGACTCGGCCGCAGCGCGTTGTTCGGTCGACAACCTGGCGCTCAGATCATCTCGCTGCTGGCGCAGGTCGCCTAGTTCTCCCTCAAGCCGCCGGCTGTGTTCTTCGGCTTGGGCGCAGGCGTCCTGCAGCTTTTTGGCCAATGTCTCGGCCATCGCCAGCTGGACTCGCAACTCGGCTTCAGACTGTTGCCGTTCCGAGTGCTGTTTATCGCGCTCGTTCTGGGCGAGCGCCAGGGTGGCGACATTTTCGGCGAGCCGATTTTCGAGTTCATCAGCACGCTGCTGGGCGTTGGCGGCCGCCTGTTGCTCTGCCGTCAGCGTGCCCTGCAACTCGTCGCGTTGCCGGCGAAGCTGCAGCATTTCCTCTTCGAATCGTTTGCTTCGATCCTTCTGTTCAGTGCGCAGGGTGTCGCCGAAGAGCCGGAGCCGCGCTTCGAAGGCTTGGTTGCGCTCGGTTTCCGCCCGGAGACTGGTTTCGGCCCGTTCCACCGCGGCCTTGGCCTCGTTCAATTGGAGCTGTAAATCGGATTCCTGCGCATGCAGTTTGGCGGTCAACTTCCCGCCTTCGGCTTGCTTTTGCTCGGCCGTGGCGCGGGCGGCTTGCAAGTCGCCGGCGGCTGCTTGCAATTCCTTTTCCAACTCCACGCTGCGCTGGCGCAGGGCGGTGACCGCTTCTTCTTGAGTGCCGAGCTTGAGCTGGAGTTCGTCGCGATCCTGGCGCACGGCGGCTAATTCGTCTTCAACTCGGCGGGCTTGGGCCACTTGTTCTTGCAAGGCGGAGGCAGCCATTCTGGCGGAGTCGTTGGCTTCGGCCAGTTGTTGGCCCAGGCCGTCGGCCGTCTTCCGCAAGTCCACTGAGCCGTAGTTCTGCTCGGCCAGTTGTTGTTCTAATCTGGCTTTGACGACGGTTAGATCCTGCAACTGTTGTTGCATGCTCAGGCGTTGCGCACGCTCCTGATTCAACACTTCGCGGACCAGATTGAGCTCGTGCCACGCGGCTTCCGCCGCACGCCCGGCCGACTCCGCCTGAGTTGGAGACGCCTCGGCCGGCAAACCGGGCGTCGGCCCGGGCGGTTCGACTCGCTCTGGCGTAGACTCGAACGCGAGGCCCGCTCCCACTGCAATGGCGGCGTCAGGCGAGGCTGCTCCCACGGATTGCAGGGCGCGAAATACTGCGGTCCAACAAAAACGGCCTCCCTGATCCTTCTTGATGTGGGCGGTGTCCGAACTCCAAGTTAACGTGGTCACTGACGCCGGGAACTGAGTGCCATCTTTGCGGCGCGCATTGACATGGACAACGCCGCTTCCTTGATTCCGACCAGCCTGGGGTTGTTCTTGGAGAAATCTGGCGACCAGTTGATCGGTTCCTTCCTGCAGCAAAACCCGCAAACTCTGCCCAGCCAATTCCCCACTGGCCCAACCGAACATGAGGCTGCACGCGTCGTCCGCGGAAATGATCTGATTCGTCTCGTCCAACGTGACCACGGCCGTGCCCGGTCGCTGTTCCGGGATTTCGGCATCTTGGGCAGTAAAGGCTTGGGAGCCCGGCAAGGGTGGTGGTTCAGATGGAGCCGCGGCCGCGCCGGCCAAGGCGACCGGCGTCGGGTTCGGTTCGACCGGCGGAATGGGCGGAGCAGGCGTGGCCGATGCGTTGGCCGTTTTGCCGAGGCCAAATGATTTTAGTACGCGCTTCATAAGATTGTAAGAAGGAAGGGTGGGGGGATTCTCTGCTGCCGGCTCAGGGGCTTGGACAGAAACGGCTGGGCCGGGACCGCTAGACGCCGCCGCTTCGTGAGTTGGCTCGGAACGCAACGTGGCAGCCACCTCGGCGATAATGACGTCAACCGGCGTTGCGCCTCGGTCAAAAACCTTGGTGGCGCCCGCTTTGAGCGCCCGCCCACTCCATGCATCCATGCGGGCTGCGCTCGTGCACACAAAAATCGGCCGGTTACCAAACTGGGTGTACTTGCGGATTTCCTTGATCACTTCTACCCCCCCGACTTGGGGAAGCAGCAGATCCATAAAAATGGCGTCGGGACAACTGCGGCGGACCTTATCAACGGCCAGAGCTCCATTCACGGCCACGTCGACGTCCAGACCTGCTTGGCGAAATTTCTGCAACAGGGTCAATCGCGTTGCCGAGTCGTCTTCCACCAGCAGCAGGCGCTGCTTCCGGGGCTCGGGAGGCAACTCGCCCGTCTCCGTGTGACGGTCTTCCGGCCCCGCTGGGTTTGGCCCTGGTGGCGTTGGTGGGACAGAACGATCCATGCTAGGCTTCTTCGTCGGGCTTAAGGTGGGTTACCATGATTGGTGTCGTGTCGTGATCAGGACTGAAGAAATACCAGGACTCCTCCGCGCATCTCGCGGGCCACTATTTTGAGGTTGGGATAAGCGATGGTGAGTTCGGTAAGGCGCATCTCCGCAAACTCCGCGAGACGGAATGCCAACAGGACTTGGCGGCCGATTGCCTCTGCGTGCGCAGGCGAAAACGTCAGGGGCAGCGTGCAGGTCATGATCGCTCCATTGCGGTTGAGCGTGAAACTCCCAGACGGTACCTGGCGGAGGACCGGTTTGCTGGGCTTGATGAAGAATTGGGTGATGAAGGACATAGCAAGCCCCAATGGCTCTCGTTATGTCTCCAGCCATACCACATTGATGTTAGCCTTCCGCATAAATGTCTCGACGCCCTCTCAACTCCCCGCCCTGGCCCCTTTGGCCAGGTGGCGGTGAGCCGACACCCCCCAGTAAGTCATCGGTTTGGAACGCCCCTAGCATAAGCACTTTTTCCTACGCTCTTTGCGCTCCGCGGCCTAAGATGTGAGAACCCCAGTCATGGGTTCGGCCGACGATTTTTTGTCACCGAATGGACGGTTTTGGGGACAGGTCAGGCAGTATGATGACTCACAGAATTGCGACCGGATCGGAGCACAGCGATACCGAACTCGTTTCGCGCAGTCTGGCCGGCGATCGCGAGGCTTTTGGCCGGATCGTGTCGCGGTATCAGACGTTGATCTGCTCGCTGGCGTATAGCCGGATTGGCAATCTGGGCCAGAGCGAGGATGTTGCGCAGGAGACGTTTATTACGGCATGGAAACATCTTCGGCTCTTGCGCGAGCCCGCCAAGTTGCGCGCCTGGCTTTGCGGCATTGTTCGAAACCGGGTTCACAAACACTTGCAACGGGAAGGACGCGAACCGGCGCACCAGGCTGAGGCTCTGGACGCGGTGCCTGACTCCCTCACCAGCGATGTGCTGCCCTCCGAGGCGGCCGCGCAGCGGGAGGAAGAATCGATTCTCTGGCGTTCGTTGCAGCGAATCCCGGAAATTTATCGGGAACCGCTTATTTTGTTCTACCGCGAGCAGCGGTCCATCGAAGCGGTAGCGGGGGAATTGGAGTTGTCTGAAGACGCGGTCAAGCAACGGCTCGTGCGTGGGCGCAGGCTCTTGCACGAAGAAGTGTTGGCGTTCGTCGAAGGCGCGCTGGAACGGACCAATCCCGGCAAGCCGTTTACCCTTGCGGTCCTCGCCACGTTGCCGCTTCTGACCACTTCGGCGAAGGCCGCCACGGTGGGCGCCGCGGCGGTCAAAGGCGTGACGATGGCAAAAGGCGCGGCGCTGGTTGGTTTGTTTAATGCCATCATTGGTCCTGTGCTCGGCTTCCTCGGGCCATGGCTGCAATACAGGGCTTTTCTGGCCGCGGCGCAGACCGAGCACCAGCGCTGCACGATTCGCAATTATTATCGCCGGCTGCTGGTCATCATGCTGGGGTTTTGCGTCCTTCTGGTGGCGCTGATCATTTTCGGCGGCAGACTCGTGCGCACGCACCCGCCGCTCTTTGCCGGTGCGTTGATCGCGTTGGTCACAGGTTACATTATCGCGGCGGCCTGGATGGGCGCATGGGCAAACCGGATGTTCCGGGAATTTCACAGGGAACACACTGCGCCGGGTCAAGACCACGTGACTAATCGGGGTTGGGAATATCGTTCCAAACTGGAATGGCTTGGTTTACCGCTTGTCCACTTCCGTTTTAGCCCGGCGGCTTCGCCCTCTGGACGGGGACCGGTCAAGGCGTGGATTGCTGCGGGTGACTCGGCCTTTGGTCTGCTCTTCGCGTTTGGTGGTTTGGCCATCGCCCCTTTCAGCGTCGGTGGAATCGCCATTGGCCTGATGCCTTGGGGCGGCGCGGCTGTCGGGTTGTTCGCGCTCGGCGGATTTGCTTTTGGCGGCTGGGTGTTTGGTGGATTCGCCGTGGGTTGGCAGGCTTTTGGCGGTTGCGCGCTGGCGTGGAATGCGGCCATGGGCGGCTTGGCCATTGCCCGCGAGGTTGCGCTTGGGGGCGTCGCTCACGCCGCCCACGTCAAAGGCCAATTCGCGTCCGAGTTCATGAAAGCCAGTCCTTTCTTCAGCCGAATGGAAACGCTCTCGCACTATGTTGGTTGGCTGAACCTTCTTTGGCTGATTCCGTTGGTCTCGTGGCGGCGCATCCTGGCCAGGCAGGCTGGGATGAAGCCGGGCCAGTTGCCTCCGATTCCAAATGCCCTGGACAGGACACGGCACGAGGACGGCGAGGATCGGTCGGATCATGAGGCGCCCAAGTGAGACTGTCTAACCCATGAACAGACCCTCACTCGGCCCCGCAGTCGCGGGGCCACCCTCTCCCGTCCGATGCATCCGATGGGAGGGGCTGGGAGCCTGCCCCGAGCTTGCCGAGGGGGTGAGGGTTCTTTTGCGTGTAAGTTCATCGCCCCAATGCGCATGCATAGCAGATGGAAGCTACCCATGCGCAGCCTGAACCAACGCCCGCATTCAGTCACGGCGATCGGCTGTCTCTTCATGGTCGCCGGCTTGGTCGGACTCGCTTACCACGCTACGCAGTTCAAGACCCTGAATCCCTTTCAGTACGATATAGCCTTGGTTTGCCTCGTCCGGTTACTCGCCATTCTCGGTGGAATCTTCGTGCTTTTAGGAAGAAATTGGGCGCGCTTGCTGTTGCTCGTTTGGCTCGCGTATCACGTCATTCTGAGCGCGTTTCATTCGGCGTCCGCGTTGATCACGCACAGTGTCCTCCTCGCGGTCGTGGCCTATTTTCTCTTTCGCCCACCGGCTTCCGCCTATTTTCGGCCTGCGCTGCCTTGATCATGGATGAACCCTCACCCCCAGCCCCTCTCCCACTCGCCTCGGCGAAGCCTCCGGCGTAGCCAGGGTCGGATGGGAGAGGGTGGCCGCAGGCCGGGTGAGGGTCAGGTTCATGGGTAGGACGGACCTCCGATTTTCGGACGTGAATTGGACCCATGAACCCAACCCAATCTCACGTAGCAGCCGAGGTAACGAGGCTCTGATCTTTTTCCCGGAGAACGCGTTGGGGTAGAGTGAGCCTCCTGACGTCGGCTGCTACCTGAGGGTCGGTTCATGGGTAGCCTCCATCTGCTTTTGCACACGCATTGGGACCATGAACCCACCAATCTGACGTAGCAGCCGAGGTAACGAGGCGCTGATCTTTTTTCCGACGAACGGGTTGGGGTAAAGTGAGCCTCCTGACGTCGGCTGCTACGGAGGGGAAGGTTCATGGGTAGGGAACACCTCCAACTTTTGGACGCGCATTGGGACCAAGAACCCACCAATCTGACGTAGCAGCCGAGGTAACGAGGCGCTGATCTTTTTTCCGACGAACGCGTTGGGGTAAAGTGAGCCTCCTGACGTCGGCTGCTACGGAGGGGAAGGTTCATGGGTAGCCTCCATCTGCTTTTGCACACGCATTGGGACCATGAACCCACCAATCTGACGTAGCAGCCGAGGTAACG
>Ga0247664_1000449_pt1 | contig 10148 bp, 7 predicted proteins | sample CNK05_metaG_FD_182715 | JGI IMG/M metagenome (GOLD analysis project Ga0247664, IMG submission 182715) | Soil microbial communities from Purdue University Martell Research Forest, Indiana, United States - CNK05 | ecosystem: Environmental > Terrestrial > Soil > Temperate forest > Bulk soil | place...
GGATGCTGGTCGTTCTGGCCGACTTTGCCACCGCTCCCGCCTTCGCCCACGACCAATCGTTCTACGAAGGCCTGTTCTTCCAGACCCTGCAACGTCCCAGCGTCAACGGCTACTTTCAGGAGGTTTCCAACGACCGCTTCACATGGACGCGCGCGGGGATCATTGGGCCGATCGCCTTTTCGGAGTCGGAGCTTGGTCAGAACTTTACTCCGGAGACCATGGAGTTCGGGCTGCGCCAGCTGCTCTACCACTCCAATCTGGTCCATCGGGCGATGGCCTCGGGTTTGTTCAATTTTTCCAGCGCGGACAGCAATCACGACGGCACGGTGACTCGGGACGAACTCGTTATCGTAGTCGTCTCCAACGACGGGTGGGAGAACTCGAGCAATCGGGATGCCGGCCGGGTGGCACCGGCGGGCTCACCCGTGGCCTGGTCGGGATTGGTGGTCCGTTTGTGGCATCGACCGGAGGAGGACTTCGACACGACGTGCCACGAAATCGCCCACAGCCTTGGGGCAGTGGATCTCTACGGGGTTTGGGGGCAGCAATGCCTGAACACCGGCCTGACCCTAATGGGTTGTACCCTTGGATCGATCTTCCCCAATTTCCATCTCGATCCCTGGCACAAGATGTTGTTCGGCTGGTCCGAGCCCAGACTCTTGTCCCTCTCGGACGGGGGCACCGTGGATCTCCCCGCCGCGCAATTGCGCAGGAGCGATGCTCCGATCTTGTTGTTCGACCCTGCCCGCGGCAAGAACGAGTTCTTTCTCATCGAGTACCGCACCCGCAACACTCCCATCGGCGGGGGCTACGATAACAATGTCGGCAATGGCAGCGGCTATGGCCTGGTCTTGTGGCATTGGGCGGCCGGCCAGCCACTTACCGCGGAGGGTTTCCCTTCGCTGGAACGCGGCGGGAACGCGCCTTGGCCCAGTGGAACCACCACCCCCGGTTTGAGGTGGGCCGATGGTTCCTGGATCTCGAGGCGCATCCACGTCCAGCCTTTCACTTTCGGCGATGCCTCGATTACGGTTGTCGTGGGTGAACTGCCCGTTTGGGTGGACTTCAATTTTGCCTGCACGAGCTGCGGCGACGGCAGCTTCGACGACCCGTACAACTCCCTGCTCCGGGGCGTGCTCAACGTCTCCGAGCGAGGGACTATCATGGTCAAGGCCAGTTCGTCGAGCGAGACCATCACGATCCGTAACGCCTGCGTCCTCAAATCCTATGGCGGCCCCGCCCGCATCGGCATCGGCCAATGACTCCGGCTCCATCCGACCACATGCAAGCAACGAAAGCAGCGACATGAAACCAACCCCCATCCAAATCATCGTCACGTTGGCGGCCCTGACCTTGGCCGGCGACCTCCGGGCAGAGTTCCTCATCGATTGGTTCGCCATCGGCGGGGGTGGCGATTCGGTGACCGGCGGCGTTTACACCCTCAAGGGGATCGTCGGCCAAACGGCGGCCGGTCATCTCTCCGGCGACAGCTATACCATCGAGGGCGGTTTCTGGGTCGCCGAAAGCGAAGGGCCCAATCTGTTGATCCGCCGCGTTGGAGAAGAAGCCATTCTCTCCTGGGCCGGCAGCGGTTTCGTGCTGCAAGGCGCCGAGGAAGTGAACGGCCCGTGGGCAGACGTTTCCCCCGGCGTCACCACCGACGGCCTCGATTATCGAGTCGTCACGCGCCTGGGCGGACGCAGAAAGTTCTTTCGTTTGCGCGCCGGAGAATGCATCGACTTTCAATCGATGCCGCCGAGCACTCCCAGCGCTCCTTTCTCGATCAGTGGTGTGACCTTTGATACCTACGATTTTAGCGGCCGCCACAACTTGACGGTGACGATTCAAACGAGGAGCGCTCCGTTGGGGTCAGCCACGGGATTGGAATGCGATCACCGGTTGGAAATCGGCAACGTGGGTTCCTGTGCGTCGGTCACTGTCCTCCTGGCCTCGAGCGCACAAGCGGCAACCGTGACCGCCTACAACTCGACCGGGGTTATGACGGACACGGTCACCATGAGTCTGTTCGGTCAACTGCTGCCGGAAATGCTCAAACTTCACGGCCCGGACATCGACAAGATAAGGATCGATGCGCCTGCGCAGGAAACAATGCTGCTGCAGCTGTGTTGCGACATGGGACAGGAGTGAAACGCCACTCCATCAGGATTCCGTCGTTGCGTTCTTTGCGCCTTTTGGCGGCTATCCCCTCCTCGGACCCGATTTAAATAGCCAATTGAAAAATTGAAACTTGAAAATTGAAAATCGGCAATAAGGGCAATTGGCAATTGAAGGGCCTACTGGCTCCGCGCGGCCAGGTAACGTTCGGCATCAATGGCCGCAGCGCAACCCATTCCCGCAGCCGTGACGGCCTGACGATAAATATGATCCGAACAATCCCCGGCGACGAATACGCCCGGGATGTTGGTCGCCGATCCTTCCTTGGGAATGATATAGCCGTTCTCGTCCATATCGATCACGCCGCGGAACAGCTGCGTATTGGGGACATGCCCGATGGCGACAAAGACGCCGGCGCAATCCAGCGTGCTTTCCTTGCCTGTCTTCTGATTCTTCAATCGCACGCCGGTGACTTTGTCCTGTTTCACGTCCGTGACGTCTGTCACGATCGAGTCCCAGACGGGCTTGACCTTGGGGTTACCGAGCGCGCGTTCGGCCATGATCTTGGACGCCCGCAGCGTGTCGCGGCGATGAACCAGATAAACCGTCGACGCGAAGCGCGTGAGGTAGGTGGCTTCTTCACAGGCCGAGTCCCCGCCGCCGACCACCACCAACGGTTGGTCGCGAAACATCGGCAAGGCGCCGTCGCAGGTGGCGCAATAAGTGACTCCCTTCTTCTCCAATAAATGTTCGTTGGCCAGGCCGAGATGGCGATGGCTCGCTCCGCTGGCAATAATCAGAGTTTGAGTTTGCAGCGATTCCCCGTCCACGGTCAGCGTGAAGGGCCCCCGGCTCAGCTCCACTTTCTCCAAGGTGCCAAACTGGACGCGGGCGCCGAAGCGTTCGGCTTGTTTCTGCATGCGTGTCATCAATTCGTAGCCGTCGATGCCTTCCGGGAAGCCAGGGAAATTCTCCACGATGCTGGTGGTGGTCAACAGGCCGCCCGGCATGCTGCCGGTCAACACCAGAGGCGATAAGTTGGCGCGGGCGGTGTAAAGGGCGGCGGTCAGCCCGGCGCAGCCGGTGCCAATGATGACAACTTTTTCCATAAAGCGCGCGAACGTTAGGAACTCGGACCGAGGTTGGCAAGAAGCCAGATTGGCCAGCTTGGCCAGATTGGCTTGAGTTTGCCCTGGGGTTTGCGTAGAGCGAGGGCATGTTTTTGCGCGAACGCGCCCGGCAATTGGAATATTGCGATCGCCAGGATTTGCCGCTGGGGGAAGTGGCGGCGAATTATCAGCAGTTGGCGCGTTTTAATCGCCTGGCTCTGTTGGCGGATCCATTCACGCGATTGCTTGTTCGCTGGCTGGGCCGAGAGCGCGTCGCGCGGCTGACGCTCCTGGACCTGGGCGCCGGGGACGGTTCTTTGGCTGAGCAGCTGGAGAGTTGGGCTCGGGCCCGGGGTTGGGACTGGCAAGTCACAAGCCTGGATATGAACTGGCGAGCGCTGGGACTTCGTTCGCGGCCGCGTCGGGTCGCCGCCAGTGTTTGTGCGCTCCCCTTCCCTGACGCCAGTTTCGATGTTGTCATCGCTTCCCAGATGGCTCATCACCTGACAGAAACGCAGGCCGTGCAACATTTCCGGGAAGCCTGGCGGGTCACGCGCGAGACCTTGTTCTTGACCGACACGCATCGCAACGCCGGCGCCCTCTGTTTCGTGTGGCTCCTGCTGCGAACATTGCGTGTCACTCCCCATTTCTTCTCCGATGGACTGTTGTCGGTCCGACGAGGCTGGCGCTTAAAGGAATGGCGCGCCTTGGCGGCTCAGGCCGAGATACCGTCGGCGCGGATCTCCCTTTATTATGGATCGCGGGTGTTTTTGCAGGCGCGGAAAGGCTTGGCCGAAAATGCGCGCACCAAGGGTCCCATCGCCCGCCCCAAGCCGTGAGCAGTTAGCCCGACTTCGCGGATTCGAGCCCAGCGCGATTGCGGCTGGGGCAATGACCGCGCCATCGGCGGAGCCATCGGAACCAGCGCCAGGTATCACGCCAAGGATGGATCTTGCTTTGCTCGCTTTTGTAGATCACTTGGATTGGCACAAACTCGACCCGCGCGCCGGCGGCGATAAACGCCAGCAACATTTCCGATTCGATCTCGAAGTGTTCCGCGCTGATGGCCAACGCCGACCAGGTTTCCAGATCGATCAACCGGAAACCACACTGGCTGTCCGGCAGCGGCCGGCCGGCCAGCTTGGACAAACGCCGGCTCATCCAACGATTGACCACTCGACGCACCCAGGGCATGCCCTCCGCCTGCAACATCCGGTTGCCGACGATGAGTTGCACGCCGGTTTCGTGAGCGCATTTCAAAAAGGCCTGGATATCCGCCGGCGCATGCTGCCCATCTCCGTCCAAGACAAACGCTTTCTCAAACCCCAACCGGCGCGCCTCCTGGAGCCCCGTGGCCAGCGCCGCTCCTTTGCCACGCACATAGGAATGCGCGAGCACTCGAGCCCCGGCTTCGGCCGCGAGTTTCCCGGTTGTGTCGGTCGACCCATCATCCACTACGATCACGTATGGCGACGCCCGGTCAGGAGCGAGCGTTGCGGCCCCGACCTGCTCCTTATCGGTGCGCAACTCCAGGGTCACCGCGCCCACGAGTCCAGCGATGGTCCTGGCCTCGTTCAGGCAGGGGATTACGGCCACGTACTTGCTTCGCTCGTTCCCGGACATGTGCGTGGGCAGAGTCTTCCGGGCAGTTTCTCGGGTGTCACGCCTGAACCAATGCACCACGCAACGGGCAAAAAGTGCAGAATGCGAAGCCGGTATTCAGGTTTTAGATGACAACGCGTAACCAGCCAGCCGTCTGGAGCCGGAATCCATCGCGGATCTTCTCCAGATCGAAACTTTTATCTGCGGAAATCTGCGGAAATCTGCGGGCCCAACTGGGCATCTGGGTCCATCTGCGGCGGCCCGTCCCGAACCAATGAGCATGAAGCGTTTAGCATTGCGCCCGAACGCGGTTGCCCCTTTACTCTGCGCCGTGACGGATGAACCGAGATGGGCTAGCCTCAAGTGGTTGACCGCGCGGGGGCAAGCTCAGGAACTCCTGCATCAACGCGCGGCCGAACTGGCTCGGGAACGCTTCGGGCAACGGGTTTTCTTGCGAGCCGTGGTGGAAGTATCCAATTTCTGCCGAGAGAATTGCGCGTACTGCGGCATGCGGCGCGATAACCAGGACCTGGCCCGGTTCCGCGCGCACCACGATCAACTCGCCGAACTGCTCATCGAACATGTGCCTTCCCGGGTCACGGACATCAATATCCAGACCGGCGAAGATCCCGTCGCGGTGCGGGAATTGGTCCTGCCCCTGATCCGGACGTTGCGCCGGGAAACGTCTCTGGGCATCAGCGTTTGCCTGGGCACTTTAAGCCCGGGCCTTTACGACCAACTGCAGGAAGCCGGCGCCTCCATCTACATCATGAAGTTCGAGTTGGCCCAATCGGCCACCTACGAGGAAATGGAAGCCCCAGGCGAGCTCGACGAACGACTGGAACATATCCGTTTGCTGGCTGGCAAAGGTTGGTACGTAAGCTCTGGTTTTATCGCGGGTCTGCCTGGCCAGACGCCAGCACAATTGCTGGCTAATTTCGGTCTGGCCACGCAGTTGCCCTTGGTTGGGTGCAGTGTCAGTCCCTTTATCCCTGGGGAATCTACTCCCCTGGCCGATGCCCCGACGGGAGACATCGAGCAGACCCTCAATTGCATGGCTATTTTGCGTTTGATGAGTCCGCATTGGGTCATCCCGGCGGTCAGCGCGCTTAACCTGGCCGGACCTGGCAGCGGCTACCGCCGCGGCCTGGGCACCGGAGCCAACCTCGTTACGATCAATCTTACCCCCAGCAAAATTCGCGGCGATTATCTGCTCTACAAACGCGATCGCTTCATCATGACGGAAGAACGAATCCTCTCCAGCCTGCAGGCCCAAGGGTTGGTCCCCTCGACCCAAAGCCTCGCGGAGCATTACCGATTGCAGGCCCTCGAAGGCCAGACCACGCCTATGCTCCAGTCCGAGGCAGAAGTCGCCATCCGCTAGTTCGCTCCTCGTTACTGATCTGTCGCTAACGACACCGTGTGATACGCCATGCCCTGATCACATCCGCACGGCTTCCCGTGGAGCGCGTGATCCGGGTCCTTCGGACGTTCTTGGCTCCTCCAGAGACGCATCGTTTCCGGCGTTGACCGGCTCGAAGTCAGCTGTGGGCTTGGGAGCAGGACCAAACCAACTTCGCCAGCCTTCGCGCAGCTCGAGAGCAATGTAACCGAGCAACGCGCGGACGATGTGTTTGGCGCTGGAACCTTCGAAGGTGTAACCCCCGAACATAAACCGATGGCCCCGGTTGCATCGGCCCCAACTGGATCGGGCGTGGCGGGCCCGCGCGATCGAGGCCAAACGCCGGTTGTAAAAGCGCATGAGATGAAACACGGGAACCGAGTGCCCCGTCGTAAAGACCGGCTCGCGCAAGGCTTCCGCTCCTCGTCGATACGGCTGGGCCGCCACCCCCAGGTAATAAAAGCCCAGGTCCAGCAGGAAACTCAGACGCATCAACTCGTAATCGCCCATGTATTCATACTTGTTCAGGTAGAGGGCCTCGAACCAGCGCGCATAGCTGCGGCCGAACTTGACATTGTAACTCTCGACCTTCGCCGCCACGGGTTCGCCCCTTTGTTGCGCAAGGATCAACTCCGTCGCACACGTCACGCTGAAACTCAGCCAATCCATCCCCGGACTGTAAAACGGGTCCAGAAATCCGCCCGCGTCCCCCACCAACACAAAACCGTCGCCGGCGTGAACGGTGCTCCAATAAGGCAATTGTTTGCGCCAATGAACATCGCCTTCCTGCCAGCGCGCCTCCCGCAGAATCTCCTGCGCGGCGGGATGGCGGATCAGAAACTCTTTCAGCCGCTGGCCCAATGACCCATCCGCGGGCCACGACACAAAACGTTCATCAAACACGACGCCGACACTGACGTCTCCGCCTTTGAGCGGGATGCACCAGGCCCACCAGCCAGGCCCCATGAAGTGGTTAGTTGCCGTGGCCCGGATCCCAAAACAGGCCTTGGCCCATTTCGGAAACTTGCCGGCCAACTCAGGCCCATCCCAATCCTGAACTCCGCGCCAACGTGACCAAACCGCCGTGGTCGGATGAGCGCGGTTGACGCGATACCACCCGTTCTGACGGGCCAGCAACGCGACAAAACCCGACGCGTCCACCACCCAGCGGGCCCGCTGAACTTGCGTGGACGTGCCTTGTCGAATCGTCACTCGTTGTTCGCCCCCGGCCGATAGCTCAACCTTTTGCACCGAAGCAGGCCGAATAACTTGCGCTCCCAACTCGCAGGCCCGTCGCAATACCTCCTCATCGAGCGTGGACCGATCCACTTGATAGGCTGGCACCCGCGCCAGATAGGCGCCTCCAAGCTCACTGCACTCTTCCAACGTCTGCGTCTGGTCATTGGCAAACCAGAAACGCATGCCCTGCTTCACCAAATGTTCATGGTTCAAGTATTGGGTCAGTCCCAGGACCCGCCCCAGAAAGTAGGCGCTAATCTCAACGGTGGCTTCGCCGACCCGGCGGGTGAACATCGGCGACTTCTCCACGATCAACACCCGCAATCGCGGTTGCTGCCGCAACAACAGAATGGCGGTGGCCGCACCCGCCAGCGCGCCCCCGATGATCAGGACGTCCTGGAGCCGAGATTGCTGGTCGTTATCCATGCAGTTGACCCGTGTCGTCGCGCAGTCCTTACCAAGCCCACTGCGCGGGCCTCGCTTGCCGGATCGCCCGCCACCCGACCGCCACTTAGTCGACCCGGTCGATGTGCAAATCCGTCTTCAGCACCTTGCCGGTCTCCGCAGAGATGAAGATATCCCCAATATCAGCGTCTTTGTTCGGATTGCGCAGCTTGGCGGCCCACAAGCGCACTTTCCAGGTCGGCTGTTCTTCCCAGCGTTCCAGTGTCATGCGGCTGGCCAGTAGTTTGAGATTCTTCAGCAGCGGCTCCTTGATCGCGGTGTCCAAAGCTTTGTCCGAATCGATCTTCAGCTTCTCGCGGTCCATCGGCAAATGCGCTTTGCCGGCAAGTTCGAAAACGCGGGCCGGACGTTTGACCGCCAGCTTTTGGCCAGCTCCGAACTTGACCTCGGTGGCCTTGGCCGTGGCATCCAGATCGTAATACACGACATACCAAATCGTGGGCGTGAGGTTGCCGATGGATTTCTCCGAACGAATTTGAACGACTTTATCCCTGGCTTCCTCGCCCACATGCCGGTTGCCCTCCTTGACCAGTTGATAAGCCGTCAGGTCTTTGTCATCGGCCAGAACACCAAGGCCGCTGGACACGACGAGACTAATCACAACCACACATCCAATGAGCTGACGGATAATCCATTTCATGGCCGCCAGGATAGGGAAGCGCCGCAGGCCGGTGCAATGCTGAAAAACTAGGGACGACCGGCCCGATTTTCGAATGCCGATTTTCGAATGCCGAGGTTTCCGTGAGATTTGTAGGTTCCGGAGGTCTTGACTGCCAGGGGGCGAATCCCGCGCATCGCCCTTCGCCAATTCGTCACAAGACACCTTTTTGACTTTCCACCGTGGCGCAGGCAATCTCCCTGCATCATGACGTTTTTTCGCAGTGCCTGGCTGTGTTTACTGGCCGGGCTGGTCTCTGAGAGAGCCGGGCCCTTATGGGCACAACTCCAACCGTTGACGAACCGCGTGGCCGTCAGCGAGCTGCGTTTGCCCTCGAACCCGATCCGCTACAGTTATGGCCTGACCAATGCCTTCGGTGACCTGACCTTCACCGATCCGGTGGCGATCGTGACGCCGCCCGGAGAAACGAACCGCGTCTTTGTGGTGGAACAGGCCGGGCGGATCGCCGTGATCACCAATCTCACCGCGCCGACCCGCACAGTATTCCTGGACATCGCCAATCGCGTCGTGGGCGGTGTGCCCGGCGATGAACGGGGTCTGCTGGGCCTGGCCTTTCATCCCGGCTACGCCACCAACGGTTATTTCTTCGTTTACTATTCCCGATCTGCCACCACCGCGGCCGGCTCGGGGCTCCATCAACAATTGGCCCGGTTCAGCGTCTCCAGCACCAATGCCGATGCCGCCGATCCGGATTCCGAGATGTTTTTGCTCACCATGTTCGACGAGGCCCCCAATCACAATGGCGGGGATCTTCATTTCGGCGCCGATGGATTGCTCTACGTCTCCCTGGGCGATGAAGGCGCGGCCAATGACAGCTTGTTGAACAGCCAACGCATCGACAAGGATTTTTGGGCTTCCCTGCTCCGCCTGGACGTCGATGACCCGTTCCGGCCGGACAGTCTGATGCCCAATCCGCATCCGGCCAACACCAACAGCGCGGATGGCACGATTCATTATCGTGTGCCGTCGGATAATCCTTTCGTGGGCGCCACGTCCTTTTTGAATCTACCGGTCAATCCTGAGGCGGTCCGGACGGAGATCTACGCAGTGGGCCTGCGTAATCCGTGGCGTTTTTCGTTCGACCCGGTGACGGGCTTTCTTTACTGCGGGGATGTTGGACAGGGCGCCTGGGAAGAAATCGACATCATCGTCAAGGGCGGCAATTACGGGTGGGCCTTTCGTGAGGGCAACGTGGCCGGCCCGCACCCTGCCACGGCCGGCTTTACCTCCATCCCTCCGGTCTACACGTATTCGCACGGGTCGGGCACCAACCAGGGGTTTTCTGTGACAGGCGGCGTCGTGTATCGCGGCAATCCTGGATCGGCGCTTTATGGCGCTTATGTGTTCGCCGATTATGTCTCGGGCAATGTGTGGTCGCTGGTTTCCAACGGCAGTAATGCCACCCGGTTCGCGCGGTTGCTGGTGGATGGGGGGATCGCCGGGTTTGGTATCGATCCGGCCACCGGTGACGTGCTCACGGCTGATCAAAGCGAAGACACCATCAAACGCCTGGTCCGCGTGCCCAACAATGGGCAAC
>Ga0247664_1000450_pt1 | contig 10136 bp, 4 predicted proteins | sample CNK05_metaG_FD_182715 | JGI IMG/M metagenome (GOLD analysis project Ga0247664, IMG submission 182715) | Soil microbial communities from Purdue University Martell Research Forest, Indiana, United States - CNK05 | ecosystem: Environmental > Terrestrial > Soil > Temperate forest > Bulk soil | place...
GATATCTCAATCCCTTTACCCCCAAACCAAAAAGGAAATACATATCCTGTGGTTACGCATAACCACGGCTCACGCATGAGCCGGCGCTACGCATAGCGACAGCACACACGTGTGCAAGTGGTGTTACTCCACACCTAGATCATCGAATGAGATGTCGATACCACGCTTCGCGTAGATGTGAAGATCAGGCTCGACATGCGCACGCGCATACTGCGGGTGCAATCCCTTGTCGATGGCCTTCTGATATGTGCGCTGACAATCAGCTATCGCCTGACGACGGACATAGTCCGTGTCAATGCGAGCACTGCTCGAGCTGTCTGTACCAGCTGCGACAAGTGGTGTGATGAGACCAAGCTCAACGACGTGGTCCGAGAGAACCTCGACCACGTACTTGGACAGCGTCACACCCTTCACCTGAGCACAGGCAAGGAGCGAGTCCTTGACTGAAGCCGGCACACGGACATTGAGGGCTGCGTCTCTGGATGGCATGTAACACATGCTACCAGATGTAACACGCAGGTGATACAAGATCACCCTGAAACAGGGGCAGAACCAGGATGTAGACACCCTGTCTGCCCCATGTAGACACCCTGTAGACACCCCCAAGTGTCTACACATAACCGCAGGTCAGAGGCATGTAGACAGCGTAGACACCAAATACTCCCACTCAGATCGTAGCCGTATTACGTATTACGTAATACGTACAGGATGAGTGAGAGTAATGGCACCGCCAGGTGTCTACCCTGTCTACATGCCGTCTGACCTGCGCGTATGTGTAGACACCAGGTGCTGGCACACAGGTGTCTACACATACGAGGCAGGTGTCTACACACCGCCGGCCCAACCAGCTCAGTGCCCTCGCTGCCCAGTGGATCGAGCTCCGCTCGAGACACGAGTCACTCACGTGACAATGCTGACACGCAATGCATTGCGATAACGCTGCGACAAACGCAGCGATAAGAATATGATCGAGCGTGGCAAACCACATTATGACTGTGTCATAAAATCCGTCATGCTCTAACAACCACATTGCGCATGCACACCTTGTCTTGTGACAATCCCTCGCCCAGTAGCCTGGGCGCAAACGTCACGAGACTAGGTGAAAGTATGTTGTGTCATGTTGTGTCTTCTCATCAACGCATACGCATTGTGAAAAAAAGAGCATGACTCCCAGCATAAAGCTGGAAGCCACACTCGATCCCAACTACTTAGTGTAGTTGTCCAGCATACGCTGATAAGCGTCGATGATCTTCTGGTCCGAACCAGCAGACTTCATCTCCTCGATTGCCTTACGCAACCGATCCATGTTGTCCATGACCTGACCATCGACAACAACCGACTTCTCACGAATAGTCGACGCCATCAGCGAGCGCATCATCCCATTCATGGGATCCATGCCAGCGATAACGCTAGCCTTGAGCGCATCTCCAAAATCCATGTTGACTCCTAAGTCACATGAGACATCAGTTACCACTGTGATAACCAACCAAAAAGAAATCAACCAAACGAAACAAATGTTTCACTTATTACATTCCAAATGGATCCTAATACCCATATATATATATAATAAGGGGGAATAGATTGTTTCTTTTGTTTATGTTGTTTATATTGGAACCTCCCGCAAACTTTTCGCGCTTACCAGTTGAGCCAACCGGTACGACGAGTTTGGGGTTTCGACGGAATCACCTTCGAGCTTCGACGCTTGTGCGACACCAGGAGAGGGCTGGAAGCCTTGTGACGGCCTGGGCTCCTGCGGGTGAGCCGTGAGAGCCGTGTAGGTGGGAGGCTGAGCACATGGATCGTCGGGATCGTCCCAGGTTGAGGGATCGCAGCACGGGTGACCTGATGGTGCTGATGATCGCTGCGACGATCTGCCTGATGGTGGTGGGCACGATGGGCACGATCGTGGTGGTGGAGATCGTGAATCCGAGTGTGGACACCTCGGGTGCGTCGAGGCAGATCACCGAGGTGCTGTCCACGCTGATCGGGTTGCTGGCTGGCTTCCTGGCCGGGCGCACGGACTACAACTCGGATGCGAAGCACAAGAAGGAGGACGAGAAGTGATCCTCACGCGTTCGCCGTTCGGCTACATCGCAGCCGGTGCCCTGGCAGTCTTGGCGTTCGGTGCTGCGATGGTCGGGACTGAAGCCTCTGAACCTGCGTCACAGAAGGTGACTACGGTCGTCTCAGTACCGGGACCGCAAGGGCCTGCCGGCCAGCAGGGGGAGCGTGGCCGGCAGGGTCCCCAGGGTCCGCAGGGTCGCGTTGGCCGTACGGGGGATCCGGGTCGCGACGGTGTGGACGGCGTCAACGGTAGCCCAGGTGTGCGGGGGGCGCCTGGGCCAGCGGGTCGTCAGGGTCGTCCCGGCTCGAGGGGGAAGCTGGGACGACCCGGTCGTCCCGGCAGAACCGGTGAGCAGGGGATACCGGGTCCGGCTGGTCCGATCTGTCCGACCGGCTTCCATGTGGCGATTGTTGCGTTGCATCAGCGCAGCCCCGTCGATACGGATGTGACGGTCAGTGTCTGTGTGGCCGATTGACGAGTAGCCTCAGGCTCAGCTTCCCCGATGCCTGAGGAGTAGTGGTGGGCAAGTACGACTCGAGTGCGTTGCAGCCGTGGCTGGGTCAGTCTCAGAACCCTGCTGCCCCCGAGGGGATGCAGCAGGCTGCGCGGGCCGGTGGTGGTGTGGCTGCCGGTGTCCCGATGTACGACAGCAGCAAGCTGGGTGCGTGGGTGACGGACCCGGAGATCGGGTACACGGGTGCGGCGCAGTCCTGGTACACGGGTGCGAACTTCGACGGCACGAACAACGGGTACGACAACCAGTTCGTCAGTGACTACATGACCAAGTGGAACAAGGCGTTGGAGGAAGGAACGGCCAACACCTACTTCGAGCAGGAGCATGCGACGGGGATCGTCACCTGGGATCACACAGGTACCGATGGGACGCAGTTCAAGTACGGGGACGTGTACGTCAACGGCGACAAGGTCGCCAACATGTACGACAAGAAGGACGGCGGGTTCGACGAGAACACCGCGAACCTTGCGATGTCCACGTGGACGTTGAGCAAGGACCAGAAGGCGCACGCGTTCTCGGCCTCGGATCCGTTGCAGCATCTGGGCCGTGAGGTTCAGGCGCAGCGGGAGAAGGACAACGTCGACATCCCGCAGCAGCTGAAGGCGATGGAGTTCAACGCGGACGTGAAGGACACGGCGCACCAGTTCGAGGAGGGAACGACCGATGAGGCGATCATCCTGGGTGGTGCCGCGGGTGGCGCGGCGTTGGGTACAGGTGTCGGTGCGGCGATTGGCTCGACGTTCTTCGGTGTGGGTGCGGCGGTGGGTGCCCCGGTGGGTGCCGGCATCGGTGCGCTGGTCGGTGGCGTCGGTGCGTTCCTGAACAAGGACAGTCTGACGGAGCAGGCCGCACGAGCCTACGAGATCACAGCACTCAGCACGGACCAGTTCGGCTCCGGTGCCGGGATCTCGACCGGTGTCCAGCAGTGGGGTGGTTTCGCGGGCCGGTTGATCTCCCCGCTGCAGAACACCGAGCAGGGGCTGTACGACTGGTCCCAGGGTGATGTGGGTGATGGCGAGTCGGCGTTCTACAGGACGGACAAGAGTGGCAAGAGCACCACTCCTGCGTGGGTGAAGGTGGCCGATGTCGGTGCCGCGCTCGGTGATGGTGCGCTGCAGTTCGCGTCCCCGATCGGCAGAGGGCTGTACATGGCGCAGATGGGTTCCACGGTGGCGGGTGAGACGGCGGAGCTGGCGCTGACCGGTGGTAGCCAGTTCGACTACAACAAGGGCGGGTTCGACAACGTCTTCAAGGACGAGGCGGGGAACTTCAGCCCGTCCCAGGGTGCTGCCGGGATTGCGAAGATCGGTGTCGACGTGGCGCAGATCGGGTTGGCCCGTGGTCTGCTGACGAAGTCGTGGGCCGGTCGTGAGGCTGCGGGTCTGTCCGAGATGGGTGCCGCACCCGGAACACTCGGGACGATCGGTACGGCTGTCTCGGGCAGGGCGGTGGCCCGTGACGTGCTGCCGACGTGGGCCGGTGGAAGGACTGCGGCGCAGAAGGCTGCGCTCGAGGCCGGCGGCAAGGAGGAGATCGAGTCGGGCTACCGGTACATCACCGACGATGTCGGGCAGGTGGTCGGCAAGAGGTACCGCACGATCAGCCTCCTGGCTCCGTCCGAGGCGATCTCGAGTCTGAGCACGCGGGTGATCGCGTTGCGCGGGAAGGAGGTCGGCCAGGGTGCGTTGAAGGCCGACGACTTCTACCGGGCTGCGCAGTCGATGGCCCAGGGTGAGCGGCGGTTCACCACGGCGCTGGTGAACGGGTTCGGTGAGGGCACCGAGGAGGTGATCCAGTCCGCTCTGGAGTCGTACTCCCACGGTCACGGCGTGGGCAGCATGCAGGACATGGTGAACTCGGGGCTCTACGGGGCTGCCGGTGGTGTCGGGATGGGGTTGGGCATCAACGCCCACTCCCCGACAGCGGACGAGAAGCTGGACGGTCAGGTGAAGATCGCTCACTACTTCCAGACCGGTGGCGAGGTGCTCTCCGATGAGGCGTTGGCGGCGATGACGCCGACGGAGAAGCGCGCGAAGGCGCAGATGGGGAAGCTTGAGCGGGAGACCGCGAAGGCCGCGTTCACCAAGTACGCCGACGACCGGGCCGCGGACTTCACGGCGGGTGTCGCAGGTGTCAACAAGGTGGTCGACGCGATCAACACGTCCCGGTCGGAGGCGTTGAAGAACTCCGCGCCGCACACCGACCAGCCGTTCGTCATCACCCAGATCGAGGACGCCGGCCAGGTCGACGCGAACGGGCAGCTGCTGCGCGGCAGCGTCCCCTCCGATGCGGTGGTCTCCTCCGGTGCCCAGCTGATGCGGAACTTCACCAACCGGATGCGCGGTATCGACGAGCAGCTGACGTTGCTGAAGAACAACGAGGTGCTGAAGCAGGCCGACCTCGACAAGAAGCCCGCCGACGAGGGGCTGCAGAACGACCTGGCGAAGATCCAGCAGCAGACCAAGCAGATAGAGGAGATGATCCGGCTGGGTCAGGCGCTGGCGGCTGAGATCGACGACCGGGTGGGTCGCATGTACGACCCGAACGCCAGTGTCGCGGCCCGTGCGGCGGAGACCGAGGGGCTGAACCAGTTCCTCCGGGACGCGTTCAACCGGCGAGCCGGTGACGTGAACGGTGTCCCGGTGACCACCGATGAGGAGCGGATGGCGTTGGCGCGCGCCGTGTCCCAGGTGGTGACCAGGGACCCGCAGGACCAGTCGGGCTCCTACCAGGTGCTGGTTCCGCAGGCGTCTCTGAAGCTGACGGTGTCGGGCTCCGACAACGTCCTCGAGATCAGTCACGCGATCCTTCCTGCGATCCGCGGCGACTACGACGGCGACAAGATCAGGACCCAGAACCAGCTGCTGCTGGACGAGGACATGTTTGTGTCGGCCCGTGCTGGTATGCATTTCCTCGGGGCCGGCACCAGCGTGAACGTGAAGGCCCCGAAGTACGAGAAGTGGGTGGTGCAGTACATCCAGGAGGCGTTGACGTCCACGGAGCCGGCGCTGGTGAACGCCGCCACGGGTGCGATGACGTCGGTCACCGAGGCGATCCGCAACCGGTATGAGGCGATCATCGGTGACGAGATCCTCGATCCGGTGTTCGCCAAGTTCTTCGCTGCGGTGCGTACCGGTGACGGTGACGCCCGCAGCGTCCTGATGGACGGGCTGCTCGAGGTGGCCGACGGTCCGATCAACACCTTCGCCAGGGGCAACCTGAGCAACGAGTGGCTGTGGATGGACCAGCTGGTGCGGGCCCAGTTCCAGGCGTTCCAGGAGGACTACGCCTCCTACCGGGCGATGCTCGGCCCGACACCGGGGACGGTGAAGAAGGGTCGCCCGGTGAAGCGTGTGTCCGAGGCGCGGGAGCGCCGGGCCGCACGGTCCGCCACCACCGGTCAGACCATCGGGAACTGGCTGGTCGGTGACCTGATGTTCCGCAAGTTCCAGAAGCTCCACTACACCTCCCTGTCCGCGTCGGTGCAGTCCAGTGCGAACCCGACCCAGCGTGCCGAGCTGTATGCGCTCGCCTCCGAGTACGAGCTGCTGTCGGCTATGGCGACCCAGTCCGAGCTGGACCGGGTGCATGGGGTAGACGAGATCACGGCACGGGTGATCGCCCAGCTGAAGGCGCTCGCGGACAACGCGACCGACCTGGACCCGGCGCTGTCGCAGACCCAGGCGATGGCGGTGGTGGCGAACGTTGCGGTCCTCGACTACGACATCGACTCCGACGGCAACGTGACGACCACCGGGCGTGAGATCACGTTGGCGCAGATGCTGCTGAAGCAGGAGCTGCGCCGGGACCGTGTCGCCAAGGACGCGATCTTCGAGATCTCACCGGAGCTGCAGGCCAAGCACGCCCGGCTGCGGGCGATGACGAAGCCCGACGGCCAGGGCGTCAAGGGCTCCGGGCTGAACGCGCAGCGGGCGTTCGTCGAGGTGTTCGGAGCGTTCCAGCTGTTCACGCTGATCGGTGACGCAGCCGGTCTGATGGGACCCCACATCAGTGTGGAGCAGTACGTCAGGTTCTACACCGCCAAGGACGAGGGTGAGCGGAAGTCCGAGGACTACAAGCTGAAGAACGAGGCCGCCTACCTGGGACGTGAGTCCAGTGCGAACATGCCGTACTCGGTAGCCGAGGTCGCAGCCGGCGACGTGTCCCCGTACCGCAGCGTCATCGACTCGATCATCTCGGTGGGTCACAACCGCATCACCATCGACAAGAAGACCGCTACCGGCAACGACTACACCGCGCACCACCTGAACGGCGAGTTCGCCGATGCGCACTACCGGGCCTCGGAGGCGTTCAAGAACGCGCACAACGATGTCCGGGAGGCGCTGTTCAAGTTCTCCGAGCTGTCCGGGCGGCGTGTCGACGAGCTCACCCTCGACATGGTGCAGCGGATGCTGGACCAGAACCCGACGTTCGCGGAGAAGGTGATGGCGCTGATCCCGGACGCCGCCGCGAACGCCGTCTTCGAGCGTCGCGGTGACGACCTGTACATCGCCAACTGGGTCTACAAGATGTTCACCATCACCAACGCCGACCAGGCGGAGATGCACTACTGGCGCAACGTGATGCTGGCCCAGTGGGAGGCACTGGGCCTGAACGCCAGGGCCGAGAAGGACGCGGACGGCCACCAGGGTCGCAAGTACAACAAGCTCGAGCGCCGCATGTTCAAGATCATGTACGACCTGTCTCCGCAGATGCAGGCCGACGGCGGGCTGCTGATGACGAAGTTCATGCACGAGCTCCAGAACGCCACCAACCTGGAGCAGTTCCTCCGCTGGGTGAACACCACGCCGGGGATCCGTGGCAACCAGGCACCCATCGTCGGCTGGTACGACGACACCGCTGCCTTCGACGCTGACAAGGCGAACGGCGGCTGGTCGACCGGCATGAAGGGCGTGACCCAGCGTGAGGCGATCGCATCCCTCGAGGTCGGGGCCCAGTACCTGAAGAAGGACCTGGTCGAGGAGCAGAACATCCAGCGGTCCGACAACCAGGTGTACCTCGCCATCGAGCGGGTCCTGAAGTCCGATGCCGGCGCACCCAATGTCACGGCCACCACCGAGGACCGCAGGCTCTACGACGCGTTCGTGGCGTCGCTGAAGAACTCCCGCGAGATGAACGTGGGGCTCGGGCCGCAGGCGATGATGTACCAGGTCATCGGGGCGGTCCGCGGGTTCTACCCGAAGGCCCACACCAAGGGCGAGAACCCCGACAACGTCGATCCGGCTGGCGCGTTCGACGCCCAGCGCGACGCCTACGACTACGTCACGAACTACGAGCGGTTCAAGGCGTCCATGACGGCGGTGAACCTCGACGCGATCAGCGGCAACATGTCGCAGCTCGCCAAGGACGGCGTCGTCACGATGGACGACGACGGACGCCAGGTCGAGTGGGAGATGCCGGTCGACTCCGAGGGCAACCCGACAGCGGAGTCGGTGGCCAAGGCGCTTGCGCTGTTCTCCAACCCCGACACCAGGCCGATGGCCAGGTCCGTGCTGTTCCCGCAGGTGATGGAGCGTGGCCCAGAGGGCAGGCTCACCACCCAGATGCTGGTCGGCAAGGACCTGAAGTCGCTGCTCGAGGGCGACCACTACAAGAAGATGTTCGCCCACGACAACAGCATCGACAACGACTCCGCGATGCGTTACTGCGCGATGCTGGAAGCCACCGCCCGCAACCACAAGGGCCACTTCTCGGTGCAGCGGATCGTCAACGACATCGTGATCGCGGAGACCAGTGGCGCGAACCACACGCTCTCCACCTCCGAGATCGAGCGTGCCGCGCAGCGGGCGTTCCGCACGGTGGCGAAGATCGTGCAGGACGCCGCGGCCATCGCCTCGGTCCCCGACGGAACCGGGGACGCCACCTTGAAGCAGGTGATGTCCGAAGTTCATGCGGCACGCCGGATCCAGCGCACCGCAGGGCTGCTGGGCTTCGGTGCCCGACCCGGTGAGGACGTCAAGGAGGCAGCCGAGCGGTTCGCCTACACCGATCTCGCCCTGGACCAGCTGGTGGCCCAGCGTCGCGGGGAGATGAACGACGAGATCACCCAGATCGAGGCGAAGCTCAGGCCCGGTATGGACGTTCACGAGGTCGAGAGGATCGAGCGCGAGACGCTGGGCGCCCGTGCCGACCTCGAGAAGTTCGAGGCCCGCATCGAGCTGCTGCGATCCGACGACCCAGCCGGCCAGGCCGTCGACATGTTCTCCTTCCACTCCGATCCGTTGACCGAGACCGACCGTCAGCGGGAGATCATTCAGTACATCATGTCCGCGCCGGACAAGTTCCGCCGGAAGTCGCAGTCCACCATCCAGATCATGATGAAGCTGTCCAGCCAGCTCGAGGACAAGTCCCGCTCCGGACAGGTGGACCTGTCGGCTTCGGAGTGGGACCACCTGTCGCGTGCCACCATCACCGTGTTCCTCGACGACATCGTGTCGATGGGCTCCGGTGGCATCTCTGTCTCCCCGTACCCGGATGCGACCAGGCCCGACAACACCCGCTACTACGACACGTCGTACGCCTACCTGGCCGACACGCTGCTGGACCCGACGAAGCCGCTGCTGCTGGCCGGTCGGGACATGCACAGGTGGGCCGGGCTGCAGGGTGACATCCCACCCAGCCCGACCGAGCTGAAGAAGACCATCGAGCTGAACCTGTATCCCGACTTCCGGTACGGCCCGTGGACCGGGGACATCCCACGCGCCTCCATCGAGGCCAACCAGAGGCTCGACTCCGCCGCCGCGAAGCCGGTGATCGGGATGACCGGCAACGCCCCGAAGCGTCAGGCAGCGAAGTCGGCTGCCACCAGGCGCACCTTCCGGGTACCGGGTGCCGAGCTGCTGTCGAAGGTCACCCTGCAGCCCAGCGACCTGAACAGGTCGCTGTTCGACGACGTCGAAGTGACCCATCCCGGTGACCGTTCGGTCGCGCGGCCACTGGCACAGCTGAACAACCGCTTCGCTGCCCGCGTGATGCTGCGCCACCACCAGCCGGGAACCTACCTCGACGCGACACCCATCGACCTGCTGGCCTCGGACCTGAACCTCGGCCACGTCTTCCACACCAACGACAACGCGGTGGCCTCCGGCTACAAGGAGATCCACCTGGACCGGCTGAAGGTCGCGCTCGAAGCCTCCGGTGTCGACCCGAGTGACGTGGCCGGCATCGACATCGAGTTCTTCCACCCCGACATGCAGCCGGTCGAGACCCAGGAGGAGTCCGACAAGGGCCGCACCTGGTACAACAACCTGTTCTTCGAGGGCACCAGCTTCAAGCGTGACTCGGATCGGGCCGAGTCCCTGAACGCCACGCTCTGGTTCACCGAGGGATCCATCAACCCGGTGATGCAGGCGTGGGGCCTGGACGCCTCGAAGCTCGGACGCTCCGCCATCGAGGTCATCGAGACGATGACGCACGCCGAGCGCAAGGCCATCGAGAACGACTGGGCCACAGACCTGTCCCATGTGCTGCGGATGAAGACCCAGGAGATGCTGACCAAGCAGCTCGGTCTCGGTGACCCCGAGAAGGGCTCGAAGG
>Ga0247664_1000451_pt1 | contig 10110 bp, 6 predicted proteins | sample CNK05_metaG_FD_182715 | JGI IMG/M metagenome (GOLD analysis project Ga0247664, IMG submission 182715) | Soil microbial communities from Purdue University Martell Research Forest, Indiana, United States - CNK05 | ecosystem: Environmental > Terrestrial > Soil > Temperate forest > Bulk soil | place...
CCGAGATCACTGTCTCGCGCGGGCCGGTGCCGGATCGCGTATCCACGCTGAAACGAAATTCCCCATACGGCTGCAGCCAGCGCGCCCGGGGGATAAAGGTGCCCTGGCGGATGAAACCCGAGCCGACCACCGTGCCGTAGCGCCCCAAATAATCCCCGGCCGCGTAGGCTTCGCCCCAATACCATTTGTCGAGGTTGGCTACCGGCGGCAATCCCTCCAGGCGCCCGGTCGCGGCGCGCGCAGCGGGTGAATCGGGTTGTTCGAGTTTGATCTGTTTTAAGATCGCACCGGCTTGAAACCATTCCCGGCGATGGACAAGCAGGTCGGCACGAATCAAGGCCAAATCGGCGGACGACGGGTGCCGCGCCGCGAGATCATTGGCTTTGGCCAGCGCCAGGTCGTTTTGACCGAGTGCCTGGAGGGAATAAATCCGTTGCATCTCCAGGGGCAAGGGCAGCGCGGCCTGCCGCTCGATCGCATCGATGGCCTCGAGGGCTTGGCGATGGCGCTCTTGGCGAACCAGTTCGTAGACGTGGTCTTCGGGCAGCGAAACCGGTTGCTCACTAAGACGCCGGGCTGCTTCGACGGCCGCAGGAGTGCCGGGATGCCGTTCCATCACCTGCCGCCAGATCCGCTCCGCTTCGGGCCGACGGCTCAAGTCTGCGAGGAGATCGGCCCGGACCAGGGCCAGGTCCGGCGCGTTCGGATGCGACTCGGCGAGTTTCTCGGCCCGCACGAGGGCGCTTTGATAATCCTTAAGCGCGCCCATCGAGTAGAGCCGTTGCAACTGGAGCGGAAAGGAAGGTTCCTGTTGCTTTTCCAGTTCGGCCACCGCTGACACGACCTCAGAATGTTTCCCGTCGCGGGCCAACTCGAAGACATGGCTTTCGGCCTGAAACCGGGCGGCACGCCCCTGCTCTCCGCGCCACTTCTGCAGAGCTTCCCCGGCGGCCGCCGCCATATCCGGGTTGGTGGATTGCTGGAGTTGAGTAAAGACCTGTTCGGCCTCGGCGCCGCGGCCCAGCAGGACGTACGTAACACCAAGCCGGAAGTAACCCACCTCATGCTGCGGTTTTTGTTGATGGAGCAACTCCAGTTGCCGCGCTGCTTCGGCGTGACGATTCAATTCCGAGAGGACTCCCGCATAATCGAACAGAGCACGTGCGTCGTCAGTCTGGCGGGCGAGGTACGCCTGGAATTGCGCGGCGGCCGCAGAGTAATCCTTGGCCTCATAAAGTTGGTAAGCCCGCGCTTTGAGCGAGGCGAGGTCCGCGTTGGCCGTCGGAGGGGCGACCTGCTGGGCCACCAGGGAACCGGCAAGGATAAAAGCGGAAACGGAAAAGCGGAAAGCGGAAAGCGGAAAGCGGAAACGGGAAAGGGAAGGGCAGCGGGGTTTCATGGCTGCGTTCCTTCCTTGAACTCGTAAAGCTCATAGTCGCCGCGGCCTTTGCGTTGCAGGAGCCGTTCACCGGGCGGCAGGGATACTTGTTCCGATTGTAATTCCTGTCCGGTGCGATCGAAGGCGCGCCACTGGACAATGCCGCCGGCCAGTTGCACCCGGTGCTCGGCGCGTCCCGTCAACAGCAGTCGGCCCGGCACATGCACCCATTGATCGAGCTTGAGCACGTCCAGGAACGGTTTCTTGACTGCTTCCAGGGCTCCAAGCAACTCCAGCAGCTGATCCTGCGGCAGGTACGCGTGAAAATAGGCGCCGGCGATGGTGTCGCGCAGTTGGCTCAACATTTCAACTCGTCGCCGCAGCCCTGCCAACCCGTTGGTCCCTCTTTCCGTGGCCAGCACAAACCCCAGATTTTCCGGAATGATCTCGCGTCCGTCCCGATCACGGACGATCGCAGAGAGCAAGGCGGTCTCGCGCCCGCTCAGATCGCTTAATTGCGGACGTTCCATCGCCATGGAGAACACCTGGGCAACTTCGCGGTAAACCGAGCGCGACGCCGCGTCATGCGGTGTCTGCCAGCCGACCGGCAGCAGACCGTGCTTGAGCATCAGGCCGACCGCTTGGTGAAGCTGTTCGCGAATGCGCTCGGGCGATTCCGGGTTCGGGCGATCCAGTTCGCCATTCCAGAACTCGGGACCCTCACCGGGTTCGCGGACACACCCGCGGACCAGCAAACGTCCTCCGCGCGCCTGAGCTTGCCGCAAGCTTTCGACATATTCGGGAGCTTCATCCAACGTCATGACTGCCCCCGTGGGGGAAAGGCGCCAGGAAGGAGCAACGGAGAGCAGGAACGGCACTCCGCGCGCCGCCAGCAGATCCACTTTGGTTTGGAATTCATAGTGATCGCTTCCAGCTTCGTAATCATCAATGCGCAGCGCCACCCGCGCCGTGGCTGCATTCGTGATCTCGAAAAAATCCAGCAGCACATCGGAGAAAAGGAAGCCCAACAGGCCCGGTCTTGGGACAGCCGAAAAGACCGTCACGGATCCGGATTGCCACGAAAGCAACAGCGGCGACTCCGTTTGCACCGCGCCTCGCAGCACTGTTATGAGCGGACGACCGCCCCTGGCGCCCAAGCCATTGGAAAGCGCCGGAGCCGAAGCAATGTTCGCCTCGGCTCGGGGGCGCTCGCCCGCCGCCGGTCGGCATTGGATGGGAATCCAATCCGACTCGTCCACGCCCCATTCCCGACCGCGATAGGTCACAAGCGCGGCGGGCCCGCCGGCTGCCGGCACCGGCTCCATCCCTTCCGCCACGGGACAAGGAATGCGAGCTTCACCAACGCCATAGCCCACCCAGAGCACGGGACGCCGTGTCTCGCGAAGCTGCTGCAGCAGGTTGCTGGGAAAAGAAGGGTTGGGTTCGGGGCAAAAAACAACCAGGTGCGTGGCCGCAGCCAAATCATCGCGGGCCTCTTCGGAGAGAGGCATCGAAGCGACATGCGTATCGATGCGTTGCAGTTGCAGCCGGAGAAACTCCAGATCATGCCGCAGGCCATAGGCGGCGCGTGAGGAGGCGGAAAGAATTAGGGTGTGTTTCGGCGCCGGAGCCGGCTGGCCTTGGGCCCGGACGACGGGCTGGAGCCATGACGGCAAGACCAGCGCGATGAAAATCAGATGACGAAGCAGGGGAAAATAGAGCAGAGGCGGCAGGAGACGGAGACGAGGTGGGTTCATGATCCGGCGGAGATCTCCTCGTCAAGCGTCTGACGCCGGACCCGGTTTTGTTGCCACATCAGGTAAAGCCGCGCCAACACCAGCAGGCCCAATCCGGCCGCACAGATGGCCGACAAACGCCCGTTCCATTGTCGAGACCCGGCTTGCCGCCGGTCTTGGCCGGCCATCTGTCGCTCCGTCTCCTCGCGGCCGGCGCCTCTTGGGATGGTTCGCTGCAGACGTTCTGCGAAGGATTCACTGGCCACTTGCCGCAAGTCGTAAGAGGTCACTCGACCGAGATCATCGATGGCACACAATGACCCGGCCAGCCGGCCTGGAACGGTCGAGTCCAGCAAGAGCCGTTTGGCGCCAGGAGACATGAATGTTCTCATGCCACCCACCAACACGAGGGTGTTGCTCGGGGACCAGGGCGAAGGCAGCATCTGCACGAAACTCAAAGTGGGTTCCAACGTGGCGCGTTTTTGGCGGCGGCCTTGCATCACCAAACTCTCCGCCTCGGATGAGATCATTTGCAGCGCCGGGGCGGCCGCGTCCGGAGGCAAGAAATCGGGCCATTGGGATACGGTCCCCAGCGCCAGAACGTTGCGTGCGCGCAAGCGTTCTGCCGCCAGCGGAGCCCCCGGCCGATACGTCACAACTTCCGGCCAAAGCACAGGTGAGGTGGGGAAAGCGCGTCCCAGATCCCACCAGAGGGGAAATAATTCGCGGACGACCTCGAGGCCAAGCCGGGCCGGCACCAGGAAGGCGGCCCGACGTGCCCAGGGGTCGGACTTCAGAAATTCCTGGATCTGGTAGAGACCCAGTATCGGGGCGTGGACCGAAGCCGGGGCCGAGCCGGGCAGCGCAGGGATCTGGTTGAGCACAGCGGGACTCGTCAGATTGGACAAAGCCGGAGCGCTGCCCAGGGTTAACGCCGCTTTTTCCAAGCCTGCTTCATCGGCGCCCGTGACCAGCAAGACCCGGCGCTGTTTTGGGATCGGCCCTTCGAAAAACTCGGCCAGCATGCCTTGGGCGGCCGTCAGGTTGGCCAAGGCGGTGCTGATGGCAAAGGGCATGGCCACGCCGCCAAGTTGATCACGTCGAGCGATGAGGATGCCATGGTGTTGGGCCGTTTCAGCTTTCCAGGATTCCAGGGAGCCGAGGCGAATGTCGGAGGCCGCGAGCGAATCGAGCTGGCCGAGCCGCGCACTGGCAATGGCAGCCGCGCGCAAATGAACTTCGTTGCACAAGCCGGGCAAAAGCAGCGTGACTCCCGGAGGCGTGAGGCGGCCGGGTTCCACGTCCTTCAGGAGTCGCTCTTCGGCCAGGCTATGCGGGAAACGCGCCAAATCATCGGAGAGCGGCGCGCGGGTATAAACCAGATCCAGGAAACATTCGTGGCGCAGCATGGACCAGCGCAGCGTTTCGGCGGCACGCTCGCGAACCGCCTGAGCATTCGCGTCGGAGGGAGGCGGGCCGACTCGAACCGAGAGTCGGTTCCAGCCACGCAGGAAGGCAGGCCGCGGGACTGGGACCAGGAGGGAGATTTGTGTGTCAGCCGGCTCGATGAGGTTGGTCGCGAGGATGTGATCATTCCAGGCCAGGACGATGGCGTTGGAAGTCGAGGCGGGATCGGAGAGCCGCCGCAACGTCAACCGGACCACAGACCCGGTCTCGGCGCGGAGATATTGCGGCAGCTGAAGCAACAGTTCCTTGTTTGAGTTCGAATTGATCGTGCTGGAAAACTCTTCCTGGGCGTCACGAAGAAGCAACAACCGGGCATGTTCGACAGCGCTCTGGGCATGCAGGAGCGTACCGGTGAACAGCGCGAGCCAAAGAAAGCACCGCATTCCTATAAATCTGAACATCGATCTGATCTTTCGGGCTGCCCCGTTTTACCGGCAACATTGCCGCATGGTCAACCATGCCCATCAGGTACCCACTGTCCTAAATTGGCTGCCCGTAAAACGATGGCGAAACGCTCTCCACCATTGACGCGGGTGTCAATCTTCCTTGTAAATCGTGATCTGTGACCACGGAAGAGTGGCAGATAGTCTGGTTCACTGCTTGGGTCTCCGCTTGCAGCACGCTGGTCATCCTTCCGTTTGGCGTGGCGCTGGCCTGGCTGCTCGCGCGCGGCTGCTGGCCCGGAAAATCGATCCTCGAAACAGTCATCGCCTTGCCGCTGGTGCTGCCGCCGGTGGCCACGGGCCTCCTCCTGCTCAAGCTGCTGGGACGCCGCGGAGTCATCGGCGGATTCCTTCATGATTCTCTGGGCATCGATGTCGTGTTCACCTGGCGAGCGGTGCTGATTGCGTTGGGCGTGATGTCCTTTCCGTTGCTCGTGCGCTCGGCCCGGATCGCCATTGAAGAAGTCAACCCTCGGCTCGAACAGATCGCCCGCACGCTTGGGGCGGGCGAGCTGCGGGTTTTTTGCAGCATCACGATGCCCCTGGCCTGGCGCGGGCTGCTGGGCGGGATGTTGCTCGCCTTCGCACGCGCTTTGGGAGAATTCGGAGCCACCATCATGGTGGCGGGCAATATCCCGGGCCAAACGGCCACCATCTCGCTGGACATCTTTCAGTCCGTCCAACTCGGGCAGGACGCGCACGCGTTTCGTTTGCTTGGCATTTCAGTCCTGCTCGCCTTCGCGGCCGTCTGGACCAGCGAATGGCTGATACGGCGGAGGGGGCAGTGAAGCTCGTCCTGAAAAAGATTCGGCTGCCTCTGGCCGGCTTTGTCCTGGAGCTGGATTTGGAACTGGCCGGCCGAGTCACAGCTTTATTCGGGCCGTCGGGTTCGGGCAAAACCTCGCTCCTGGATCTGATCGCTGGGCTGCGCCGACCGGAATCAGCCTGGATCGAATTGGATGGGCGGGTGCTGACAGATACCGCCGCGGGCGTTGCCGTTCCGCCACGGCTGCGGCGCATCGGTTACCTGCCGCAGGACCTGGCTTTATTCCCACATCTATCGGTTCATCAGAATGTCCTCTACGGCCGGAAAGCCGAAAACAGGGGGTCAGAGTTGTTCACGCTGGAACGTATTGCCGAAGTGCTGGAGATCGAACCGCTCCTGGATCGGTCGATCGGGGAACTCTCAGGCGGTGAACAGCAGCGCGTCGCGCTCGCCCGGGCCTTGCTGTCTTCGCCCAGCCTGTTGCTGTTGGATGAACCATTGGCCAGTCTGGACGCCCAACTGAAGTCGCGGATCCTGCCGTACTTCCTCCGCATCCGGCACGAGTTCGATCTACCACTGCTTTACGTGACCCATGATCGTTTCGAGACCCTCGCGCTGGCGGACGAGATGATCGTGTTGGTGAATGGCAAAGTCGCGCAAGTTGGCCCGGTTCAGGAGGTGTTCAGCCGCCCAGCGAACCTGGCGGTGGCCGGACTGTCCGCCGTGGAAACGGTGCAGCCGGGCCGGATCCAGAAGGTCGAGGGCGGCTTGGCCAGCGTCGCCGTCGGCCAGGTCCGGTTGACGGCCGTGCTGCCAGAACTGCCGGCCGGAACCACGGACGTCCACGTGTGCATTCGCGCGGAGGACGTTATTCTATTGCGAGACGCCAGCGTTTCGAGCAGCGCACGCAATCAGGTGTCCGCCACCATCCGGACCTTGACCAACAGCGGACCGCTGGTGCGAATTGAGCTGGAATGCGGTTTCCCTCTGACGGCCCTGCTCACCCGGCAGGCCTGCGAAGAATTGGCGCTGCAACCCGGGGAGCAAGTGACCGTGTTGGTCAAGGCGCCGCATGTCCACCTCATCCCGCGTTGAGCGCCTGCCACGATTAGTTAGAGATTGGGGGCGTGGGCCAGGAGTTGGCGATATTCCTCGAGGATGGTCAGGAGAGCGGCGTTGAAGGCCTCGATTTGCTGGCGGACCGGCGCGCGTTGGGGCGTCTCGAAGGTGATCTCGAAGGGAGGTTGAGCCAAACCGGCTGGAGCCCGCAAGACACCTTCATAGCAGGCGGAAAGAATTCCCCCGCGCGCGTGAAATCCGTCGATCTGCGGATCGTAATTACGCGGCAGGAATTCCTCGGCTGCGCGCAAGGCTGGCTGGAGCAGGCTCTCGGAAAGAACGTCACCAGTCTGACTGCTGCTAAGAAAGCCGTACAGGCCGTGGCTGGTATCGTCGCAATGCAACGAGATGATGCCATGAAATTGATGCCGGCGGATTTCGTGCTCCAACAAACGGACTTCCGGTTCAGTCGAATCGCGCCAGAACTCGCGGTTCAGATCTTTTCCGCCGCGCGCGCAGCGAGTGCGATCCTCGTAGCCGGTGGGATTGCAGACCGGGTAAGCGTGGATGACAAACCCTTGGGCGAGGGCCGGACGTTGCAGCAGACTGTGCAAGAAGCGCACCAGGCCAAGCCCACTTTCTGGTTCGTCCCCGTGGACCGTGGCGAAGATGCCGATCCGCAGTGGATCATCGCCGCCGACCGGGCCGACAAACTGGTAACAAGGCAGTTCATACCACAGGCCGCCGCGCTCGAAGCGGAGGCCAGGCTGACCGCGCAGGTGCACAGATTCGGCCGCGGCCAGCGGGGCCAACAACTCGGCCAGGGCAGGCCGGGCCCTGCTCTGGCCGGCTGGCTCAGCCGGTCCCTCGGACACGCCCGCCGCTAGCGGCGTTGGATTGGCCAGAGGGCCGGAATCCTGGAGGCGCGCCGTGAAGTCGGCGGCGTGCAGCCAGGTGCGAACGCTTCCTGAGTCGGGGAGCGATGCCGGCGCGGGCGTGGCCCAAGGGACGTTGTGCGGAGTCATGCGAGCGTAATTAGGATAATCTTCAGCGCGGTGAGCGCCGGGGCGTTGGTCCGAAGTTTCATGGTTTGTAGATGGTGTCAAACACGCCGCCCTCGCTGAAGTGCGTCTTGTGCGCGTTCTGCCAGCCGCCGAACACGTCGTCGATCGTGAACAAGGATACTTGGGCGAACTGTTTGCCATACCTGGCCAGCGCGGCCTCGGAGCGCGGACGATAGAAATATCGGCCCGCGAGGTCCTGTCCTTGATCGGAGTAAAGAAAATCGAGATACGCCTTGGCCACAGCTTCGGTGCCGCGTTTCTTTACGACCTTGTCCACCAGAGCCACGGTCGGCTCGGCCAGAATGCTGATGGAAGGAGTCACGACCTCGTATTTCTGAGCGCCGAATTCCTTGAGCGCGAGATACGCTTCATTTTCCCATCCGACCAGAACGTCGCCGATGCCGCTTTGGATGAAGGTGGTGGTCGCGCCGCGGGCGCCGGAATCGAGCACGGGCACATTTTTGTAGAAGCTGGCGACGAACTGTTTGGCCTTGGCTTCGTCATTGCCATATTTTTTTAGCGCATAGCCCCAGGCGGCCAGGTACGTCCACCGCGCCGCCCCGGAGGTCTTGGGATTGGCGGGGATGATGGCCACGCGAGGTTTGACCAGATCATCCCAATCCTTGATGCTCTTGGGATTCCCTTTTCTCACCAGAAAGACAATGGTCGAAGTGTAGGGGGCGCTGTTATGAGGCAACCGTTTCTGCCAGTCCGGGGGGATCAGTTTCCCTTTCTCGGCCAGAGCATCGACGTCGTAAGCCAGGGCCAGGGTCACCACGTCGGCCTGCAAACCATCAATCACCGCCCGGGCTTGTTTGCCTGAGCCGCCGTGGGATTGCTGGATCTGAACGGTGTCGCCGGTCTGCTGTTTCCAATGTCTGGCGAAAGCCGCATTGAACTCGATATAGAATTCGCGCGTTGGATCGTAAGAAGCGTTCAGGATTTTGACATCTTTGGCCAGGACGCTGCCTGCGCTGCAGGCCACCGCGCCGATCATCGTCAGGGCCGTCCGGATTGCTAAGAGCGATTTCATGAGGAGATGTGCTGGTGGTCGTGAGCTTAAAAGGAGATCTGGGCGCGCGTGAAGATCGCTTTCTCGCCCTTGCGCAGAAGATCCGTTGCCGCCCCGCCTTTGAAGTCGGTTTGGTCGTAGTTCAAGTTTACCTTCACGTTCTTGTTCAGATGCCAGTTCAATCCGACACCCCAGGAAAAGGCCTTGGTCGCTGACGTGCCCGGGTCGGCGTAGACGGGAAAAGCGTCATCATCGACGTCCAATTCCCCCACGCGCGCGGTAACCTCCCAGGCGCCCCAGCCGCCATTGGCAGGACTGAAGGGTTTCTTGGGCGTCACGGCCTTGAACGAATTCTTTTCGCCCGTGAGAAAGTAGGAAGCCGCCACCTGCCAGGCGGTGTGGCGCAGATCCGCGATGGTGCCTGCTCCGGCCCCGGCGCCGGCCTGCTGCACCTCCTGGTCAGAGATCGTGTATTCACCGAAAAGTCCGAAGGGTCCCCAGTAGTAATAACCTTGCGGAGCCAGCCGCCAATGCCGGCCATTGGCCACCACGTTGGGGGCGGTGGCGGGCGTCGTGGTCGTGCGATAGGCGAAGAAACGTTGCTGGCCGATCGAAGTATATGTCCTCAACGCGCCATCCTGCTCTCCATACGTGCCGGCTATGCCCAGCCCAAGTCCCTTCAGGGCGTCGAGGTGCGTGTCTTTGAAAGGATGGACAAAAAGACGCGCGGCCACGTCCTTCTCATCGTCGGCCGTCTCGAGGTCCCCGCTGCCTCCGTCCGCAACCCCGTTGAAGGCGCCCGCCGCGTAGCTGACGAGGGCGCCTCCGGGAGGTCCCCAAAGATCACCCTGCACCATGAAGCCGACGTCCCGATTGGGCGCCAGCTGCGTCGGATAACCGCGTTCGACGAACAGCAGATTGGCCCCCGACTGCAGACGTTCCAGCCCGACGGGCTCTTTGAGCTTGCCTCCCACCACTTGAAATTGCGGCAGAAAACGCGCAGTCAAGTAAGCATCTTGCACATAGGCGTCGTTCGCCGCCGTCGCGGTCACGCCGGATCCAAAATCCAGCATCACGCGAAAATCATATTTTTCGAAGACGGTGCCTTCCAAGATCGGACGCACCCGGCGGAGCAGGAACGTATCGTTTGCCGTGCCGCCCGAGTGATCGTCCGCGTAGAATCGG